>WNFF01002301.1_pt1 | contig 15615 bp, 16 predicted proteins | sample 5400441 | NCBI WGS metagenome assembly WNFF01 (sample SAMN13153345, study PRJNA577476) | soil metagenome | isolation source: 120 cm saprolite under Douglas fir tree site 2 hole 3 replicate 1 | place: USA:California | collected 2015-04-18 | reverse complement strand
CACATGGCGATGGGGACGCGCAAGCAGCGGGAGAAGCAAGAAGATTTGTGGATCGCACATACGGAGTTGGCAGCGGCTCCGGGGCATCCGTTCTATCAGCGTTTGAATGAACTGCTGGAGGCCGAGGGTTTCGACGAGTTTGTCGAGGGCCGGTGCGCGAAGTTTTATGCGGAGAAGTATGGGCGCCCGTCGCTGACGCCGGGGATTTACTTTCGGGCGCTGCTGATCGGGTATTTCGAGGGCATCGGGGCGTCGCGTTGGGAAAACTTGGAAGAGGGGGAACGGACGACGAGTCAGTGAAACCTCTTATTGCAGTCCAGCGGGTGCAAATCCCGCCTGACTAAAGTCGAGCAGACAGGTCAGTAGCGAGTGTTGCCATTCACCGGGCGACTGGTGGGTGTCGAAGCGTACACAGCAAGGAAGCAGGCCGTGAAGACTCAGCTCCGAAATCGCCCATCGTTGCGAATGCCGACGCCGTCGCCTCGGCGGAAGGCAGAACCCGGACGTCCGCTACAGCGAGGACGAGCCGGGAGCGCCGGAGTCCCTAGCTCGGGGCATGCTTCCAGAGGGACTACCCAGGGACCCAAGAGAGCTCCCCATCCCCTCCCACACCAAGAGGAACACCTCTTAACTCGGGGGGTACGTGAACCCAAGGGTCGACCGGAGGGGGCGCGGAAAGATGACGGAGCAGTCTTACAACCCCATAGTACCGACGAAGGTGGGGAACCGCAGGGCTCCCGAAAGGGGCGGCCACGGTACCCGTTGGAGGGAAGGGGGAAGCAAGCGTACGAATCTGTGGAAAGGAGACATAACGAGACTTAGAACTCGAATCATTTATGTACACGAACATCGACAGAATAGCCGAACTCGCTAAGGAAGATCCGAAGCGACAATTCTTCTCTATCGCTCACCTGATCACAGTGGAAAAGTTGTATGAGGCATTTCGGAGTCTACGAAGGGAGGCCAGTGCCGGGATCGACGGCGTCACGTACGCAGAGTACGAGACGAACGCCGAGGAGAACATCCGTCAGCTCCATCAGCGGCTCAAAGAAGGCAAGTATCGGGCACAACCGCTACGCCGAGTCTATATCCCCAAAGAGGATGGGAAACAGAGACCAATCTCGATTCCTGCCCTCGAGGATAAGCTCGTGCAGAAAGCGGTGGCGGACCTGCTGAACGCCATCTACGAGCAGGATTTTCTCGAGTGCTCCTACGGGTTTCGGCCCGGACGCGGGCAACGCCAAGCACTGAACGAAGTGGGCCGCGTCGTTTGTCGCCGTCCCACAGGATGGGTCCTGGAAATCGACATCCGCTCATACTTCGATTCTATTGTCCGATCGGCTTTGGTTGAGATGATAGAGAAGCGGGTAAACGACGGCAGCGTGCTCCGCCTGATCCAGAAATGGATCAAGGTCGGAGTCATCGAAGACGGCAAACTGCTCGTGAGCGAAACAGGAACGGGGCAGGGGCAACCAATTAGTCCGCTCTTGGCCAACATCTACCTGCACTACATTCTCGACGAATGGTTCGAGGAAGTAGTGAAGCCCCGCTTGAAGGGGGAAGCGCACGAGATCCGATTTGCCGACGATGCCATCTTGTGCTTCCAGCACAAGGAGGACGCGGAAAAGGTGCTGAGTGTCCTGCCGAAGCGGTTTGAGAAATACGGTCTGACACTCCACCCGGAGAAGACGCGGCTGATTGAATTTGGGCGCTATGCTGCGAGGAAGGCGAAGGAACAGGGGAAGAAACCTGAAACCTTTAACTTCTTGGGTTTTACGCACATTTGCGCTCGCAGCCGGAAAGGGAGGTTCGCAGTCCACGTGAAGACGATCGCCAAACGGCTCAGCAGAGGGCTGAAGGCGGTCGCCGACTGGTGCAAACAACACCGGCACGACCCTGTGGACGAGCAACAGAAAACCCTGAACGCCAAGCTCCGCGGCCATTACCAGTACTACGGACGACCGACGAACTACCGCAGCATTTGGCAGTTCTACCGGAGGGTCCGATGTATTTGGCGCGAATGGCTGGGTCGCCGCACCCGTGGGCACGGGATGACGTGGGAGAGGTTTGAGAAAATCCTCCGGCAGCATCCGTTGGTGCCACCTCGGATCATGTATTCCTGGGCGGGCACGGGGAGTAGCGCCTGAGGAACCCGCTGCGGGAAATCTGCACGGTGGGATCTGTGAGGGGTTGCAGCGATGCTAGTTGGCATTGCTAGCGGGTGAAAGTCCCGCCGGTGGAACTTGCCCAGTTGCCACCGTAGTTATATTCGGCGGCGGAGCGAGTGATCAATCCGTCGGAAGCCCGAAAGTAAAAGCCCTCGTTGGCTGGGTGAAACCCCGGTCAGCTCCGACAGGAGAGCAAGCAAATCGGCAGGTCGCAGCGAAAGTGAACCGTAGTGAAGCCTCGAAAAAGGATCCCCCCACGAGAATCGGAGGGTGGGGAAGTTGGAAGTGCCGAGACCGTTTCCCCTCTGGTCGAAGGCCAGCGTCATCGGTGAAGGAACTGGGTATAAGCAACCGAATGAACTTCCCGTCGGTCCCGGAGGACGACATGTCGAGAAAGTATGCCAACGAAAGCACGGATCCACTCGTGGGTCGCCTAGGCGCGGAGATAGGGCGCACAGCGAAGGCAGCGCGTATAAGCCGCATTGCGGTGAAATCGAGCTGTGCCTGCAAGTGGGGCGCATGGGACCAGATAAGTGATGATGGACCGGGACAACATAACCCGGACCGGAGCGAGGGTCCCTGGGGTAAAGCGGCACTGGCCGCTTGAACGGTGGTGCACATAGCGCACTGCGCCCCTCGACATAGAACGAGGCTATGACGCAGGCAGTGATGTGCACGAAGGGCGGATGCAAACCGCACGACGCGAAGAACTCGCAGTCGACGGGCAGGCCCCGCCTGACATACTGGCCTTGAAGCCGGACTGGGGAAAACCCACCGTCCGGAATTTTAGGGGGAGCGGTGGAAACGTCGGCTTCATTCGAAGCCCGGTCCGCGCCACCGCCCTACCCGGCGGAGACCTCGGTGGGCCATGGTGGACCTAAACGCGCACGAAGCCGGAAACGGCGGACAGAAGCCAAGGGAAGCCTACAGCCTACCAAGTCTCCTCTACTCGGAGAGGGACTCACCGAGACAAGGAAGGCCCCCATCTTTCCTACTCGGACTTGTAAGAAAGGCCACCCTGCGGGCTTGGTGCACGGACTAGGGCCTTCTTAGTATTGGCGCGGTTGTGGGTTCAAGTTTCGGTTGTCACGTTCGTTCCGTAAGCGCCGCTTGGTAGAAGTTGTGGATGTGAGGCAATTGATTGGCCGCTATTATAGTCAGTTCTCGGATAGAGACGCCTGCTTCCGCGACTGTCGAGCAGCTTTCCGCCGAATGGTTGGATCTTGCTTTAAGACCGGTTCACACACTTCTTCCGAGCTGACAACACCTTCACCCGTAGGCAGCAGGCCGCTGAGACTATCCTGGTGGGTTTGCAAGTAGCTCTCCCATAGCTCTATTTCCTTGGAATGGTCGACTATCGGGGAAAGCGGGGGCAACGGCGAGTTTGGCACGAGGTGCGGCAAAGCCATAAGTGCGTAGTCCTGCCATGACGCATAAGTTCCTCCCGTGTCGGACCAAATTTTCTTGAACCTGGGATCGTCTGCGAGAAAGCGAGATAGCGTCTGGATCGCAAACCAACCTCCGACTGATTTTGTCTTCTCAAACGCGTTGTATTGAATCGGGAATGACTTTCCGAACTCTAATTCGCAACGTATCTGTTGGAGCTGTTCACGCTCTCCGGCCTTCGCTAACCCGAGCTGAATCGTGGTGACTTCCCCATGAAAGGCCGCCTTTCTGTCCCGCAGTTGCTCCCGCAAAATCGGAACGAATTCGCGATTTCCTGAATTGGCAGCATCCTGAAGGGCATTGATGTCGCCAGCTTTCAATGCTTCAATAGTTTTGGCGATTTGTGCGTTGGACACCGTTCTACCGGAGTCATCTTGTCCGAAAAGATTGCACCCGAGAATGGTGCCGCAAAGCAAAAGATACATGGCGCCATGCCTAACTAGTACTGGAACAATTCTAAGACCTTGGAGCGAGAAAGCTTTAAGCATCTCCCAAACATACCTCCTCACGCGATCCGTTGCAAAGTTTCTGAAGATCATTAACTAACTAGTAATAGTGGCGTGCCTAGTGGGTGAGGCCTATTCGATCGGCCTCGCATCCGTTTCCAGAGGTTCCATCATCCCCGGGAGTAGGATTCATGCGTGACCAGTCGCATCTCTTTACTTCGCAAGGATTCAGCGGATCTCCGGTCCTCAAGTCCCCGTACATTATTTGATTGCTAACCTTTGTTCTCGGTTCGTAAATGTCATAGGTTCCGACAGCGTGACCTAGTTCGTGGGCAGAAATGTTAGTGCGCAAGTTGTGCCCAGTTCCGGCGGGAGTATCCTCGACAAATGAAAAGCTACCTGCGTTGAGCGCTAGTCCCTCGACTTGCCTGTCTGCTGGCCAGCTTCCTCCAATCGGTGGTCCAATTCTATTGACGTAATCTGCTTGGAGCTGACTGGTCGAGCCGCTAGGGTGGGTTACATTGAAAATTGCTGCCTCCTCGCTGAGGTCCGACCCAAAGACCGTCATGTCATTCAAAGTTCCGTCGCCGCCGGGGGATGGCAGTAGGTCATAGTGAACGATCTTGTCGACTTTCGGATTTACCGTGAAGTACGTATTCGATTGAGCCCCCCAGACGGTGTTCAGATAGGTCTGGAGAGAACTGAAATCAGGAACGGTCTGCGGCGTGAGGTTGTTAGTAGAGTCAATAATTCGGAAAATGTCTACTGTTTTTGTAATTCTTGGTTTTACTACGACCTTCAATTGGGCATAGTTGTGTGTTGGATCGCTAATGCTGCGGGCGTCAATGGTTGTGATTTGACCGCTTTTCAAGCCGGAAACCGTGATTGTAGTAATTCCGCCGGTCGGTGCTGCAGGTATAACGGTCGCTATGGTAGTGTCCTCACTCACAAATTGGACATCTTGTGTATTTCCTCGTATGTGCGCCTTCGCTCCGCCATTGCTGCCCGACATCGGTACCATAATCCACGGAGGGTCAATGGTGTCGTCCACTGCGGAGCAGGTGGTGTTTTCTTGAAACCTTGTCTGCTTCGGTGGCCTTCCTTGCTTGCGCTCATTACCGGCAGGATTTATCCAGTCGGTATCGGCTACGGAGACGGTGGACGCCGAAACCGAGCCAGGTGTCCAATTAGCCTGCAACGTAAAAGGATTTATGCTATTGATCCAAATCCCATCCGCGTAATAGCTGAGAAAACCCGGCCCTGTGGACCATGTGTCATAGGTTGGAATGCCATTTCCATCGAGTCGTACAACGGTCTGCTGAATTTCGTTACCATTCGAGTCAGAGGAGTGGTCAACGGCGACGACACCCCCGCCTGTCTGCGGAGCGATTAAGGAGCCAGAGTGGCCAGCAGGAAAGTCCCACTGCCAGAGAAGGGTGCCGGTACTCGTGCTGATAGCTTAGATGCTGGCCCTACCATTACCGCCATAAAGGTAGGCGGCTCCGGTGTCACCGAGAATCGCCTGCTGCACTTGGCCCAAAGTTGAATAAGTTCCATTCGCTGACCCTCCAATGTCCGAAACGAACGTGGTCGTGCCGTTCCCCCACACAACTAAGACACCGCCATTGCCGTCGGGAATAATGGTGTCAGTAATAACGAGAGACGATTGGCCGATAACCTGCTGGCTGGGGGAGCCACTCGATGTAAGGCCAATCAGCCAGACCTGCTGGTCCACAAGCGCTACAAGATAAGCGGTTCCATTCGGCATGATCGAAACTCCCCCTGCTTCAGTGACAGTACCGAATGTAGGGAGAGGACTACGAGCTTTGGGTATACCAGTGGAGCCATCCACTGCAAGTAGGTAATACGGTCCGCTCCCCTCTAGTCCATAGATGGTGCCGCTTTCAGCTACCGCAGCGGCTGAAAAGAATGTGTTCGTTTGATAGGACCACGCTTGATTGCCTGCTCCGTCTATCTTGGTCGTAACACCCCCGCTGCCTCCGCTGGAAACGATAATGCCACCGTCGTCTGTGGGGATGAAATTGGGGTAAGGGGTTACTCCCCCAGGAGTAACCCACAGCGGGGTGCCGTCCGTTGCCATCCCGTGGACCAAAGTTTGCTGAGAAGAATTTGTCTCAACGAAAAACAAGGCGGGAGTGCTGTTGCCAGTGGGAACCCCTGGCAGCGTACTGCGTTGGGTATAGCCCTGCGATGTTGCGGGCGACCATACAGCAGTTCCCAAAGGCAAATCTGGTCCAGAGTATACGGTCACAGTTGCCTGAGCCATTGATCCTTGATAAGTGGCCGTGAGTGTTGTGATTCCAGCGTTTTGGGCAACCAACTGGGGGGGAGTGTTTGTACCCACATAGGCTGTGTTGGGGTCGGCGACGGTCCAAGTCGCCCCAGTAATAGGCTGCCCGCAGTTATTGGACGCTGTTAGTGTGTGGCCTTGGCCTACGACCAAATTAAAGCTCGGCGGCGAAATACTGATCGAAGTCAGCGTGCAGGAATTTACGTTGAAAGGAACCAGATTGCTAAACAGTGTACCGGCTTTTACGACAACCGGTCCGGTTGTCGCGGTGGATGGAACTGTAGCAACAATTTTTGTATTCGCCCAAGAAATAACTGCTGCTGTCACACCATTGAACGTAATGGACCCTCTGGTGGATCCAAATTTCGTGCCGTTAACCGTGACCGACGTGCCCGTAGGCCCTTTACTTGGAGAAAGACTTGTAATGCCTGGCGTTACCTTGAATTGTACGGCGTTGCTTGCAACTCCTCCGACCGTCACGACCACATTCCCGGTACTGGCAGTACTAGGGACGAGAAAATTGATGAGAGTGTTGCTCCAGGACCGTGGCGTCACTGTCGTCGAACCTATTTTTATTGCGCTTCCAGCCTGAGTCACGCCAAAATTGCCGCCTCAGACAAAAACTGAAGAGCCGGATGACCCGGACGTGGGGGATAGAACGCTTATCTTTGGGGTCGTGTTGAAAGCTGGGATGGTGAACTGCGAATCCGTTGCGCCCCCCACAGTTCCCTCAATATCCAGCTCACCCGCGAATGGCGCAGATGAGCTACCACCCAACAAATCCACTTTCATCGCCAGGTAAATCCGGTCGCTCGGCGCAAGGTTAACGTCAGCGCTAGTAGTGCAAGAAAATGTGTACTGCGTTACAGTTGTCGTCAGCGGAAAAGCGAGAGCCTGAGTAGAGCAAATCGGCTGGTCTGTTAGGCTGTTCCTGTGTAAATCCACAGCAGGGTAGACAGAGCCCAAAGAAGCCGTCTTCCGCATCCAGGTAGTGAATGTAACTGGGTTCCTGAAAGGATAGCCCCTGTCACTGCAGGATCGCCTGCCTGAGTATCGAATTCCTTAATGAGATATATCCCTGTGGCCGCACCCTGCAGATTGGCGGATTGGAGTGCTACGGTTGCTTGGTCAGGTCCAGTTTTCTTCAACTGAAGGAGGCCAGGTGTGCTCGACGCTTCAGCGTGCAGGTGGTAAGTGGTCTGTGCCCGCAAAACGGAGGACAGCGCTAGCAGAGGGAGAAATACCACAACCAGGAACCGAGCCATAGCTCATCTCCAAAGTAGTTTGATTCCCCCTCAAACTAGTGAGCGGAGCCTAAGTGGTAATGCAGCATGTGTCAAGGGAAAGATTTCAACAGGGAAAGAGTTCAACAGTGACAGATTCCTGAGCGCCACTCACTCAACTGTCCCCATCGGTCCGCCTTTGTCAGCTCGCGGAGTAGTTGGCAAAATTGAACTGCTAACAACAAAGGAGCGCCAGCAGGAAGCTATTTGTCAGTTTAAGAAGGGGTCTGACGTAGCCCCATAAACGGTGCCTGCACGACGAAATAGTAAGAACGAAGAATGACCGGACTTTGCGCTAGTCGCTCATCTTCGACATTCGTGATCGGATCAGAAGCATGCTCGTGGATGATCGGATGTAACGGAGTCGTCTATACCTGGGGATGCACCAACTGCTTTCGCAATCTCGCGAAGACTCGCCCCTTGTCCTCTCAGCCGTGCCATCTGGTCGCCATTGACTATCCGACGCGGACGCCCCAGCGTCTACTGAGACTTACTCTTCGAAACCAACAATAGGTCTTGTAACGAGCGACAAACTAATATTTTCCGCCCGTGCAAGTCCCTTTGCGTAGAGAGTTGAATTCCAAGGCTCGGACGCTGCTATTTCAGGTGGGGTTTTTAGCCCGCCGCTGTGAGCGTTCCTTGCCAAGAAGAATCTGCACTGACGGACCCAGAAAATTGGGTGTCGGCCCAAAGCGACGCCCGTCCCGGACGCCAGCTCGGAAAAAGGTAACAATGGGATCAGCCCGCATCACGTCCATCCGGCGAGGTTGATTCACGCATTTTCCGGATTCGGGACCAAACAAAAAATTGTTGCGTCAAGTCCAAACGGAACCATTATTAGTGGTGTGGACATCCCTGTGATTCCGGCTTCTGGACCCTCGAAGATTTCAAGTTAGGGTATCGCTGCATTGCGGGGATATGATTATCTGCGCCGGAATTCGTCATGGGGCGGATCGGTGAGCTATGTTCGTGGTCTATTCCTCGTCAACGGTGTTCGTCGGGGCGGGTGTCAGGTTAGATACTAACGGCAAAAATGTTGAAGTATTTTTCTTTATCATCTTTGCCGTTAGTATCTAATACTGTGCAGGCCAATTGGATGGCAAAGTTTTGTTAAATCGTGGCCGAGAATCTGGAGGGGGAGTAGGCAGTAGTCAACGATAAGTGTTGTCCTTTTTTGATACTGTGGTGTCTATTCGCAGTGGCGAACTGATGAACAACAAAATGACAGGGTACGTGTTCGCATTTATGTTCTTCGCTGCTTTCGGGCTGCTTTCCTTTGGCCTTTGGCGATTCGTTTCAGCCTTGCGAAGTCACGACCCAGCGGTTCGGGGAGAAACCAGAAGGAGAGCACGTGTTGCAGTGGTCTGCTCGGTCGGGATGGCAGCGATACTGGCCCTCGCCGCGAAACTGTACACGGAAGTCGACCTGCGCATCGGTGATGCGGGTCGATTCGCAATCCGGCAAGGTCGAACAATTAAACTTCATCCATCAAACATCACATTCCAAGTCCCGCAGTCATGGGTGGAATGGGACTCGCAGTTCCACAATAACTTTCACCTGACGCACCGCGAGTTACGGAGCGTAAGAATCGGGCATGGCGAATGGGACTCGGAATATGCTTCTGTTGTGAACGCCAGCCTTCCGTTTGAAGAATGCGCCGCCCACGTCGGTGGCGAGGGATGGGCTGGCAAGGCGTGTCTTTTGGAGATTTGCAGGTACGCGCTTACGTCACAAGCCTGTCAGAAGATGAGGTTCTAGAAAGAGTCAAATCGCAAGGTTTCGGAGCTGCTCAGAGCATAGCGGAGCGGCAGACCGGTTTTGGGGCCAGCCACAAGGCGCTCCTCTCGACTTCTACTGAGCAACAATGGCAGCACGCCAAGATTTCATACCCGCTCTAGTACGGAGACTACGGTGGTACGGCTCCTATTGACTTCTACCTGAGGGATGCTGGTCATTATCGGCTTGTAATCGTTCTCATGGGCTGGGGCGCAGAGAGCGAAGCTGCTTCGATTCTCAGTTCCATTGCGATTCCGCTAGAGTGAACCGAGTTTTTCCGCAACCTGTTAGAGCTAGTGTCTACTGAGTCAGCAGTTTTCCCAGCGCGTGCTCTGGGTTACCACCGTAAGCGTTGTACCCAAACCTACCTGTCCAAACCGAGACCGTCTGTCTCGGGTCTCTCGTAATACTCTGGTTGGAACTCTGCGATTGGTATGACTGCTGACCTAATGGGGCACGTATACTAGACACACAGGCAGATGGGTATTACCCTCGGAATGTGCAACTTACATTATTCCCAGAGCCGTCCACGCGGCGTCGCACTCTCTTGTTCCTCCTGCATTTAGTGATTGCCACACGGTCTATGCGCGATCGCGAGAACCTCCGCTTACAGCCCTACAAACTCTTGATTCTAGCGGTGATTGTTCTGCTCTTGCTTGTCGACTTGATGTTGTTTTTCGGCGCAGATGAAGTTCTGCCACTTTTGGCTGACTCAGTTCCACTGTTGATTGCGGTAATTGGAATCATCATGTCGTATCGCCAACCCAGCAAAGAAAGCCATCTCGTTACCACGATTGTTCTAGTGCTGGCTGGTGTCGTTGGGAGCGCAATTTTAACAGCGGTTCGGACGCGCAATGAAAATGCACACAAAGTGGAGGTGAAAGAGCTACAGCACAAGATTGACTCAGTTGGAGACATAAACGGGAAAATTCTAGCGGCAGTAGTTAATCCCCCGAAAGCTCCAGAACTTAAAACGGATGAGGCTACGCGAAGACAGAGGGTAATTCAATTGCTGCGTAATGATTACGTTCTGCATCATCAACGAGTAAGCGCGGGCTTGCTGGCTGGGACGGAACCAGAGCGAGTGCGTAGATCGTGAGCTGGACGTGGGCATGTGTTTCTTTTCGCGCCTCCGGCTTGTAGTCAAGAATGTGGATGTGACCATTGCGGATTTGTAAGAAGTCGATGTGGCCGGTGATTACGGCGCTGTCGAAATCAAGGTCGAAACCTCGGCTGCGGTAGTAGCCGATGTCGTCCTTAGTGAGGAACACCGGTACTTCCACCGCGAGTGTGACGGAGTCATTGATGAGCATGAAACGCTGAAGTGTCTCGTGACGTTTCTTGTTGTTTGGTGATGTGGGCAGTACAAGTGCGGCAGTGCGCGTAGCGTGATTCTCCTTTCTGGTTATCGGCGGGTTGAGGTCGATTGGGAACTTCGAGGAGCGGTGGCCGGTTGTCTGGAAAAGATGATGCGGGAAATGAATCTCGATGCTCGCCAGATACTTCTTTAGCGACGCGATGTCAGCGAAATTGTGCGCCACTGATTGTCCGGTCGGTTGCGTAAGCAGTTCCATCTTTGCTCGATGCAGTTGGAAACGGTAGACCTGTTGATGATGGAAAGTATGAGAGCGCAAGAGAGTTTCGGGCCGGAGGAGTTTTCTGCCTTGAAGCCGGAGACGGGAGTACGTAGAGAGCGGACGGTATTCGTTCAGCCAGGAACTGATGGTGCGCTCGGGGATCTCGCGGTGATATCGCCTGCGCAGGACTCGCTGCGTCTCGGTGAGAGAGTAGCCGAGGTTGAAGGTTGAGACGCTTTCGAGAATGATATGGAGCGGATACGTCTTGTTCCTGCCTGCGGCGCCGGTGAAGCGATGCAGACATTCGGTGCAGCGAAACACCTGCAAGACTTGTAGACGATTGCGGCGCACGCCATTCTTGACGGTGAGCGTGCAGGCGCAGATGGGGCAGGCGGGATTTTGGTGAATTTGAGGTGGTACCATTTTGTGAGGACTGAGGATAAGGATGGAGGGTCTGGCGCGGAGGAGGTGCGGGTTGCGTGTCTTCAGTCAACAAGATGCTGGGAAGTCTGTCAAACACGGGTCTCGGATTTTGCCAGGTTGGGTCTCGGGTTTTTCGTGAGATCTGGGTCGCGGATTTTGCGATGTCTGGTTGGGTGGAGATGGCTCAGATGCGCGGATATTTGTCGGCTGGTACTGTGTGGGGTAATTTGTCGTTCTTGTACTTTTAGGAATGGGGACCTTGTGACGGACAACTTGGGGTGCTGTATTGGTGTCGGGGGCTGACGCTTGGGCGTTGGCGCCAGGAGTGTCGGTTGGTGGATGAGCGACTAAGATCGAATCTCATCCGCAGCACGCTGCTTTGATTACAACAGCGACTGTACAAAACTCGACCCTACGTTCGTGAATTCAAACGCGTGCAGTCCTAGCCGGTTAGCCAATTCCGTGCACACCATGATTCCGCGGACGCTATTACCCTTCGCGTCTAACCGCGGTGAATAGACCGCGATCCCCATCTGGCGATTGACCACAGCCAGCAATCCCCCTCCTACGCCGCTCTTGGCTGGAAGGCCGACGCGATAGGCCCACTCCCCGGCGTGATCGTAGAGCCCGCAAGTGAACATGACAGCCAGCACATCTTTAATGTACTGAAAATCGAACACGGGATCGCGCGTTACGGGGTTTGTTCCCATATTGGCTAGCGTCGCTGCCATTATTGCCAGGTCGCGACAATTAACCAGAAGCGAGCACTGCGAAAAATACTGATGCAGGGTGTGGTCTACGTTGTCGTCGATGACGCCAAAATTGAGCATGAGGTAGGCGATAGCGCGATTCCGGTTGCCCGTAGCTGCTTCCGAAGCCAGGACCTGGCTGTCAATCTTCAGCTTGCGACCTGCAGCCAGTTGCATCTTTTCGACGAACGCGCGCACGCCTGCTGCGGGAGTTCTCTTCTTGATCAGAGAAGCAACGGAAATCGCACCCGCGTTCACCATGGGGTTGAAGGGCCGCATGTTCCGCGGATCCAATTCGATCGAGTTGAACGCCTCACCACTTGGCTCGACACCCACAGAAGTAAGCGTCCGCTCGCGCCCAAATTCTTCAAGGGCCATCTGGTACGCAAAAGGCTTGCAGACCGATTGGATCGTGAATTCTCTGTTCCAGTCACCAGCGCAGATGACCTGGCCGTCTACCGTTACCAGGCAAATTGCGAAACCGTTGGGATCGGTGTTGCTCAGTTCCGGAATGTAGGTAGCAACGTCGCCATCCTCGACGGTCCGATATTTTTCGTAAAGAGCATTGATAATTTCCCGAAGACTTAGAGGGTCTTCCATGATCAGTTTGGGCACCGCACCCATGGCTCATCCCACTTTCCGGAAGGGAGATCGTTTCCTGACGCGACGTCTTCCCCGATTCCAAGCCGCGGCAAGAGCGGCTAGGCGACAGCAGGATAAGCCCTACACTTCGATTTCATTATCGAAAGTTTCTATTGATCCGTGCGAGATGGCTTATAGCACAGGGCAGCCGGAGGGACATTGCGTGCCAATGGGAACAACAGTTATGGTGGCGGCGGACATGGATTTTTATCCACGGTACCTGCCTTGGGCGTTTGTCACTCCCTTCATTGCAGGTGCACGGGAGGATGGGAAATTATCGATCGACCTGCCTTGGGATCGGCAGACATACGATGGTCGCTGGTACACTGGGTTGAACTCACGTTACAGAGGATGCACAGGTGGGAACGGCCATACTGGTGTCGGCATTGGCACTGATGTTCGCACCGTTCCTTTCTGCCTGCTCGTTCAGTATGTATCCCGGCGCTAACCGCGTTTCGGATGCGCGACAAACTCCAAGGCGTGCAATCGCGTACTCGACACCGGATGCCTACGAAAAGGTGATCGAATACTACAAGAAAGACTGCAAGTTGATTGAGGACATGCCCGGTGCGGCGGAAGTCCACTTCGATGAAGGACAGGGCATCGTCATTCGCGATATGAAGCAGCAAGGAACCATAATCGTTGTTCCCAGGCACAAGAAAAAATGAGGTAGCGATCCTCCATCGGATGAATTCCCAGTATGTGGGCTGGGTGTTTGTTGAGCCACGTCTTGCGGGTTCGAAGGAAAGTGATGAATTATCGATCAACCTGCCTTGGGATTGGGATGTGTCTAGGTTTGTGGATGTGATTAGGGTGGTCGTTCTATATATAGAGGGAGCGCAGCGGACTTTTGCTGAGGTCGCGTAATGCCAGGCGCCTCAGCCCTTTGATCATCAGCCAGAAGCCGGTCGCCAGTTCGAAGAGCCCGAGGCCGGTATCGAACCACCACAGGTTCACGTGCTTGGCGAAGTCAGGGGAGATGATAAAGGCAAGGGTACACGCCGCGGCCCATGCGGAGACGATCACGCCGAAGGCGGCAAGTCCTCGTGGGATGTAACCCGACTTGAAGAACAGGTAGCTGCAAACGGTGGACGCCAAACCATAGAACAGCAGGCCGACGTAGTAGGCGTCAAAACCGGAGAGATACAACCTCCCCAGCGTCTGGGCTTGTTCTGTTCCGAGGACGCGCAGGTAATCGGCACCATTCAACAACCGGAGCGCAGTCAGCTGATTGAGCGACATCAGGACCCACATCGAGGCATAGACGAGCCGCCCGAATGCGGCCAGCAACGCCAAGGTGCGACCAGCTGGCCTGAGGGTCACGTAGAGCGCGCTAAGCAGGGTCAACAGCCCCGCCTCGTAGACCAGGTTGCTGGCGATCCCGATACGGAAGAGCCGCTCGTGCGCCAGGATGTTGCGGGCAGTCTGCGCTGGATCGCCGCCGACCATCAAGCGCTCGTTGATACCAAAGTTCACTGAGACCACGATCGCGAAGGTGAGCAGGTAGAAGAATCCCGCGACTCGTGCAGCTTTGCGTTGCGACTCGTCGATGGTACCGGTCGTCATTCCGTTCCTCCGCGGAACCGGATAAAGTTGTGTGCATGATTATACGTAGAGCGTAGCGCGAGAGTTCCGTTGTCGATTGGATGGAGAGGTAAGCGACAATCAGTAGCGCTGACGCAATCATCTCGACCGTGCTTATTTCCGAGCTATTTCGCTTGAACTTTGTCGCGTTGTCAGGACATCGTGTCCGTACGACGGGCAAATCGGAAACTGAGGTTCAGCCGAGTCCGACAGCTCCGCTTCGTCCTCACAGTAGCGCGTGTAAGGTCAAGTCTCCGCCATCACACATAATCATGATGCTCCCAAGGAGGGGAACATCATGCTGGTTCGCTATTTCACACGGCCATCACGTATCGAGGAACTGCGCAGTAGCAGCGGTGGTCATCTGCTTGAAGGGTTCGCCAATCAACTGTCCCAAAGCCGCTATCAGTGGGTTGCAGCGCGCAAACACATTCGCGCGGCGGAACACTTTCTCCATTGGATCGCCCATCGAAACCCCTCGATCACGAGCGTTGAAGAACGATATGCACAGCAGTTCCTCGATCACTTGAAACGATGCCGTTGTCGCGGATATCATCCACCACTGAAACCTCACCGGCAGAAGTACAGTGTCGATCTCTGGTTCGCCTATTTACGGCGCGCTGGCATCGTCACGACACCGTGCCCTGCTGAGCCGGCGATCGAAACACCCGTGTTAGCGTCCTTCTGCGATTGGATGCGTCAGCAGCGCGGGGCCTCCGATGCCACTCTTTCCATCTATAGGTTCGAACTGCGTGCGTTCATCAAGGAACTCGGCGAAGATCCGCGCATGTATGACGCGCGGAGCCTGCGCCAGTTCGTATTGGCGAAAAGTCGGCATTCGGGATGGGCTTCCACGAGAAAGTGCATCTGCGCCATCCGCATGTTTCTTCGCTTTCTGATCTCACAGGGCAAGTGCCCCAACAGTCTGTATGCGTCAGTTCCTACTCTTGCCCATTGGCGGCTCTCCGCTTTGCCCCGGTACTTACAGCCTGATCAGATTGAACAGATCATAGCGTCAGCCGATCCGAAGACTCCGCTCGGAAGCCGGAACCGGGCGATTCTTCTCTTGCTCGCACGCTTGGGACTACGGGCCGGCGATCTCGTTCGACTTCGATTCAGCGATGTGGATTGGAAGGAAGGTGTGATCCGTGTTTCTGGAAAGGGACGCCGCGAAACCGTGTTGCCCTTGAGCCAAGAGGTAGGAGATGCA
>WNFF01009665.1_pt1 | contig 15636 bp, 14 predicted proteins | sample 5400441 | NCBI WGS metagenome assembly WNFF01 (sample SAMN13153345, study PRJNA577476) | soil metagenome | isolation source: 120 cm saprolite under Douglas fir tree site 2 hole 3 replicate 1 | place: USA:California | collected 2015-04-18 | reverse complement strand
CCTCGCCGCTCTGATCGCCCGCCTCTATGACCCCACCGGCGGCAGTGTCCGCATCGACGGCACCGACATCCGCGACATGAGGCTCGCCGACCTCGCCGCCATCGTGGGCGTGGTCAGCCAGGAGACTTACCTCCTGCACACCACGGTGCGGGAAAACCTGCGCTACGCCAAGCCTGAGGCCACCGACACCGAGATCGAGAACGCCGCCCGCGCCGCCCAGATCCACGACCTGATCGCCGGGCTGCCCGACGGCTACGACACCACGGTCGGCTCCCGCGGGCACCGTTTCTCTGGTGGCGAGAAGCAGCGCATCGCCATCGCCCGCACCCTGCTACGCGACCCGCGCGTGCTCGTGCTGGACGAGGCCACCAGCGCCCTGGACACCGAAACCGAGCGCGCCGTCCAGACCGCGTTCGACACCCTCGCCGCAGGCCGCACCACCATCACCATCGCCCACCGGCTCTCCACCGTACGCAACGCCGACCAGATCGCCGTCCTGGACCACGGCCACATCATCGAAGCTGGCACCCACGCCAGCCTCCTCGCCGGCAACGGCCGCTACGCCGCCGCCCTCGCCGCATAAGCCGGCCAGGGGTTCGCGCGCAGATCATCCAGCTCGGGTGTGGCGCTCGTGGCTGGGTCGATGATCACGCTGGCCGGGCCCCTGACCGCCGTGGCAACCGACTCTCCGCAGAGCCCGGTCACCACGCTGCTGCCGCTGTTGAGGCACCGTCATCGCCGTGTCCGTTCCTGTGGGTGGAGGCGGTGCGAACCGCCCGCGGTTCCGGGGAGATTTCAGGTGCTGAGCGTACCGGCAGGTGCCCTCGTGGACATCGCGGGCACCGGATGGGATTCAGCGGCATGGATGGCGTTAGGTTGAAATATGGACTATCGCACTTTGGGACGTAGCGGCTGTTCGGTGTCGAGCTTCTGCCTGGGGACCATGACGTTCGGCGTGGAGACGGACGAGCAGGGCGCGCACCGGCAACTCGACCGTTTCGTCGAGGCGGGCGGCACGCTGGTCGACACGGCTGACGTGTACGGCGATGGGAGGTCGGAGGAGATCATCGGCCGCTGGTTCGCCAGCCGGCCAGCTCAGGTCACTGAGCCGGTGGTGCTGGCCACGAAGGGCCGCTTCCCGCTGGATGATTCTCCGAACGGTGCTGGGCTGTCCGCGCGGCATCTGACGCGCGCGCTTGAGGCGTCGTTGCGCCGGCTGGAGGTCGAGGCGGTTGATCTGTATCAGGTGCATGCGTTTGATCCGTGGACGCCGCTGGAGGAAACCCTGCGGACCCTCGACGGGTTCGTGCGCGCGGGCAAAATCCGCTACTACGGGCTGTCGAACTTCACCGGCTGGCAGTTGACGAAGGCGGTGTACCTGGCCCGCGCGCTGAACGTCGCCGGGCCGGTGACGCTTCAGCCGCAGTACAGCCTGCTGGTGCGGGAGATCGAGTGGGAGATCGTGCCCGCGGCGATGGACGCGGGCCTGGGGCTGCTGCCGTGGAGCCCGCTCGGCGGCGGCTGGCTGTCGGGCAAGTACAAGCGCGACGAGCGGCCGACCGGCGCCACCCGCCTGGGCGAGGACCCGAATCGCGGCATGGAGGCATACGGCCGGCGGGGGATGCGGCGCACCTGGGAGGTCATCGACGTGGTGCAGAAGATCGCGGGCGAACGCGGTGTGTCGATGCCCGAGGTCGCCCTGGCGTGGGTGACGGCTCGGCCGGCGGTGACGTCGACGATCCTCGGGGCTCGCACGATCGAACAGCTTGAGTCCAACCTCCGGGCTGCTGACCTGCGGCTCACTACCGAGGAAACGGCCGCGCTCGACGCCGCCAGCGACCCGCGAGCCGCCGATTATCCATACGGCGAGTTGGGCGTGGAGCAGCGCGACCGCAGCCTCACCGGCGGCAGCTAAGCCGGCCGTGCTCGGCGGGCCTGGAATACCTGGCGCGCCCATCCGCAGTCCGCAGATCGCTGAGCAGGCGGCGAGGACTGGGGGTCGGCTGGTGAATCCGGCGACGCGCTCACCGTCCGGATCGCACGGGCCGGCTCCGAACTGGCTGCCGCGATCGACCGCCGCCAGCCTGTCGCCGACGCCGATCCATACGCGTCCGCGACGCCAATGGAGCAACTGCTCCGCAACCGCTGAACGTGCCGGCACCGCCGCGGCGGCCGGCGGCTGAAGCCCGCCCGCCGAGCGCGGTGGCCGGGCGCGGTGTATCTGCCCGGCTCGTTCGTCCTCCTATCTGATGACGACCACTCATGACAAGGAGGCCGGCGATGCCCGGAACCTGGCAGCCGCTTACCAACCCGCCCGCATTCCCCGCCAGCACGATGCTCCTGCTCACCGACGGAACGGTGATGTGTCAGGAATCGGCCAGCACCAACTGGTGGCGCCTGACGCCTGACAATTGGGGCGACTACGTGAATGGCACGTGGTCGCAGTTGGCCCCGATGACCGACTCGCGCCTCTACTACGCCTCTGCGGTGCTCGCCGACGGCCGCGTCTTCGTCGCCGGTGGCGAGTACCACAACGGCGCCCAGGTGGACTGGAACCGGGCGGAGATCTACAACCCGGTTCATGATGCATGGCAGTCGGCCACGACGCCGGGATGGACCCATATCGGCGACGCGCCATGCTGCGTGCTGCCGGACGGACGGGTGCTGCTGGGCTCGATCGACGACATCAGGACCGCCATCTATGACCCGAAGACCGACACCTGGTCGCCGACGGGCAACAAGGATGACGCCAGCTCCGAGGAATGCTTCACCCTCATGCCGGACGGCACGGTACTGGCCATCGAGGATTCGAGCCCGCCCAAGGCCGAGAAATACCTCATCTCGTCCGGCAGCTGGGTCAGCGCAGGCCAGACGCCGGTATCCGTGGTCGAGAGCAACTTCTCGATCGAGATCGGCCCCTGCCTGCTCCGGCCGGACGGGACAGCCTTCCAGGTCGGCGGCAACGGCCATACCGCCATCTACGAGCCAGACCACGATCCCGCCACGCCCGGGAACTGGACCGCGGGCCCCGACTTCCCCGACAACCCGCCGGGGCAGCCGCTGAAGGCCAACGACGCGCCGGGCTGCGTGCTGCCCAACGGTCATGTCCTCTGCGTCGCGGGCACCGCGCCGAACGCCGGCGGCTATGCCCAGAACGGGCAGTTTTTCGAGTTCGACGGCAAGCTGCTCGACCCGGCGCCTGCGCCCGCCAACGCAGGCGGCAACGTCTACGAGGGGCGGATGCTGCTGCTGCCCACCGGCCAGGTCCTGTTCGGCGCCGGAACCCCGGCCATGCAGATCTACACCCCGGTGGGAGAGGCCGACGACGAATGGCGCCCGCACATCACCGAGCACCCACGGGACTTGGAGCCCGGCCATTCCTATGTCATTCACGGGGAGCGGTTCAACGGCCTGACCCAGGCCGTGGCCTACGGCGATGATGCGACCATGGCGACGAACTACCCGATCGTGCGGCTGGTCAGCGAGGACGGCCATGTGCACTACTGCCGGACGTTCGATCACAGCACGATGGCCGTGGCCACCCGCCGGCGTCACGTGCACACCTCGTTCAGTGTCCCCACCGGCCTCCCGCACGGCCGTTACGACCTCCGGGTCGTTGCTAACGGCATCGCCTCGCACGAGATCGACGTCCGGGTCGGCTAACGCAGGCAGACCAGCGGGCTCGGACCGGTGTATCAGTGATGCCGTTCGATGCTCTTGTCCCCAGGGGCCTTTTGCGGCCTGCTGCGGGTTGTGGGGCGCGGAGTCGGCTGCCCGGGCGGCGGGCCCCAGGTCTGCCGCCCGGGAAGGGCCGCACAACATTGAACGGGGGCTAGTTCCATCACGGGCTGATCTATCCGTCCCATCACCGGCTGATGTAGTGCGCGACTGCGGCTCGCGGCATGGCGCCGCGGACGGGCGGTTCGTGGGCCGGGTGTGCGCCCGGATGAGCTGCTACGCCTGCGCCTGGCTGATGTTGACCAGCCATGGGACGCTGAACTCGTCGACGCACATGCCGAACTCGTCACCCCAGGCTTGCTTTTCCAGCGGCATGGTCGTGGTCCCGCTGGCGGACAGCTTCTCCCAGTAGCCGCGCAGTGCGTCGGCGTCGTCGCCGCTGAGGCTCACCGAGCATCCGGCCACGGGGTGGTACTCCATGTCGCTGGTGACGTCGGCGCCCATGATCGTGTAGCCGGCGTCGGTCTCCAGCGTCCCGTGCATGATCCTGTCGGCGTCTGGTGAGTCCTTGGCGCCGAACTCGGCGAACGTGCTGAGGGTGAGGTTGCCGCCGAACACGCTGGCGTAGAACTCCAGCGCCTGGCGGGCATTGCCGTTGAAGTTGAGGTACGGATTCAGCCGAGAGGCCATGGTCTTCTCCTACAACCTTGTAGGCAAACGGGAGCCCGGGAGGGTTCCCGTGGGATTCAGCCCGACGCTATCAGCACGGCTGCGGCGGCCCGGAGGCCAGCCGGGCTTAGCTCGCTGTCAGCCACGCCTACGCGGGAGAATGCCCGCATCATCCCTGTCGTCGCGCTGACCAGCGCATGAGCGGCATGTCCTACAGTTTGTGGGCATTCAGCCAGTTCAGCGCGGTGTCGGCGATTTCGCGCCACCCGCTGTCGATGGTGAGGGAGTGGCCGCGGTCGGCGAAGCGCCTCAGGTCGGTCACGGCTGTTGAGTGGCGGTATTGCTTGAAGGTCGAGTGGGTGACGACGTCGGGAACCGTGTGGTCCTTCTGGCCGGAGATGAGCAGGAGGGGTCCGCGGGAGGAGTTCCTGGTGTTCACCTTCGCCGGGGAATGCGGGGTGAAGTTGGCGAACGCCGCCTCGAACAGCGGGCGGCCGGGTGCGGGGATGTTCCACGCCTCATACAACTGCGCCGACTCCTGCTCGGAGAGCGCGTTGCCGAACGCGTAGCGGAACTGCGGGGCGGTCAGGGATACCGCGCGGTTCCGGTTCGCCGGATTGCTGAGGACCGGGGAGGCCGCGCGCAGCTGCGCTGGCGGGAGCACGAGCACCCCCTTGATCGGCGCCGGATCGATCGCGACCGCGGCGGCGGCCAGATTCTGGCCGAGCAGGTGCTGGGCGACCAGCCCGCCGAACGAATGCCCGATGATGATGGGCTTGGCCGCGGCTGGGCCGATGATCTGGGCGTAATGTCCGACAACATCGGCGATGCCCTTGCCTGCTTGCAGCTCAGGATGCTCCCGGGCCCCCGCGACAGTGTCGGGTACGCCGGGCCACCCCGGCGCGGTCGCTTCGTAGCCCGCCTCCTGGAAGAAATCGATCCAGGGCTGCCAGCTTGTGGCGTGCAGCCACAGGCCGTGGATGAACATGACAGGGGTCTTGGGTGTGGTCACGGCGCTCTCCCCAGGGAATGTCCTCGATTGGGTGTGGCGTGGCCACCATGATCCACCGGATTCCCGTCCCGCGCCAGAGTGCCAAGCGGCCGGCGCAGCGTGCGCGTCGCGGATCTTGACGAGGATCCAGCGGATTCATGCGGCATCACCTGCTCCTGCGGTTCGTCACGCGAGCGCGTCCCGGATCAGGCCTGCGAGCCCGGCGGGCCAGATGACCTCGGCCGTCGTGTCCAGTTCCGCCAGCGTCCACCATCGCCATGCGGCTATGCCATCAGAAGCGTGCATCGCGGCGACGTCCTCGAGTTCACGGCAGGCCTGGTCAGTCCGGGCCAGGAACAGGCGCTCGTGCTGCCGGATGATCCGGCCACTGTGCTCCATCGTCCGCGTGCTCCGGTGGATCTCACCTAGCAGGACAACATCGCCCCAGCCGGTCTCCTCAGCAAGCTCGCGGCTCGCGGCAGCCGCATAGGACTCGCTCGGGTTCAGGCCCCCGCCGGGAGTGGCCCAATGGCGCCCGTCCGGAGGATCGTTGTCGTAGCGCAGCAGCAGAACACGACCACCCGGGTCGAGCACAATGACCCGGCCCGCGTGCCGCACCGGCAACCCAGCCATCTCCGGCATCCCGGAGTCAGCCAGGTCCTCAGGCTCCGATCGGTCCATGCTCATCATTGTGCCGGGCCCCCGCGGCCAGGACGCTCACCCGGGAGGCGTCGACGCTGGCGCTCGGCATCCCGGGGTCGCGATTCCTTTTCGGGCCCGGCGGGTCTTCATTGTCGAAAGCTCTCGCCCTGCGGGCCGTGTAGCCGGATGGTGATCGCCGGGTCGGCCACCGGAACCTGCCGGGGACAGCGAGATCGAATCGTCACGACGAGAGGGAGAGCATGACCAGCAACAACGCCACGCCGATCCTGACCGGGGATGACAGCGCGGTACGCGCGGCGCTCGATGGGGTCTACGTCGCATGGGCGGACAACGACGCGGACGCTTTCGTCGCGCCGTACGCGAAGGACGCGACCGCCGTGCTGCCGGGGTCCTACCTACCGAATAAGGAGGCGATCCGCGCCACCATGGCGGCCGTCTTCAGCGGCCCGCTCAAGGGCTCCAGGGCCATCCACGAGGTGCAGAGCATCCGGTTCCTCGGTGACGGCGCGGCCATCGTGATCAGCAAGGGCGCCGTCCTGCTGGCGGGCCAGACCGAACCTGCCCGAGAGAGCAGGGGACTTGACACGTGGGTGCTATCCAAGCAGGACGGGACCTGGCTCATCGAGGCCTTCCACAACTGCCCCGAGGACGCGGCCTGAGGGCCGCCGCGCCGCAGGCCCGGCCCTGAACGGAGCCGCTGGCTGGCTATAGCGCGAGGCCCATCACGATCGAGTCCCAGAGCTCGCCGCTCGCTCGTCGGTACTGCTGCCTGCGCCGCCCTTCCTCGGCGAAGTCGAACTTGCGGTACAGGGCAATCGCGGCCGCGTTATGCGCGAATACCTCGAGGCAGAGTTTGTGCAGCCCTTGGCCGCGCGCATAGTCGATCGCCGCCTGCACAAGCGCTGAACCGACGCCGCGGCCGCGCCAGTCGCGGTCGACGAGCATGGCCAGCTCGCCGAAGCCGAAGCGGCTGACGTGCACGTGGAGGAGTCCGACAATCTGGCCGTGGGCGGCCGCGATGACGGACCCGTCTGCGCTGCGCGCGAAGAACGCGGCGCGCTCCTCGATGTCGATGGGCGGCTCGGACGCGATCCTGTCGCGCTCCTCCGCTACCGTCGCCATCAACTCTGCCATCGCCCGCGCATCGCCCGCCCGCGCGGGCCTCACCACAAACTCCGCCACCCGCCTATGCTCGCATCCCTGGCGAAGGGCCCGTTGCTGGCGCGCGTGTGATGTCGGCGGCCCGTGTCCCTCGAGTCGGCTATAGGGTCTCGGTGTGGCGGTGGCGGACTGGCAGACGATCTCGTCCCTCGCCACCGGGGGCGGCACGCTGGTGCTGGCTGTGGCCACGTTCTGGGCGGTGCGCTCGTCAAACCGCTCGGCCCGCATTGCCGAGCAGGCGCTGCGGGCGGGCCTGCGCCCCCTGCTCGTGCAGTCGCGCGCGGCGGACCCGGATCAGAAGGTCCTGTGGCAGGACCGCCATGCTGTCCATCTCACCGGCGGGCGGGCCATCGTTCAGCAAGAAGGCGGTGTGATCTACCTGGCGATGGGGTTGCGTAACGCGGGCGCGGGAATCGCCTTGCTTCATGGGTGGTACCCGATGCCGGAGCGGGCCTTCGTCAACGATCCCCATGCCGATCCCGGGAAGTTCCGCCGCCTTACCATCGATCTCTACATCCCTGCGTCCGGGGTTCTCGAGCGCTATAGCCGCACGTCGGCCCTTCACGATTGACCTTCTCTACGGCGACCAGGAAGGTGGCCAGCGCACGATCAGCCGCTTCACCGTTCTGCCGGCGAACGACGACGGCTGGTACTGCCAGGGAGCCCGCCACTGGAACCTCGACCGGCCCGACCCTCGCTAGCCCGACCCTCGCCGGCCCGACCAGACGCTGGTTGCGGCAGACTCTGCTGGTATCAGGTGCCGGGTCGGACCATCGGAGATGGCATGCGCCGTGAACCGGATGTGGGAAGCGACTCTCGCGATCCCGAGGTCATCGAGCTTGGCTCGGTCCCTGGGTTCGTCGTGTTCGACCTGCCCGGCGCTCCCGTGTCCGCCGGAGGAACGCGCTTGGCGCCGGATGTCACCATGGCCGAGGTCGCGCTGCTGGCCCGGGCCATGACCTACAAGTTCGCGGTGCTGGGCGACAGGGTCGGCGGCGCCAAGGCCGGCGTGGTGGGCGATCCGGCTGACTGCGCCGCCAGGGCCGAATGGATGGCCCGCTACTGCGCGGAGATCCGTCCCCTGGTCGACGCCGGCCGGTTCCTCACCGGGCCGGACATGGGCACGTTCGAGGAGGATTTCGCGCCGCTGCGCGAGCGCCGCGCCGCGCCGGCCGCCATTCACGCCGTCGTCGACGGCGTGCCGTTCGAGGATGTCCTCACCGGATACGGCGTGGCGGTGGCCGCGGAGACGGCCCTGAGGGCCGGACACGGCGGCGGGTGGGCGGGCCGGACGATTGCCATCGAGGGATTCGGCAAGGTGGGCGGGGGCGTGGCCCGTGAGGTCGCCAACCGGGGCGGCCGGGTGATCGCCGTCTCCACGATCGCCGGATGCGTCGCGGACCCATCAGGGCTCGACGTCGGGCGGTTGCTCGCGCTGCGCAGCGTTCACGGCGATGAGTGCGTCGCTCACTATGGCCTGCCGACCGGTCCGCCGGGCCGGCTATTCACGGCGGTGGATGCCGATGTCGTTGTCCCAGGAACCCGGCCGGGAGTGATCAGCCGCCGGGCCGCCGAGTCGCTTCCGTCAGGCATCAAGGTCATCGCGCCAGCCGCCAACGTCCCGTACACCATGGAAGGAGCCGACGTCCTGCGCCAGCGAGGTATCGTGGCGCTCCCCGACTTCGTGTGCAACGCGGGCGCGGTGATCGGCTACCGGTCAGCCCGCGACGCCACGCCGGAGCAGGTCCTGGCGGATGCCGGGGACAGGATCGCAGAACTGATACTCGAGGCGCTGGGCCACCCGGGCGGACCGCTCGCGGGGGCCTGTGAGCGTGCCGCCGGGTTCCTGCGAGGCTGGTGGGGCGAGGCGCCTGGCCCGCCGTTCGCGGCTTCGAGGTGAGGTTGGCAGATGTCACAGCGGCAGCTTCCCCGGTGGTCCGAACTGCGCCCGCTGCTGCGCGTTGAAGTCCCCAATCTCGACCCGGTGGAAAGGCGGCTCTCCCGGGCCCATACGATCGCCGATCTGCGTGCCATTGCCCGGCGGCGGACCCCTCGCGCTGTGTTCGACTACACCGACGGGGCGGCGGAACAGGAGGTCAGCCTGCGACGGGCGCGGCGGGCATTCCGCGAGATCGAGTTCCGCCCGCGTGTCCTGCGGGACGTGTCCGCGGTCGACACCACCCGGGAGATGCTCGGCCAACGCGCCGCGTTGCCATTCGCATTCGCGCCGACGGGTTTCACCAGGATGATGCATCACGAGGGTGAGCGGGCCGTGGTCCGGGTCGCCGCGCGCACCGGCGTGCCGTTCGGGCTGTCCACCATGGGCACGACCTCGATCGAGGATGTGGCGGCGGCCGGTCCCGGCGCCCGCAAATGGTTCCAGCTGTACATCTGGAAGGACCGCGGTGTGGGGGAAGACCTGGTGCGCCGCGCTCAGGACAACGGCTTCGAGGCCCTCATCGTCACGGTCGACACCGCGGTGGCCGGCGCCAGGATGCGCGACATCCGCAACGGCCTGACTATCCCCCCAGCACTGACGCTGCGCACCGTCCTCGACGGCGCCGCGCACCCCGCGTGGTGGCTCAACCTCCTCACCACCGAACCGCTGCGGTACGCCTCGCTGAGCCACTGGGAAGGAACGCTCGCGGACCTGGTCAACACGGTGTTCGACCCGGCCGTCACGATCGACGACCTGGAGTGGCTGCGCAGCCTGTGGCCGGGACCGCTGATCATCAAAGGCATCCAGAACCCCGCCGACGCACGCCTGGTCGTTGACCATGGCGCGGACGCCGTGATCGTATCCACCCATGGCGGACGGCAACTCGACCGCGCCCCTGCGCCCCTGGAACTGCTGCCCGCCGTGCTGGACTCGACGGGTGACGACGCCGAGGTCTACCTGGACACCGGAATTCTCAGCGGCGCGGACATCGTCGCCGCTCTCGCGCTTGGGGCTCGTGGATGCCTGGTCGGCCGCGCCTTCCTGTACGGGCTGATGGCCGGTGGTGAGCGCGGCGTGGTCCGGGCCACCGAGATCCTCAGCTCGGAGATCACCCGAACGCTCCAACTGCTCGGTGTGCCAGCCGTCGACGAACTCACCGGGGAGCACGCCACCCTCCGGACCCGCTAGCAGCCGAAGCTGCACACCCGTGGCCCGACGCTGTTCATCGGGTCATCGGGTCATCGGGTCATGGGGTCATCGGGCGATGAAGTCGAGGAGGGCGGGGTTGACCACGTCGGGGTGGGTCCAGGCGATGTTGTGCGGGCCGCCTTCGACGGTGACGAACTCCAGGTCCTTGATCAGTCCGGGCAGCCGGGCGGCGGTGGCCGCATACGGCAGGATCCGGTCGGCGTCGCCGTGCACCAGCAGCACCGGGACGTCGATGTTCGGAAGGTCGCTGCGGAAGTCGGTCAGCCACGTGTCGACGCACGCGTAAGCGGCGTAGGCGGAGGCCGTCACGGCGACGTTGAAGCTGTTCTGCCAGGCCTGGTCGCTGATCCTGGCTGGGCGCAGCACGTCGGTGTTGTAGAAGTTGTCCAGGAAATCCTTGAAGTACGCCGGCCGGTCCGCGACCACGGCCGCCTTGATCCCGTCGAACACGGACTGGTCCACGCCGTCGGGGTTGTCGGCGGTCTTGAGCAGGAACGGCGGGATGGCGCCCATCAGCACCGCTTTACGTACCCGGGATGAGCCGTAGGTGCCGAGGTAGCGGGTCACCTCGCCGGTGCCCATCGAGAACCCGGCCAGCACCATGTCGCGCAGGTCCAGGTACTGGATGAGGGTGTGCAGGTCGGCGGCGAAGGTGTCGTAGTCGTAGCCGGTGGTGGGCTGGCTGGATTGGCCGAAGCCGCGCCGGTCGTAGGTGATGACCCGGTACCCGGCTTCGAGCAGGACGCGTTCCTGCTTTTCCCACGAGTGCCCGTTCAGCGGGTAGCCGTGGATCAAGACGACCGGCTGCCCGGTCCCGTGATCCTCGTAATAGATCTCGATGTCCTCGGAGTTCTGCCTGCCGACGGTGATCTTCGCCATGGCCTTGCCTCCTTGCTGATTGGTGGCGATCCCTCATTGGTGCCTCAGTCAGCCTGCCCGCCGGCGCCCGTGCCTCAACCACATGCGGGGGAGGACTTGACATGTGCGGACCCCGCGGCGCGCACGATCGGACGGCCGCACCTGCATGGCCCGAACTGGACGCCGCACGCCGCCGACCAGGACTACGCTGTTCCCTCACCGGCCGTGAGGCCGGTCCGTACACCGGTACGTTGACATTTGTCGATATATTTGCCTATCTTCGTTCATCTCACGTCAACGATCTGCCGGGGTTACCGGGGGGCCAACAACATGCACCGGACGGTCGCCGTGTCGCGTCCTGCCTGGATGACGGCGCTTTCGGGGGGCGGCGCCGGGCGACGCTCGCCGGTCGAGATCGTCGCGACCGCGGCCTCCTACGTGACCCGGACCCCGGCCGCGGACCTGTCGGGGCTGCGCGCCGGGCCGTTCGGGCGGTGGACCGATGGCGTCGCCGCGATGCGCAGTGACTGCGCCGCCTTCGCCAGCCACTGGCAGGCGCACAACTCCCGGGTTCTCACCGAAACCGGGCCGCTATGGGTTGTGCTGGGCGACTCAACCGCCCAGGGGCTCGGTGCGCCCAGCCCGGAAGGCGGGTACGTCGGGCAGGTTCTCGCCGAGCTGCGGCTGCGGACCGGGCAGCGGTGGCGCGTGCTCAACCTCTCCACGTCCGGCGCGCTCATCCGCGACGTGCTGGGCGACCAGCTGCCCCGGCTGCCCGCCGGGCCTGACCTCGTGACCTGCGGGATCGGCGTCAACGACATCCTGTACACCGCGCCGTCGAAGCTGTTCGGTGACCTGCGCGCACTGGTCGCCGCCCTCCCCGATGAGACCGTCGTCCTCGACCTGCCGCTGCCCGCCGGGCTCTGGGGGATCATCGGCCGGATCAGCGTGCCCTACGTGGCGCGGATCAACCGGACCATCCACGAGAGCGCCCGGGCCCGCGGCCTGCCGGTCGCCGAGGTGTCCACCCACTTCTTGCGGCCCTGGGGCGGGAAGTTCGCATCCGACTGCTTCCATCCCAGCCAGGCCGGTTACCGCGACTGGACCCGGGCGCTGCTGGCCGCCCTCCCATCAGCGGCTGGCTGGGGGAACCCCTTGCCCGTCCAGTAAAGGCAAAGTTCAAGATCGTCTCGAATGAGCGCTGGCTCGCGCCAGGATAAGCGCTGGGCCTGCGCGGCGTGGTGGCCGAGTTCGGCATGTCAAGGGCGGTACCACCATGTTCCGGTCACGGGTGATCAAGCGGCTCGGCGCCGTTCGTCCGGTGGATGACCGAGCGGCAGGACCCCGAGCCGATCCGGTTGTTCTTCCCCTCCGAAATGGGGGATCAACGACAAACTGCCTGCTAGCAGATGCATCCGTGCTGCCAGCGAACTCGTCAACGTCACTGGTCGCGTTCGCCATGATGAAGACACAGCGGCAGCCACGTCCCAGCGCCCATTCACGAATTATTGACTGCGAGCGTGAAATTTTCATATTTCGTTGATAGATAACGCCCATACGTTACCCATACGTTACAGCGCAGAGCGCGTCGCGCGTGACCTGGAGCATATCGGCAAGGTCTGGGTCCGCGGACCTCCTGGGAGGCCTTTCGATGGGATCATTGCCGGCTGCCCTCCTCGCCGCGGGTGCCGTGCTGATGAGCCCCGGGGTCATCGCCGTGTCCGCGGGTGCCGGCGCGCTCACTCGGGTCACCACAACGAAGTGAAGGAGCGAGCGATGAGACAGCGCTTGTCCGATCTCGGCAAGAGAGGCCGGACCATGATCCGGCATAGACCAGCCCGTCGTGTGGCGTTCACCGCGGCCACGTCGGCGATGGTGCTGGCCGTCGGAGTGTCCGCCTCGGCAGCGACGGGACGGTCGGCGTCGGTCGGCCGCCCGGCCTACCTCGTCGCCAGCGTTCCGATCCAGGCGCGGGTCGGCGACCTGCTTGGCCGGATGACGCTGCCGGAGAAGATCGGCCAGATGGTGCAGATCTTGGTGACCCAGGTCACCGACAAGACCAGCGCCTGCACTAGCCAGGGCGGGTTTAACCTGCCCAACCCCACGTGTGAGCAGAAGATCTTCGTGGACAACAACGTCGGCTCGATCCTGGCCGGCGGCACCGACATGCCCATCGACACCACGGGCCAGAACGGCACCGGCAACACCGGCCTGGACTGGGCCAACGAGTACAACACCATGCAGAGCTACGCGATGCAGCACTCCCGGCTGCATATCCCGGTCATCTTCGGTGTCGACGCCGTGCACGGCTTCGGCCACCCGTGGCAGGCGCCGCTCTTCCCGCAGTCCATCGGAATGGGCGCCACCTGGGATCCGTCCGCCGCCATGGCTGGCGGCGCGGTCACCGGGAACGCGCTGCGCGCCACCGGCTGGAACTGGGACTTCGCCCCCGTGCAGGACCTGGCCAGGGACAACCGCTGGGGCCGGTACTACGAGACCTGGGCTGAAGAGCCGGCCCTCTCCGCCGCCCTGGGCGCCGCGAACGTGCGCGGCCTGCAAAGCGGCGGCGACAACGGGCTGAAGGTCACCGCCACCGTGAAGCACTTCGCCGGCTACTCGGAGTCGATCAACGGCCACGACCGGCTGCAGGCGGAACTGCCGATCCGCTACCTGCAGGACACGTTCCTGCCGTCCTACGCGGGCGCCATCGGCGCAGGCGCGGGCACGGTCATGGTGGATTCCGGCTCGGTCAACGGGATTCCCGCCACCGCGTCGCACTTCCTGCTGACCACCGAACTGCGCGACCGGCTCGGCTTCAAGGGCGTGGTGATCAGCGACTACGGCGACGTGCCGGCGCTCGCGAACACCTATCACATGGCCTCTGACCTGGCCGGCGCGGCCGCCCTCGCGATCAACGCCGGTGTCGACATGGCCATGCTGCCCTTCAACGCCGATCAGTGGCAGACGGCTGTGCAGCAGGACGTGGCCAACGGCAGCATCTCCATGGCGCGGATCAACCAGGCGGTGCGGCGGATCCTCACGCTGAAGTTCCAGCTCGGGCTCTTCGACCACCCGACCGTCGACGCCAGCAAGGCAGACGCCGCCGTTACGGCGGGCCGGGACGTAGCCCTTCAGGCGGCCCGCGAGTCGATCACCCTGCTGCGCAACCCCAACAACGCGCTGCCGCTATCGGCGTCCAGCAAGCTGGTCGTCACCGGCCCGAACGCGGACTCGATGACCAACCAACTCGGCGGATGGAGCGTCAGCTGGCAGGGCGTCTTCGGCGGTGGCCACGTCTGCTGCATGGGACCCCCCAGCCAGATCCCGCCGGGCGTCACGGTGCTCAAGGGCTTGCAGGTTGAGGACCCGAATGTGACCTACGACCCCAGCCAGGCCGCGGCGGTCACCGACGCCGCAACAGCGGACGCCGTGGTCGTGGCCGTGGGCGAGAAGGCATACGCCGAGGGCCTCGGGGACAGCCCGTCGCCGGCGCTGGCACCCGACCAGAAGGCCCTGATCACCGCCCTCGAGGCAACCGGCAAGCCGGTGATCGTCGTCGTGATCGCCGGCAGGCCCCTGGGCCTCGGACCGGCCGAAACCGCCGATGCCGTGCTGATGGCCTACCAGGGCAGCACCGAGGCCGGCACCGCGGTGGCCGACGCCATCTTCGGCAAGATCAACCCCAGCGGGAAGCTGCCCGTCACGTGGCCGTCCGACGCGGCCGCGCCCGGCGGGGACTTCAACGGCGGAGCCCCGTCACCGCTGGGCGACCAGCCGAAGGTCTTCGACCAGCTCGCCAGCACCGGCTTCGGCCAGGGCCACGACTACAACCCGCTCTACCCGTTCGCCTTCGGGATGTCGTACACCACGTTCGGTGTCAGCGGGCTGTCGGCGACCAGCAGCGTGTCCAGCGACGGCACCGTGACCGCCACGTTCACCGTGACGAACACGGGCAGCCGGGCGGGCACCGACATCGTGCCGGTGTACGTCCACCAGCCCGTCAGCGCGGTGCTCGTCCCGAACCAGCGGCTCGCGGGATTCACCCGCGTGACGCTGGATCCCGGGCAGTCCAAGACCGTGCAGGTGTCCTTCCCGGTCTCGGTGCTGGCCGTGACGCCTGGCGACATTCAGTCCGACGGCGCGCCTGCGGTGGAAACCGGGTCCTACCAGGTGCAGATCGGGTCGCTCAGCGCCGGCTTCACGATCAACGGCTGACGCTGCTCGGCTAGCGGGGTACCCCGGGGCGCGGCTTCAGGCCGCGCTCCGGGCTCCCGGGCCGGGTATCACCTCGGCATCGCGCGCGGACAGCGGGCCGTGGCCTGCGGCGCACCGCAGCTCGACTCGGAGCGGCTGCCGGCACTCGCGATGGCGGAGGATCGCGGCCGGGCCCATGTCGTCGGCGACATAACGGTCGCCCCAGTGCATCAGCGCGACGAGGGCGGTGAACAGCCCGATCCCCTTCTCGGTG
>WNFF01002290.1_pt1 | contig 15637 bp, 12 predicted proteins | sample 5400441 | NCBI WGS metagenome assembly WNFF01 (sample SAMN13153345, study PRJNA577476) | soil metagenome | isolation source: 120 cm saprolite under Douglas fir tree site 2 hole 3 replicate 1 | place: USA:California | collected 2015-04-18 | reverse complement strand
TTAAAACCATTGCGTGCGGGAACGTCGGGTGATTCCGGGGTACTCGTTGTTACTCGTGTGCGTTCTACCACTACCAAGTGCACACGAGGCCGCGGGTGCAACGGGCATCCGGCGTTCCCCACGCCCTCTTTGGGCGGAAACCAAATGCAACACCTCGGGCGCCTCGCGCCGCGAGGACGAAGTCGTATCCGAAACTCTATCAACGTCATTGCGACCCGTTGGCTCCTCGCAATGACGGTTAGGCGGTTTGACAATTGAATCCTCTTTTCGCCGTCCCTGCGAAAGCAGGGACCCATAACCACCGGCGTTCGTTGGACGGAAGGTCTTGGACAATGCGCCCAAACGATAGGGCACAGCGTATGATCCCGGCGAACGAGGTTGTGAATATATCTCCGACCTCATCCTGAGGAGCTTGCGAAGCAAGCGTCTCGAAGGATGGACGCAAAGCGCGGACTCGCGGCCATCCTTCGAGACGCGCGCAAGGGCGCGCTCCTCAGGATGAGGTCCGGGATATATTCACAGCCTCGTTCGCCGGGACGACGGCGGTGTTGGCATTCACGCATACGCCCATACGCCTGGCGCCCTTGATCTTCCGGACGGCCTGCCGTTACTAGGTCCGGGAAAGCGGCGCGGGCGAAAGCGCCATCCGCATCGGGAGCGAGCGTTACCATGGGACCACTTGAGGGCATCAAGGTCGTGGACATGACGACCGTGCTGATGGGGCCCTATGCCACCCAGATGCTCGGCGACTACGGCGCCGACGTCATCAAGATCGAAACGACAGACGGTGACGTGACGCGGCAGATCGGACCGACACGCCATCCGGGCATGGGGCCGGTGTTCCTCAACACCAACCGCAGCAAGCGCAGCGTCTGCCTCGATTTGAAGAAACCGGCGGGACGCGACGCGGTATTGCGGCTGATCGCGTCGGCCGACGTGCTGGTCTACAACGTCCGTCCGCAGGCGATGACGCGGCTGCAACTCGGCTACGACGTGGTCTCGAAGATCAATCCGCGCCTGGTCTATGCGGGCGTGTTCGGCTTCGGTCAGGACGGGCCATATGCCGCCAAGCCCGCCTATGACGATCTGATCCAGGGCGCCACCGCGCTGCCCGCCTTGATGGCACAGACCAGTGATGGCGTTCCCCGCTATGTCCCCAACGCGCTGGTCGACCGTATTGTCGGACTGACGGCGGTCGGCGCGATCTGCGCCAGCCTGGTTCATCGCGATCGCACCGGGCGCGGTCAGCGCGTGGATATCCCTATGTTCGAGACCATGGCGGGTTTCGTGATGGGCGATCACATGGGCGGCCTTACTTACGAGCCGCCGCTGGACAAAGGCGGCTACGCGCGGCATCTGTCGCGCGACCGGCGGCCCTACAAAACGTCGGACGGCTATATCTGCGTGATCGTCTATAACGACAAGCAATGGAATAATTTCTTTGCGGCGACCGGCCGCGACGATCTGCGCAGCAATCCCAAATTCGCGACCTTTGCCGGCCGCGCCGTCAATATCGACACGGTCTATGCCGAGCTTGCCCGCATCTTCGAAACACGATCCACCGCCGAATGGACCGGGTTGCTCGACAAGGCGGATGTGCCTGTCATGCCGATGCACGATCTCGAGAGCATCTTGCAGGACCCGCATCTGGTGGCGACCAATTTCTTTCCGGTCGTCGAGCATCCGACCGAGGGTCCGATCCGGAACATGAAGGTGTCCGCCACCTGGTCGGAAACCCCAGTTGAGACGACGCGGCTGGCGCCACGCCTGAACCAGCACGGTGCTGAAATTCTGCGCGAGGCCGGCTTCTCGGCGGACGAGATTGCGACGCTGATACGTGACGGCGTTACCGCAACGGCACCCGACACCCCAAAGGACTGATCCGATGGATTTTGCTCTCACAGCCAACCAGGAATCGATCCGCGACGCCGTGGCGAAGATCTGCACGCGCTTCGACGATGCCTATTGGCTGAAGAAGGACAAGGAGGGCGGTTTCCCTGCCGACTTCCACAAGGCGCTGGCGGATGCGGGCTGGCTCGGGATCTGCATTCCCGAACAATACGGCGGCTCGGGTTTGGGCATCACCGATGCCGCGATCATGATGCGGACCATTTCGGAATCCGGCGCCGGCATGTCCGGCGCCTCCGCGGTGCATATGAACGTGTTCGGGCTCAATCCCGTGGTGGTGTTCGGCACCGACGAGCAGCGCAGACGGATGCTGCCGCCGATCGTCGCGGGCACGGACAAATCCTGCTTCGCCGTCACCGAACCGAATACGGGGTTGAATACGACGCAGTTGAAGACGCGCGCGGTGCGAAACGGCGACAAGTACATCGTCAACGGCCAGAAAGTCTGGATCTCCACCGCCCAGGTGGCCAACAAGATATTATTGCTGGCGCGCACCACGCCGCTGGAAGAGGTGAAGAACCCGACCCATGGCTTGAGCCTGTTCTATACCGATTTTGATCGAACGCGCGTCGCCGTGCATGAAATCGAGAAGATGGGCCGCAAGGCCGTCGATTCCAACGAATTGTTCTTCGAGAATTTCGATATCCCCGCCGAAGATCGCCTCGGCGAGGAAGGCCGCGGCTTCGAATACATCCTGCACGGCATGAATCCGGAGCGCATCCTGATTGCCGCCGAAGCGGTTGGGCTCGGTAAGGTGGCGCTGTCGCGCGCCACGGACTATGCCAAGGGCCGCATCGTGTTCAACCGTCCGATCGGCAAGAACCAGGCGATCCAGCATCCGCTGGCGAAGAACTGGATGGAGCTGGAGGCCGCATGGCTGATGGTGTTGTCGGCGGGCTGGCAATACGACCAGGGCCTGCCATGCGGCCCGGCGGCCAATGCCGCGAAATATCTCGCGGCTGAAGCCGGCTTCCAGGCCTGCGAGCAGGCGGTGATGACTCACGGCGGCTTCGGCTACGCCAAGGAATATCATGTCGAGCGATACTTGCGCGAATCCCTGATCCCGCGGATCGCCCCGATCAGCCCGCAGCTCATTCTCAGCTTTATCGCCGAGAAGGTGCTGGGCTTGCCGAAGTCGTATTAGAGATGTTCCTTGAGACGATGAAGATCGTAAGTCTTAAGCCGTCATTCCGGGGCGCATCGAAGATGCGAACCTCAGATGTGCAATTGCACATCGGGGAATCTCGAGATTCCGGGTCTGGTCCTTCGGACCATCCCGGAATGACGAAATCAAACGAAGTCGTATTGCCATGAGCTTCATCACCGGCGTCGGACTGACGGCATTCGGCAGGCATGAGGGCTCTTCCTCGCTGGACCTCATGAGCAAGGCGGCGGAGCTTGCGATTGCCGATGCCGGCCTGAAACGCGGCGAGATCGACGGCGTTCTCTGCGGCTACTCGACGGTCGCGCCGCACATCATGCTGGCCACGGTGTTCGCCGAGCATTTCGGCATTCGCCCGGCCTATGCCCACGCGGTGCAGGTCGGCGGCGCCACCGGGCTCGCCATGGCCATGCTGGCCCATCATCTGGTGGAGGCGGGTGTGGTCAAGCATGTGCTGGTGGTCGGAGGCGAGAACCGGCTGACCGGGCAGAGCCGCGACGCCTCGATCCTGGCGCTGGCGCAAGTCGGCCACCCCGATTACGAGGTGCCGCTGGGGCCGACCATTCCGGCCTATTACGGGCTGGTGGCATCGCGCTACATGCATGAATACGGCGTGACGCAAGAAGACCTCGCCGAATTCGCGGTGCTGATGCGCCGCCACGCGATCACGCATCCCGGCGCCCAGTTTCACGACGCCATTACCGTCGCCGACGTGATGACCTCGAAACCGGTGGCGCTGCCGCTGAAGCTGCTGGATTGCTGTCCGGTGTCCGACGGCGGCGCGGCATTCGTGGTCAGCCGCGAACGCACCGGCGAGACGGGCGTGCGCGTGCTCGGCTGCGCGCAGGCGCATACCCATCAGCATGTCACGGCGGCGCCTGCTCTGAGCGAACTCGGTGCCGAGATATCAATCGCACGGGCAAAGGCAGAATGCGGCGTCGCGATTTCAGACGTGCGTTACGCCGGCGTCTACGACAGCTTCACCATCACGCTGGCAATGCTGCTGGAAGACCTTGGCCTCGCCGGGCGCGGTGAAGCGGCAGCGCAAGTGCGGGCCGGGCACTTCAGCCGTGACGGCGCGATGCCGCTCAACACCCATGGCGGGCTACTGAGTTACGGCCATTGCGGCGTCGGCGGCGCGATGGCGCATCTGGTGGAAACCCATCTGCAGATGACGGGGCGTGCCGGCAATCGCCAGGTGCGCGACGCCTCGATCGCGCTGCTGCACGGCGACGGCGGCGTCTTGTCATCGCATGTCAGCATGTTTCTGGAGCGGATGCGATGAGCGACGGCAAGCCCGCACTCGCGGACTGGACCACGGGCGCGGAGGCGATCGTCTATCAATCCTGCGCTGCCTGCGGGAACTTGCAATATTTTCGCCGCAGCTTCTGCGTGGCTTGCGGCGCACCGGACCCGGCGCAGCGGCGCGCCAGCGGCGAGGCAACGGTTTACGCCACCTCGCTGGTCGTCCGCGCCGCCACGCCGGAGACCCGCGCGCATATTCCCTACAATATCGTTCTGGTCGATACCGTTGAGGGCTTTCGCATGATGGCCCATGGCGACAACGATCTTTCCATCGGCGACAAGGTCACCGCGCGGTTTGCGCCGTTCGCCGGTCGTCTCGTTCCATACTTTGCAAGGACCAAACCATGAGCCGTCTTGAGGCCGCACTCGATCCAAAATCCATCGCCATCATCGGTGCGTCGGAAAATCCCAACAAGGTCGGCGGCCGGCCGGTGCATTACCTCGACAAGTTCGGCTTCAAGGGCAAGATTTTCCCGATCAATCCGTCGCGCACCGAGGTGCAGGGTTACAAATGCTACAACAGCCTGGCTGATTTGCCGGAAGCCCCTGACATGGTGATCGTCGCGGTCGCCGGCGACAACGCCATCGCCGCGGTGGAGGATTGCGCGGCGCGCGGCGTCAAGATCGCGGTGGTGATGGCGTCGGGCTTCGGCGAGGTCGACGCCGTCGTGGGCAAGGCCAAAGAGCGGCGCATGGTCGAGGTCGCGCACAAGGCCGGCATGCGCATCGTCGGCCCGAACTCGCAAGGCCTCGCCAACTTCGGCACCGGCGCGATCGCGAGTTTCTCCACCATGTTCATGGATATGGACAGGGCCGAGGGGCACGTCGCGATGCTCAGCCAGAGCGGCGCGCTGTCCACGGTGCCGGTCGGATTCCTGCGCCAGCGCGGCATCGGCGTCCGTCACACCCATGCCACCGGCAACGATGCGGACATTTCCGTCGGCGAACTCGCGGTTGCCGTCGCCGAGGATCCCGAGGTGAAGCTGTTGCTGCTCTATCTCGAGAGCATCCCCGAGAAGAAATATCTGGAAGAACTCGCCGCGGTGGCGCTCGATCGCGACCTGCCGATCATCGCGCTGAAATCCGGCCGCTCCGAAGCCGGCCGCCAGGCGGCGCAGTCGCATACCGGCGCGCTCGCCAACGAGGACCGCGTGGTCGACGCGTTCTTCGAGCATCACGGCATCTGGCGGGCACCGGACATGCGCGGGCTCGTGGAGGCGACCGAGCTTTATCTGAAAGGCTGGAAACCGCAGGGCAGGCGGCTGGTCGCGATCAGCAATTCCGGCGCGGTCTGCGTCCTGACGGCCGATGCGGCAACCGCCGTCGGCATGCCGATGGCGACGCTGGCGCCGGAAACCGACAAGAAGCTCAAGGGTATCCTGCCGAGTTTTGCGACGACGACAAACCCGATCGATCTGACCGCAGCGCTGCTGTCCAACAGCCGTTTGTTCGGCGACATTCTTCCGGTGATTGCAGAAGATCCCGCCGCCGACGCATTCCTGATCGGCGTCCCCGTCGCCGGTCCGGGCTACGATGTCGAGGCATTTGCCCGCGACTCCGCGGCATTCGGCAAGCAGACCGGAAAGCCGCTGGTGATCGCCGCCACGCAGCGCAGCGTCGCCGATCAATTTGCTTCGGAAGGCCTATCGGTATTCCCGACCGAGACCGAGGCGGTATCGGCGTTGCACCAGTTTCTGGCCCATCGCGAATTGATGGCGCGCACGCTCGCGCGCAGGGCGCGGCGTGTCGCGGCAAGCCCGCCGGTTCTGTCGGCTGCCACGACGATGCTGAACGAGGCTGACAGCCTGGCGCTGCTGGCCGCGCGCGGCATTCCAGTGGTGCCGCACCGGCTGTGCCGGTCGCGCGCGGAAGCCGTGGCGGCGTTCGAGGCCATCGGCGGCCCGGTCGTGGTCAAGGGCTGTTCGGCCGACATCGCGCACAAATCCGAACTCGGGCTGGTGAAACTCGGCGTCAGAACCCGCGAGGAGGCCGGTGAAGTCTGGGCCCAAATGGAGGACATCATCCGCAAGCACGGCGCGCGATTCGACGGCGTCATCATCGCGGCGATGGCCGGCGGGCGTCGCGAAATCATGATCGGCGCGCATCGCGATGCCGTGTTCGGTCCCGTGGTGGCGGTCGGCGACGGCGGCAAATATGTCGAGATCTTCCGCGACACGGCGCTGCTGTTGCCGCCGTTCTCGAAGGACGATGCCAGGGAGGCGCTCGGCAGGCTGCGAGTAGCGCCGCTATTCGCCGGCGTGCGCGGCGAATCACCGATGGACGTCGAATCACTTTGCGACGCCGCCGTGAAGATCGGCGCGCTGATGCTCGATCCCGCGGCCAGGGTGATGAGCCTCGATCTCAATCCCGTGCTGCTCGATACCGCTGGCAAGGGCTGCGTCGTGGTGGATGCGGTGGTATTTCAGGGCTGAACGGTTGGCTTGCGAACCTCGAGCGAGCCGCAGGGCGTCTATCCTCGTGGGACGAGCCGCCCGAATCATGTTTGTAAGAACGGCGGGGTGGGGTGTGACTGAAAACTAACTGGCCACCCCACCCCGTCCTACATCACGCGAGGCGTGACGTTTATCGACCCTCCCCATCAGGGGGCGGGTGAAACGCGGTCTGTTTACAAAAACACGCAAGAATTTACTAAAACACGCACGAACCTACTAAAACACGCACGCAACGCCGACCTTCATCGGGCATAAAAGATGACACTCGCGATAATGAGCATCGCCGTCACCGCCATCATTTGCGCCATCGTCCGCGCAAGCGCCTCCGATGCCGACCTTTTGGTGGCTTCCTTCATGCCATACTCCCTAGACTTGGGCATGAGTCATCGTCGCCTGCGAAGGCTTCGACGGCTCAGATGTTTTTACTCGGAACACCCCGCGACGAGTATTCGCTTTGATGACTCCCCAGTCAGCGAACATCGACAGTGCTAAAATCGTTTAGCAATACGGCGGGAATTTGGCTCAGAGGTAGCCGACTTGTGCGCGGGCGGTGACGTTTTTTAGCGCGGCCGCCAGCATTCAGAGGTTGCGCGCGCGCTCAAGACCCCAGGATTTGTGCCGATCGTGGCTCGGGAAACACCATGCCAGACCGCTCCAGCTGCCCGATTTACCCGAGCGCCAGGCGTTGATCCGGCGTGTGGCGCGGGGCATGATCGCACCGCTTGGCGCGGTGCTTTTGGCATGCAAGCCCAATCAATCAACAGCAACCCAAGGTGGTCAATGGCCCGCATCGAGTATTCCAACCCTGCCAACGCAAACGAACGCACCCGCGAAATCCTGGGCAAGAATCGCAATGCCAACATCTTCCGGATGATGGCTCACTCACCGAGCTATCTTGAACAATATTGCCGGCTCGGCGGGGCGATCCGCCACAAGGGCGAGCTCGATCCGGTGGTGCGTGAACTGGCCATCACGCGCACCGGGATCCTGTGCGAGGCGCCCTACGAGATTGTCGCGCACAAGCGCATCGGCAGGAATGTCGGCGTCACCGACGAGCAAAACGCCGCGCTGGAGGACTGGAAATCGGCCACCTGCTTTAACGAGCTGCAGCGCGCGGCGCTGGCATTCACCGATGAAATCATCGCCCTGCGCCGTCCGACCGATGCGACGTTCGCCGCCATTGCCGCCAAACTGACGCTGGCGGCGCTGGTCGAGCTGCAGCTCTCGGTCGGCTTCTACATCATGACGTCGAAGTTTCTGGAAACGTTTGAGATCGACATGCAGCCGGTGGAGGAAGTGGTTTGAGTGGCGCGAGGGGGATCGGCCACCGAGCCGGATGGCGGCAGGACAGTGCCTTTTTCCTGGGCGCCGCTTGCCGTCAGAAATGGCAACTGACAGAAATCTTCGGAGCTTATGAACTGAAATCGATTGCAATTCAGTAAGTTACCCGAACGCATGCCGATGGCATGAATCTTGATTAATAGGATTAAAAATTGGATGCAGGAAACGTTATCGGCATTGTCCGATCCTGGCTAGGCATCAGGGAAAGGCCGGCAAGCCATGAGGCTACTCGCTGCCAGTCTCCAGCCATGTGACCTCGGCGAATTCACCGCGGCGCCGAGCATACTGTCGGGCTTTGTGCCGGCGGCCAGAATTGATCTTGTTGTCGTTTCCGAGCAGCGGAACGACGACATTATGGCGCTATTCAAGCCAATGCGAGAACGGGACAAGCGGGCGAGGACTGGATCCTCGTTTCGCCCCATTGGGCGCGCCGTTCGCTTTCGCGATCGAGAGACTGAGGAAGCGGCCGATAGAACTTAACCGACATCTCTTGCGACGAGGAGAGGGACAATGGGATTTTGGACATATGCGCGCCAAAGGCTGGTACCTTTGTTGGCTGCTCTCTTGGGGACGGCGCTTCTTTGCTTTCTACTCAGTGACATCGCTGTCGCGGAAGACGCAGCCCCGCCAGTCTGCGGAGGCAAGATTCTCGAAAAGTGCACACCCAATTCCGGCGACACCGCCTGGATGCTCACTTCTGTTGCCCTGGTCTTGATGATGACCATCCCGGGCCTTGGATTGTTCTATGGCGGCATGGTGCGCAAGAAGAACGTTGGCGACACCGTGATGACAAGCTTCGCCGTCACCTGCCTCGTCACGATTCTTTTCGCGCTTCTCACCTACAGCATGGCGTTTCGCGCCGGCACGCCTTTTGTCGGGGGCCTGGATCGTATGTTTCTCAAGGACATCCTGAGCGACATCACAAAGGGAGGTATCGGCAATCCCAATCCGCTCGCCGCGACCATCCCCGAAAGCGTCTATATCTGCTTCCAGATGACGTTCGCCATCATTACGCCGGCGCTGATTGCTGGCGCGTTCGCCGAGCGCATGAAATTCTCGGCCATGCTTTGGTTCATCGGGCTGTGGGCGATTTTCGTTTATGCGCCGATCGCGCACTGGGTCTGGGGACCTGACGGGTTCCTGGCTGCCGGCAACGACGCCGCATGGGTGAAGGTACTCGATTTCGCGGGCGGTACCGTCGTGCACATCAACGCCGGCGTCGCCGGGCTCATGTGCGCCATCATGCTCGGCAAGCGCAGCGAGACAGGGCCAGCGCACAACGTGGTGCTCACCTTTATCGGCGCCGCTCTGCTTTGGGTTGGCTGGTTCGGTTTCAACGCTGGCTCTGCTGTTTCGGCAGGCATGCAGGCGGGCATGGCCATGTTGGTGACCCAGATTGCCACGGCTGTCGCCGCCTTCACCTGGATGCTGGTGGAATGGGCGCTGAAGGGCAAGCCAACCGTCGTCGGCATCTGCTCCGGTGCGGTCGCCGGCCTTGTTGCCATTACGCCGGCTTCTGGTTTCGTGGGACCCGTTGGCGCTTTTGCGATCGGGATCGCCGCGGGCGTCGCCTGCTACTGGGGATGCACCGGCTTGAAGCACATGTTCAGCTATGACGACGCGCTGGATTGCTTCGGCGTGCATGCGCTTGGCGGTATCGTCGGGGCGCTGCTGACCGGGGTATTTGCGGTCGAGCAATACGGCGGAACGCCGGGCGTTCTGGAGGGAAATGTCGGTCAGTTCTTCAATCAATGCATCGGGGTCGCCGTCGTCTTCGTCTATGATGCCGTCGCCAGCCTGATCATCCTCAGCGTGATCAAGATGTTTGTCGGCCTGCGCGTGACACAGGACACGGAGCGCGACGGTCTCGACCTCGCACTGCACGGAGAAGTCGTACAGTAATCTTTCGCCGGGGCAGCGTCCCGGAGCGCCGGTATTCGCGGTGATTGAAGCTGTCCGGCGCTCGCCGCCATGCGATCCGGCAGGGCGTGACCGTGTGTCGCGACAACAGCCGTGTGCGCGAAAGCTGAATTCTGATAACCTTCCAGCTCTCGACGGTCTTTCGGCGAGGTAATGACATGAACTGGTTCTATTGGAACACGGCATGGTCGCTGTTCTTCAGCCTCGTTTGGTTCATGACCATCACGCACAATCCTGATGCGCAGATCGCAGACGCGCATTCGCGCGATGAAGCATTCGGCGGCTGAATGAAGTCATACGTCACCGAACGGATCGGGCCGAAGCAGACAGGCGCCCGAAGGCCTTCCGTCGTGCCAAGACTTGGCGATTCAAGACTTGGCGATTCAAGACTTGGCGATTCAAGACTTGGCGGTTGAGGGATTTGCATTCCCGCAGCGCTGGCCGGCTAGCTCCGATAGTAGCGCCACATTCTGAAGAACGTTCGATGGATCTCATCTGCCGGCTGATCGAACGGTTCCAGTTTGATCCGCACCACGCCGCTGTGGTCCATGCGCCACGGCAAGCGCATCAGCGAGCGATAGATTGGCTGCTCGCGCCAGTCGGCAACAAGAGCGCTGCCGAGAGGTGCGTTGAGCGCAATCTTTAGCTCGTGGATGGTCATCGCGCGCTCTGCGATTTCAACGAGATCGATACGCTCGATGGCTCGCCACCGGATCAGTCCGAAGGCCTGGATAAAAATGCCATACTGATTGGCGCCGATGGTGGGCCGCCCGGTCTCTAACATGGGAATGTTGTAGTAGGTGAAGCCGGCCGCCATCACGGCGAGCGCCAACCAATAGATCGCCCCGCTGGTCCAGGCGGCCGTGAAAAACACCGCTGCCAGGGCGGCAGTAACATACACGGGAAAATGGCTGTCGTCGCGCCGGTAGGCAACCGAGTAGCCACCGGCATTTCGTTCGTCCAGGTTCGCGCCCATGTGAGCCTCATGCCCCGGCCTGTCCGGGACGCACAAGCCGATGATATTCAACTTCAAGTGCCATAATTGAACGTAATGGTGCGCACGCCTGGATGTGAGCATAAGGCGCCGCGCCGCTCGCCGCAGATGATATTCGCTTTTTCGGGGGCTGGCGAAGACAAAGCTGGCGACGATCTTTTGGATTCACCACACTACTTCGTCGTCAGCAAATCCACCTTGGTGTTGGCCACGATCAGGCGGTCGGCGAGCAGCTGCGCGAGGTTGCGCATGATCCGCTCGCCGGTCCGCGGATGCTGATCGCGAAAACGCTCAAACGCGCGCAGCGGCACCTCGAGGGCGGTCGCGGACAGATCGGCCAGCACATCGGCGGAACGGTGGGTTTCCAATAGCGCCATCTCTCCGAACGCCATTCCCGCGGCCAGCGTCGCAAGCCGGACGCCGTCAGGCAGGGTGACATGGACGACCCCGCTCTTGAGGAAGAACAGCGACACCGCCGGCTCGCCGGCGGCGACGATCTTTTCCCCAGGCCGATAGCTTCGGATCGCGCCCAGCGCGGCGAGACCTGCAAGTTCCTCCGACGTCAGTCCCGCCAGCAGCGGCTGTTCGGATAATTCGGTGATCTCATGGAAATCGATCGCGCCGCCGTGGCGATAGACCACCTGGTCCTCCGCCCATTCGATGGCGGCGTCGAGCAGGTAGAAGTCGCGCAAGTTCGAGATGCCGCCGGCCCATTCCTTGATCATTTTCCAGTCCGCCGAGGAACGCTTGATGCCGGACAGGATCACTGTGACATGGAGCCGTGCCAGTTCACGGAATTCCTCGGCGAGCAGGCGCGCGCCGGCCCGCGTCATCGCCGCGACCCGGTGCAGGTCGAAAATGACGAATTGCGGGCGCGGCTTGGCCGCGAGCTGACGCGAAACGTAATCGATACCGGAAAATGTCAGCGTGCCCACCAGCTCGATGATGCGGACGGCTTGGCGATGCGCGGCGAGGATTTTCCGCTCATGCGGCCGGCGGCTGCGCCGCGACGGGCTTTTTCCGATGTCGTAGTCGGCGATGATGCTGTTGCGCGCGTCGTCGCTGCGGTTGAGCATGTGCAGATCGTAATGCGATGACAGCGTCTCGCAGACCTTGATGCCGCGCACGCTGTTGCCGTGTTTGTCGAGACGGGGAGAGTAACTGCCAAGGCCCAGCCGTGCCGGCAGCGCCGCCAGAATGCCGCCGCCGACGCCGCTCTTGGCCGGGATGCCGACGCGATAGATCCATTCGCCGGCGTAGTCGTACATGCCGGAAGAGGTCATCACCGAAAGCGTCCGCGAGATGGCGTAGGGGGTCATGACCTGTTCGCCGGTCACGGGATTGGTGCCGCGATTGGCCAGCGTCGCGGCCATGACAGCGATATCGCGCGCCGTCACCAGAACCGAGCATTGCCGAAAATAGACCTCCAGCACCGCGCCGACGTCATCCCGGATCACGGAGGAGTTGCGCAGGAGATAGCCGATCGCGCGGTTGCGGTCGCCGGTCGCGCTTTCGGAGGTATATACGGCCTCATCGATGCCGAGTTCGCGCCCGGCAAACCGGCCGAGCGCCTGACGGATATATTCGAAGGCGCCGTCGCCCTTGGCCTCGTGGATCAGGCTGGAGCAGGCGATGGCGCCGGCGTTGACCATCGGATTGAAGGGATGGTTGTCGGCATTCAGCCGGATCGAATTGAAGGGGTCCCCCGACGGTTCGACACCGATCGCGCTTTCGACCCGTGCCGCGCCCAGCGTATCCAGCGCCAGCGCGAACACGAACGGCTTGGACATCGACTGGATTGTGAAGGGAATCCGGGTGTCGCCGACCTCGTAGACGTGGCCGTCGATGGTGGCGAGGCTGATGCCGAAACGATCGGGATCGGCCTTGCCGAGTTCAGGGATATAGTCGGCGACGGCGCCGCCGGTCTCGTTGGAAAAATCCTCGTGGCAACGGTCGAGGAACCGCAGCAAGGGCGGTTTCGAGGCGGCCCAGGCCGCGGCGCTGGCGGGGGATGCGGATGGCGATGGTTTCATCGCCTCCGGTTTTGCCGCGCAATCACGGCGAGCGCAACTCGCCCGGCACCAGGGCCTGCCGGCGTACCAGCAATAGCGCGATCAAAACCGTCGGGATCAGGATGGCCAGCCCGAGGCTGGTGATCTGCAACTGCGAGAGCGGCATGATGCCGCCGCCGGGCGTCGCCACCACGAAGCCGCCAATGACCAGCAATACCCGCAGCGGCCATTCCAGAGCGCCGGCGCCACGCAGGTCACCGACGAACGCCTGATAGCCCTGGATACCGCCGCAGATGAACAAGGTGCCGAAAGCGGCCAGCGCCATCAGGCCAAGGCCGGCGAAGTAGGGGCTGTCGCCCTGCAGCACCAGCGCTGGATTCAGCACGAAGAAGAACGGGATGAAGTAGATGATGCTACCGACCCACATCGATTCCCAGCCGGTCTTCATCGCCGGCGAACCGGCGATCCCGGCCGCGGCGAAAGAGGCGATCGCCACCGGCGGCGTGATCGACGACAACATGCCCCAATAGAAGATGAACATGTGCACGGCCATGCGGTTGAGGCCGAGTTTTTCGAGCGCCGGCGCCACCAGAATGGCGAGGAAGATGTAGCAGGCCGTCGTCGTCAGCCCGAGACCGAGTATGAGGCTCGTCAAAGCGCACATCCCGAGCAGCAGGAACGGATTATCGCCGGCAATTCGCAACAGATCGTTGGCGAGGCTGGAGACCACGCCTGTCATCGAGAACGCGCCGATCAGGAGCCCGCAGCCCGCGAGAATGCCGATCAGTTCGACAAAAGTGCGGCCGTTGACTTCCAGGAACTTGTTGATCGTCGTCAGCGTCCAGCGCGTCTCCTTGGAGAACAGCTGGTTCAGAACCAGAAGCAGCGCGGTTGCATAGAACGGCGCGTGGCTCTCGCGCTTGAAATACAGCAGCATGACGATCAGCAAGGCGATGACGAAGACGTAGTACCAGCCGTCCTTGATGGTATCCATGATCTTCGGCAATTCGGCGCGCGGGATACCCTTGAGACCGTGCCGGGCGGCGTAGGAATCCACCTGCATGAACAGGCCGACATAATACAGCACGGCGGGAATGATCGCCGCGATGGCGACATCGGCGTAACTGACATTCAGGAACTGCGCGATCACGAATGCGGTGGCGCCCATCACCGGCGGCGCCAGCACGGCGCCGGTCGAGGCGCAGGCCTCGATCGCGCCGGCATAGGAGGCGCGGAAGCCGCTTTTCTTCATGACGGGAATGGTCATGGTGCCGGCGGTCAGCACATTGGAGATGATCGAACCGGACATCATGCCGAGCAGGCCGCTGGCGAAGATGCAGACCTTCGCAGCGCCGCCGCGAAAGGTGCCGCACAATGCGAATGCGATGTTGATGAAGAACTTGCCGGCGCCGGTCATCATCAGCGCGGTGCCGAACACCAGAAAGCCGATCACGGTGTCGGCGAAGGCCTGGATCGGTATGCCGAGCAGGCTCTCGCCCGACAGCACGTGATAGGCGGTGGCCTGTTCAAGGGTAAGTTGCGAGCCCCTGAAGGGTCCGAGCCAACTGGCTTCCGCGAACAGCGGATAGACGGTGAACGGCAGCACGCTCAGCAGCAGGCTCCAGCCGCCGGTCCGCCGCAGCGCCTCCATCAACACGAACCACATCACGAGGCCGGCTGCGATGACGTTCTTGGGGGCGCCATCGGATTCCCAGCCCGACAGTGCTGCCTTGCGGATGTTGAGCATCAGCCAGATCGCTGCGCCAAACGTCAGCGCGAACAGGATGATGTCGTACCAGGGGATGCGGTCGAGCGGAGCGGTCTCGGTGCCGGGAAAGATCAGGAACGTAAACGGCAGCATCAGCGCGATCAGCAGATAGAAATATTCGGTGTTGAGCTGGGTGTAATCGATAAAGAACCGCAATGAGAATTGCTGGTTGATGCAGAGCAGGATCGTGGCCGCCGTCGCCACGACGAGCGCCCAGCGCCATCCCCCGCGCAGCATGCGCACGCGGGTGACTTCGGCTTCCTGCAAATTGCCGATACCGGCGTGAGGATCTTCGAATTCGATTCTCTTGGGTGCGGGCGAAGGATCGGACAAGGAAGCTGACATCATCTATCCCGCATGGTTCGTCGAAGATCTGTCCCGCAATTGTTGTTATGCCGCTACTCGAAGCCGTTCGGCATGTTGGCTTTTGCGAGTGCTGCCGCGCGGGCCGCCATCCATCCCGACAGGAACGCGGTGTCATCCGTTGGTGGGTTGGACTTGCTGTAGTCGGCCCAGGCCGCGGCCAGAACGCCCTGGCGCTTGATGAGGCCGTCATTGTGGGCCTGGTCGGCGTCACTCCAGTTGCCGGCTTCCTTGAGAGCTTTCACGGAGCCCGGGTGAAAGGGGAGCACCCATCTCATGGTCTGGCGCTTGACGCCGAGACCGACTGCTCCCGGAGCGCCATCCTTGAAGGACTCGTAGCCTTCGATCATCGCCTTGGTGACGGCGTAAATCTCGTCATTCGATTTCGAAGCGTAAGTAACGAAATTCGGA
>WNFF01002289.1_pt1 | contig 15639 bp, 14 predicted proteins | sample 5400441 | NCBI WGS metagenome assembly WNFF01 (sample SAMN13153345, study PRJNA577476) | soil metagenome | isolation source: 120 cm saprolite under Douglas fir tree site 2 hole 3 replicate 1 | place: USA:California | collected 2015-04-18 | reverse complement strand
CGAGGCCCGAGATGGGAACGGGAGCCGACTTCGTCTTTCGTTCCGCCATTGCTTATCATAGCCCGATTGGGAGGAGCTACTAGGAATGTCCCTGCGCCCGCGCCATCCAGCCGAATTGCCGTTCGCCGAACTCGAACGCGCCCTGGATCAGCAGGGCGAGCGCTGCCGCCGGTATGGCGCCCGCGAGCAGCGTGACATTGTCGTTCAACGCAAGCCCCGAGGCGATGCGCTCGCCGTAGCCGCCCGCGCCGATGAACGCGGCGATGGTGGCGGTGCCGACGTTGATCACCGCGGAAGTTTTGATACCGGCGAGGATCGAAGGCAGCGCGAGCGGCACTTCGATGAGCCAAAGCCGGTCGCGCGGTGCTAGGCCCAAGGCCATCGCCGCCTGGCGCATGCCGCGGACGATGCCGGTAAGCCCGGTACACGTGTTGCGAACGATCGGCAGCAGCGCGTAGAGGAAAAGCGCTATGAGCGCAGGCCACGTGCCGATCGTGCCCGTCAGCGCGATGAGGAAAGCGAGCAGCGCGAGCGACGGGATCGTTTGGATCAAGCCCACTGCGCCGAGGACGATCTGCTCCGATTTCGGCAGCTTCGCCGCGATGACACCGAGCGGCACGCCGACGGCGATGCTGGCCGCAAGCGACGCGAACACGAGCAGCAAGTGCTCGCCGGTGAGCCGCCAGAAATCCGGGCCGAACAGTGCGCTCCAAAAATTGCGCCGCGCCGCGATCCGCGGCTTGCCGTCAGGGTCGAGGAGCGCCGCGGCTTCGGCGAAGCTCTTCCCTTCCAGCTCCGCCGCCGCGTTCATGCGGATCATGCGCCGCTCGTCGATCCTGCCTTCGAGCTTCTCAAGCGCGCGCCAGGCTTCGGGAAAGCGCTTCGGCACCTCGAGCCGGTAGAGGAGCACCGCCTCGTAGCTCGGAAAGTATTTCCTGTCGTCCTCCAGCACGCGCAAGGCGTAGCGCTCGATCTTCGCGTCGGTGGAGTAGATGTCCATGACGTCGATCTTGCCTGCGGCGATCGCTTCGTAGGCGAGCCCGTGATCGAGTCCCGAAGGCGTGGCGTAGGGCATCTTGTATGCCGCTTTCAGCCCCGGCCAGCCGTCGGTGCGGCCGATGAATTCCTGCGATAGGCCGAGCTTCAGTCCCGGGTGCTTCGCGAGGTCCGAAAGCGTGCGGATCCCGAGCGAGCGCGCTCGATCCTCGCGCATCGCGAGCGCGTAGCTGTTGTTGAAGCCGAGCCGCACTGCGACACCGATGCCCTGCGAAGCGAGAGCGGAATTGAGATCCTCGATGCTGGGATTGCCCTCGACCTTGAGGATCTCTCTCGCGATCGTCCCCGTGTATTCGGGGTAGAGGTCGATCGAGCCGGCCCGGAGCGCCGCGAAGACGATGCCGGTGTTGCCCAGGCCGGGCCGGTGCTCGACGGGAACCTTGCCTTCGACCGTCCGGCGCAGCACCTCGCCGAGGATGTAGGACTCGGTAAAACGCTTGGAGCCGATGCGCAGCGTGTCGGCCTGCGCGGGCAGCGCGAGGAGCAGCACGAGGAGCGGGAGCGCCTTCCTCATTGAACCGCCGCGGGCGAGATTTCGCCGAGAAACTGCAGCGCAGCGAGCCTCGCGTACAGGCCTTCCTCGCGCACCAGCTCCGAGTGCGTGCCGGCGGCGATCACCCGGCCGTGGTCCATGACGACGATGCGGTCGGCGTTCTTCACGGTGGCGAGGCGGTGCGCGACGATGAGCGTGGTGCGGCCCCGCATCAGATGCTCGAGCGCCTTCTGCACATAGCTTTCGCTTTCGGCGTCGAGCGAGCTCGTCGCCTCGTCCAGGAGCAGCACCGCGCGGTCGGCGAGCAGCGCGCGGGCGATCGAAAGCCTCTGGCGCTGGCCGCCCGAAAGGCGCACGCCGCGCTCGCCCAGGAATGAATTCATCCCCTCGGGCAGGCGCTCGATGAATTCGGTGGCGTAGGCCGCCTTGCAGGCGGCGATGACCTCGGCGTCGCTCGCCTCCGGGCGGCCGTAGCGGACGTTCTCGGCGACGCTCGCCGCGAAGATCACCGGGTCCTGGGGCACGAGCGCGATGCGCCTGCGCACCGCCTTGGGGTCGGCTTTTTTCAGCTCGACGCCGTCCAGCGTGATCGCGCCGGCGCCGGGATCGTAATAGCGCAACAGCAGCTGGAACACCGTGGACTTGCCGGCGCCGGAAGGCCCCACCAGTGCGACCTTCTCGCCGCGCGAAACGGAAAGAGAGAATTCCGAGAGCGCCGCGGCGTCCGGACGCGAGGGATAGTGAAACGTGACGCGCTCGAAGCGCACTTCTCCGCGCGGGGGGTCGGGCAGCGCCTGCGGATTTGCCGGCGCCCGGATGGCCGGCTCGGTCGCGAGCAACTCCATCAGGCGCTCGGTCGCGCCCGCCGCGCGCTGCAGATCGCCGATCACTTCGGACACCGCGCCCACCGCCCCGGCGACGAGCACGGCGTAGAACACGAAGGCCGAGAGCTCGCCCGCGCTCAAGCGCCCGGCGAGCACGTCGTGGCCGCCGATCCAGAGGATGACGCCCACCGCGCCGAAGGCGAGCAGCATCACCAGAGCGACCAGGAGCGCGCGCTGGCCGATGCGCCTCACCGCGGTGCCGAAGGCCTGCTCGACGCGCTCGGCGAAGCGCTCGCGGTCCCTGTCCTCGTGGACGTAGGACTGCACCGTGCGGATCTCGTGCAAGGCCTCGTCGATATAGGCGCTCACGTCGGCGACCCGGTCCTGGCTGGCGCGCGAGAGCTTTCGCACGCGCCGGCCGAACAGCAGGATCGGCGCGATCACCAGCGGCACCCCGAGCACCACCAGTGCGGTGAGCTTGGGACTGGTGATCACCAGCATCACCAATGCCCCGACCATGATCAGGGTATTCCGTAAGGCAAACGAAGCCGAGGACCCGATCACCACTTCCAAGAGCGCCGTGTCGTTGGTGAGGCGCGAGATCGCTTCGCCGGTGCGCATGGTCTCGAAGAACCCGGGAGACTGTTCCAGCAGGTGCCCGAACACCGCCCGGCGGATGTCTGCCGAGACGCGCTCGCCGATCCAGGACACGGAGTAGAAACGCGTATAAGTCGCCAGAGCGAGCACGCAGACGATAGCGAGCAGCGCGAAGAGCGCCGTGTCCAGGGACGTGGCGTCGCTGCCCGAGAAGCCGGCGTCGACGACGCGCTTCAGGCCCTGGCCGAGCACCAGCACGCAGCCTGCCGCAACCACCAGCGCGACACCCGCTACCGCCATCCGCGCCCGATACGGCCAGAGGAAGCGCAGCACGCGCGCGAGCTGGCGGATGTCGCGGTTGGGCGGGCGCTCGGGGATGTTGTCGATCAGCCGCGCCACTTAGTTCAGCCGTTCTTCCAGTGCCGTAATCCAGTGCCTCACCGGCAGGCCGGCACCGGCCGCGAGATGCACCTGGCAGCCGATGTTCGCCGTTGCGATCAGGTCGGGGCCGCCCGAACCGAGCGCCGAGAGCTTGTTCCGCTTGAGCTTCTCGGACAGATCCGGTTGCAACAGGGAATAAGTCCCTGCGGAACCGCAGCACAGGTGTGAATCGGGCACCTGGGTCAGCTCGAATCCCGCCATTGCGAGAAGGCTCTCGGTCACGCCTTTGATGTTCTGACCGTGCTGCAGGGTGCAGGGCGGATGGAAGGCCAGGCGAACGCGCTCCTTCCTGGCGAGAATCGGCTCGATCCGATCGAACTCCGCTTCGATCACTTCGCAGATGTCGCGCGTCATCGCGCTGATTTTCTCCGCCTTCCCGGCGTACGCCGGGTCGTGCCGGAGCAGGTGCGCGTATTCCTTCACCACCACCCCGCAGCCGCTCGCGGTCATGACGATGGCCTCGACCCCGCCGCGTTCTATCATCGGCCACCAGCGGTCGATCAGCGCGCGCATGTCGGCAAGGCCCTCTTCCTGGTAGCCGATATGGAAGCGCAGCGCGCCGCAGCAGCCGGCGCCTTTCGCTTCGAGGAGCGAAATGCCGATTCGGTCGAACACGCGGGCGGCGGCGGCGTTGATGTCGGGCGCGAGCGAAGGCTGCACGCAGCCGGCAAGCGCGAGCATTTTCCGAGGGTGGCGCGGCGCGGGCCGGGCGCCTGCTGCGGGCGCCGAGGCCGGCACCTTTTCGGCGAGCCTCTCGGGGAGGAACGGCCGCGCGAGCTGGCTGAGCTTCAAAAGGGGCGCGAACAGGGAACGACGCGGCAGGACTGCCGCGAGCGCGCGGCGCTTGACGCGTTCCCACGCGGGCCGCGCCGTTTTCTCCTCGACCAGCTTGCGCCCGATGTCGAGCAGCCGCCCATACTGAACCCCCGACGGGCAGGTCGTCTCGCAGGCGCGGCAGGTGAGGCAGCGGTCGAGATGCAGCCGCGTCCTGTCGGTGATCTCCCGCCCCTCGAGCGCCTGCTTCATGAGATAGATGCGGCCCCGCGGGCCGTCGTTCTCGTCGCCGAGGAGCAGATAGGTCGGACAGGTCGCGGTGCAGAAGCCGCAGTGCACGCACTTCCGGAGGATGGCGTCGGCCTCGCGCCCTTCGGGCGTGTCGCGGATGAAATCGGCAAGAGCGGTCTGCATCAGCGAATTTCCGTCATAGCTCAGGATACATGCGGCCGCGGTTGAAAATTCCGTGCGGATCGAACTCGCGCTTGAGCTCTTTGTGGATCTTCATGAGCGCCGGGGCGAGCGGCTGAAAAACGCCGACCGACTTGTCGCCGCCGCGAAACAGCGTGGCGTGCCCCCGCGCTCGTTTCGCCGCATCACGGACGGTGCGCGCGTCGGCGCGCGAGCAAAGCCAGCGCAGCGCCCCGCCCCACTCGATGAGCGGCTCCCCGGGAAGCTTGAGGGGCGGCGCGGTCGACGGAACCGAAATGCGCCACAGCGGCACGTCGTTCCTGAAAAACGGATCGGTCTGCTCGCGGATGCCCGTCCAGAAGCGTTCGCCTTGCGCGGCGTCGACGAGCTCGCCGCCGATTTTTTCCCGCGCGGCGGCTACCGCGGCAGCCGCGCCCGAGAGGCGCACTCCCAACTCGCCTCTGGTCCAGGCGCTCGCGCTGATCGGCAGGGGCTTGCCGCCCCACTTGTTGATCGTTTCGATCGCCTTGTCCTCGGGCAGTTCGAGCCTGAGCGTCGCCTCGGCCGCGGGGAGGGGCAGGGCCTTGAGGGACACCTCTAGGATGATTCCGAGCGTGCCGAGCGACCCCGCCATCAGGCGCGAGACGTCGTAGCCGGCGACGTTTTTCATGACCCGCCCGCCGAAGGCGAGCACCTCGCCGCGCCCGTCCATGATTTTCACGCCCAGCACGAAATCGCGCAGCGCGCCCGCCGCCTGGCGGCGCGGCCCCGAAAGCCCGGCCGCGATCACGCCGCCGAGCGTCGCACCTGAACCAAACTGAGCGAAATGCGGCGGCTCGAAAGCGAGCATCTGGCGGTGCTCGCTCATCGCAGTTTCGATTTCGTCGAGCTTCGCGCCGCAGCGCGCGGTGATCACCAGCTCCGAGGGCTCGTAGGCGACGATGCCCGCGTAAGCGCGGGTGTCGAACACTTCCCCTTCGAGCGCCTGGCCGTAGAAGTCCTTGCTGCCGCCGCCGCGCAATCTGAACGGATTCTTCGACGCCGCTGAGGCGCGAATCCTCTGTGACCAGTCCCTCACAACCGATTCCATGATCAGTCGAAAGACAACCCGAGTATCGCCTTGGCAGTCCAGTCGTCCGTTGCCGGCGTGAGGCCGTGGCCGATCCCAAAATTGATCGACCACGACTTTGCCTCGTATTCCACGACGAAGTACAGCGTGCGCTCCTGCTCCGCTCGCGGCAAGCGGTCCGCGAGCGTTCCGATCCCGTTGTAGTACTCCGCACCGAGCGACAAGCCCCGCCCGACGCCGTGCACGGCCTTCCAGGCGAGGATGACGTCCGGGCTGCCGCGATAGCCCCTGGAGAGCCCCCAGTCGAGGATCGGGTTCATGCCGATCAGCCAGTCCTTCGCGCGGTAGCCGCCAATGATTCGCAGTTCCGTGCTCCAGGGCGAGTCGGAAAACTTCTTGGTGAGCCGGTCGAGCTCGAGGTTCGCGCCGAAATACCAGCCGCCCTCCTCTTCGCTCCCGTGCACGGGCAGCCACTTCAGCCGCGGCTTGATCCCGGCGAGGTAGAAATGTCCGTGGGAATCGGTCGCGCTCGGAAAATACAGGCCCGCGTCGAAATCGTTGCCGAGCCCCCAGGAAAACTCGGGCGTGACGCGCACGCCGTGATGCGGCGGCAGATCGCCGTCGTAGTTGGGCGCTTTGCGGCCGCGCGGCGTGGCGTTGACGTGCAGCTCGAGGCCCCTCTCGCCGCGCTTGTCGAGATCGTCTGTGTAGACCTGGATCTCGTCCACGATCGCGAGCGCTTCGGGCCCGTGACCCAGACCGGCGCCCAACAGCAACGCGGGGAATAACGACGACCGGACCCGCGCCCTCCCGCTGCAACGCACGTCTAGAACCTCGGCAGTTCAGGATGCGGCAGCTGCCCGCCTCGCACCCGCATGCGGCCGAACTCCGCGCAGCGGTGCAGGGTCGGGATGTTCTTGCCGGGATTGAGGAGGCCCTCTGAATCGAAAGCGCGCTTCACGCCCTGGAAGCGCTCGATCTCGGCTGCGGCGAACTGGACGCACATCTGGTTGATCTTTTCCACGCCCACGCCGTGCTCGCCGGTGATGGTGCCGCCGACCTCGACGCATTTCTCCAGCACTTCGCCCGCGAAGCGCTCGGTGCGCTCGAGCTGGTCGGGATCGTTCGCATCGAAAAGAATCAGCGGGTGCAGGTTGCCGTCGCCGGCGTGAAACACGTTGGGACAGCGCAGGCCGTACTTCTTCTCCATCTTCGCGATGAATTTCAGCATCTCGCCCAATTTCTTTCGCGGAATGGTCCCGTCCATGCAGTAGTAGTCGGGCGAAATGCGGCCCACCGCGGGGAACGCCGCCTTGCGCCCGGCCCAGAACTTCTGGCGTTCCGCCTCGGAGTTCGATGCGCGGATCGCGGTCGCGCCGGCGCGCCGCAGCACCTCCGTCATGCCGGCGACGTCCTCCTCGACTTCCTCGGGCGTGCCGTCGGTCTCGCAAAGCAGAAGCGCCGCGGCCTCCAGATCGTAGCCGGCGTGCACGAACTCCTCCACCGCGCGCGCGGCCGGCCGGTCCATCATCTCCAAGCCCGAAGGCACGACGCCCGCCGCGACGACATCGGCCACTGCGTTGCCCGCCTTCTCCACGTCGTCGAACGATGCGAGGATGACGCAGGCCGTTTCGGGCTTGGGCAGGAGCTTCACCGTGATCTCGGTCGCGACCGCGAGCATGCCCTCGGACCCGATCATGAGCGCAAGCAGGTCGAGCCCGGGCGAGTCGAGCGCCTCGCTGCCGAATTCGACGACCTCGCCTTCGACCGTGACCGCGCGCACCCGCAGCACGTTGTGCAGCGTGAGGCCGTATTTCAGGCAGTGCACGCCGCCCGAGTTCTCGGCGACGTTGCCGCCGATCGAGCAGGCGATCTGCGAGGAGGGATCGGGCGCGTAGAAAAGACCGCAGGGCGCCGCCGCATCCGAGATCGCGAGATTGGTGACGCCGGGCTGCACGCGCGCCGTTCGCGCCACCGGATCGAGCGCGAGGATGCGCCGCATTTTCGCAAGCGACAGCAGCACTCCGTCCCCCATGGGGAGCGCCCCGCCGGAAAGGCCGGTGCCTGCGCCGCGTGCGACCACCGGCACTTTCAGCTCGTGGCAGGTGCGCAGCACCTGCTGCACCTCCTCTTCGTTCGAGGGCAGCGCCACCACCATCGGCAGCTGCCGGTAGGCCGAGAGGCCGTCGCATTCGTAGGAGCGCGTATCCTCTTCTGCGTGCAGCACGGCATCCGCGGACAGCAACCGGCGCAGGCGCCCTGCGACCTCCGCCTGGCGGAGAAAATTGATGCCGGTGACGGCGATGTTCATGCGCTTGTCTCGTGCTTGTTTCGCTATCGGCAGCTTACAAGTATTTCCTCACCCACGCCAAGCCGTCTTCGGTCTTTCCCGCGGGTGCGTATTCCGCGCCGATCCAGCCCTTGTAGCCGAGCCGGTCGACGAGATCGAACAAGGAAGGGAAACCGATCTCGCCCGTTCCGGGCTCGTGCCGGCCGGGAACGTCGGCGACCTGCATATGCCCGATCCTCGCGAGATTCGCCGAAAGGGTCGTGGCGAGATCGTCTCCCATGATATGCATGTGGAAGAGGTCGTACTGCAATTTGAGATTGGCGGCGTCCACGTCGTCAATGAGCGCGAGCGCTTGGGCCGATTTGTTCAGATAGAACCCGGGAATCGTTCGCGTATTGATGGGCTCGACGAGCAGCGTCATGCCCTGCCGTGCCAGCTCAACCGCTGCGTAGCGCAGGTTCCATACGTAAGTCTCGCGCAGCTTAGCTTCATCGACGTTCGGCGGCGCGACGCCCGCAAGGCAGTTCACTTGCTTGCAGCCGAGCGCTTTGGAATACTCGATTGCCTTCGCGACGTTGTCACGAAATTCCGCGACGCGAGAAGGCAGGCAGCCGATGCCGCGGTCGCCCTTCTCGGGATCGCCCCCCGGGATATTGATGAGCACCACCTCGACGCCGGCATGCTGCGCGATCTGCGCGAGCCGGCCCTTGTCCCAGGCGTAGGGGAACTGGATCTCGACCGCCTTGAAGCCGGCTTGAGCCGCCGCCTCGAAGCGCTCGGGAAACTCGAGCTCCTTGAACAGCATGCTGATGTTGGCGCAAAACCTCGGCATGGTTCCGGCCTTCAGCGAGAACGTCAGGCGGGCGCGGGCTTGCGATGAAGACGATCGTCCGTATACTGCGGTCCAACCGCGACCTCATCCTGAACTACTTCAGGGCGAGGAAGATCATTTCCAGCGGCATCATCGAAGGGCTGAACAACAAAGCGAAAGTCACGATGAGAAAATCCTATGGATTCCGGACTTATCGGGTCACCGAACTGGCCTATACCACTCACTTGGTAAGTTGCCCGAACCGGAACTCACCCACAAATTTACTGACGAGGCAATGTAAAGAAATGTTCTGCAATGGCCTTGGCAATGATGCCGTTTGCCAATTTATTATGGTGATCACTTTCATCATAATACAGGCTAGCAAAGTCGCCAAGGTTCGGTTTCGCCATCGACTCAATTAAAACAGGTTCGGTATCAAGATAAGGTATTCCCCAACGTTCGATTTCTCCTATTAGGAATGCCTTTCGCCAGCCGCCACCGGAAGTGGGGACAAAGATTACGAAACGTAAATCGAGGCTGTTGTCGTTTGCCTCTTGCACGATTCCTTCAATTAGTCCTTTGCTAACCCGCTCTATTTCTCCTCGCCGATGCTGACTCTCCATAAAATTCCCACCCGTTTCTAGATACTCTGCAAACTGGACAAGGGCAGCTCCAAAATAGCTTGTTATTCCGATCGGATTTTTCTTGAGATAGGAATCATTATTCGTTTCGACCGGGACGCCGCTTAGGACAAGCTCATTCTCTTTGATCAAGAAATATGGCTTGGGACGACTTCGATTTTTCATAATACAGCGATCCATATCGACCGTAAGAATCCCAATAATAACCACAGGTTTCTTAAAATGGTCGTGAGATTGCTTAAATCGAAGATAGATTTGGTCCAAGCCATAACCCGGCACACCGAAATTATAGACTGTCTTACCCGGTAACAGGCTTTGCAATTGCTGAGGGATTTTATCCGCCATCAGCTTTCCAGCTCCAACAAAGGAATCACCGTAAAACAATACACTCCCTTCCGTAGCTTCCAAAACATAAGGGGTGTCGGCAATTACACCCAAGGGGTTCTGAGGGGTCCTTGTGTAAGCCCACCCCAAAACCGGATCGTACGCTAGCCCTGAACTGCTTCTTTGGAATTCGTTGAGATTGGCACTTTCGGCCCTTTCCTCATCAATATTATCTAATCCCCATACGATTCGAAGTTTATAGTAATCGTCATCGGAAAGTACATTCGCATATAACCCAGGAGTACGAAACTTAGGGTGCCCAACGGCTATGCCGGTTCGAAGCGTGATTTCCATTAACAGGGGACTCATTATGACAATACTAACAAGAAGAAGATTAAGATTCGCTACCAGATCCGTTCGCCGGTAGGTAATAGTGGTAAACCCCCAACAGACCAGGATAAGAACAACACTCCCCATCACAATTAGAACCAATTCTCTATGCCTTGGAGAGATACTTCCCAGTTGGTAAAGCAAAAAGTTTCTCACAGGTAAAAATGCAACTGCGCCTCCCACAATCCATGTGACACCAATCAAAATGAGAACCTTTTCTCGGATACTTGTCTTCATAAAACCACCTCATCGCGGCAATTTGTAAAGATCCCGGCTGCAATGATGCGCAAAAGTCCGATACGGCGGGGATTTCAGCCCTTGTTTCGCACAGTTGGAACTATCCGCTTTTCGAGGGCGAGGCCAGCGGTTAGCCCCTAAGAGGAGTTCCGCACTCCACACATGTCTCGCCGCGCCGTTCAGCCTAAAACGCTCTGCGTTATGCGACCTCCGCCTTCCCGGCGGCCAAGCCGGCTTTCCACATCAGGCCTTCCTGCATCATGAAAGAGAGTTCGTGGCCGCGCCTCGCAGCCTCGACCATCATGGCGTGGGTCGAGTCCTTGTGGATCTTGAAAGACGGCAGGGGATCGGCGATGAAGGCTATTCTCATCTAGCGAGTGCGCGAGCGCATTACGCTGGAAATGACGACCGCGTGTGAAGCACGCCGTCGGTGCGGCGCCATGTCGGGTGCCGGCGCGGTGCTAAGAGAGGTCCATCTAACCAAGCCCTTCTCTTACGTCGCTCTTGCTCTAGCTCGGTCTTCCCGAGCCTCGATTCAACTGGTTTCGGATCTGACGCAGAAGCAGCGTCACGACGAATACCAGGCAGACGATCGCAAACTCGAGCAGCCTCCCGGCGCTGTAGTTGCCACGCAGCGTGATCGTGTAGCCGAAGGCGTTGGCGAATACCTCGGAGACCGCGATCGCTAGCAGGCCGAAGGCAATGATAAAGAGCAGTCTCATGGCACCGGTCAAGACTTTTTCCATGGTCATCTCTCCTGAAACCTCAAGTCAACGCGAACGAGCTCAACCTCGGGACTATTTTCGCGGGATCTCGGTTATGTTCGGGCCGAGCGCACCACGGGCGTAGTTGACCCTCACTACCACGATGCTCTCGTCGGACTTCTTGAACCACAATACCGCGACGTAAGGGTCGGGAGCCGACGTCACGGATACGAGCTGTCCGTACGCGATGGGAATGGCATCGGTGAATTGCGCGGCCATGATTCTTAAGTGGCCTTCGGGCTGAACGGGCTCCTGGATCTTCTGGCACGACGCTGTCAAGCAGGTCGCCGCCATCACAAGGGGTGTAATCGTGCTCTTCCGCATGGCATCTCCTTTCGTTCGAGTTTTTCGACCTCACTTCCCGTCGCTCGATCACGGGAAGGACCCCCAAATTCGTGCCTGCTCTTCATACCCCAATTGTAACGTTCTGTCGAGCAGCGAACCATCCGCGGTCGGATCGGCGCTCCCTGGGCGCTGCGTAACGGGCGTTGCGGCAAATCATGCACTCGCCGGGCGCCCAATGCCGGACTTCAGCGAATTTGGACAGCAGTGATTTTGTCCCTTAGATTACACTTCAATTCCTTGAAAACACTTCAGGCAATTCTTTTATGAGAATTTCTGCAACAATTTTATTCCCTGACGGATTAAGGTGTCCATCGTGACTCCAATACAGATCCCTTAGTTGCAACTGACTCTGGCGAAAATGAAATGTTAGATCGATAAACCTAATGGCATCATGATTGAGAAACTTTCGTAACTGTTCGTAGTATTCCGTGTCGGAATACACCGTTTTGAAAGGCATAAGCACCATTACGAACGGAATGTTGTTCTCCGTTGAGAACTTCTTAAAGGCTAGGATTGCTTTCTTATTGTTAATTGCTTTTGGGTTATCACCATACCAATACTGTCCATTACTGTCCATGTGGTCCATATACTGTCCATTCGAGTCTTTATCGACAAAATACAAATTCCTAACTGAAGGCTTTTCGGCTGAAGGCGTCTCAGTTGAATCCGTCTTTTCTACTAAAGATTTCATTAGATGTGCTGACAGCGAATATTGTCTGAGGAAATATTTAACTCTTTGCGACCATGTCCGTCCTTCCAGACTACGTCCTCGCAGACTAAGATCGAGTAACTTTTTATCAATGAATTTGCTTAATTCTATTTCCGAAATCTTCACACGTTTATCATCTTTATCAAGGCCTACATTGTCCACTAGCCAACCATCAATTACAGTGGAATGAGGATAGGCATAGTCATTTGCAATATCATTCGCACAATAAAAAACAATTATCGCCTTAGGCAGAATTCCAATTTGTTCTACTATCTCAACGAATTTGTCGTATTGGTGTTGCTGCCCTGTATGTGTTATCCCGCATTTTAGTATTTGAATGCCGGTCAAATTCTCGATTACAGTGCCAAATTTTTCATGGAAAGGTGCATACCCCCACGTATAACTGTCTCCCGTTAAATAAACATATTCTTCATATTGAGCATGCTCTTTATCAAAGCAGCCTATTGAGTTCGACCAAATTGGATAAGTGATGCCATTTACCCAGTGATAACCCTTTTGGTTTTTGCCATTATCAAACCCTCTTTTTTCATGTTTTACAAAATAGTCTTTGGAAAAAGGACCTTGCATCCCAATATTCGGCGCAAGTATGTCGCGTTGAAAATCCTCGCGGTACTCATTGAAGTTAAGCGCATACTCATTGGGCAAAAAGAAGAACATCATGACATCGAAAAATATGATGGTTAACAAGACGATTAAAAGTGTTAATACGATTTTCATTATTTCTAGAAGACCGGCAGTTTAATCAAGCCGCCACAGCCTCCCCCGCCCGCTTCAGCGCCCGCTCGTCGATCGGCAGATTCACGACCACGGAAATCACCGACAGCCCGATCGCGATCAGCCACACGAGCTGGTACGAGCCGGTGCGGTCGAAGAGGTAGCCTCCGAGCCAGCCGCCGAAGAAGCTGCCGAGCTGGTGGAAGAAGAACACGAAGCCCGACAGCATAGCGAGGTGCTTCACGCCGAAAATTCCCGCCACGACGCCGTTGGTGAGTGGCACCGTGCCGAGCCAGAGGAAGCCCATCGCGGCAGCGAACAGGTAGGCCGACATCGGCGTGAGTGGAAACGCGAGCAGCAGCGCGATCGCGACCCCTCGCGCGGCGTAAAGACCGGAAAGCAGATAGGTCTTCGAGAAGCGGCCCCCGAGCTGCCCCGCGAGGTAGGAACCGAAAATATTGAACAGGCCGATGAGCGCAAGGGAAATCATGCCGTCGCGAACGGTGAGTCCCTGGTCTATGAGGAACGTCGGGAAGTGCGTGCCGATGAACACGACCTGGAAGCCGCAGGCGAAGTACCCGACCCCAAGGAGCCAGAAGCCCTTGTGGCTGAAAGCCTCGGCGAGCGCTTCCTTCAGCGACACGCCCGCGGCGGCCGCGTGCGTGCCGTGGTAGCCCTTGTCGGCTACGCCGAATGAGGCCGGCATCACCACGGCCACGAGCAGCGACAACGCAATCAGCGCGGAATACCAGCCGAAGCCCGAGATCAGAACGAGCGCAAGGGGCAGCAGCGCGAACTGGCCGAAGGAGCCCGCCGCGCTCGAGATGCCGAGCACGACGCTCCTCTTGTCGGCGGAATAGGCGCGCCCCAGCGCGCCGAAAACGATATTGAAAGTCGTGCAGCTCATGCCGATGCCGACAAAGATGCCGATCGCGAGCGTGAGCCCGAGCGCGGTGCTCGAGTTCGCCATGAACACGAGACCGAGAGCGTACAACAGCCCCCCCGCGAAGAGCACGCGCTTTGCGCCGAAGCGGTCGGCGAGCATTCCGGTAAACGGCTGCGTGATGCCCCACAGCAGGTTCTGCACCGCGACGGCGAAACCGAACACCTCGCGCCCCCAGCCGTTGTCCATGCTCATCGGCTGCAGGAACAGCCCGAAGCTGTGGCGGATGCCGAGCGCGAGCGTCAGAATCACGCTCGCGCAGACGAGCATGACGGCAGGACTGGATTTGCGGAAATCGGGCATGCCGGGATTTCAGCGCGAGGAAAAGCGTGACAGGATATCACGCGAGGAGCAGGGAGACGGCGTTTGATACCATAGGGATTCCGGTCTCCACCCCGACGTGACGCCCTCGACCGTTTCGACCATCCCGCTCGCGCAGCGCCTGCTCCCGTTCCTCAAATGGTGGCCGCGGGTCGATCGCTCGACGCTGAAAGCCGACGCGCTCGCCGGATTGATCGGCGCCATCGTCGTGCTGCCGCAGGGCGTCGCGTTCGCGACGCTCGCGGGTCTCCCTCCGGAGTACGGCCTGTACTGCGCGATGGTGCCGACGGTGGTCGCGGCCCTGTTCGGCTCGTCCTTGCACACCGTTGCCGGGCCCACCAATCCGGTCTCGCTCATGGTGTTCGCGGTGTTGAGCCCTCTTACAACGCCGATGACCCCGCATTACATCCAACTCGCGCTCACGCTCGCGCTGATGTCGGGAATCATCATGCTGGCGCTGGGCCTTCTCCGATTCGGGTCGCTGGTGAATTTCATGTCGAGCTCGGTCGTGGTCGGCTTCACCGCGGCGCTCGGCGTGTTCATTTTCGCGAGCCAGCTCGGCAACTTCCTCGGCATCGCCTCGGCGCCGGCGGGTTTCACCGCGCTGCTACTTGGAGCGTTCAGCCATCTGGGCGACGCCAAGCCGTGGGTGGTTCTCGTCGCGGCCGCGACACTTGCGATCGGTGCGCTCTCGCACCGCGTGCTGCCGAGAGTCCCGCCGATGCTGACCGCGATGGTTCTGGGAAGCGTCACGGCCTTCGTCCTCAACCAGGCGCTCGGCGCGGGGCGCACGGGCTTGCGCACGCTGGGCCCCTTGCCCGGGGCGCTGCCGCCGCTTTCATTCCCGGACGTCTCGGCAGCGACGCTGCAAAGCCTCCTGCCGGGTGCCATCGCCGTCGCGCTGGTGTCGCTCACGCAGGCGCTCTCGATCGCTCACGCCATCGCGCTCAAGTCCGGACAGCGCCTCGACAACAACCAGGAATTCATCGCGCAGGGCCTTGCCAACGTCACCGCGGCCTTCTTCTCGGGTTTTCCGACGAGCGCCTCCGCCAACCGCTGCGGCATCAACTACGACGCGGGCGCGAGGACGCCGATGTCGGCGATATTCGCGGCGCTGCTGTTGGTGCTCGTGTTGCTCGCGGTCGCGCCGCTCGTCGCCTACCTGCCGATCGCGGTCGTGGCGGGAGTGCTGTTCCTCGTCGCCTGGAACCTGATCGACTTTCGGCGCATCCGGAAGATCCTTGCCACGAGCCGCGGCGAGAGCGCGGTGCTCGCCGTCACCTTCTTTGCGACGCTATTGCTCGACCTCGAGTTCGCGATCTTCGTGGGCGTGCTCGTCTCACTGGTTCTCTTCCTCAACCGCACCTCGCACCCGATCATGCGCAGCCTCGTGCCCGATCCGCGCCATACCGGGCGCAAGATGACCGAAGTCGAGGACAGCCTCCTCGAGTGCCCCCAGCTCAA
>WNFF01008946.1_pt1 | contig 15641 bp, 11 predicted proteins | sample 5400441 | NCBI WGS metagenome assembly WNFF01 (sample SAMN13153345, study PRJNA577476) | soil metagenome | isolation source: 120 cm saprolite under Douglas fir tree site 2 hole 3 replicate 1 | place: USA:California | collected 2015-04-18 | reverse complement strand
TGATTGGGGTGTTGCCGAGAATGCTGAAGTCGTAGCCGTTGTGGGTGTATTTCCAGATGTATTCGCCTGAGAACACGAGGTATTTGCCAAAGGCTTGCTGCAGTCCGGCATGGAACTCGTTGCGCCATCCGGGGCTCAACGGAGTGGCATTGGCCGCGGAACACGCGAGCAGTGGATTCAAGACGGGAGAGTTGCAGCCCTCATTTGCGAGCACCAGATTCTCATTGAAAGGAGTCTCCAGCACTCGTGCGTATGAAATGCGAAGCACCGTGTTACTCGGCTTAATGTTGTAGGAAATTCCGAGGCGCGGCTCGGCCTCCCGGTGGGTTACCAGGCCGTTATAGAAATCGCCGCGCAGACCAACGTTGAAAGCCCACTCTCCTTTAGTGATGGTGTCCTGAGCATAAAGAGCAAGCTCCTTCACGTCGGTGTGTCCGAGGAACGTGAATAGCGTGCCTCCTTGGGTCAAGTCATGGGGCGGAAGGACAGCGCAAGGATCTGGGGCGGGCTGCCCATTTGGACAGCCGAAGGTGTTCGAAAGAAGGGTCGGATCCACAATGCCGAGTTTGTCATTCTCGTCGAGAAAGGTCTGTTCGTAGGTTGCCCCTACCTTCAGGTTGTGGATGCCTTTCACGTAAGAGACATCCGAACGAAGGCCGGCATTGGTCAGGGTCCGGTTCTGACCCACGGTCTCGGCCTGAAGACCAGCGGGAGCGAGATCGGCAAATGGGTCGGCGCTGGGGTAATAGTTATATTGATCGCGCCGAACAAAGGCGCCCAGAGTGAACACGGTTGTGTTGTTAAGCAATCGCGTCCATGACGGAGCGATATTGAAGCTCTTAATCTGCGAACGCTGGTCGGTCGGGCCGACGACGTTGCCGTTGGGATCGAGGCCTCCATTGTTCACAACAAGCCCATTCCATGACGTTGCGTTTTGGGCGTCGAAAGAATTTGGCGTCTGAAACCAAGAGCGGGTGAGGCCCAGATTCAGGTGAATGGAGTCTTTGGTCGAGAACTGGTAATCGACGCGGTCGAACAGATTCTCCTGGTTGCCCTTGTCGTGTGTAACCTGGAATTCCGGGGGATCGAGAAAGCGGCCATCATTCAGTCCGCTCACGGAGATGAAATTCCCCCACTTGGCTCCGCCGAAACCCAAATTGAAAGCAACATTGGAAGACCCAAAACTGCCGTACGAGGTGGTGACACTGCCCTTGGGAGTGGTCATGCCCTGGCCGGAGCGGGTTGTCACGTTGATCACGATGCTGGTCTTGTCGCCGTATTCGGCAGGCGGCGCGCCGGTGATGACTTCCAGGGACTGCACGGAATCGAGCGGAATCTGGTTAGAGAACTGCTTGCTCTGCTGATCGGTGATGGGCTGGCCGTCCACCGAGAATGAATTCTCGGCGTGATCGCCCAGGCCGTGGAAAAGGCCGTTCGAATCGGCTGAAATTCCTGGTGTGGCCAGTGTAACAAGCGAACTCAGCGAGGATGAAGAACTCTCCAGCGGAAGTTTGTCGAACAAGCTCTTGTCCACGTCGGTGTGAAAGGTTGAGTCGTTTTCCAGCAGGTCTTCAGCTCCACCGGCTTCAACGGTTACGGTTTCGGAGGTACCTACTTTCAGGCTGATGTTGAGAGTCACCGGAACCACGGAACGAACGTCAATGTCGTGAGAATAGGCAGCAAACCCCTCACCATTGACGCTGAGGTGATAGGGATTGAACGGAACGTTGGGGATGGAGAACTGTCCGGCGGCGTCAGTGACCACAGTCCGATCAAAGCCGCTGACCGGATTGTGAATCTCGATGCTCACGTTGGGAACGACGGCGCCTGTGGGATCCACGACGACGCCTGTAACCGAGGTCGAGTTCCCAGCGGATTGAGCGTTGGCCGTGAGGCCCAACGCCAGATAAGACGCCAAAAAAGAAATGATCAGCAAAGCCGCATGAAGCGACTTCTTATAAGAAGCCAGCATGATTTCCTCCAATAAAAGTGGTTTTCGAACGCGCCAATACAAAAAGTCTTTGGGGGTCGGAGCGCTAAACCACTGGCGGAGGACGAATGCAGAGGGATGAAACGAAGAGCAGAGATTGTGGAGAGACTGCGCCGGTTATGTGCACCGCGGAACTGGCAAAAACCGGGGCTGGCGCACTGAGAGCAACCGGGACAACTCCGGCGTGTGCCAGAGCGCAAACCGAGCACGAGCGTTCAGAAGTCCGCGAAGCCTGCGGGTGAGAGTGAACCGCGGAAACAAATCCGATAAACAGGACCAGCCAAACACAAGCTAACGCGCTGGCACGACTTGCCAGCGTGAGGGCGCGCGGATGAACTGCTCTCAGCATCTGAAATGGGGCTTCGCTGATTCTACTATGATGCCGGTTCATGATGTCTCTTGCGTGTAAATTACGGAAGGCTTAGGCCTCAAGAGCCAACAGGTCCGTTCTGGGTGCCTGGGCTTGTACTCCAGCCTCGCAAGGGAGAGAATGTTCAGTTCCATCCTTTGCCGCGAGCAAAACACTTTGTCTGCTAAATATCGCCAGCACGGATATCAGGATAGTGGAGGCGAACGTCAAAAGCCTTCCACGGAGAAGCCTGTCCGGAAAGACACCTTCGGTCCGCGTCCGGTGCAAATGCCGGGGACGCACTCGGTGTCCCGCTGCGGCCAGTGCGGAACGCTGCTGACTCTAGTTTCCGAGCCATTAGGGCAATGCGCGAAATGCGGATTTGAGCTGCACTCCTGCAAACAATGCACCTATTTCGACCCCTCCAGCCGCTTCGAATGTATGCAGCCCGTGCCAGAGAGAATCTCCAAGAAAGATGCGCGCAACGAGTGCAAGTTTTACTCCATCAGCGTGCGGGTGGAGAAGCAGACCTCAACCGGCGCCGCTTCTCGTCCTGGCGACGATGCCCGCCGGGCGTTCGACGATCTTTTCAAGTAAAACCTCACGGTAAGTAAAACCTCATGGCTTCTGGGTTGGCCGCAGCAGGACTTCGCTGGCGAACGACTGTGGCGCCTGGGTTACCAGCATGGCCACCACGTGGGCCACGTCGTCCGGCTTGAGCATCTTGGTCGAATCTTTGCCGGTATGCGGACTCAAATCGGTGTCCACCGATCCGGGACATACGACAGAAACGCGGATGCCGTGCACTCGCAGTTCCTCTGCAATCGAATAGCTCAGGCCGTTCAGGCCCCACTTCGAAGCCGCGTAGGCGGCGCCGTTGGGAAGCGCATTCTTTCCGGCGAGAGAGGAGATGTTCACGATGTGCCCGGTGCCCGCCCGGATCATCATGGGCGCAAAACTTCGGACGCAATAGAAAACGCCCCGCAAATTGGTGTTCAGGATCTTTTCCCAGACCTGCGGTGTCATTTCATGCAGGGGAGCGGCGAACGAGCCTATGCCTGCGTTGTTTACCAGAATGTCAATCTTGCCCAAGGTCTGCTCTACCGAGGCCGCCAGTGCCTGCACCGATCCGAGGTCACTGACATCGCACTGAAGGGCTCGGGCTTGGCCTCCGAGCGCAGATATGTCGGAAGCGGTTGTCTCCAGGGTCGAGAGGGTGCGGCCGCAAAGTACGACCGTGGCCCCGAGGGACGCCAGCTTACGCGCTGTGGCCACGCCAATGCCCCTCCCGGCGCCGGTTACTACCGCAACTTGTCCGTTAAGAGGGGTTAGAGAGTCCATGGAAGTTGTTCCCTTAGTCCAGCTTAATTGTCCTGGAGCGCAGGAATATCGTGCTTTGCATCTAATGACAGTATGCAGGAACGCGCTGGTGCAAACAAACTTGCGTAAGTTGAGGTACATCCATATAATCCCGCTCACTGGAACCAAGCTTCTGCCCAGGACGGCAGGAGGGGTGCTGAGTATCCCTGGCCATACTCTGGGGGCGCACCGCGCTGAAATCCATTCAGATTCAGATTCGGCGTTGCATCGGTTTCCTGCAGTTCGATTCCCTAAAACCCGAGGAGCTATTGGAATGAAAACAACTCTACTGGCGATTGTGCTTGCGGTTGCCTTCGCGGCTGCCGCGCAAGCTGCGCCCCAAACTCAACCGGCTGCCCCCGCAGCTGCACAGGCCCAGGGGCCGGAGATCAAGGATGGGGCCGAGTACAACGCCTACGTGGGAGCAGTGCAACAGACGGACCCCAAAGCCAAAGTCAGCGCCCTGGAGGCGTTTCTGGCGCAGTATCCCAACAGCGTGATGAAAACCACCTCGCTGGAACTACTCATGGGTACTTACCTGCAGATAAATGACCAGGCCAAGGTGGTGGATGCAGCGAAACGTTTGCTAGTGGCGGATCCCTGCAACCTGCGCGCGCTGGCCTTGCTCACCTCTCTGGGACGACAGAGCGTAGCCACGGCGCAGACAGCTGCCCAGAGTCAGCAAGCTCTTGCCGACACAGCGCAGTATTCCAGCAAGGGCCTGGAGTGCCTGAAGACTGCTCAGAAACCGGCCACCATGTCCCAAGCCGACTTCGACAAGTTGAAGAACCAAGTGGTTGTCATTTTCAACGGCGGCGCTGGATTTGCCGCTTTGCAAAACAAAGACTACGAGCACGCCCAACAATATCTGAGGGTAGCGGTTGAAGCTGACCCGAATGATATTCAAAATGTTTATCCGCTGGCGATGGCATATCTCACCCCCAAACCTCCCGACAGCTTGAATGGTTTGTTCTTCATAGCCCGGGCGGTGAATCTGGCAGGCCCCGGGGGGAAGGATCAGATACAGAGTTACGGGCAGAAAGTTTACAAAAACTTCCATGGTTCCGATGCAGGCTGGACTGACGTCATTGCCTGCGCGAAAGTGAATCCGCTCCCGACAACAGCTTGCCCCAGTATCACCAAGTACGTGCCACCTACCCCTGCCGAGCAGGCGCACGATCTGGTCAAGGACAAAACCCCGGACCAGATCAAGCAGCTTAGTTTTGGCGAGTGGGAGCTGGTGCTCTCTGCTGGTTCACAGGAAGACCAGGACAAAGTGTGGAACGTAATCAAGGGTGTGCCGTTGCAGATGGAAGGTACCGTGCTTACTGCCTCTACTCCGGAGGCCGATCCACCCTCCTCAGCGGTGAGCGTGTTGCAGATCGCAGCCAGCGAGGACGACATCGAGAAGAAGCAGGCCGACATCACGATCACGATGACCGGCGCGATTCCCGCCCGGACCATGCCGAAGGAAGGCGACACGCTGGATTTTGAAGGAACGCCCGTTTCCTACGTTCCTGCGCCTTTCATGATGACCATGGAAAAGGGTGCGCTGCTGAAGAAGGCTGGCGCAAAGCCTGCACCGAAACCGCCGGTGCATCACCGTGCCCCGGCTAAGAAACCGCAGTAACAAGCTTTGGGGAAAAATTAGGCAGCCCTTTCGAGGCTGCCTTTTTTCTTGCATCTGGATGGGGCGGATTTATCGCGCCAGTTTCTTCTCGAATGCAGGCTGCGGGCGGGTGCTCCGGGGAGGACGTTTGCCGCCATCGCGGAATTGGCGGACATCAATCTTCAGTTCATCCACAGTGCGGCTGAGCGTGTTGCGATGCATCCCCAACTGGCGGGCGGCGCGGCACTGGTTACCCTTGTTTTCTTCCAGCACGGTCGCAATAAAACGCCGCTTGAATTCGCGTACCGCCTCGGAATAGAGAATATTGCTTCGGTACATCTGCTGTACGAGTGCTTCCAGTTGATCTTTCACGGGATCTCTCTTTTCGTTTTTGTTGACCGTCAGCACATAAGGCCTTGACTTCAACAGCAACTACCTGGCCGGGGGACGGGCCGGCATCTGCGCTTTACGCACGTAATCCAATCCTTCATAAAACTTTGCCCGCAATTCCGAAGGCGCTACCCAAATCGCCGCCCTTCCCACCACCAGAAAGTACGGAGCCAGATTTGAACCCTGCAGCCAGCGCGAAGTCGGAGTGAACGCCGTCATGCTCACCAGAACAATCGCCACCAGCAAACATCCGCGTACCAAGCCGAGCGCTCCGCCCAGAAAACGGTCCACCACGTTCAGTCCGGCTTCCTTCATGATCCAGCGAACGATTTTGCCTAACACCCCCGCTACTATCATCACACCGAGAAAGATCGCCAGAAACGCTACGATCTCACCCAGCCAGCGCGAACTGATGTAGGAAGCAAAGTGATCGGCCAGGTGTCGATACTGCCAAGCAGCGATCAGATAGCCGAACACCAGCCCCGCGATGCCAAAAGCTTCCTGGAAAAATCCCGAACTGGCTGCCTGCACCACCGAAAGCAGCAAAACCAGGAGAATGATCCAGTCTGCAACGTTCACGCGGCGCCCTCTTTCCCCGCGCCGAAATTACACATCCAGCCCACGTCCGGTGAGCTGGCGATACGCTTCCACATACTTCTCGCTGGTCTTGCGCGCCACCTCTGCCGGGAGGGCCGGCGCGGGAGGCAGCTTGTTCCAGCGAATCTCCTCCAGATAGTCCCTCACATATTGCTTGTCAAACGACTGCTGGGCCATGCCGGGCGAATACTTATCGGCCGGCCAGAACCGAGAGGAGTCGGGCGTAAGCACCTCGTCGGCAAGAGTGATCCCTGCCGCGGTGCGCCCGAACTCAAATTTGGTATCGGCAATAATAATGCCTTTTTGCCGGGCGTAGGCCGCGGCCTTGCTGTAAATCGCCAGGCTTAGATCGCGTAATTGGCGTGCATCTTCGGGGTCCACCAGCCGCGACATGTGCTCGAAGGAAATGTTTTCATCGTGTCCGGTCGTAGCCTTGGTGGCGGGGGTAAATATCGGTTCCGGCAGTCCGTCCGATTCTCGAAGCCCAGCGGGAAGCTTAATGCCGCAAACGCTGCCGTTGGCCTTGTACTCTTTCCATCCCGATCCCGACAGGTAGCCGCGGACCACGCATTCAACCGGGAACATCTCTGCTCGCTTCACCAGCATAGAGCGTCCGCGAAGCTGGGTGGCATATTGCCGGACCTCCGCCGGATACTCGTTGACCTCGGCAGTGATCAGATGGTTGGGGACAACGTCCCGCAGAAAATCGAACCAGAAAAGAGAAATCTGCGTGAGCACCCGGCCTTTGTTGGGAATGCCGGTGGCCAGCACGTAATCAAAGGCCGAGATCCGGTCGGTGGCCACGAACAACAGGTGGTCGCTGCCCAGTCGGTACACGTCGCGCACTTTCCCGCTGGCGAATAACTCCAGGCCGGGGAAGTCAGTCTGCAAGAGAACGGGATCGAGTAGGTCAGTAGTCATGCGGAAAATTTCGATTTAGAAATCGTGGCGTATTTTAGCCGCTCAGAAAATTTTGTCAACGGCTGACATGATAGCCGATTTCCGGCTTCCGCGTTTTCCACCGATGTGCGATTGACAAAGCAGCGTTCGCCTGAAGCGGGCGTTTGTCAAGGAGTTCAAGGAGACGGAGTTGTGGAAAATTTCCGGAATATTTTAACGGCCGTCATTCTGAGCGAAGAAGATCATTCGCGAAGCGAACGATCTTCGAAGTCGAATGGCCTCTGCGGCGATGGCAGCATCCGCAAGGCCGATGGGAATTCTCACTGTGTGTTCTACGCCGTCGCCCCGAACCGCACCGACACCAGCTTCGACACGCCCGGCTCCTGCATGGTTACGCCATACAGAACAGGCGCGATGCTCATGGTCTTCTTGCTGTGGGTGATGAGCACAAACTGGGTCTGCACGCTCATTTCTTCTACCAATTCAGTGAAGCGGCCAATGTTGGCTTCGTCGAGCGGCGCGTCCACCTCGTCGAGGATACAGAATGGGCTGGGCTGATACTGGAAAATTCCGACCAACAGCGCCAGCGCGGTCATGGCTTTTTCGCCGCCCGACAGCAGCAGGACATTTTGCAACCGCTTGCCCGGAGGGGACGCGACCACGTCGATACCGCTCTCCGTGTTCGTGCTGTTTTCGAGGTCGGTGAGGCGCATGAAGGCATTGCCTCCGCCAAACAGCTTGCGGAAGGTGACCTGGAAATTCTCGTTAATCCGGTTGAACGCTTCTTCGAACTTCTGCCGCGAGAAGACGTCAATTTCTTTGATCGTGGCCTGGGTGTTCTCGATCGCGTCGAGCAAGTCTTTTCTTTGGGTGTCCAGAAACGCCTGCCGTTCGGCAGTTTCTTTGTATTCCTCGAGCGCCATCATGTTGACGGGGCCCATGGCGTCGAGGCGCGAGCGCATTTTCAACTCTGCGCGCTGGACGCTCAATTCATTCACGCAGGTCTGCGCCAGATATTCCGCATCAGACTGCAGTTTGACCAGGGCAGTGGAAAGCTCGGCTTTACGGTCGCGCGACGCATCCAGCAGGCGGCGCGCTTCCCGCAAGAGGGCGTCGAGTTCGGTCAGCCGCGCTCGGGCTTGCTCGGATTCAAATTGCAGCAGCCCGGCGCGGACCTCGCACGCATTCCGTTCTGCTTCGAGATCCACCAGCTTTTCGGCGATTGTCAGATTTTCGAGTTCACGTTGGGTCTTCTCAGCCGCGGCCGACTCGATTTGCGAGCCGAGCGAATCCACTCGCGCCCGCATCTCGGTAACCAGTTGCGCGATTCTCTCTAACACCGACGTCGCGGACCGGTGCCGCTCTTCGAGCGTCGCCACGTGTGCCTTGCGTTCGGAGACAATTTGCGCCGCTAGATCACGGTTCTCTCGCAACGATGCCAGCCTCTCATGTGCCGCGGTTGCTTCCTGTTCCAGTTGCGCTCGCCGAATCTCAATCTCGGAGAGTTCCGCGCGGCGCGTGAAAACAATATCTTCCTGCGCCGCGCGTTCCGCGGACAGGCGCGCCAATTCCCGCTCAGAAACGTCGCAACGCTCGCGCACCCGCGCCATCTCCGAATCAATCTGGCGCAAGGCGTGGCCGGAAGTCATAGCCTGCTTTTCCGATTCGCGCTTTTCGGCTTCCAGCCGTTCCAGCAGGGAAGTCAGGTCTTCGATTTCATGGCCCAGGTTTAGGGCGCGCGCCTCTTCGTGCCGCAATGCCTGTTCGAGTTCTCCCACCAACCGCATCACGTCTCGCAACTCGCGCTTCATGGAAAGCGGACCCTCGGCGCGCTGCTTACCTCCGGTGACGGTCACATTGTGAAAGCATTCCCCTGACTTGGACAGGAAGAATGCGTCCGGATTCTCCAGCGCCAGATCGCGAGCGAAAGCGGGATCGGGAACGATGTATCCATCGCGCAACTTGGGCAAAATTACTTCCAGCGATTTTCCAAAGCCGTCGAGCACCCGGATGGTGTGCTTCAGCGGTAGAATCGAATCGTTCGGGGGATCCGGCGTTCCGTCCGGAACCGCGAAGGAGAAACGCGCCTGGGAATCGTCCGGATGCACCAGGAAAGTGGCTCGCCCGTCAACGTCTGAACGTAGCAAGCGCAGGCCTTCGTCGGCCGCGTCCCACGACTTCACGACGATGTAGTTCAATTCATCGCGCAGGAAGTCCTCGACCACGCCTTCATAGCGCGGATCAACTTCCAGAAAATCCGCCAACACGCCAACCGGGGCCTTTCCACCCTGAAATACTCCTGACTGAAACAATCGCCGCACCGACTCGGTGGAATAACCGTGCTCGGCAATGACGGCTTCGAGCGAGCCACGTTTGCCCAGCGCCGTAGCGAATTCGGCGCGCAAGCTGTCCAGATGATTCTTGGATTCGGTTTCCTGCCGGCGCTTGAGTTCAAGCAGTTCGCGAGTATGCGCTATCTCTTCGGTCAGACCGGAAATCCTTTGCGAGACTGATTCAAACTCAATCGCCAACTGGCCGCGCTCGCCGCCGAAAGTTTCTGCCTGCGTGCGCGCGGTTGCCATTTCTGCCTGCAAGCGATGGGCCTCGCGGTCAGCCGCGGCCATCCGCTCTTCCGCCTGCGTGAGCTGGTTGCGCAAATCGGAAATCGCAGCCACGGATTCGAGAATCGAGACCCGCGATTGCTCCTGCTGTTGCTCAAGTTCGGCCAGCACGCCCGCTGCCGAGACCGCCCGCTGCTGGCTGGCCTCGAGCTCCTGCTGGGCCGCTGCAAGATCAGCGGCGGCGGAATTCAGGGACTGGCGATTGGAGTTCAACTCTTCTTCAAGAGCAGTGAGGCGCACTCGCGCCTGACCCAACTCCGCGTCGAAGGCGGCCGTGCGGAAAGTCAGTTCATTCGATCGCTCTTCATTGTGGCGGCGCTGCGAATGATTGCGATCAACTTCGAGCTTCAAGTCCGCAAGGCGGCCGCTATTTTCGCGGATTTCAGCTTCGATGGCGTATCCCCGCTGAGTGCGTTCGGCTAGCTCGGTTTCCATTTCACGCAAGCCATCAGTCTGATGCCGCATGTCTTGGGAAACGGTGTTGATCCCGGAATCCAGTTCCGCGCTCTGCAAATCGAAGTGCGCAAACTTGCTGGCTACGACCACACGGAGTTTGGCCCTCATCTCGTCGCGCAGCCGCCCGTAGCGCTCGGCCTTCCAGGCCTGGCGCTTCAATGAATTCATCTGGCGAGTGACTTCTTCGAAGATGTCGTTGATGCGCGCCAGATTCTGTTTGGCATCTTCCAGGCGCGCTTCGGCGAGGCGTTTCTTGGTTTTGAATTTCGTGATTCCCGCAGCTTCTTCGATGATCGCGCGACGGTCGGTTGGCCTGCTGCTCAGGATTTGCCCGATGCGTCCCTGCTCGATGAGCGCGTACGACTCCGGCCCCAGGCCGGTTCCCATGAACAATTCTTGAATGTCGCGCAGGCGGCAGAGCTTTCCGTTCAGCAGATATTCGCTATCTCCGGAGCGGAACAAGCGGCGCGTGACGACGATTTCTCCGGCATGGAACTCGCGCTGAAATTTTCTGCGGCGGATTTTTAGGATCACCTGCTGGCCGCTGGCCTCGGCGGACGCAGCTGACGTAGCACCGGCTGGCACGAAGGGCACGACATTATTCGCGAACATGGGTTCGTCGTCGGGGAAGGCCATCGCCACCATTTTGATCTTGGATCGCGGAATCTCTACTTCCTCGGTAGTCCCCGGCTGGTTCTCTTCTGTAATGCGCTCTACTTCCTCCGCTGCCTTCGCCCGAATCTCAGCTTCATCCCAGTCTTCTGCGGGCATTTCTTCCTGCAGCACCAATTCGGTCGGGTCGTTTTTGTCCGGGCCCGAGTACTCCGCGGGATCGATCAGCGTGAGCGAGACCTCGGCCATGCCGGTGGGCTTACGATCGCGAGTGCCGGCGAAAATCACGTCTTCCATTCGGGAACCGCGCAGGGTCTTCGCCGACTGCTCGCCGAGCACCCACGAGATGGCGTCGGCAATGTTCGACTTTCCGCACCCGTTTGGCCCAATGATCGCGGCAATGCCGTCGCCATGGAACTTGAGTTCGGTTCGGTCGCAAAACGATTTGAATCCGAGGATCTGTAGCTTCTTTAGCTTGAGCAACTTGTACTCCTTGGGTGCGCCGGAATCGCTGGTTGTCCGGAGTCGTGGAACGGCATGCCTTCAAGTCGTACCGATAAGCCTCGTGCTCCTGTTGATGCGGTCATGGGCCGACCTGCTTCTGGGCCGCTGGAAAGCAAGCCTCTCAATGTTGGAGGGCATCCTACATCGGACGGGTTTACCAACCAGATTCCTCCGCCAGTTCGCCAGTTGCGAAACCGTCCCAGGCTGGACAGGGCGGGGCACAAATTAGTCCTACTGTACTGACGAATTTGTGCCGGGGTCAAGTAGTAAAACACCATATCTTGTGGGTAACTCGTCCAAACCACGTGATTTGGACGTCCTTATGCACTGTTACCTTGATTTACGGCTTTGGATTGGTGTCAAAGCTCGATAGAAATGTCCCCATCGTTAACTCATTAGAAATGTCCCCTTTTTGTGTTGTGGTGTTCTCGTTGGAATGCGCACTGAAGCGAAGCCCTGTAGTTAGGGCGAAGCGTAAGTGCGTATTCCAACGAGCGGCGCTGCGATCACCGGGTTCGGAACCCGTGGCTTCATGTTTTGATAACCCTGCCGCCACGGATGGTCTGGCTTAGCTTTCCTCACCACCATGGCCCTGGCGGCGGGCGGAATTGGCGGAGCGGTTTTTCGTATTGGCCCCTTCAGTTCGGTGAACGATACCCGCTCCCTGCGGTAGTACACCTCGATCGCTCCGTCCTGCCATTCGCAGACCAGGGCCTTGCTTTGCGTAGGTCCATAGCGCCGCTGCCCAGGCTGCAGTTGCAGATAGCGACCTTCATGTCGGACCACCCAGTCGTTGCCAATCGCGCGCTCAGTCTCTAAGCGGAAAATCTCACGCAGTTCGCGGGTGGTCGGCTTCCGCCTGTGATAGTCCTCCGGTTTCGCCGCCGCCTGGGCAAAGCGTCGGTTGTGCCCTGGCAGATACTCTTTTTCCAGATACTCGTTCGCGGCTTCGTAGCTGTCGATCTTCTTCCGCCGCAGCTTCTTAATCAGACGATCCTGATGTACGCCGTGCATCCGCTCCACCCTTCCCTTGGCTTGCGGCGAACTAGCGGCAATGATCCGAATCCCCAGCTTCTGACACATGCGCCCGAACTGCGTGACCGGGGCCTCTCCCCGCAACTGCTCGGCGGGCGTGGCCTTTCGTTTGTACACATTCTTCCAATCCGTGTAGAGTGCCCGGGGCACACCGTACTTCCCAATCCACGCCCGCAAGACATCGGCGGCCGCCCAAATCGTCTCTTCTTTGCCCATACGAGCCTGCGTCCTGCCCGTGGCATCGTCCACCATGTCCATCAAGCAACCCCGTGGACCACGCCTCTCCAGCCAATCATGAAAACTGCCGTCCAACTGCACCAGTTCACCGAAGTGCGATTTGCGCTCCCTTCGTTGGCAATGTTTCTTGCGCTTCCGCTGCCGGCTCCACAAACTTTCTGCCAACATCCAACGGCGCAACGTCTCGTGATCCATCACCACGCCGTCTTCCTCGGCCAGGTGTTCGGCCGCTAAAGTCGGACCGAATCTCTCCTCCTCCGAACCTGAATATTTTTTCTTGATTAAGTTCAAGACTCGACGCCGAACTTTCGCCGGCTTACTGCGATTGGAGGGGCGACCGGCATTGCCATGCTTCAGTCCCTTCCTACCCTCCTGCCGATAGCGCCGCCACAGTCTTTTCGCTTGACGATAGCTCAGCTCAAGCATCACCGCGGCATGGGTCAGCTTCACATCCCCATTCGCCACTCGCCCCATGACTTCCACTCGCTCCAGCTCACGACTGCTCATGGCTGTCCTCTTCAACAAGACCTCCCTGGCTGGAGGCCTTAGTCTAAGGGGACATTTCTAACGAGTCCGCGAGGGGACATTATCAAAGAGTTTCAACATCGTAATCGCCCAGAAGGGAATGTGAGTTGTTAGTGTAATCGACTTCCATGAGAAGGCCGGTCGGAGTCAAGTGGGTTCTTTTGTCTTTTCGTTGGACAAGGTTTTTCTTCGGCCGAGTTGCCACTGTCGCCACCCTTCCATCCGCACTCTTGGTTGAGCGGTTTTATTCGCTCGGTGCAAGTTGGGCGTTCTCGTTTCAGCCGGTGCTGCCACCTGATTATCGACCTCCGGTTCCATCTCTAGGATGGAAGTTGGGCCAGGCGATAGACGCAGTCACCGAAACTCGGCTTTGGGCTTTGTGTTTGCTCCCTAACTGGATTCCTCCACTAGGCTGCTGCCGGCATGGGTTCGCGGTTGTTGCGCGGCGGTTCGTAGACTTCTCCGCTCACCCACAGTCGGTGCAGCAAGACGGCCAGCTTTCGTGCGGTGGCGATCACGGCTCGTTTCTTCCCGTTCTTCCCGCCACGTTCAGCCAGTTTCAGGCCCCAGCGCCGCAGATCGCTGTCGGCGCCAAACGGGCCCAGAATGTGATGTGCTCCCTGCACCAGCAGCGTTCGCAGATAGGGATCTCCTTCCTTGCTGATGTGCAACTGCGGTTCGCTCTGCCCCGAGTTCCGCCGTCCTGGCTGTAATCCCAGATAGCAGCCTACGTCGCGGCTCTTGCGAAAACGGTGCGGATCTTCCAAGGTCAGCAGGTAGGTGAGCGCGATCAGCGTGCCCACGCCCTTCACTTGTTTCAGCAGCCCCACTTGCGGATAGCTCTGCTGCGCTAACTGCTCAATCCGTTCGTTGTACTCACGGATCTGTTCGCTGAGCGCTTCGACGGCTGCCAGCAGCGGTTCCAACCCGGCTTGCAGTTCCGGGCTCAGCCCTTGAGCTTTCTCCGGATTCACATTGCGCGGGTTGCAGCCGCGCAGCCGTTCTCCGTAGGACTTAGTGAGTCCCCGCGCCGTATTGATCAGCGACGTCCGTGCCCGCACCAGCCCAGCTCGCGCCCGGATCACGGTTCTGCCTGCGCTCTCGCGCTGCGATGTTTTACCGGAGCCAGCAGTTGCGGATCGATCCGCGCCAACCGCGCCAGCGTTCGCGCATCCAGACGGTCGTCTTTCTTTCGGCTTTCCCCGATCAAACGCACGTTGCGTGCATGCGCCACGATCACTGCGTGCCCGAGTTCGCTCAACAACCGGCTCACCCACGGCGAATGCATGCCCGTCTCCAGCGCAATCCGACAGCGCGGCATTGCTCCGAACACCTCCCACATCGCTTTCGGAGTAGTGCTCAGCCGTTGTTCTAGCAACACGCCGCCTGCTTCATCCAATATGCAGTACCAACTCGATCGATCCCCCAGGGCCAACCCGATCGTCAGCTTCTGTCCGGAAAAATTCCTGATCTGCTTCGCCGCTGCGGTGCTAACCTTCTTCATTATTGCCGGTCTCCTTTATCTTTTGCGCTTCAAGCGCGTCGATAACTTGGGAGCGTATAGCATCCCGTCGGAGACCGGCCTTCTCATCCCATCTGTTAACAACAGGTACTACAAACGATCCTCGCGCAGGGCCGACGAGGGCCGGGCCGGGGATGGAGAAAAATCCGGTCTCGGGCCTTGGAATTCAATTGCCATGCCGCCAGATTCTCGATCATTGTGAAAGGTAAATACGAAACAGATTCGTCTTTGCAGACCGCCGGGCTATCACATAGTGGGCTCGCGTTTGGGTCGGATAGACATTATCGTCATTTATGAGATGCGCCCCGGGGATTCGCTCCAATTCCTGTTCGGTGGATGCCCCATGGACGAAGGCCGGCGGTGGAGATCCTGGCGAGGTCGGAATCACGAGGGTTTTTCCCGAACCCAAACCAAAGAATCGCAGCGGCACGAACACGGTTCTTTCGTCGCCCGTCCATGTCATGAACGGCGAGGTATAGCGCACCATCCCGAAACCGGAGGTGCAGTTGTCGCACACGGTAACTGGTGGACCACCGGCGAGCGGGACTGCCGCGGTCATGGTGTTCCTGTCTCCATGACCTCCCGGCGGCGTTATCCCCACCACGGCCCATCGTCCGCTCGGGGAGACACTTTGCAACTGCATAATTTCAAGGTCTGAAACAGATCGCTGTTCGCTCCCGTCTTCCTTCATGCGCATTACGCGAGGCGGCTTCTCCGTGCCCAAGTAGATGATCTCTCCCGGCCGACCAAAAAAAGCGCGGTATTCGCCCCCAAACGTGAGTTGATGCGGCGGCTGTGTGCGGTCCAGCCCGGCGATCCAGACTCCCGACCGGGACTGTCCCTGCTCGGTCGTGAATACGACCTTCTTGCCATCCTGGGAGAGCGAGTAATGAGCGAGGCTTAGCCCTGGGAAGACCCTTTCCGCAGTGCCACTC
>WNFF01002284.1_pt1 | contig 15654 bp, 9 predicted proteins | sample 5400441 | NCBI WGS metagenome assembly WNFF01 (sample SAMN13153345, study PRJNA577476) | soil metagenome | isolation source: 120 cm saprolite under Douglas fir tree site 2 hole 3 replicate 1 | place: USA:California | collected 2015-04-18 | reverse complement strand
GCGGCAAGGTCCTCGTCCCCACGGGTCAGTTCATCCGAACGCTCACCGCTGCCCGGCTGGCGGCCGACGTGGTGGATGTTCCCACCGTTCTGATCGCCCGGACCGACGCCCAAAGCGCCAAGCTCATCACCAGTGACGCGGACGAGCGGGATCGCCCCTTCATCGACGCGCGCCTCGGCCGGACTCCCGAGGGATTCTTCCACTTGAAAGGCGGCTTTGAGTGCGCGATCGCCCGGGCAATTGCCTACGCTCCGTACGTCGACCTCGTCTGGTGCGAAACCTCCACCCCGAACCTCGCCGAAGCGAAGCAGTTCGCCGAAGCGGTTCGCGCCAAGTACCCGCACAAGATGCTGGCGTACAACTGCTCGCCTTCGTTCAATTGGCGAAAGCACCTCGATGAGCAGACGATCGCCAAATTCCAACGCGAGCTCGGCAGCATGGGCTACAAATTCCAGTTCGTCACGCTCGCCGGTTTCCACTCGCTCAATTTCGGGATGTTCCAGCTGGCCCGCCAATACAGAGATCGCGGCATGGCTGCCTACTGCGAATTGCAGCAGGCGGAGTTCGCCGCCGAAAAAGACGGTTACTCGGCGACCAAACACCAGCGCGAGGTTGGCACCGGCTACTTCGACAAGGTGACCGAAGTGATTTCGGCGGGCAGCACCTCGACGCTGGCGCTCGCCGAATCCACCGAGGAACAGCAGTTCCAGTAAGAAGCCGCTGGATTCATTTCGCCGCTTCGTCCCATTCCTGGCCGCCGCGCTCAATCGCCGCGGCCAAGTCTTCCGGGAGAAGAAATCGGCGGTGGATCGCCTGCAAAGCCGCCTCGGTGAACCGACCGAGGTATTGCTCGCGCCCGGTGTACCGCTCCGCCACGGAGGGCCGGGGGTCACCTGCCTTCTCCCGATCCGCTTTCGTCTTCGCGAATGGAATGTACGAGCCGATAAAGCTTACCCGTTCCTCGGGCGCGCCGATGCCCGGATCGCGGAGGTTCCAGCCGGTATAGGTGGCCAGCGGAACGGCAAGCTCCGGGATCTGCACTCCACCGGTGTCGTTGCCGTCCTGGTTCACTTGAGGCACCAGGGTAACAAACGATTTGCCGACCAGAGGCGGCACCTCGGTGATGACGCCGGATCGAAACGAGCGCCCGAAGTCGATGGCGTAGGCTCGGTGCGCGGTCGCCGGGGGGTGGATCCCGGGGATGGCCGGAAACCGCAGCTCCGGCAACGCGACGAGGGTGCCGGTGGCGATGCGTGGATAGGCGCTCGGCGGCGGGATCTTTTCGGCGCGGACCCAATCGTCGAGGTCGGTGATCAGCGCGCGCCAAAGCCAGAGGACGGGATTGGGATTCTGCTTCTGCTGGCCGCGCAGATCCGCGAGCTCGCTGAGAGCGGGCGGGAAAGGGCCGGCGAAATGCTGTAAGCCGGCAAGAAAGTAGATGCGCACGTTCTCCGGAGGCTCGATGTCGGCTTTTCCATCGGGTGAGGTGTGGATGAGCGAGCCTGCCCGGGACCAGTATTCATACGAGGTATTCGTGTAGAAGATCTTCGGCAACGTCTTTGAAGCGGTGGCCGCGTCCAAAAGCCCCTCGTCGCGGCCGCCATTCGGATTTTTCAAAGCGCTGTCTGTGAAAGGGTAGAGATCGGTCGGATAGAAAAGCGACGACATCGGCTGGCCGTCCCTCGAAGGTTGGGCGAACCGCTGGTTGAAGCTGCCCCGCCCCGCCCCGGCGACATGCGCGAGCACCCCGTCGAAAACCTGACGCCCTTCTTCGTCGGCGTTGAAGTCTTGATACAAGAAATGACGGAGAAATCGCCCGCTTTGAGATATTCCGACTGCCTCCGCGCGGCTGATCGGCACCGGCGACTTGGCGTCGTATTTGAGATAGGAGACGAAATCTCGCGCCGCGGCGAACCCCAGGCCAGCGACCACCGGGGTCTTCGCAGCGTAGATCACTTCGTAGATCCGCCCCGGTTCGAATCCGGTCTCCAGATGCACGAATCTCGAGTCGTCGACCAATCTCCCGTCGACCTCGCGCGCGAACTTCCACTGCCCTGGCGGAATCCGCCGGCGCTGCCCGCTCGGCGTATTCCGGACGGTGAGGGCGTTGTTCGGATGGCGCGGATCGGATACCGGGTATTCCACGCCGCCGATGCGGCCGACGATGAAATGGCCGAGCGGATGATCCTTTGTTTTTTTGGCAACCACGAAGTCGGAGCGAACCATGCCCGTCAAGGGAGCCGAGGCAGTGCCGGCGGTGGGCGCGTCAAGTCGCATCAATCCACGGTCGTCAGCGACATCGAATTGCCAGCCCACCCACGCCACGGTGAAGCCCTGTCGCATCAAGAAGCCGTCCCCGAAATCGGCGGCGCCGGTTGGATCCACCGCGCCGCCGGCCCGGTTGACCAAACGAAGGATCCCCTTCCCGCCCCGGTTCGGTATTTCCAGGAGAAGCGATCCATTTCCGCGGCCATCCTCCTTGGGCTTGAGAATGAAGATGTCCGCGGAGAACTCGACTTCGCCCTTGCTGTTGAAATGGGATTTGTCCAAATCGACGATCTGCTTGTTGTGAGGATTGTCCGGCCGCACCGAGAAGTAGGCCTTGCCGACGATCTTCTCGTAAGGCCCGGCCAACCCGAAACTCTTGCCGCCGATCACCTCGGCGCGAGACGAGACTTCGATCCGATCGAGACGGGCCTCGGCGTTCGCGGCCAGGGCGACGATCAAGAAGATTGGCGTTGGGCGCAAGTGGGTTCTCCTTCGTCCTGCGAGCGACTCAACGGGCCGCGGGGGCGCGTGGATAACAACCCAGCAGGCGGACGCTTTCCGTCACTTCCCCCAGATTCGACAGCGCGCGCGCGACCGGGGGATCGGCGCTGTCGCCGAGCAGGTCGAGATAGAACGAGTACTCCCAGGGTCGTCCCTCGATCGGGCGCGACTCGATCTTGCTGAGATCGATGTCCCTCAGGGCGAACACCGCCAGGGCCTTGAAGAGCGCTCCCGGCCGGTTTCCCAGCTGGAACACCACCGAGGTTTTCCTGGCGCTGGCCTGGTCCGGCACCTTGATTTCCTGGGCTCGCTCGGGGCGGGCGAGCAGCAGGAATCGGGTGAAATTCTGAGCGTGATTTTCGATCGCCGAAGAAACAATCTGCGCCCCGTGGACGGTTGCCGCCGAACGTCCGGCGATCGCCGCCTCGTCGGAACGCCGGCGCTCCATCACCATCTTGACGCTTCCCGCGGTGTCGTAGGCCGGCACCGCTTCCATCTGCGGATGGGTGCGCAGAAAGCGCTCGCATTGGGCAAGGGCGACCGGGTGCGAATAGACGCGCCGCACCGCCTCGAGAGAGACCCCCGGGGGGGTGATCAGGTGGTGCACGATCTTGAGATTCGCTTCGCCGATGATCGTCAGCGAATGCTCGAGCATCAGGTCATAGTTCTTGTGGACCGAACCGGCCAGGCTGTTCTCGATCGGTACCGCCGCGCAACGCGCGTCGTCCTTGGCGACCGCCTCGAACACTTCTTCGAACGTCCGGTGCGGCACCGCCTCCGCTTCTGGCCCGAGGAGCGTGCGCGCCGCCTCTTCGCTGTACGCCCCGCGCTCGCCTTGGAATGCGACCCTGATCGTCGGCTTGGCCAGAGAAGGCATCGAGTGACAATACGCTGGACCCGCCTGGAAGGACAAAGGTAGTTTTCCAGATCCGTGGTTGATTCAGTTTCCAACGCACGCGTCTTTCTCCTCTCGCCGGCGAACTGCTCCGGCGAGCGCGCGCGACTTCTGATGAACCCCGGCGCGAGCTTCGCGCTTGCTCGCCAGCTGCAGTCGAGCGCTGGCGCCCGGTTGAGAGATGTCTTCGAATTCATGAGCGGGCTGTACTTCCGCGGAAAGCTCGCCTACGTGGATCGCTTCGCTCGGCCGCCGGCGCGGGGCACGGGGGCGCTGGTGATCACCGCCGGGGCCGGCTTGCTCGACCTGGATCAGCGGGTCGGTCCCGACGATCTTCGCCGCTTCGCGGACGTGCCGATCGATCCGAGAGATCCGCGCTACCGGGAACCGCTTGAGCGGGATGCCCGGACACTGGCAAAGAGGCTGGGGGCGGGAGGCGAAACAGTATTGCTGGGCAGCATCGCCACCCGGAAGTACAGCGAGATTCTGCTCGGGATTTTCACGGACAGGCTATGCTTCCCGACCGCCTTCGTCGGCCGGGGTGACATGAGCCGTGGCAGCCTGATGCTTCGCTCCGCCCGCGACGGCCGCGAGCTGGAATACCTTCCGGTGCCGGGCGAGCCGGTGCATGCAGAGAAAAGCGGGGGACCGGTGCGATCCAGCTTGGCTCCCGGCTCGGAGCGAATCAGAGGCCGTCGGTTCCAGTAATTGCCGGCGAAGCAATTGCCGGCGACTGGACAGCGACCGGTTGACGCGCCATCGCAACCCGATCCTTGCCTGCCCGTTTGGCCGCGTAGAGGGCCGCGTCGGCATCAAGAAACAAATCCTTGTCGTCACCGCCAAAAGAATGCATCGCCACCCCTGCCGAGGCGGTGATCCGCTCCGGCGGATTGGTGTTCGGGAGGGGATTTTCTTTGAGACCGGCCAGAATCCGCTCCGCGACGCGACGGGCGTCTTCGAGCCCCGCACCCGGACAAACGATCGCGAATTCCTCTCCCCCGATCCGGCAGGCGATATCCACCATGCGGATGGATCGGGAAAGCACGCTGGCACCATGGGCTAGCGCCCGGTCTCCGGCCGCGTGGCCAAAGCGATCATTGATCCGCTTGAAGTTATCCAAATCGATGATCACCAGCGCCAGGGGCTGATTCTGGCGATCCGCGCGAGCGAGCTCCACCGGAAGCACCTCGTTGAAGTAGCGCGCGTTGCGCAGCGCGGTGAGCGAATCCGTGACCGCCAGCCCTTGCAGCTCCGCGTTGACCGCCACCAACCGGTCCGCCACGAGTCCAAGAAACACGCCGAAGGACGTGAACGCGATCAACGTCCCCACCGCAAGGTACAGATAAAAGAACCGATGCGCTGCGAAGTCTGCGCCGAACCCCGCGACCGCCTCTCCGGTCATTCTTCTCAACAACAGGCAACCCACCGGCGCGCCCAATGCCAAGGCGAAACCCAATCCGCCATAGAGAACCCACCGACGAACCGATTTCACCGGGCCTCGACCAGCAGGGGAAGACAACGAGAGTAGAGGGGACACTTGATCCTATTGACAATACATACTTCTGGTCGCTTCAGCCTTCAACAAGGGTTGTCGGTAACTTGATCCATCGGCCCTCGCCAGGCAACTGGGCTAGACGTGGGTGTTCGCACTACTTGTGACTGAAATGACCTACTTCCAGACGCGGCGGTCCACGAGCTTCTTTGACCCGGGAGCGATCGCACCCGCCGCGACGATCTGGACTTCTCCGCGAACCTTAAGGGCGTCCTTCAGGGCCTCCGCCAACCGGGCCTTCAATGCGGCCGGTTCGCCAACTTCCGAGCCCAGGGCCACCAGATAGATCAGCTGATCCAGATGTTCCTCCCGGGTGACGACCGCCTGGAAGAGAGCAACCTCCGGAAACCGCTTGAACACCTCGTCCATTTGGCTGCCGCGGATAAACATCCCCTTGACCTTCACCGCGTCACCGATCCTGCCGAGCAGGCCGGTCAACTTGGGTGCTGTCCGGCCGCAGGGGCAAGCCACGGGTTCAGCGAGCGAGGCGATGTCGCCGGTCGCAAACCGCAGCAGTGGGTAGGCTTCGTCGAAGATCGTGCCCACGACCTGCCCCGGCTGTCCCGGCGCCGCCGGCTGGCGCGTCTCGAGATCGAGCACCTCGATGATCGCCTCCGGTTGCAGGTGCATCCCCTTCTTCTCCGCGCATTCGTAAGCGAGCAGGCCCAGATCCGCGGTGCCGTACCCTTGTAAAACTTGTACCCCGAAATCCCTCTCGATCTCGGTCCGCAAGGACTCCGGCAGCATCTCCGCGGTGACGAACGCCGATTTGATTCTAAGCGGCGTACCCGCCGCTTTGGCCTTGGTCAGCAGCGTGTAAAGGAAGCTCGGCGTCCCAACATACCCGGTGACCCCTACGTCCGCGGCCACCCGTATCTGGAGCTCGGTCTGTCCAACCCCAGCCGGAATCACGACGCAACCCAGGCTCCTCAGACCGGCATCCATCATCAAGCCACCTGGCGACAGGTGATAGGAGAGCGTGTTCTGCACGATGTCCCCCGGCTGAAAACCCGCCGCGGCGAACGCCATCCGCATTCGCCAGAAATCGGGCCGCTCTGCCTCGGGCACGTAGTTGGGACCCGGTGACATGTAGATTCGTTCGAGCTTGGATACCGGGGCGGCCAGCAAACCGCCGAACGGCAAATCAACAGCCTGCAACTCCGGCAGCTCGTCCTTGTTGGTGATCGGCAGCTTCGGTAGATCCGCCAGCCCGGAGATGTCGCCGGGCTTCAATCCCGCCTCATCGATGCGCTGTCGCACCCGGGGTGCGTTCGCGTAGGCGTGGGCAACCGCCGCCCGCAGCCGCTCACTCAAGTACGCGCGCCGCTCGGCGGGGCTTTGCGTCTCCAGCTCGGGGTTCAATACGCCGCTGGGACGGAGCGTGGACATCTTCGATCCTCTTTAAGCTCAAGGACAGCCAGGCCTGGCGACGCTTGTAGCACCGCTTCGGGCACCCGTCCCGAGAATAGGCTCGGGCCCGCGAGTCGCTCCACCTGGACGCCCGGCAGGGTGACGCCCTGACTTTAAGCTCACCACTCCGATGTGCGCGTCACTCGGGAGCGAATCGCCTTCTACGGGCGCAGAGAGTTAGACTGGGGTGCGGCGGCAAGCGCCTTGTACGGCATTCGAGGCGTGGCGCCAAAGCGAAAGGCTATCCCATGCCATTGACCGCAATCATTGTCGACGACTCGGCCGTCAGTCGTGCCCTCTTGAAAGCCGGCTTGGCAAAGGCCGGCGTGGAGACTGTCGGAGAAGCAAGCACGGCTGAGCACGCCCTTCAGCTCTACGAGGAGCACAACCCGTCGATCGCCATCTTTGACATCGTCCTGCCCCAAACAGACGGGATCACCGCCGCCACCGAAGTACTCCAGGCTCATCCGGGCGCAAATGTCGTCATCTGCACCGCCGCCGCCTCTGAGGAGAAGATTCAGGCCTGCCAGGAGGCGGGGGTCCGCTACTTCCTTCACAAACCAATCAACGCAAAACAACTTGGCGAGTTGGTAGACCACCACCGTACACGCGCTTCCGAAGACCACCTCGCGAACGAATCTAAATCAACCCGCGACCCGTTCTTGATCGATGATCGCCTCTCAGGAGTGGGTTGGTTCTTCATGGGGGATTGATCCAATCCCCGCCGGAATCACTGCTTTGTTGGGGATACTCCTCCCAGCTCCTGTTTGACCAACGCCTCATCCAGTGCCCTCGCCCTGACCGCCAGGATCGCAAATCTCTCAGGACAACCGACCAACTGGCCGGTTTGAGCAAGCTCTTCGAGATCCGCGGCAATCACCGCCGCTCCTGCGCCCATCGCCAACATCGCACCCCTCAAACGATGCGCGGTCGATTCGATGGCCTGGCGATCTCGTCTCTCCACACTTTTGCCAAGCGCGGTCACCATCCCGGGCGACTCGGCCAGGTACATTGTGACGATCTCGCGTGCCAACTCCGAATTCCCGTCAACGCTGTCGAGCAGATGTTTGCGGTCGTACGCCATTTCGGATTCCCCCCGGGTCGTCTGCAGAACGCCCAGGCCGTGCCCGTTGCTACCTCGACCCTCGGCGCCGTTTTGGAGAGCGCTTTCGATTGTCAAGCTGGAAGCTCTCTCCAGCTCCGCCTCGAACCAGAATGCCGAACCCTCGGCTGGCGTGCTCGATCCTTCGATGCCGGTTCCACCCAGCGTCGCCTTGTGTTTCGAATAGTCGTCGAGGAGCTTCCCAAGTTGCCCCTCGCTCAGCCCGCCGCCGCTGTCCGCCACCCGAAAGCGAAGCCGCACCCTGGACTCCGACTCACCCTCCTTGGACACCTCCAGATTGACCTTCCCCTGCGCGGTCCACCCCACCGCGTTGCTGATCAAGCTCGCCAGCAGTTGAGCGATAAACGCTCGATCGCCGAGGAGCTTGTTGGGTACGTCTTTCGAAACTCGAACGTTCAGCTCTATGCCCTTCTCCATCGCGGCGGCGCGCAGCGGCATCGCAACGTCGTCGACCATCTTTCGAAGCTGAAACCCCGACTTCGCCTCAGGGCCTTCGAAAGCGCCAGCCGCTTGCTGCGACTGCTTCCGCTTCTGCTCCGGATCTGGACACCAGCGCTCGATTGCTTCGGCCAACTTCTCCTTCTTCAATGGTTTTCCGATGTGATCGTCCATTCCACTTTCCCAGCATTTCACTTGATCCGCCTTCATCACGTTCGCGGTAAGGGCCACGATTGGAATGTGCTCGCCGGTGTCTTTTTCCCGCTTGCGGATCGCCCTCGTGGCCTCAAAGCCATCCATTTCCGGCATCTGGCAGTCCATCAGCACCAGATCGTAAGGAGCCCGGCCGAGGGCATCGATCACTTCCCGACCATTGGCCACCCCCTGCGCCGAGTGCCCCAATTTTCTCAAGAGCGCGATCGCGAGGAGTTGATTTACCGAATTGTCCTCCGCGACCAGGATACGCCGCGCCATCGTCACCAGCGCCGGAGCGGCGTCTCCTTTTTCGGCCGGAGCATTTCGCGTCTCGCTGGGCACCGGCTTTATCGTGCTCGCCACGATTGCGTTGTACAGTTCCGACTGTCTCACCGGTTTCGTGAGGTAAGCGGAAAACTTCCGTTCGATTTCCGTCTCCAGATCCTGAGAGCGATCAAACGCGGTGAGCAGGATCAGATGAGTCTTCGCCAATCGATCGTCCGAGCCGATCTTCTTCGCAAGGGCGTAGCCATCCATCCCCGACATCATCCTGTCGATGATTGCCACGTCGAAGGGCCTCCCAGCGTCCGCTTGCTCCCGCATCACGCGAAGCGCTTCTTCTCCGCCTGCCGCGACGCGTGAACGCATCCGCCATTGTTCCAGATACGCGCTGACGATTTCGCGCGCCGTTGGATCATCGTCTACGACCAAGATCTCGAGGTCCTTCAGAGCCTCGCTGCTCTGTTCCGTCACCTGGGCCGCGTTTCGGGAACGTGCCAAGCTCAACCTAAACCAGAAAGTCGAACCTTGGCCCGGCTCGCTCTCCAGGCCGATGGTTCCACCCATCAGCTCGACCAGTCGTTTGCTAATCGAGAGCCCCAGACCCGTTCCCCCGTATTTGCGGGCAGTCGTTTGGTCCCCCTGGGTGAATCGTTGAAAGAGGCGATTCTTCGTCGCTTCCATCATCCCGATTCCGGTGTCCTTGACGGAAAACAGGATCGGCGTCGGATCGACGTCTGTCGCCTCGGCTACTGCGCGGAGGACAATGGACCCCTTTTCGGTGAACTTGATCGCGTTACCGATCAGGTTGAGAAGAACTTGACCGATCCGCCCGGGATCTCCCTCCACCGTCTGCGGAATCTTGGGATCTACAAACGCCATCACCGACAGGCCCTTGGCCTGCGCCCGAGAAGCGAGGAGATCCGCCTGCCCCTCGATCAACGCGAGGAGATCGAAGTCAATGATCTCCAGATCCAAGCGGCCTGCCTCTATTTTAGAAAAGTCGAGTATGTCGTTGACGATTGTCAAGAGAGCATTCCCGGAGTCCAGAGCCGCCTTGCAGTACTTGCGTTGCTGCGGATTGAGCGGAGTGTCAATCAGTAGATCAGACATTCCGATGATGCCGTTGAGCGGCGTGCGAAGCTCGTGGCTCATGTTGGCGATGAAATCGCTCTTCGCCTGGTTGGCTACCTCCGCTGCCTCCTTCGCTTTTCGCAGGTTGGCTTCGCCCTCTATTCGCTCGATCTCCGACTTCCTCCGTCCGGTGATATCGGAGATAAATGCGGTGACAAGATCGTCGTCGTTGATCTGGACTCTGCTGATCGACATCTCCACAGGAAATATTTCCCCGTTGCGCCTGACCACCTCGAGCTCGGTCGTTTGAAGCGGGATCCATCGAAGCCCAGGGGCTAAGGATGGTTCAATTCCGATCGGATTCGCCTGCCAATTTGTAGCCGGGACGACGATTTCCACCATCAGACGGCCGAGGACCTCGGACCTTTGCCAACCGAACATGGCCTCGGCTTTCGGATTCCAGTCTGTAATACAGCCCGAACTGTCTATTCCAATCACAGCGCTCAAGGCTGAATCCAGAATCGCCCTCAGTTTCGCCTCGCTGAGGCGAATGGCGATCGCATTCTCCTGTTCGATCAGCAATCGAGTTCGCTCTTTTTGGATGTAGTTGCGTTTCTCTGCTTCCTTCGCCCCCCTCCTCGTGCCGTACCAGACGAGCCCGGACATGATCAGGGCATTCGCCATCACCGACAGAGCTTCCCGGTAGGGAGCGTCGTAGAAACCGGCGATCTGCCCCTGGCGGACCGCCACCGCCAAGACCAACGCCGAGGCGGCACTGCCAAAGATGATGCGCCGGCCGATCGTTCCCGCCAGGGTGCGACTGGCGAGCACGGACATCAGGCCGGAATTCGCCCGGCAGAACAGAATTCCGAGTGCCAGCACATGAAAGCTAAGCAGTGCGGTAACCGAATTGGCATGAGAACCGACCAGAGGAAACAACTTTGCACCGTAGATTTGTGCGGTGACCGAACAGAGAGAAACGAAAAGGGTGATCAGCGCGAGTAATTGCGCCAGCTGGTGAGCTTTGGTCGATCGGCGGCTCGACAGCCAGAGCCCGATTCCGAACAAAGCGTAGTTGAACGCAGTGTTGGCAAAGACGCGCCCTGGGTGTGGCGACACCCCCGACACGTCTCGCCCGATCAGCTCATCGATCTTAAGATTCATCCCGGTCGCATGTTCGGCCAGCGTGAGCAGGCCAATCAGCGCAACAACCACTGCGCATCCATCGCGTACGAACCGCTGCGCCCGGGTGACCTCGCCCTTTTGTAGCAACCAGAGGGCAATTCCGCCGAGGAGGCAGGCCAACGAAGTGTTGGCCCTCATGAGCCCGGGCAGAAAGGACGACAGCGCGGGATTAATCGTGTAACCGGCGAACACGACTCCCCCGAGAAAGATCGCGACGGCCGCCAGGGGGCGCACCCACGCGGAGAATACGTTCTCTTCAGAGGTATCGATCACCTGTGAGTTGTCTGGTTTCCGCATACTCGCCGCTGCGATGGTTAAGACCTGACTCCGCTCCATCACCGATTAAATGTGGGTGACTCCGGTACTCATTGTTTTACCCTGAAAACGACCCTGCATCTCGTAACGCCAGGTTGAATTGACGTTTCACATGCCCGACCGGGGACGTCGCGGTGTGCGACCTCACTTCTTCACCGATGGACCCACTAAAGAGACCTCGTCACCGTGACCGGGCAACGCCGGAACGTCCTTTGGATTGAGCTGCAGCTGGGTCAAGGCCCGATCTACCGCTTTCGCCTTGGTGGCGAGACTGACGAACGTCTCGCGGCAGGCCTCCAGCTCTCCGCTGACGGCAAGATTCTCGATCGCCTGAGCCACCGTCGCCGCGCTCCGGGCGCCGATCGACAGCATCGCGCCCCTCAAGCGATGCGCAGCCGACACGATGCCATCCTTGCTTTGCCGCTCGACCTGCCTGCTCAGCTGGCCAAGCAACTCCGGCGACTCGAGCAGATAATTACTGACAATCTCGCGCGCCGCTTGCGCATTCCCATCCACGCTCTGCAGAAGATAGTCGTGGTCTACCGGGGGGGTGATTTTCGGATTGCCCACCGCAGGACGCTGGCCGGGGGTCATCTCCCGACCCTCCCGGTTGGTCTTGCCGGCCAAAAGCTTGTCTGCCACGCGTTTCTTGTGCCGGCGGGTCGCCAGCGCACGTTCGATCACGCGTTGCAGGTCGATCAGCTTGATCGGCTTGGCAAGGTACTCATCCATTCCCGCGGCGATGCACTTTTCACGGTCGCCCTTCATCGCGTTGGCGGTCATCGCGACGATTGGCGGGCCCGTGGGCTTGTCTTTGCGAAGGGCAGTAGCGAATTCGTAGCCGCTCATTCCCGGCAGCTCGCAGTCGGTGAAAATGATATCAAACGTCTTGGTATTGACCGCCTCCAGCCCCTGAATTGCGTCTCCTACCGCTTCGCTGTAGTGACCGAGCCGGGAGAGCATCCTCGTTGCCACCTTCTTGTTCACTTCGTTGTCCTCGACCACCAGGACGCGAAGCCCAATCGGATGAATGGGGGTGTGAACCTCCATCTCGCCATTCAGCGGAACCGCCTGCTGAGCCCGTTCCAGCTCAACGTTGAACCAGAAGGTCGAGCCCTCTCCCTGCACGCTGCGAACCCCAATCTCGCCCCCCATGAGTTGGGCGAAGCGTTTGGCGATCGAAAGGCCCAGCCCCGACCCTCCGAATTGCCGCTGGGTCGACACATTCGCTTGCGAGAACTCCCCGAAGAGCTTGGCCATCTCCTCCTCGCTCATTCCAATCCCGCTGTCGGTCACCTCACATCCGACTTGGATTTTCTGGCCCGTCTCCCTGACCAGGAAAACCGCCACGTCCACCTTGCCCTCTCGGGTGAACTTGACCGCGTTCCCGATCAAATTGGTGATGATCTGACCGAGGCGGAGCGGATCCCCCCGAACTTCGCGGGGAACCTCCTTGGCGACGCGAAACTCGACCTCGACTCCTTTTGCTTTGGCAAGCGCCCGCAGCGGAGTTGCCACGTCACGAAGGACCCGATCGATGTGGAAATCGATGGTGTCCAGCTCCATCTTGCCCGCTTCAATTCTAGACAAGTCTAGAATCCCGTTGACCACCGCGAGCAGGGATTCAGTAGACGCTCTCAGCGTGTTCGCGCACTCTCTTTGCTCCTGATCCAGCTCGGTGGCGGCGAGCAATTCGAGCATTCCGACGATCCCGTTGAGCGGCGTTCGGATCTCATGACTCATGTTCGCCAGAAAAGACGATTTGGCTTTAGAGGCGCCCTCCAGAGCGTCGTTCTCCACCCGCAAGTCCCGGGTCCGCTCTTGAACTTTCCCCTCCAGAACTTCCTGTGCCTTCTTTTGGTCCTCGATGTCGGTATGGGTGCCTAGCCAGTTGACGATCGCCCGATTCTCGTCTCGCGCCGGCAGCGCGCGGGCCAGATGCCAGCGGTAAGACCCGTCTCCGCGCCGGAGGCGAAGCTCCATTTCGTAGGTCGTGCCCTCGCCAATCGCGGAGGCCCATCGTTTCTGATCCTCGGCCCGATCCTCCGGATGCAGGGCGAGGCTAAGCGCCTTCGCGCAGTCAGCGTCGGGACGATCGCCGGAGTATTCGTACCATCGCTGGTTGAAGAGCTCGACCGTCCCCCTTGCATCCGCGATCCAGGTAATCTGCGGTATCCCCTCGGCAAGTAGTCGAAATCTTGTCTGTGTTGCGAGTAACTCGGCCGTTAGTCGCTTCCGATCCGAAATGTTTTCGAAGGCGACGAGCAATGATCCGGGCCCCTCTTCTCCGTTGGAGATCGAAGACGCGTTCAACTCCATCCAAACTGCCGTTCCATTTTTCTGGATGAATCGACTCTCGAAAGAGGACGTCGCCTGCTGGTCGGAAGCCAGCCTTGCAAATTGAACCGCCGCGCCATCCCAATCTTCGGGATGAATGAGCTTCTCGAAGATGCCGCGCTTGAGCTCGTCTGAGCTGTATCCAAGCATGGAACAGAGCCTTGGATTGACATGCAGCCAACGCCGATCCAACCCGAGGAGAGCCAGTCCGAGTGGAGCCTGCTTGAAGGTAGCGCGCAATTCCCGCTCGCTTCGTAGCAAAGCCAGGTCAGCGACTCGACGATGCCGGAAATTGCGATTGACAAACAAGGCGGCAACGACGACGAGCAGGAATATGAATACTCCTCCAACGAGGACGACCGGGGCACTATCGCGGATCGAAAACGCCAAAGCGGCGCCAAGGGCGGCGACGAGCCAAACCAATCCAAACCCTAACGTGATATGTTTCATCTAGATGCGATCGAAAGAGATCGCCCAAGACTATCGACTCTGTGTGAAACATTCACCACGGACAACTCAGAGCCTGTCATGCATTTGTTGCTCTGGTCATCCCTCATTTACCCAGGACACACCGGCGTGGCTTCTCTTACCAGGCGCACCCCGCCCGTCGATTGGGGTGGTTTTGAGCGATGAAGCGGAGTTGCGGGGATCGAAATTCCGGGTCGTCGTGCGAGGAATTGCGTCAAGCGCCCCTGCCCGACCGATCCTCGGCCTGAGAAGCTAAATTCACATGGAGTCGTGGCGACCGAGCGCCAGAGGTTTTCCGTCCGGACTGGGTGTCCGAGCCAACACCGCACATGAGGTCGCAGCCGAAAGACTTCCTTGCAAGTTTGCAAAATTCTCTTTGGCGGCGCTAGTCTTTCTTAGTGCTTGGGGTTTCTAGCAGTCGCGCCAACAACCATCCTCGTCGAGGATAGTCTTTGACCACGCGTCAAGCGGGGAGCTTGCCAAAAATTTTGCTGCTGGAATTCCTGCGCCGAGCGGCGAGCTGCCGCAAACGGCCTCGAGGCATCTTCTCTTACCACGGCACAGGACTTGTATCAGTTAGCCAACACGAGTTGGCGGAAGGCGTATGTAAACCAACGCAGTGAACCAGGTGCACGTCTCCATGACACAGACCAGCGACAGCATCCAGTTGATTTCTTCGCAGCATGACCGCCCGATCAATCCAGGAGCGACGATGGTAGAGGTGGCGAATCGATTGGGCCATCGGGTTCGGGAGTTGCGCCGGCAGCTCTCCAGCACCCAGGAGGAGCTTGCTCACCGGGCGAAGATCAGCGTTTCTTTTCTCTCCATGGTCGAGCGCGGTGAGCGCTTGCCTCGATTGGAGACGCTGGCAACGCTCGCCGATGCCCTGGGGGCCTCGTTTTCCGAACTGTTCACCGGGGTCAATGAGCCCCGGAATGCAAACGCGCAGATTTTGCGCCCGCTGATCGCGTTCCTCGAAGGTCAACCTCTGAACACCGATGACCTGGAAAGACTGCTGGTCGTCGCCAAGGCGCTCTTCAAGACCAAGTGATGCTGTTTCCGATTTTTCGCAGTCGATCGGTCCGGTCCTCCAAACTTGCCCCATTGCATCCGGCAGGCTGCTCTCGTTTGCGTGCTCCGGTCGGATGCCGGTCTCGTACTCAACCGAAGGTCTGAAGAATCGACGACTTTGGAATGGCTCGAGATCTGGCCGGTGGCTAGCAATCGAGCCATTGGCGCGTCCTCGGTCTGATTCCCATGGGTTCTCGAATAAGACGACCTCCCTCCGGAGCTTACGGCGGGTGGCCCCCCCCGCGCGGACGACATCGCTCCAAGATGCGCGCTTTCGCGGGGCGCAGTGCAATCAGCTTGCCGCGGCTCTCGACAAGGCCTCCGCCGGCTGCTTATCTGCGAAGCCATGGAGAAACGCATAATTCGGCCGATTCTGATCACCGCGCTTCTGATCGCCGGCGCCGCCCGCGCGGCGGCGGTAGACGCGGATTGCAAAGAGGAAAAGCCCGGGCTCGCCGCCAAAGCCAGGGTGAGCTGCCCCGAAGCGCGCAAGACGGCGCTCGCGCGGGTGGGGAGCTCCGAGGTCAAGCAAGCGGAGCTCGA
>WNFF01004514.1_pt1 | contig 15664 bp, 21 predicted proteins | sample 5400441 | NCBI WGS metagenome assembly WNFF01 (sample SAMN13153345, study PRJNA577476) | soil metagenome | isolation source: 120 cm saprolite under Douglas fir tree site 2 hole 3 replicate 1 | place: USA:California | collected 2015-04-18 | reverse complement strand
ATGGCATGGCCGAGCAAGTAAGCCCCCAACAGCCAGCCGAAGCCCAAATAAAAGTCGAAAAAACTCCCCTTGAATCCCATCGCCTCGAATCGATAGGCCTGCATCGCGCTCAGAACGTCTTTGCCCTGTTGAGCATTCGCCGGAGTCCACAGACTTCCCAAGATATGTGGACTTCCCATATAGACACCGGCCGAGGGTCGAACTGGGCGGTTGATGGGCGCCCAGTTTCGCGACGTCGCGGTGTCTATATCATCGACGGCTCTGACAATCGGCACGTTGACGGATGGCGAAAATGGCATCCGCGCAGATGAGTTCAGCCGTCGGTCTCGACGGCTAAAGTGGGTGGGCGTGTCTACCCGGGCATATAACAGAAAGGAACCAGAGATGATATTGCAAGACAAAGTTGCGGTGATCTACGGAGCCGGAGGCGCGATCGGCGGCGCTGTCGCACGCGCTTTTGCGCGCGAGGGGGCCAGCCTTTTTCTTACCGGGCGACAGCGGGCGTCCGTGGAAGCTGTCGCCAAGGAAATCCATTCGGCCGGCGGATCTGCCAAGGCTGCGGAGGTCGACGCTCTTGACGAGAAGGCCGTGGACAAGCATCTGCAGTCCATGATCGATAAGGCGGGCCGCATCGATATCTCGTTCAACGCGGTCGGCAGCCCGAATGCGAAGATTCTGGGCGTCCCTCTGATCGAGCTGGATGTCGAGCAGTTCTCTCTGCCGATCGCGACCTATACGAGATCGTACTTCCTGACCGCGCGCCTGGCCGCAAGGCACATGGTTCCGAATAAATCGGGAGTGATCATGGGAGTCACCGCACTCCCGTCACGGATGGGCTCCCGATTGAACGGAGGCTACGGTCCGGCGATGGCGGCCATGGAGGCACACACTCGAGATCTATCCGCCGAGCTCGCACCTCAGGGCATTCGCGTGGTCGGTCTGCGACCACACGGCATGCCGGAAACAAGCATTATGAAGGAAGTCTTCGAGCTCAAGGCATCGCGCATCGGCATGACCTGGGAACAGTTCCAAGGGTACCTCGCTGGCATGACCCACCCGCGACGGGTCATGAAGCTCGAGGAGGTGGCAAACATGGCGGTCTTCATGGCTTCCGATAAGGCAAGCGGGATGACGGGAACTACCGTCAATTTGACCATGGGCAGCCTGGATGACTAGCGGCTAAGCGACCGAGGCTTTGCTAAGAGCGCCCACTTTCCCGACGTCGCGGTGTCTACATCATCGACGGCTCTGACAATCCGGACGTCGACGGATGGCGAAAATGGCATCCGCGCGGATGAGTTTCAGCCGTCGGTCTCGACGGCTAAGGTGGGTTGGACGTGTCCACCTCGCTGGTCGCCGGACGGAACCAAAATTCTATGCGGCAGGCGGTTGCGCGGGATCAGTTTGGTTGTGTTCCAGGCTCCGAAGTAAGCCTCGAAAATCCGAGCTAAGAGCGTTCGAAGTGGCGTCGTTCTTGCAAGTGGTAGAACTATGGAGATTGATGCTTAAACTTTATCCCAGAACCGGAGGTGTCATGTTTCCCGCAACCTTAATGCTGGCGTCGGTTGTCGCGTTCGTTCCGCAATCTACGGACGTTCAGCACGTCGATGCTTCGACCCCTCGTGATGTTCAGATCCAGCTTGCTCGTCAGGCAGCACCGCCGGAGGTAGGGCGCGAGGCGACGATCTACGTCCTTGGCCCCAAAGGTTACGAAAAGGCTGTGGAAGGGAAGAACGGCTTCAGCTGCATCATTGATCGCGAATTTCCTGACACAATGGAGCCGGAGTGTTTCGATGCGGAGGGAAGCCGAACAACGCTTCAAACGAGACTGTTCACCGAGCAGGCGCGCGCCAAAGGCAAGACCCAGCAACAGATCGGAGCCGAGGTCGAGTCGGGGTACAAATCGGGACGATTCCGCGCGCCGCAAAGCCGGGGATTGTGTACATGCTTTCGCCGCACAACCACGTCTTCGATCCCGACAGCAAGAAGATTATCCATTTTCCCGGTCACCTGATGTTCTACGCGCCCTACGCTACGGAAAAAGAGGTGGGTTCGGGCCCTGGCGCTCCGTACTTGGATCATCCCGGCAAGCCCGATGCGCTGATGATCGTTGTTCCGGCTTCGAACCACTAACAAAAACATAGGTATAAATTTAAACGCGGACTTCCTTTTGACTTCTAAAACGGCGCCAGTTGTACCTGTGCTCCGCAAGAAGTCCGTACGCACATAAAAAGGTGCAACTTTCGCGAGCGATGCTGACGTAAACTGTCGCCTTCCAGCCGCAACTTGAAGGTTTCGTCGCCAACCGTTCATGCGCAGGACCGCACAGCTCCTCCGATCAATCCTTTCTATCCTTCTTATTACAGCCCGCCAGGGCATTCAGTTTCTGTGGTTGGCGGTCTCGTCACGGGCGGAATTGAGTGCCGAGGTGCTGTTCCTGAGCAAACAGTAGCCGTTCTACCAGGAACACCAGGTTCAGCCACGCAAGCTCACCGACGCAGCGCGGTTCTCCTTGGTGTGTGGTCTCAACTATTCAACTGGAGAGCAGCATTGATGATCGTCAAACCGGAGACCCTAATCGGCTGGCATCGCAAGGGTTCAAGGGGTTCAAGCTGTTTTGGCGGTGGAAGTCGCGGTTGGGAAGACCGCGGATTCCGGAAAATCTTCGCCAGACTGATCAACTCCAGCTCGAAGCCAATCTTGCAAACGACTACGACTTCATTGTTTGTGGATCGGGCTCGTCCGGTTCAGTTGTAGCCCGCCGGCTTGCCGAAAATCCGGAAGTCAAGGTACTACTGCTTGAGGCCGGCGGCGGCGACGACGTCTCAAATGTGATGGAGGCCGAACAGTGGCCGACCAATCTCGGTAGCGAGCGGGACTGGAGCTTTCGAGCCATACCCTTTGGAATTGCTAAACCACTTAACCGTTCCTTGCACTTTGATCGTTCTCCTTTCATGATTTGGGTGCGGTCGTAAAATTCTCGCTGTCGTAGGAATTCGGTCTGCGAATGCACTCTTCTGGGGGCGATAACGCTAACCCGGAAAACGCGTGGCTGTGAACCAAGCTGGCTCCAGCTTGCATACCTTTATCTACGGAATTCGTTGCCATCGGGATACTCACATTTTTTGTTTGCTGCATTTCAGCACGTAGTCGGTCCGGCGATTCCTGGCTCTCTACGGTCTCGCCACGGTACCGAGAGAAGTGCCCGAATCACATTCGGTTATGGCCGTGCTTTTATGGCCAGTTTGTCGTCCACCGGGATAATCCCGACGGCAAATGGCGTTCCGGCATCGTCGGACACAAAGGGCAGCATTCCTGGGACCTCATTGTTTCCGAGCATCGAATTCTCGTAGTCAGGAAGGTAGACCATCATATGAGGATGCCAATGGCCTGCCTGCCCGAGAACCTGGTCCGCCGACCACATATAGGCAAAACTCACTTCGGTGCGTTTCGGGATCTCCCCTTTGGCGTAAGCGGCTTGCACTCCTTCGGCAATTTGGTCGGATGTCTTGCCTTCCAACCCAAGTTTTGTCCGAAGTTCGTAGTACGGCAGCACAGTTCGTACGGCTTGTGGGTTGAAACAGATAGGAGCGCGAAGTTTCGAGTCATAAACGATGTGGGCGCAACAGTAAACCCGCGCATGACCACGCACACAAAACCGTTGTCGCCATCGTGAACGGTCTGGAAGCCGGACGTCGTCAGGACCTTTATTGTCGCGTGGCCGGAAATGTTGTCCGGAGCCGCGCTCTTCGCCAACGCAATTTCAGCGTCTCGAGCCATCATGTACTCGCTGAGCGGCGGGTACTTCGCTTCCTGTGCCCTCATGCCGGTCGCACCTGGGCGACCAGCAGCAAAAACGATAACCAGTATTGATATCTTTTCATTTTCACGTGAATTTCTCCTCTGAAGTTAGTTGAATGATTGAAGTCTCGGGGGCAAGCGTAACCGGAGCGAAAGCCCACGTCCCAAAGTGACTCCAGTAAACACACGAAGCCTCCGCGAAAGCTTGCTGCTACCTTTTGCAATCCCGCCGCGACGACCCCTCACATCGACAATTCGAGGAGGCGTCTAGGAGGCGCTCTTCGCCGCTGGTGTGCGCGACGCCTGCCGGTTCCGAGTAAGGTGCGGCACAATGCCAAGTATTCGCTCGATTACCATCAACTGTCCCCGGTGATGCACTTCGTGCTCTTTGGTCCCGAGGAGCATCTCAAACCGGTTTTTCAAAGCGCCACCCGGCATGCGCACGTGTTCAGACAACAACGACTCCGGGAGCTCCTCCACCCATTGGCACCAGCGATCTCCTTCCTTAAGTAACAAGGCCACGAGCTCGCTCTTGGAGCGTGGCCGTCTTTCCTCGCTCTCCCACTTCTTGAGCAACGCCCCAAAGTCAAAGCCATCGAGCGACGAAAGGTGCTCCTTTTCGTGAACCAATCGATCAAAATCCGATACTGATACGATATGGACTAGTGTTTCTGCCACGGACCGACTGTCCGGCGCGCCACGAAAGCCATAGTCCTTTTCAGGAATATCTTCGGCGATCAGGATGGTGTTCTTCCGCACCGTACGCATGCTGTCCACAAGTTGCTTCGTTCCGTAAAGATTCATTGTTTCCTCCTCGTTCGTGGTTCATGAATTGTTCCAAACCGCAGACAGTTACGTTCACGCGATCACTGTCATGTGGTCCAGAATCAACCTCGTCAAGGCAGCCAGACCGTAGCGTCCGAAACGCGCTCGGCGCTTTTTGTCCGCCATAAGGACTCATCTGTGCGTGCCGTTTTGGTGCTTTCCGCTCCTTGTGGTCAAACTGCTACCTCAAGTGCTTCATTTCTTCGGCTCGTAACGCATCAGTCCCGGAGAACGTCCTCCCTGTTATCTCTATTCACAGTGAAATCGGGGGCCCGCTCCTCTCGACGATCTCTCTTATCCTCAGCAGATGGTTTGACCAGAGCTTCTGAAAGCATCCGGTCCTCCGCTCTATGCCCATACCGTCTGTCGGTTGCTCAGGTTCGCAAAAGGATTCATGGTCCACCGTGTTCTCCTTTCTTTATTTGGAATGTGCCTCGGCGAAGGCCGTCAGTGGCGCAAGTCCTTGTGCCACTACCCCGGAATGGGAACAGGCGATAACCTTGACGTCGTCTCCATCCTGGGCCAAGCGCTGGTCGAGCCGAACAAGCGACGCTCGATCCTCGATCCGGTTATCACTTGTGATCCAAGGGGGATCTTGGATTTTGCCGTCGTTTGAGATGTCGGCAGCATCTCCTAGAAACAGGACACCGTTAACGAGGTAAGCTGCGCTTCCCGGCGTATGACCGGGGATCGCAAATACTCGTACTGAGACTTGTCCAAGAGTTACTGTCTCGCCGTCCCGAAGGACGTGCGTGACTTTTACACCCGCTAAGCGCGAATACAGGAGCAAGAGGGGTCCCCGCCACTTCGCATGTCCTTCGAGCAGCGGGAGTTCTGGCTCAAGGGCCATCACCTCAGCTTTCGGGAATAAATCAATTGCGCCGACATGGTCTGGGTGACTATGCGTCAGAAGGATCGCGCTCACCGCTTCACGAGTCAGTTGGCGGCGGGACAATTCGGCCAGGATGGCCTTGCCGGATTTGTCGTTGCCTGCGTCGATTAGGGCCACTTTGCCATCGCCAAGTGCGATCACGGCCACGCTGACGATGCTGTCCTTGACGATGCGGATTCCATTGAATTCGAAACCGCTAGCGACTGCCTGTCGTCCAAGCATGACGGCGACGATGGCCGCAATGACAGCAACGGCCGGAAAGCTGACCAGGCCGATGGCAATGGCCGCGATCTTGAAGGGGCGCTTCATTAGGAGTCACCTCTCTGTGTCTCAGTGCGCTTGGGGACGGGTCCAGAACCTGGGATTCCGTCCTGTGCATGCTGTTCGCGACTGTGGTTATCCTCGATCAGTCTCCTGAAATCGACGATCGTCCGCCCGCCGGTGGGGAGTGTATTGCCCGTGACCGGTTCACTTTTGGCCAGTTTCTTCACGGTCTTCCATCCTCCAGCTTCCAAGTGCGGTAGCTGACCTTGCCGGCATCGTCGATTTCCATTTGGAATATCGCGAGCACGCTGTTCAGTTCGGCGAGCGCCCCGCGGGCGTTCTCGAAGGTGATCGCGCCTCGATAGGTGCGTGAGTGTTTGGTTTTCTCGATATACGTGCCGCCGGTGACTCCCCGGTAGACAGCTGTGTCGTTGTCGGCGGTCCGCAGCCCGCCTTTCCACTCCCCGTACAGGGTGCCGTCGGGGCGGATGAACGACCAGAGCGTCCCAAGATCGGTGTAATGAACGTCGTGGAACGACCCAGCAGTTTCGAACGTTGTCTCGACGTTCGCCGTGCCGTCATCGACCGACAATACGCGGCGGACCGTGAGCCGTCCTTGTTCTTCCGTAAGCAGCTTTCCAATAGAAACCATGAGAGTTCTCCTTAGTCATGCGTGGAACCAGCCTTCGCCGTTATCGAGCGCATTTGGTCTTAGATTGGCTACACTGCGCGGCGGCCCGCCACGACGAGATAGGAGCGAAGGAACATCCCTCCAAACCTCTCCGAGAACGAAGCATTCGGAGCGGCGTTGAAGGTGGGCGCAAACTTCGTCCTCGCGAACTCCTCCAGCGTGGTCGGCGTCGTGTTCAACTTAGAACGAGGCTCCGCCTTGATGAGGCGGGAGTCGATCCCGCGGTTAATCTCGATAGCCATGTCGGCGGCATTCGGCGATAGGCCGCCGGCAGCGATGAGGCCTTTTCGGAAAATGGCATCCGGGAACTCGACGTATTTGAGGTCCGGTCTGCCGATCGCCGCACCGAAGACCCGCGTCACCTCGGTCATCGTGTAGTCCCTTGGTCCGTTTAGGTAACGGACGTTCCGGCCCTTGAAATTCAGACTTGCGAGGTAGTCGGATGCGACTGGTGCGATGTCCCGGGCGGCGATCATCGGGAACGAAACATCAGGCCTGATCGCAAGCCCGTTGATGCCAGCCATCTTGATTAGCCCGATGTTCCAGAGGAAGTTTTCCATGAACCAAACGGGTCGAAGGTGGACGACGTTGAGGCCCGGTATCTCATCGAGCAATTCCTCGAGACGGCGACAGCCGATGATCCCGCCGCTCTTGTCCGGCAGGTCAGTTCCCCAACTGCTGAGGAACACCACGTATTTCACACCCGCGTCACGGATCGCCGTAGCGATGCTTGCGGCCTTCTTGTACTGATCTATGTTGACCTCTGCCGCCTTCACGTCGAGGGCGGTCAGAACGAAAGCAGCAGCCGTTCCTCGGAAGGCGCCTGTGAGAAAAGCAGGATCGAATAAAGACCCCGTTCGCACTTCGGCTCCCTGGCCGGCGAGCGGTTTGAGCTTCTCCGCGTTGCGTGCCACGACGCGCACGATGTGTCCAGCCGATAGAAGGCGCTCTGCAACTAGCTGGCCTACGCGTCCCGTCGCACCAGTAACTGCGATTACGTTCTCTCTGCTCATTTGACCTCCACGAAAATGCAACTCATGTTGACCTCGATGTGCCCGCGCGAATTGCGGCTGAATCAGTCGCCGTCATAGACCTTTTTCTGGGCCTCGACGCGTGTCTTGTTGTCGGAATGTAGGCCTCCATCGAGGCTCACCAGATCGAGCGGGTATTCGTGCACAAAGATCATGAACTTGGGGAGGTGATACGCTTTAACGACCGCGTCGTTGATCTTCCTCATCATCGTGCGCTTGGCATCGACGTCGACGCCTTGCGGGACGTGCATCATGAAAACGGGTCTGGCTGGTTCTGAACCAAGCCGCCCATCGTGGCTAACGCTGTCAAGCGGCCATTCGCGAAGAAAGATCCGCACGTCATCTGGGAACGGGTAGGCTTCATGGAGCGCCTCGTAGATCGATTTCACCAATTTCGTTTTCTCGTCATTCCGGATACCCTCGGGCACATCAAGATATGTAACTGGCATCAGGATTCTCCCTAAACGTCATCTTTAATCGACAATTGAACCGCCACTTAGGTTCGACATGCCTCTAGCCTTTCCGTGAAGACTGAAGACTTCGCGGATCTGTGGCGTTTCAGGTATGGCGCCTGGACGCAGGCATACGACGCGGATGCCGTGTTGCCCGAGTTCCGCAGAGAGGTCCCGGGAGAGAGCTCCCGGGAGAGAGCTCCCTCTTCGCCCTGGGGGAACTCCGCTGGCCTACCTTCTTCCTCTGGCGGACCGGCTCATTGATGATGCGTTCTTCTCGCCGCTAGAACTTTGCTTGCATGATGCTAGTACATACTTGCGTGATGATAGTACGCTGCGCGATTGCATGATGCAAGTAGAAATTGTTAAAATACATTCATGCTGGGACGTCTTTATAAGAAGCAGAACTGTTCGGCCGCGCGAGCGCTCGAGGTTGTCGGCGAACGGTGGAGCCTACTTATCCTTCGTGACGCCCTCTTTCGCGGAACGACCCGCTTCTCCGACTTTCAGAGAACCCTGGGCGTGGCTCCTAATGTTCTGGCGAAGCGCCTCGAAGGATTCATCGCCGCTGGTATTTTGGAGGCCGGCCAGAGCCAGCACTCCGAGCACCGCGAATATTTCCTCACCAAGAAGGGCCGCGACTTGAAGACTGTCGTAATCGCTCTCACGGCTTGGGGAGACCGCTGGGCCGCTCCGCATGGCCCCCCGGTCGTGTTCAAACACGAGCGTTGCGGAGGGCGTGTCGAGCAACAGCTCCAGTGCACCACGTGCGGCGAGACTCCGAAACTTACAGACGTTGTCGCGCAGGCGACAAATCCTTGTCCGGCGAAGCGCGAGTCGCGAACCTTACCGGCTACTCGTCGTCGAGAGAAAATGGAGCCCCGATCGGTATGAGAAGTGGCTCGGCGACCTTTTGATCCAGGCGCTCCTCGTAAAGGGCAAAGCGAGGAGCCCAAGCTCGTGAAGTGCGTTCAACCGCTTCTTGGCTTCCCTTTCCGCCCGCCTCTCGCACTTCCGTTCATGCAAGCTTCCGATAAAATGCTAGCGTTATCCGGCCGCTATCGCCGACAAGCTCCAGCCTAATTCCTGTTCGCAAACGCGAGTCGAACGCCGAGTCCTACCAACGCTGACCCCGTCGCGTACTTTGCGTGCACACCGAAGAAATCGCGAGTGTGATCCAGCGCCATGAGATGGTGAACAAACAAATCGACGGGAACCTGTGATAATACTATGCATATAGCACCATAAAAGCCCCTGATAAGGGCGAGGTCGGTGGTTCAAGTCCACCCAGGCCCACCATAAGTCACCAATAAATACGCGGCCATTCTCACTTTTCCCTCAGAGGGGGAATTTGTTAAAAACCAATTTGCCAACTATTTGCCAACTTTCCGGGTAGGCCCGAGCCATCTTATCTCGGTCGTAGTCAGGCAGTGCGATCCGATGTAATGATGCTGCGCGACCTTGGCGCTCCGAAATAGCTGGTTCAGGAAAAAAAGAAGCCTATGGAGATCTTAGGAGCAGATGACGATGAGGAGCAGCTATTGTGGGCAGATTTGATGGGGCAAGGGCAGGCGAGAAATCCGGATTATCGAAATCCCAACGCAGTCGCGAGAGCGGGAGAGCGCACTTCTATATCGGTGGAGTGCATGGATAGACAATCAGCCCGTTGAGTCGTGGGTTTCAACGCTTGCCTCAGTCTTTCGCTCCAGCCATTCACGCAAAGCTTTTTCGGTTATCAAGCGGCATCGGCCCACTCGGACGGTGGGCAGGTCTTTATGCTGAATCGCGTAGTACAGGAACCGAAGAGAAAGGCCAGTCACCTCAGCGGCTTCGCGCGGTCGATACGCCACTCGCGGTAGATTGCGGTTCATGTGTCATTCCCTTTCCTGGCCGGATACCCACCTTCGTTCCCAAGCCATCCGCCTATAGCCAGGTCTCACCATGAACATGCTACTATACATATAGCACCATGAAAAGCCCATTCTTTTGTGGCCGGCATGCGGCATACTTCATTCGGTCGTAGCCAAGCCACCCTCCGAATCTGCGACAATAACAATGGCGACGCAAGACGGATGCTGAATTCTCTTCGACACTCAGATGGCCTATTCCAGCGAAATCATTCGAGCCCTCGACGAGCTGATCGCGAACGGAGCGGGAGATCTTTTTCAAACCATCGCTACGATCCACGCCACCCAGAAATGGACCCAGCTCGTCGCTTGCGAGCACAAATGGGACGGAGGCCTTGACGCACACGCAGACGGAGCGCTGCAGCCTGATGGCAAAGGTATCGGTTTGGCCTGCTCGATTACCCCAACAATCAAGAAAATCAAGCTAGACGCCCGTGAAACGAATCGGCACTACCCCGATGTAAAGGTGTTGATCTTCTCGACGGCATCCAAGGTCACGCAACACGAAAAGCAGCAGTGGGCCAAGGAAATTCTGGACGAGTTTGGCTTGCAGCTCATTGTGGTTTCGCGCGCAGAGTTGATCAACTGGCTGCTTGACCCCGCAAGGTCGGATATCTGTCGAGACCAACTCGGGATCCCTCCGTCGATGGCGCCGGAGCTGGAACCTGCGCTTAAGAGCGCGCAGGAAGCGGCCAAAGAAACCGCTGATAACTGGGATCGCGTGTACCGAAAGCCCTGGCGACCAGTGATTAACCTCAAGGCGGTCAAGCTCGACGAACAGGGGAACCCGGCCGAGGCGGCCACGACGGATTCGCTTGGCGCTGCTCTCGATGAAGGCCAGCGAATCGTTCTTGAGGCTCCGGCAGGAAGCGGAAAAACAATCACGCTCGTTCAATTCGCGCGCCACGTTTTATCTGCCGGAGGACTCCCGTTTCTCGTAGATCTGCCCGAATGGGTCAGTTCGCACAGGAACATTCTCGCCTACATTGCCGAACATCCGGCCTTTGGCGCGCGGGATCTCGACGCGAGTTTACTCGCTAAATTGCGCGGCAAACATCCTCCAACTTTTCTTCTGAACGGATGGAACGAGGTGTCACTCGCCAATGCGGCCGCGGCTGACAGCGCGCTGCGCGATTTGGAGAGGAGTTTTCCTGCCGCGACCATTGTCGTCACGACGCGCCTGCATCGCCTCACCCCGCCATTGCGTGACGTCCTTCGTGCGCAGCTGAATCAGCTGGATCGAAAACAGCGAAACGAATATCTCGACCTGGCGCTGAAGGATGCTGCCCACGATCTCAAGGTCAGGCTGGATAGCAACCGGACGTTGGATTCCATCACGCGAACGCCACTTATCCTCGCCGAAGTCGCTGACCTCCACCGCGCCGGCAAGGATATCCCTCCGACGAAGATGGGAGTGCTTGGCGCTGTTTTGGAAGGGATCATGCCTCCGCGTACCTTCGAGCGCTCTCGATGAGAATGACCGAGCTCGGCGAAACTACCATCGCAGACGCGGACGCTCGAGCTGTCGTGAATTCCGTAAGTGAGTCGCTCCCTAATGCGGCCGATCCGGGAGAAATCCTGGACGAACTCTCGAAACGCCACGTCTTGCTCGTGGCGCGCCAGGATGAACTCACGTACAGGTTCCAGCACCAACAGTTTCAGGAATTCTACGCAGCTGTCGCGCTTGGACGGCTCCTCTCCGAAGTAATCCGCCGCGGAGATGTAGCTGAAGAGCGCAAGTTTGCAAAGCAATACGTGAACGAGCCGAGATGGGGCGAATCCCTGCGAATGCTTGCCGAAGACATCGCAGCGAATAGTGGGAAGACGGCAGCTGTGAAAGCAGGCGCGAAGCTTGTCCTGATAGCTCTCCACGTCGATGGAATTTTCGCAGCAGACCTCGCAAACGCCGCCGGCCCCGCCGTGTGGTCCGAAGTTCGGGCAGATGTCGGTAAGCGCCTCCGCGCCTGGTACGCGCAGAAAGACGGACATCACCGTCAGTGCGCGTTGGCCGCGATGCTGGCGACAGGATCGGACGATTTCAAAGACATCCTGGTGCCGTTGCTGACCGACGCTAACAACCAGGTGCGTCTTTCGGTGTACCACGTCGGAGCCGAGGTGATGCCCGAAAATTTGGGACCGAACTGGCGCGATATCGTCCGCGGGTGGCCGGAGGAAGTTCGGCTCGATTTCATTGTGCAGATGGCTCATAACCCGTGGCTCGCCGACGTTGTTGAAGAAATCGCTCTCGCAGATCCGAGCATGAAGATCAGATGGAGCGTGGCTCAGATGTTGAGCTGGTACGGGTTTACGGAAAGAGTCGAGGGTTTGTTGGGGTCGATCGATGAGGCAAGCCTCCTCGAGCTCCTTCGAAAATCGCACCACGATGAGATTCCACAATCGCAGTGGCCACGCGTCATCGCGGCCTACGAGAAAATGTACAAGGAAGCCGCCGATCCGTTCGAACGCTTTCGTCTCCTCCGCCTCTTGCTGGCATTCGGGGCAACGAAGGTCGCCGACAGAATGAAAGCAGAGCTTGATGGCCTCAGCGCTGAGCAGTTAAAACCCGGCGACCACCAGGGACAAATCAGATGGGCGCTTGATGAACTGCAGAAGCCTGATCCGAAATGGGTCAGCGAGTGGGCGACGCGGAGGGTGTTGGACAAATCGATTTGGTTCGGGGCGTGGCGAGGACTCATCACTCAGATCTCCAACGAACAGCAGGAAGAGCTCTATTCGCGCTTCAGCACGGAACTCCTCGATCAAGGCGAGCAACAGCGCATCGTTTCAGTCCTTATTTCCGTGATGAACCCAGCTCTTGCGGCGCGCGTCTTCAAAAGGGCCTGCGAGATTCGCGCAGAACTTACGCCCCCGCCAGGTCATGACCAGGCGAAATGGAATTTCTTTCGGCAGGTCGAGGATCTGTTGCGAGCCATCTCCCCCGCCACGCTTCTTGAGGGCATCAGTGGAAAACTGGACGGAGAGCCGGATGCCATCGAACTCGATGTGTTAACGGACACTTTGCCCTCCTCAAACCTCACAAAGCCTGACGTACGGAGTTCTGTTTCTGACGAGATGCGCCTCAAGCTGCGGGGTTATCTAAAGCGTGCCGCTAGGCTTGGAGCTGATCCTGCTGGACTGCGGGCGAGCACCAGGGCTCACCTTGCACAACTGCTCGCGAACGTAGGCGAGCATGAGGACCTAGAAGACACCCGTCGCCTTGTCGATGCGGACGGAGTCAGATTTGAGAAGGCTAACGCTGCGCGGATGAAGGGCGACCACTCCCAAGATTCCGTCGGCTACGGGTTTTTGTACCTCGAGGCAGTGACTACAGTCGATCCCGCTGAGGCAGAAGACGTCGTCGTGGACCTGATTCACTCACAGCAGTATGAACATGTGCTATCGCAGCGACTCCCTCTTCTTGCGCGCAAAAACGACGGCCCGAAAGGATTCGGGACGAACCGGATGGACTTCAAGAGAATTTGGAAAGCGCGAGCAGGTGAGCCCGACGACAGCTTCGTCGAGGAGCGCCGCGGCCGGTTTGCCGATGCGATCCTTGAACAGATTGAACGTCTTAAAGTTGAACGCGAAGCAGCGACTGACAGGCGCTCATTCGACCAACGGCTCAAGATGTTGGGCGGCTCACTTGCCGCGCTCGACGCCAAGCGATCGGCGAAGCTGATCCTAGAGCTTATGGAACTTCCCGGGCGCTGGGACGGCTGGACGCGGGTAGGAGCGCTGGAAAATCTACTGCTTTCCGGCGTTTCGTTGCAGCTCGATGAAGTGCTCAAAATTCTCGAGCCCACTTTTCCAGATCTCCGGCCGTACGGAATGTTCAGCGACGACCAAGCCCGTTGGTTGTTCGCGCGATACCTTTGCGTCATGGCGTATGTCGATCCTCCGGCTGCGGGCATCGCAAAGATCCGTGAATTTGTTTCAAGTTTTAAGTTCCCAGCGTACGACCTGGGAACGGTCGTGGCAGCGTTGGGCGCAAGTCGCTGCGACGATGCGATAGACTTGTTGATGGAGTTGGCGGGGCCAGACGGAAAAGGCGTAGATGCCCTGGGTGAATCATGGATCGAAGCGATCGGGGCGCTCGAGGGTGCGCGGTCCAGCGAGATTTTACTGTCGTTCGCGGACCCGAACGCGAAACTGTTCAATCGAGACTTCATCCCCGACCATCGCCACGGCGATCTGCTCGCGCGGCTCCTGGCCGAACGCGCGGCCAAAGATAAAGCCCTGAAGAGTAGATTGGTCGAACTCGCGAACGCCGATCTGCCAAACACAAAGCGCATGCTTCTAGCGAAAGTGTTCGGCCAATTCACCGGTGAGGATGATCGCGTGCAGGGGCTCTGCATCCTTCGCGACGACGGTTCGGGCGTTCCCTACGAACTTGTGCGATCCATCGAGAATGCTTTTCTTGAGCGCCGTCCCTACGGGCCTTCCGGCAGCGCGTACACGCTCTCTCCGCTCGGATGCAACGCCGTTCGAAAACGGCTCTTTGAAATGGTGATCGGCGATCCCGATCGGAAGCAGTCGGCGTTCGCCTTACTCGGTCAGATTGAGGTATGGCGCTTTGAGCATGGACACCCCACAGACGAGCCGCGGCATCCCGCTGTGGAGTCAGACATCTCTTGGCCTCCGCTACTCTCATGATCCATAGACAAAAGAGCATCCTACCGACGGGGCAGGGGCTCATGCGGGATTGAGTTGAGCTACTCGAACAGGGCAGGCTGAGCAGATGCATCGTCCGGCTCGCAGAAATTGCTGAGGCCGACACCAACTAGGCGAAACCGCTGCAGCGAGCCAAGTCTCACTCGTTCGCGGAGTGACAGGGCGATGGTCGTCAAGGTGTGTGGGGCTGTTGTAGGATCTGTTCTCCAATAATAGAAGAGTTTCGTTGAAGACAAATTTTAAATAAGGGGGTAAACGAACGTGGTAATTGGAGATCGCTTGCGTGAGATGCGCGAGGAGAAAAAGCTTTCGCAGGGTGATATTGAAAAACGAACTGGGCTACTTCGATGCTACATCTCTCGCGTCGAAAACGGACACACTGTTCCGGCTATCGAAACGCTGGAGAAACTGGCTCGCGCGCTGGAATCTCCCCTCTACCGACTCTTTTATGACGGCGAGGAGCCGCCCAGCCTTCCGAACCTTCCCAAGCGGAAGTCGTCTGACGACATCGCCTGGGGGAGTGCCGGCAAAGATGCACGCTATCTCAACAAGCTTCGCCGTCTCTTGAGCAAAACGGAAGAAGAAGATCGCAAGCTTATTCTATACATGGCCCAGAAAATGGCCAATCGCTAGATTCGCCCTTTGACTGTGCGGAGAGCAGCCGTTCTTTCCCGATGGGACTCCGCGACTCACTTTGACTCGTGTGCGCGGCAGCTTTACGTACTCCCCGTTCGCGCTCGACGTGCCCCTTTTTGCGGCGCTATTAACGACAACGCGGCGCCACGCGAATCATAGTCTTCACGTACCGATCCCCTCTGTCCTTCCAACTCAAGATGGCGAGAACCCAAACGGCTCGTGCCTGTCGTCTCAGCTTCGGCCGCCAAAAATCTCACCTCAGGGGTGTCGTCGTCTTAACTCCTTATTCAGCCGCTTTCACTCTCAAGCACCGTGAGTGCAAACAAGCCAGCGCCCGGCGGCGCGGCGGTCTTCTGCTTCGCGGGAGCGCCCCCACGGGGTCTTGGTTCCTCCCACTTCGCGGGCACCCTCCAAGAAAGCAGACCTTGGCACTTGGGAGCTGTCTCACACTCGCGCCCTCCGGGTGGTGTGCCTTGAGAGACTCAGGGCATCAA
>WNFF01014856.1_pt1 | contig 15671 bp, 11 predicted proteins | sample 5400441 | NCBI WGS metagenome assembly WNFF01 (sample SAMN13153345, study PRJNA577476) | soil metagenome | isolation source: 120 cm saprolite under Douglas fir tree site 2 hole 3 replicate 1 | place: USA:California | collected 2015-04-18 | reverse complement strand
GCCGTGGCCTGGATACCCATGGCATCGGAACCCGCATTGGGTTCGGTGAGGCCTAACGCGCCGATCATCTCAGTACTGGCAAGTCTGGGCAGGTATTTCTGCTTCTGGTGTTCTGTGCCATTGCGCAGAATATTGTGCCCGCAAAGATTTAGATGTGCCCCAAACGACATGGCAATGGCAGCATTGGCCCGTCCAATGCCACGCGAAACCAGCGCGGCCATCAAGAAATCGCCGCCACTGCCGCCATACTCTTCGGGGATCGCGATCCCCGTGTAGCCCTGATCCGCCAGGCGTTTCCACATCCAGCGCGGGAAATCGTCGGTACGTTCAATTTCGGTATTATGCGGTCGAATCTCGTCTCGAGCAAAAGCAAAAGCACTTTCATAGGCAAGTTGATGCTCTTCAGGAAGTTCAAAATCCATGGCCTTCCGATCCTTTCTGGCGTTGCCAACAAAGCATTCCTTGATCTGGTTGTACGAAGCCTTCTCTCTATCATCAGACACTTGAGTTAAAGGTAGTGTACGCCGTAGCAGGCAGAGATTACAAGGGGAACAGGGAACAGAAATTGGTGGCTGCGCGCAGCCACCAATTTCTGTTCCATCCTCTAAACTGTTCCCCTCACATTGAAACCGCGCTTTAGTGTCCAAGCGTGAAGAAAACAACAAGGTTATATTGGCCGATTTCCATCAATTACACCCATAAGAAATACCATGAAATGAGAAAAAGATGAACTCGAAAGAACAACAATTATGGGATCTCTGGATTGCTGACGTTGGCGCGACGGGAATTTCATTTGCTCGTGGTCGCCTGGACTCCACGGATACATTGATAGTACATGCAGCACCAGAGAAGCTAAATGTTGAAGTACGTACTACCGATGGTACTGTTGTGGCAAAAGGAGAGAATCTGGCGCGCACTTCAGACACACCTATGGCTCGTTTGCACCGGCAAGGCACCAAGATCACGCGAGAAGATATATGGCCAACCAACACCGATTATGGAACAAAAGTGATTGTTGCCGGTGGCGAAGTGGGCATTCTGCAAAAATGGTGGAATGATCCAGGGCACCAGGAGTGGCGTTGGAGTTTGGAGCTTTATAACCACCGGTAGGTTCTTCTTACTTTAGCTCCTATCAAATGAAACCTATCAGGCAGCAACAGTAATAATGATCGCCTGTAAAGGTTCTCCTTCCTCTGCTACAGGCTCACCGTCAGCAATAAGTGACTCAATGTGAAGTCGAATAGCATCTTTTGCCATGACAATAGCTTCTTCGATTATCTCCCCCTGCGTTACACAGCCAGGCAGAGCTGGTACTGTTACCGTATAGCCTCCTTCATCCATGTCCGGATGAAGAATGATAGTATATCGGCGATCACTCATTGCTTTTTCCTTCTGATGATTGCTCATTATAACATAATGCCAACAAGCTAACACAGCAGCATTTCGTGATATACTATCCCCAAACATAGCAAGCGCAACGTACATCCACCCCTCTAGACAGACAGACTGGAGAGCGAGAAGAGACGAACATGCTCAATACGGTTTCTGTAAACGCTGTAGACAGCTCAAAGTTCTCACAGCAATTTGTTAAGCCCCTCTACGAATCGTACTGCTTCTCCAACCTTCCCCAGACCATCGACTTTCTCCTCACGGGCGAAGGAGCAAGTGCCTTGCCGCTCGACGTATTTGGCAGCTTGTCCACAAAGTATGATAAGGTCATGCTGTTTTTTGTCGATGCTTTTGGCTGGCGGTTCTTTGAGCGGTACGCCGGCAAATATGAGTTTCTCAAGACCATCATCAAGCAGGGGGTTGTCTCGAAAATGACCTCACAATTTCCCTCGACGACAGCTGCTCATACAACCTGTATTCATACGGGCCTGAATGTCGGCCAGAGTGGCGTCTATGAGTGGCAGTACTATGAACCGCTTGTCGATGATATCATCATGCCACTGTTTTTCTCGTATGCCAGGGACAAAGGGCGAGATACCTTAAAGCAAACCTCTCTCCCCGCCGCAGCATTTTACCCCCAGCAGACACTCTACCAGAGTCTTAAAAACAGAGGTGTCGTTTCGTACATCTTCCAGCACCAGGCTTATACCCCCTCCACTTTCTCAGAGGTTGTTTTCCAGGGAGCACATCTTATCCCCTATAAAAATATTGCTGAAGTCCTCACTCAACTGGCAGACATGGTCGTGGCTCAAAAAGCTCCTCCTTACTATTATTATGTCTACTTCGACCGCATAGATGCCCTCGGCCACTACTATGGACCAAACTCAAAGCAGTTTGAGCAGGAAGTGGAGAACTTCTGGCTGCAGATGGAGCAACTGCTGTATCAAAAGATGCGCGGCAAAGCCAAAAATACGCTGCTAATGATCATCGCCGATCATGGGCAGGTCGAGGTTGATCCAAGGACCACTATCTACCTCAACAGGCAGGCGAGCGGTATCAAGCCGTTCATGCAAACCAATCGACAGGGGAGGTTACTGGTACCGGCAGGCTCTGCACGAGACATGTTTCTGCACATCAAAGATGAACATATCGATGAGGCTGTGGCGTACCTGCAAAAACAGCTTGAGGGGCGGGCAGAGGCATACAAAACGGCAGATTTACTGGCCCAACACTTTTTCGGTTTGCAGGAGCCATCGCAGGCATTCTCGAACAGGGTGGGAAACGTAGTCATCCTACCCTATCCACATGAAACCACCTGGTGGTATGAGGAGGGGGTATTTGAAATGCGCTTTGTAGGCCACCATGGAGGACTGACTCCCCAGGAGATGGAAATTCCGTTAATGGTGTTACCAATTTAAGGCTCGATCCTACCAGGATGCTGGAATGAACCGGGGAAGTCGATCTGCGCCCGGCGGAATAAAGCCTGTTAAGTCGAAAATACCTTGATATCAAAGGTCGCTAGTTGTCGAATCTGATTGGATATCTGCGCAACTCCTGGCTCTTTCTTACCGCTAGTTGGGTCATTCCCTCCACTTAGAATACGCATCGCCAGCGCATTCATCTCATTGCGTAACGTGAGTCCTTGCGCTTGTGTCAATTGGGTGTCGTCCATACCAACAAGTCGCTGTGCATCGACTTGCATCTGACCTAACAACACACTAATGTTATTGAGTTCCGTGTTAATCTGAGTGGCAAGAGTCACCTGATCAGCTAATACGCCAGGGGATTGTACAATGGCACTCAGGTGATTATGAATGTGTATCAAGTAACCAGGAGATGTTGGAGTCAATGCACAATTAAGTAAAGGAATGGCAGCAATTCTATTGAGCGTATTGTCGTCTGGCGTATTATCAGTGCCAGGAGCAGTAGAGGCGTGTTGCAGATCTTGCTGGATACATTTCAGCCCATCGAGTACATACAGGATGTTTATGATCTTGTGGCGTATATGAGCTGGAACAGTACGATTTACCGCTGCTCCAGCCCAATTCTGAACATCTTCTATATTGTTCAAGAACCAGTAGTTCAAACCTGATGGCAAGTTTACCTGCTGAAGCTCCGGGTCATTAGAAAGAAGATGACGCAGGTGACAGAGATCGCTCAGTTGGGTCACTACGCTTACACAATCTTTAGTAACAGGGGTTTGAGGAATCTCGGCATAGTAGCGCCACATCTTCTTGTCTAGCGTATAGCTTTGAGGCGGAGGGTTGGTATCTTCCTCAGATATGAGCAAACGGCTGAACTGGCCTATCAAGTTGGTATGTTGCGGATCTATGTAGGTAGAATGCAGAGATGCTATACCATGCGTAACAGTCAATGGTACTAGAGCGATCGACACAGCCTCGCTCTGACTATTGTCAGGCAACAACCAGGCGTAATAGCTTTTGCCAGCCGGTGGATTGGGTATATTGGACAGGCTTATTTGGAATGTATCATTGATACCGAGCACGTTCAAGCCAGATACCTGCCCACTGCTCGTAAAGAAACCATGTCCCACGACGCCTGTAGTTGCGGCCTGGGGTTGAGTATGAGCAGAAAAGACAAAGAAAGCTCCCAGGCCTGAGCCGGCCAACACAATAATCAAGAGAGCAATCAGAGCCATGTATAATCCTCGACGCCGCCTGGGCCGCGTGGGAGCAATCGGAGATGGAGGTTGTGCTGGAGATAAGGGAGAAGGTGCTTGAACGGGTGGGGAGGTTCCCGCAGCCACTTCTCGTGATGCCGCGGGAGTAACGGGATTACTTTTCACAGGCGTTGTGAGCAGGGTAGGCATCATTTCTGACGGAAAGGCCGGTGTGTTTTCACCATCCACTTTTGCAGGCGAAGACAGTACAGTTCGCTCCGTTGGCTCACCTTGTAACGGCTTGTATAAGGTGGCCTCGTTCATGGCATCCAACGAGTAGAGGGTGGGCTGATCCGGCTGCTCAGAGGTTGGTACATTGAGTGCTTCAGCCAGGGCAGATGTCAGAGCGGAAGCACTGGGAAAACGCTCCGCAGGTTCTTTGGCGAGACAGCGCAAGATAACCGCCTCCAGCGCAGGAGGAAGAGCCGGGTTGAAGAGAGTCGGTAAAGGGGGAGGTTCGCTGATATGTTGATGAAGGGTGGCGAACGGACTATCTCCTCGAAATGGAGGTACTCCGGTACACACTTCGTAGAGAGTCACACCAAGGGAATAGATATCGCTTTTTTCGTCGCCCGGCTGACCTTTCGCTTGTTCTGGAGAAATATAGAGAGGTGTGCCAACTGACGAGTTGGTAAGCGTGCCTGTAGCTGTCCCCATCATTTTCACAATACCAAAATCAGAGAGAATAGGCTCGCCCATTGGATTGCGAGCGGTGTTGTGCTGATCGAGCAGGATATTCGCAGGTTTGATATCACGGTGAATCATTCCGTGTTGGTGAGCATAATCAACCGCCGCGCCAATAGAGGTAAAAAGATGAACTATCTCGATGGCCGGTGGGAATTTATGCACAAGAGAAGTGCTATGAATATAATCTGCCAGGGTCCGCCCTTCCACGTAGTCCATAACCATATAGGCCATAGAATCATCGGACTCTGAAGTAGTTGTCTCGAAGTCGTATATGCGTATAATATTAGGGTGGCGAAGGGATGCAACAGCCTGCGCTTCACGGATGAAACGTGTTGCAAAGGTAGGATCAGCTCGAAGATTTGTTTGGACGAACTTGATGGCGACATAACGCCTCAATTGAGGATCAAATGCTTTCCACACCTCGGCCATGCCACCTCGTCCCAATCGCTCATGTAATTCGTATTTTCCAAGTGTCCGCGGATTTGTACCCATAGTTGACTCTCATCTAAGGAAATTCTCAAATGTATTTCAGATTCATTTGAGTAATGTACTCATTCATCACGAAGAGGCATCTTGTTAGCGCGATTTAATCCCAATCAAGAGATGCATGACATTTTTTTATTATTGATGAAGAGAAGATAATTGTCAATGGCTGATCCGCGTTTTGAGCAGGGCTTTGATATTACCTGGGCGTTGGCCGCCCTCAGCCGCCTGGGGGCAGCAGCACTCATATTGCGCATTGGCTCCTGGAAAATAGTGATGCTCGGTATCACTATCTCGCTCTTGGGGTTTGTTGCGATGATGCTGAGCCCCAATGCGCTGATAGCAACCCTGGCAATCGCCATGACCAGCATCGGACTCTCACCTATTTTCGCCACCTGCCTGGCTATCGGAAGTGAACTGGCTGGCCGATCGCTCGGCTCGGTAGCGGGAATCTTGCTCTTTGTCAGCGGTATCAGCACGGTCTTCTGCGGCTGGGTTTTCGGCTTCCTACTGAACACTGCCGGGCCTCTGTGGTCAGCAGGTTTCTGCTTCGCCTTCATCACGCTTGGTGGATTGATGGCCTTGCGCCTTCGGCCCGCACGCTGAGATATCCAACAAGTGAGCCACCTACTAAGGCGAGCAGCGAGCCAGGAACAATAAGATTCAAGGCCGCAGGTGCCAACTTTACGATATACCCAAAGTAGATATGCAAACCATCGCCGGGGTGCAGCCAATCAACCCCCCAGTGAGTAAGCGTGAAAGCAAGGGCCGTCCAGCTGTAGCAGATCAGCGCGGAAACAAGTGCGTCTATGATGCCGAAAAGTAGCCCCCAGAGTATTCCTCCGACTATCGAAAAATGGAGAATGAACTTGAGCAGGTAAGCTAGCACTGGACCAATCAATAAACTGGGCCAGAGTAACAATAATAGGACGACTGCCGCAATACTATCGCTGGAGAGTAAAGCAGCTTGAGCGGCCAGCAAGACGCAAATCAGCAGATTGAGCACAAATGCGTGTATGAAATACTTGTAGGCAATCGACCGTAGGGCCCACAGCGAAGCTTGCGGAGCGCATTTCAATACGCTCGCGGCCACCGCCGATTTATCGGCCAAAGATTCGGTCATCACATCGAAAAGCTCGTGTTCTTTCCCTGTCCCCTTTTCAATGGGATAACTGGAGTACACTGATCTACCTGTAATCGGTTCGCTACCACCCAATTGAGGATGAGCGACCCAGGAGTTCTCTTGCGCCTGCACTGCTATAGGCACCACGGGTACTACAGGTCCCGTCCATGGTATTGCCTGCGGGCATTGCCTGCGGGCAAGGGGAGCAGGAGGGGAGCAGGGGGGTGCCCCTTGCGGGTACCCTGCCCTTGCCAGTGAGGGAACGATGCACATCTGTGTATCTTCGGCGGCAGCACGTAAGTCGGAGGCAAATGCTCCAACGCTGGGATATCGCTCATGTGGGTCTTTTGCCAGAGCGCGTTGCAGAGCCAGGTCTACTCCCCAGCATATCTCTGGACAATGATCATGCAGAGAACGCGGCTCCACAAAACAATGCAGCTGCGTCCAATCGCGTATCCGTCCCTCAGCATTGTGCCAGGGGTAATCGCCAGTCAGCAGGCGGAAACAGGTCACGGCCAGGGCGTACTGGTCTGAGTAGCGGCCAGGGTTACATCTCCATACTTCAGGAGCCATGAACGCAGGTGAACCCGCCAGCGAAGCCTGTAAATGCGAGGTGTCGGCATCGATCAGTATGTTTGCCGGCTTGACATCGCGATGTAGCACACCCTTCGAGTGTGCATAATCCAGGGCGTCGGCTAATTCTCCGGCAATGGTGACAACCCGTTTGAGAGGCATGGTATGTTTCCCCTCTTGCGCAAGCACATCATCCAATGAACCCTGCTCGATATATGGCAGGACAAAGTACGGCGCATAGCTCGTTGAACTATCTTGCCGGTTATTCAGCACTCCATAGGCATAAATGGTGAGGATGTAGGGATGTGATAGAGAAGCCAGGAACGCCGCCTCCTGCTGAAAATGATAGACATGCTCTTGAGACCATGACGACTGCAACATCTTTATCACCACTTTGCGGTTGTTGAGCGACTGCTGGCTGGCCAGATAGACCGCACCGAAGCTGCCCTGCCCCATATAGGAGAGGATGGTGTAATCGTCTATCTGTGTACCTGTGATTAAACTCCCACATTCGCTACACCACATGTTGCCAGGTACTGTAATATGCTGGTTCTTACTACACAACGGCATGGTTAATTCCCTCGTAAGGCCGGAAGCCAGATTATGATGAGTTTCTGCTATCTATACGCCCCGCATAGAGCTTTTTGGGTGTACGAATAAGAGTACGAGCAAAGAGAGGGCTGCATGGAGGGCGCATCGCGATGCGCCCTCCATGCAGCCCTCTCTTTGCTCGTACTCTTATTCGTACCTTAATACTTCTAACGGGCGCACCCGTGTCGAACCCCAGGCAACGAATGCCGAGGTAATCATTGATAGGAGAGCAATGCCAGCAATCAGACCAATGGCGATATACCAGCTTACTCCAAAACCTGTCTTGAAGGCGAACTGGCCCAGCAGGCTGGTTGCCAGTGTTACCAGCAACATGGCAAGCAAGGCGCCTGTCCCACCGATGATACCATTCTCGATCAACACCTCGCCCAGAATGCTGCGACTGGTGTAGCCCACTGACTTGAGGATACCCAGCTCGCGCCGCCGCTCCAGCATCGCCAGGGCTACGGCATTGGCAATGATGATCACCCCTGCCAGCAACGACAGCGAGGCAATGGTGGTGAGCACCAACAATATATCGCCGATAAACGTATTGATGAAATCACCAATGTTGGCAAAATTGATCACCGAGGCATTAGGGGCGATAGTTCCGATGCTTTGCAGTGCTTTACCAACTTTAGCGGGGTCGATCTTCATATAGAAGATGGTGGTCTCCTGGCCCGCCGGCGTCAATGCCGCCACTGTATCAGTTGTCGTCAGAATAGGCCCAAAGTGAATGCTCAATCCTGTTGTCTGATAGGTTCCCACCACAGTGACAGTTTTCGTTAGCTTCCCATCTGCGCTTGCCAGTACAATAGTGCTGCCGACATGAAGGTGGCCCTTGAGCGGTGCGAGAGTGATGAGATTCTCATTAATCAGCACATTATTTGTTCCCGCGTCACTGGCATTGAGATTGCGCCCGGTGAACGTCGCGTTCTGGGTATCTGGAAGCTGGCCGTGAGCTACATCGTATCCCTCAAGGCCACCCAGGAAGAATAGCGTACCGCCACTCCCCAGGTCTCCAGCACCTGTTCCAGTATCTTTCGAAACCAGGCTTATAAACGACGTACCATCGATCGTCACCGGTACATCCGCGGCATATGTCCTGTATTGCGAGTGGTCGATGGAGAGACCTGGGATCGTCCCTAGTTTCGATTTCAGGGCAGATGCCTCATTACCCCTGGCAATCGTGACCATGTTGAAGGTGAGGCTCTTGGCAAGGGCGGCGTTGATGGTGTCGCGCAAATCCTGCCCCAGGACGAGGATCAAACCAATCGTAAAGACGCCCACAAACAGGGCCAGCAGGGTTGTGGTTGTACGTGCTCGCTGGCGACCAATGTTGCGCAGGGCCATCTTCGTATTCGATTTCCACGAACGTGGCAGCAAGACGATCACTATGCCCATCAACGAGACAACCAGCAGCAGAGCTCCAAAGGTCGGCAAGAAGTAGTAGAGCAGCACCGACACGGCTATACCTACAAGGACAATGGCAAGGTACCCGAGGCTGAAACGCTCTGGCACCGGCAGCACGCTGATGATCAGCACGACCAGCCCAAAGAAGAGACTCAACAATGCCAGGAAGACGAACGCCCCATAGACGGCACTGATTCCCAACACGACATCGTTCAGGATCACGATGGACATAATACAGAACATCACCGAAAGAAGAAGCAACAGCCCAATCGTCAAGAAGATGCTGCCGACCCGCCTACCTCCCGGCAGTTCGCGAATGACGTTCAACGGGCGAATATTGGCCGCCTGCACAATCGGCAATAGACCAAAGATCAAGGCTGTGACCAGCCCGATCAGCACACCGCCGCCAATGATCACCGGGTCGAGGAAGAAGGGGATCAGGATTGGAAAGACTTGCTGCACGATATTGCGCACAAGGTAGCTCACGCCTACAGCCGCCACGGCACCAACCACTCCACCGACAAGACCAAGCAGGCCAGCCTCTAAACCAAAGAGCAAGTAGAGATCAATCCGCCGGTAGCCGGTCGTTTTGAGCATAGCTATCTCAATCTTACGACGTGAGAGCAGCACCTGCATGGTGTTGACGATACCGACCCCGCCGATGAGCAGTGCCAGCAATCCCGCAATCTCCAGGAACTTCTTGATAAAATCGACCTGGGTCTGGTTATTTTTCAATGCCTGGTCGGCAGTTGTGGCAGTCGCCAGGGGAAACTGATCTGAGATGGCTTTGGCTGCCCGGTCAGTATGGGCTTTGTCTGCCGTCGAAACATCAATCGTATCATACAGCAGCGGCAGTTTCGGATCAGCCGCCAGGTAATCGGCGTGCGAAATCAGCATGAAGTCGTTCGACTGCGCGAAGACCCCTGTATCGTTGACGATCCCCACAATCTTTACGTGAAGCACCAGTCCAGCGTTGGTACCGGTGCTTGTATGGACGGTAAAGCTGTCACCCACCTTCTTGTTATATTGATCAATCAGGTTTTGATCGACAATAACCTGGTGATTTATGAGCAAGTTCGAGATGGTGCCATCCGCGGGTGTCTTAAACGATGGCGGTGTTACAACGGGAAAGGTACTGGGATCAACTGCCTCGAGGGTAAAGGATTGGGTTATTGAGGCAGAGAGCCCCGTTGAAGCATTACCGCTGACCGTTGGAGTATAGCCTGTAATAGTGCCATTGCTCTTGAGGTTATCAAAAAAAGCCAGGTCACTCTGCTTGAACGAGGTCTGCGTGGTTACAGCTATATCGCCGCCGTTGGCATCGCGGATATTGCTGGTGAACGCGCTATTAATCATCTGCCCCACTAATTGCAGGGAGACAATCGCCATCACCCCGACGGCAACGCAGAACACGGCCAGAATGGTTCGCTGCCCCCCTCGAAGCAGCGAGCGCGAGGTGTAATTGAAGTACATTGAGGAAGCCACCACCGGGTCATGAGTAGCAATGATGAAGGTTTTCCCCGTCTGCTCTCGCAAGTAGGCAATCAAGTTGAGCACATTCTCGCCATTTTTGGCATCCAGGTTGCCGGTTGGCTCATCGGCAATCACAAAAGCCGGGTCTGTCGCCAGCGAACGGGCAATGGCGACGCGCTGCTGCTCACCACCGGAGAGCTGGTTGGGGCGATGACCAAGACGATGTGAAAGGCCAACCAGATCCAACAGTTCTTTGGCACGGACAGAGGGAGCCCCTTTATGCTTGCCCACGTAGAGCGGAACCTCGACATTTTCCTGTGCTGTGAGGGTGGGAATCAAGTTGAAAGCCTGGAAAACCATACCAATCTTGTTGTTACGCACCGAAGCCAGTTTCCCCTCGCTCATGCGTGTAATGTCGACACCATCGATCAACACCTGCCCGCTGGAAGGGTTATCCAGCCCGGCAATGATACCTAGCAGAGTGCTTTTACCCGAACCAGATGGCCCGACAATGGAGATAAATTCCCCGCTCATAATCTGAAAGCTAATACCCTTCAGGATTTCGATCTTCTCGCGGCCCAGGGGTAAGTTTTTTGTAATATCGCGTACGTCCATGACAACTTTACCGTCTGTATGCTCAACGGGTATATTTCCCTGTATGCCCTCTAAAGCTGTTGTTTCATCCATGGATCCTGATTACTCCTTCTTTCTCTCTTGATCTCTTCATCTAGCATGACTATAACCATGCCATTTTATTGGCGAGGCTCACCCTTTATATTACCAGATACGTTGGGATGCGATTTTCTCCAAAATCTCCTTTAGTATTATTTTAGCAGAATACCTGGAAGAACACCTACCTACGTATGTAGTTACGTTACTCTGCCATAAAAGTTATAGGCTACAGGCATGATTCAAATCAAAAGTCGTCAGTGTGAGCGTGTTGTGGCTGGCTTCGCCAGCCACAACACGCTCACACTGACGACTTTTGATTTGCCCTGTCAAAAAATTGCCCACAGGCAAACGGTAAACAAAACGCTATATGCAACGTGGAATAACTATGCTATACTGCACTGAAATAAATGCATGATAGGGCAGGTTGCGCCCTGTATAATAAACGTGCAAGCATTTAAGTGTCTAACTAAGCTAGTTTCTATCGAAGATAGACTAACGTGAGGGGAAATACACCTATGCGTCGAGGATCACTTCTACTCCTCCTATGTATTGTTTTGTTGGCTGTGGGCGCGGCTTTCGTAGACTTCTGGCCCAATCCCGACAGTCATGGTAAACCATGGCACGGCCTCACTAACCCATACGGCGTCAGGCAAGGACTTGACCTGCAGGGTGGCGTAAGCGTCCTGCTGCTGCCCGACCCTTCGCAGCACTACACGCAGGCGGAAGTCAACAGTGCGCTCGCTTCCACAGTTCAGCAGATTACCAAGCGTGTCAACGGTGGACTTGGCGTGAACGAGCCGAACATCCGTACTCTGACCGACAGTAAGGGGAACCAGAGTATCGCCCTTGAACTTCCCGGCTTGAATAGTGGTAACCCGGCACAACAAATCAATACACTGCTAAAGCCTGGAAACCTGGAATTCTGGGATACCGGCCAGAGCGCCCTGGCAGCAAATACCCTACTTGACCCAACGCAATATACTTCGTTCAATCCAGGCGGCAAGCCGCAATTTTCGGGAAAAGACCTCGATCCTAACCAGATCAGCGTCGGACAAGACCAGTCAACCAGTCAGATCGTCATCAATTTCGAGATGCAGGGCGATGCCATCGCACGCTTTGGAGTATTTACAGGCGCGCACATAGGCGATCAGTTGACCATTACACTGGATCGCAAGGTCATCTCATCGGCTGTAATCCAATCTCAGATCAATGGTCCAGGTATTATCACGGGCCAATTCACGCAAGCGGAGGCACAGGCTATCGTGACTGTGCTGCAATACGGAGCCCTGCCTCTCTCACTGGTCATCGGCAGCTATGAAACCGTTGGGGCCACCCTTGGAGCGGACTCTATTCTGAAAAGCGAGATTGCCGCTGCTATCGGCCTGGGCATTGTCATCCTCTTCATGTTGCTCTACTACCGCTTGCCAGGATTGCTGGCCGACTTTGCCCTGGTACTCTACGCCCTTTTCACCTTTGCCGTTTTCAAAATCCTGGGCTTTACACTGACCCTGGCCGGTATCGCGGGCTTCATCCTCTCGATTGGTATGGCGGTAGACGCCAATGTGCTGATCTTTGAGCGTGTCAAAGAGGAATTGCGAGCGGGTAGATTGCTGGCCTCGGCCATCGATATTGGCTGGAAACGCGCCTGGCCCTCTATTCGCGACTCGAACATCTCGACCCTGATCACCTGCGCCGTGCTGTTCTACTTTGGCAGTAACTTTGGCGCGAGCATCATCGTTGGCTTCGCGACCAACCTGTTCCTGGGTGTCTTAGTAAGTATGTTTACAGCCATTGTCGTGACCCGCACCTTCCTGAACCTGCTGGTGCCGACTGGCATTGTGAGTCATCCCGCACTGTTTGGACTTCCCGCCGGCTCGATTGCCACGGTATCCCTGGCGCGGCGAAATAGCACAGTCTAGAGGAGTATGCCGTGTTCAATCTTGTAGGAAAACGTTATCTCTTTCTGCTTATATCGCTGATAATCATTGTCCCTGGCACGATTTCTTTGATCGCAAAACAACTCAACGTCGGCATCGACTTTGCCGGTGGTGCCACTGTTGAAATGCGCCCAAGCACTGACATCAGCGCCACAGACATGAAAAACCTGCTCAAGCCGCTCAACCTGGTAAACTTGCAGGTTCTCTCTGGCGACAACACGAATCTGGCCAAAAATCAGGTCATCTGGGTTCGCTTAAACACTCAGATTGATCAGAACGTGCAAACAAACATTACCAACACACTGAAAAACAAATACGGCGGCCAGACGGCTGTCATCTTCAATGATCTCGCTTTAAGTAAGAAGATCACTGTAATCACTATCACGTTTCAATCGGGGACTACACTTCCCAGCACGAGTGCTATTCAAACACTTCTGAGCAAGCTGCCCAACACGACGGACCTTTCGAAACCTGCAGTTACTCCAACGGTTGCACCTACGCCTACCGTCAATGCCACTGCCACAGCAAAGGCCATCGGCACGCCTAAAGCCACGGCCACAGCGCAACCCAAAGCCACAGCAACCCCGACGGTTGGCAAAGGGACGCCAACACCTGTGGCCTCTCCAACGGCGACGGCCACACCAACCACCAATCCTGCCGCCAACATTCCGGTGAACGTGGTCGATGTACAAACAGGGAATACCACGCATACCTTAACCATCCTGACAAGTTCAGAAGTGAACACGGATAGGCTGGTCGCTATCCAGACGGCCATCTTCAATGCCAGGGGCGCCTATACCTATATCATCACGAACTCGTCGGTTCCGCAAGGTCGCGAAACCCTGGCGATATGGTGCCTGCGCCATTATCGCCTTGTTACACGACGTACTGGTGGTGCTCGGCGTCTTCTCCATCCTGGGATGGACTCTGAACATCCAGATCGATACGCTCTTTATCACCGCCGTCTTGACAGTAGTCGGTTTCTCCGTCCATGACACGATTGTGGTGTTTGACCGTATCAGGGAAAACATGCAGAGGCGCACATCCGAAACATTTGAGCAGGTAGTGAATGCCAGCCTGGTTCAGACCATGGCTCGTTCACTGAACACGTCACTGACCGTGCTCTTTACCTTGACTGCGCTCACGCTCTTTGGCGGCGTCACCATCCGCATATTCACCCTGGCACTGCTGATCGGCATCTTTAGCGGTACCTACTCTTCGATCTTCAACGCCAGTATGCTGCTGGTCATCTGGGAAAAGGGCGAATTGGGGCTAAATCGCCTCAACCGTAACCGCACACCAGATGGACGCGCAGCCCGCGAACTGGTAAGTACACGCTGATAGATATCAGTAAAAACACATGAGCAAGCACAACAATGCAGCGTTTGACAGAGTCAAACGCTGCATTGTTGTGCTTGCTCATGTGTTTTTATTACCTACCAATTAGAAGATATACTATCGTTAGTGTAAATGATGAAACAGTCTTATTCAAGCAAGAAGGGAGGCTCAAGATGTTGACAGCACTTGACCATATTATTATCGGTGTGCGCGATTTAGAGCAGTCAAGCGCGAACTTCAGCCAGAGACTGGGGCTGCTGGCCAGCGGCGGCGGCATCCACCCTTCCGGCGGAACCGCCAACCGTATCATCGTGATAGGCGATACGTACCTCGAACTGATCGCCGTTAACATTCCCGCGGAAGCGCAGCAGAGCATGTTGACACGACTTGCCAGAGGAGAAGGCTACCTGAATTTCGTCCTCGCCTCCAACGATATCGAAGCTGATAGTGCCTCGATGGCTCAACGAGGCGTTTCAATCCTCGGACCTGCACCCGGACAACTCAAATCCGCGGATGGACGCAGTCGCGGCTGGTCCCGCACCAATGTCGAGCGTCCTGACCTGACCCAACACTATCCATTTCTGATCCAGCATGATAGTACAGGTGAAGAGCGGCGTTTCCGCCTGGCAGGTTGGGCAGAGCCGCCAGCACACCCCCTCGGTGCCGTGAAAGTTCTTAGCACAACCATAGCCGTATCAGACCTGGCAGAGGCTGCGCCACGCTTCGAACGCATCTATGGCATACAACCCTCCACGAACTTCACAGGCGAAGCCGACGGTTGGGAGGCGATGCTCGTAGCTTTTGCGCTCGACGAAGGCGGGCAAAGCTTTGAACTCGCAGAACCTTTACCACTTGCCATCGATGACCCAACAGTAGATACCGGGCCATTGCCAGAAGAGGGCGCACTCTCCCATCACCTGCAAACCTTTGGCGAGAGCCTCTGCCGCATGACACTCGCAGTACGCGATCTCGCAGCCTCGCGTCGCTATCTCGACGAGCATGCAGTGACGTACACCTACGAAGAGAAGCAGCATCCAGTACTATGGATTTCTCCTCATGAAGCCTGTGGAGCAGCGATTGTCTTGCATGAAGTTGTGGCATAGGGACCCGATTTATCGCGTCCCTACGCGAGGTATAACTCAAATTGCTTTCTTGCGCGGTCAGCAATCTCTTCCGCGGCAGTGTAGCGTGCCCACCACCACGGAGACTCCTCTTCCCCGCCATATTTGAGGATGTCAGAGGCAAAGCTGCAAGCACCGTACACGATCGTGCGGAAACGGATTGCATCAGGCAAGCGATCCAGTTCTGTGGGGGT
>WNFF01011915.1_pt1 | contig 15672 bp, 20 predicted proteins | sample 5400441 | NCBI WGS metagenome assembly WNFF01 (sample SAMN13153345, study PRJNA577476) | soil metagenome | isolation source: 120 cm saprolite under Douglas fir tree site 2 hole 3 replicate 1 | place: USA:California | collected 2015-04-18 | reverse complement strand
TTTGACGTGGCCAGGCTGACCGTCCCTGCTTGAGAAGCCAAACTCTGCGCAGAGCGACGAGACCGTGCGAAGAGGTCGAAGTTCTCGTTTAGTTCTTGTTAACCGCGCAAAAATGGTGTAAACGCAGGCGCCGATCCGTAGCATATCGCAGCCCGAGCCGGTGGGAAGCCCTTCCCTTAGTTGGCAAACGGCTTAAATATCAATCAAAGGTCGCGATCGCACAGGTGTATTGATGGCGAGGCGTAACAACGAGCCGATATCCCTCATGGATAAGGCCAAAATCCGTGTCTTCTTCGCCGAGGTCGAAGGCAACAATGAAAGCGTGCAAGAAGCGCTGAAAACAATGTTATCGGCGATGAGCCGGCCTGTGCGTGTAATTTCCGGGCAAAAGGCTAACGGGAGTGCCACCGTCCTGCTACCGGAAGTCGATGTTGAAGAAGCTGAGGAAGCGATCGACCAAGTGGACGTTGAGCCGCCCGGCGAAGAGTCTGCGTCTCCAAGCGTCCGGAAGCCTCGCGGTACCGGAAAGAAGATTGATCGCAACGCGGGGCTGACTTTGGTGCCAGACCTAAACTTCAGACCAAGCGGGAAGCAAACTCTGAAAGAGTTCGTGGACGGGAAAAGTCCCAAGAACGACCTTGAGGCTGCCCTGGCGACCGTTTACTACATGCAGCACTCCATGGCCTTGCCGAAGATAGGCCCAGCTCATGTGGTGACGGCGTTCAAGGAAGCTGGAAAAGCGATTCCTGTTGACGTCAGGCAGACCATCCGGAACGTTAAGAAAACAAAGATTTGGTTGAACTTCAGCGACATCGAGGACGTCCGAACGACGACACAGGGCGATAATTTCGTCGAGCACGAGATGGGCAAGGTCAATAGTGCCTAATGCATCTTTCGCTATATGGCTTTTGTGAGGTCGTACAGAAGTCGAGCAGGAAGAATGCCGAGAAGGCGCTTGCTGTCCTTTGGTATTTTGATCACGAGCAACCTGGGATCGCCAAAACCGCTGGACAGTTGACCAAGGTGCTCGGCGATCATCACATCGGGACGCCCAACCAGACGGCGCTTGCTGAGGCGATCCGAAACACAAAACTGGCTAATGAGTCGAGGAGCGGCTTCTCATTGAAACCCGGCTCGCGGAAGATGATTCGCGACTGGTTGCCGGACCTGGAGGGCATTCAGCCCGCGATGGATCACGCTTCGGGCTACCTGCCGGAGCCTATTTGGAAAAATACGCGGGGCTACATCGAAGAGGTTTGCCGCGAGCTAAACGGCTCCTTCCATCACGCCTATTACAACGCCGCCGCTGTGATGCTACGTCGGCTCCTAGAAACGCTCATCATCGAAGCTTACGAGCACGTTGGCCGCGAGACTGAGATCAAGGACGGCGGCGGCAATTACCTCATGCTGGGCGATCTTGCCGAGCGGGCGTGCGGTGAGCACGGGTATAAGGGGATCAACCTTGGCCGCGATTCAAAGAGGGCCTTGAAAGAGGCCCGAAACGTGGGTAACTGGTCCGCTCATGCGCGTCGTTTCCTTGCTCATGCTGGGGATCTAACGAGGTTTCAAGCGGGGATGAGGCTTCTGGTGCAAGAGCTGGTACAGATCGCCGATCTGGTGAGGAGGAAGACCTAAACAGAGTGCGAACTAAACAAGGCCCATCGCGTCCTCTTTCATTCTTGATCACGATGATCAAAATCAAAATCAGTTTGGCACCCAGGCTGCGGCCCTGATCTCGCCGAATTCACGCGCGATTTTGCGCCAGGACGCGCCGGCATCCTCACTGACGTACACCTCACCGAACAGGGTAAACGCCACAATGCGGTCGGCGTCAGCCGGATGCGTGGCAAGGCCCCACACAGTGGCATTTGGCTGGGTGGGGAGTGGCAGGACCTCCCAAGTTTCCCCGAAGTTTGTGGTGCGGAGCACGTGCCCCTTTTCACCCGTCGTGGTCTCGCCGCACCCGGCGAACAGCACGCCAGGATCATCTTCCTTGACCACGATGCCACGGGCATAGGGCAGCGGCCATTTCTCCCTGATTTCCAGGGGCTCCCAATTGTCGCCCAGATCGTCGCTGACAAACATTTCGCGCGCCGTGCTGGCGTAGAGGCGCTTGGGCTCTGTCGCCGCGATCGTCACGGCGTGAATATCCGGGTCATACAAACCGCCCTCAAGGTGCGTCCAACTGTCTCCACCGTCCAGACTGCGGAAGACGCCGTCGATTTCTACCCCTGCCCAGACAATACGATGATCGTCGGGGTCTACGACGATTCCGGTCACAAAGGGTATGCCGATGGAGCACTCCGGGGCGATGTCTACGGCCAGTTTCTCCCACTGCCGTCCCCCGTCTCGCGAACGGTAGACCCCGGCCGGGCGCGTACCGGCGAAGAGAATCTGGGGATCAACCGGGTCGATGGCGAGCGACCAGATCGTTGGCAAATTCCCGTTGGCGCTGATGCGCTCCCACCGCGCCCCGCCATCGTGGCTCGCGAACAAGCCCGTATCGCCACCTGCAAGAACGGTATGCGCCTGCGTGGGATGGGCGGCCAACGCCTGAATGCGGCTATTGAGCGGAAACGGGGCGCGATGCCGTGTCCACGACTTTCCGGCATCCGGACTGTGCCATACGCCCCAGCCGGCCGTTCCAAGACATATACTGTAGTTCGCTGCCATACGCTGCCTCCCTCCGGCTCGGTCCCTGCGTCACCCCGCAAGCGGGAAGCATCGTACTTTGCCTGGGGCTCCCACAACAAATGGAACTAGTACCAGGCTCTCGGGCGTCCAGCAGATCCAAGAGTTGATCGCCGAGGTTGCAGCGCGGAACGGAATGACGCTCTTTTCATCCGCCGAGAAGGCTCCCCCGAGCGGGCGGGGTGTTAAATCATTCGAAAGTATAATCCCGTAACAATGGCCGCGTGCTGAAGGAGGACGAATGACGGCAAGGGCGCGCATGCTGTTGGTCGAGGACACCCCGTCGATTCTGCAGCTTTATCATGAAGTCCTGGCGAGGCTCGATGTCGTGCTGATCGACGCTGATACCGGCGCCGGCGCGCTTACCGTGCTGCGCGAGACGGTCCCCGACGTCGTCCTCCTGGATCTCGAACTGCCCGACATCAACGGCCTCGAGATCCTGCGCGCGATCAAGACGCGCGACCTTCCTTCGACGGTGATCGTCGTGACCGCGCACGGCTCGGTCAAGATCGCGGTCGAAGCGATGCGCGAGGGCGCTTACGACTTCATTGTCAAGCCATTTGCCCCGGACCGGCTCCTCGTCACGGCCAGAAACGCACTTGAGCGACGGCACCTCGAAAGCCTCGCCGCGGCGAACGACATCGCCAAGAACGGCCGGTTTTTCGGCTTCATTGGCGCCTCGCTGCCGATGCGGGCGGTCTACAATGTGATCGAAAGCACGGCAAAGAGCCGCGCGACGGTCTTCATTACCGGCGAGAGCGGGACTGGCAAGGAGCTCTGCGCACAGGCGATCCATCAGCTCAGTCCGCGGCGCGATGGGCGGTTCGTTGCGGTGAATTGCGGTGCGATCCCGAGAGACCTGATGGAAAGCGAGATGTTCGGTCACGTCAAAGGCGCCTTCACCGGGGCGACGACGACGCGGGAAGGCTCCATTGCACAGGCGCGAGGCGGCACGCTGCTGCTCGACGAGATCTGCGAGATGGATCTGGCACTCCAAGTCAAGCTGTTGCGTGTGCTGCAATCGGGCGAGTTCACCAAGGTGGGCGGTAGCGAGGTCGAACGCTCCGATGTGCGCTATCTGTGCGCCACCAACCGCGACCCGTGGGCTGAGGTCCAGGCCGGCCGGTTGCGAGAGGACCTTTACTACCGTCTCCACGTCGTGCCCTGCGCGATGCCGCCGCTGCGCGAGCGCGACCGTGACGTGTTGCCGCTAGCACGCCATTTACTTGCGCTCTACGCCGAGGAAGAGGGCAAGACTTTCGCTGACTTCGAACCAGAGGCGATTGAGGCGCTTACTCGTTATTCCTGGCCCGGCAATGTGCGCGAATTGCAGAACGTGCTACGGAACATCGTGCTGTTCAATGACGGCCGGATCGTAACGACGGCGATGCTGCCACACCTTGATCCGCATGTGGCACCGCGTCTCGCCGGCAGCGGACCGAGGTTCGAGGCGCTCCAGCTGGCCAGCGAGCCGGGCCGCGACTTGGCGGTCAAACCGCTGTGGCAGGTCGAAAGGAGGGCGATCGAGGAAGCCCTTGCCTTGTGCGGCGGAAACGTGCCTCGCGCCGCCGCGTTCTTGGAGGTCAATCCGTCGACGATATACCGGCGCAAGGCGGAATGGGACAAGGGGCGGCTCGCTTCAACGCTTGGTACTCGTGTTTGACCGAGGCGATGATCCTCTCGGGAGACGCCGACTGCGCCTAAACATCGAACTGATCCGGGACGAGATCGGGTTTGGGAAACAGCCTGATTACCCTTCCAAGCCGACACGCCTAGGAAGACTGCCGCCCAAGAGCCGGAGTTGGAAGTGTGAGATAGGCACGTTGATTCTTTCCCAAGATCGCGAGACGACCTCATCATGGTCGTCGATAATCTGGAAGCCATTCGGAGGGGTTCTTGGGAACATCCGCCGCACGACGTCAAGCGTCCCTTGCGCGGCCTGTTCGGCCGCGCCGAGCGTGCGGGCTCTGATGCCGCTACGATAGACGACTGATGGGTCTGCTTGTCCCTGCGGCGCTCGCCTATTCGCTCAAGAACTCATTCAGCGCCGCGACGGTATCTTCGGCGCAATTTTGGAGGGCGGCAGCTTTCTGCGCCAGATCGGGCGCACCGTCCCCAGCGGCGAGTTCGACCGCGGCCGCTAGCGCGGCCAGGGCCATGGCGCCGACCTGACCGGCGCTGCTCTTCAACGAATGCGCCACGCGACGCGCGCGATCGTGGCTCGCGCCATCGGAGCCCGGCTTGACCGCCTCTGCGATCGTCGCCGCATAGGCTCGGCTCTCGCGGATAAAGAGAGCGAGAACCCTGCGAGTACCCGCTGCGCCGATAGTCTCAGAAAGATCGTCGACGATCGCACGATCAAAGAGCGACGGTGGGGTCATGCCGGGTCTAAGCCCTTCCAAACACGCGCGGTTTGGCTGCAGCCAGTTCGAAGAGGAGGAAGGGGTGCCACGCCAGTCATGTAAAGCGGCTTGCGCCGGATTGCGGCGGCCGTCAAACGAATCCCGGCCTGGGTCCGTCACCTTTTGGGAGATCGGCACGGTCATCACTCTACCTCGGGCTGCTTTTGGGGGGACGAAGCCCCAAATCAGAAAATCTCGCGGAGGAGAAATTCCGACCCGATGCCTCAACGCGTCCCATCGGCCGTCAGCCCAGTACGACGGGACCAACCGGCAGGGGCAAGCGGCGTGCCACCGCGATCGTTTCCCGAATGTCAAGCAAACCCGCGCGATTCCTTGCTGTCGCGGGCGGCCGCGGGGCATCCCTTTTGCAATTTGCGACTCACCTTGCAACCGATGCTGCGAGCCGGCTGACTTCGCTCCTTGGGCGAAAACCGATCAACGGGTGGGCTCAGTCCGTTGCCCTCGGCAGTTGCCGCGTCAGCTGGGGCGTGCCGAATGACGATTCAAATCAGCGGCTCAACGGGCATTTCCGAATGTTCGCTCCCAGCCGCCACGAGTATCTTCTGTCGAAGGGGCCCTGCGGGCGGAACTCCGCGGTCGGCAGCCCAAGCGGATATCGCCGCCACCGCCCGCGTCGCCGGCCGGCTCGAACCGTATTGGCGAGCGATGTACCGAAAGGCGGCCGCCGTCGATGTAGGATTCGCGCGTTGGATAGGACAGGGAATATGAAATTGCTCCTGGTAAACGGTAACACGACGCAGGCCGTTACCGAACGCGTCGTCGCCGAAGCTCGTCGGTGCGGGGCCCCGGGAACGGAAGTCACGGGCGTGACGGCGCGGTTCGGTGTCAGCATCGTATCGACGGAGGCACAAAATGACGTCGCCGCGCATGCGGTGCTTGATGTCCTGTCCGAAACCCATGTCGGGCATGATGCGGCGATTCTGGCGATTTCGTTCGACACCGCCCTGATCGGCGCGCGGCAGATCGTGCCCATTCCCGTCATCGGCATGACCGAGGCTGCATTGCACACCGCCTGCCTTCTGGGGCGCCGTTTTGGTCTAATCAGTTTCGGCAATTCAAGTCGATGGATGTATCTCGATTTGGTGCGCCGCTGCGGTCTGCTGGAGCGGATGGTGGCCTTGGAGACGATCGAACTTACGACCATGGCCAACTATCTGCGTGAAGGTGCGCAGGATGGACTCGTCTGTGACGCTTCCGCTCGGCTCGTCTCCGCGGGTGCCGAGGCGGTCGTCGTCACGGGTGCCGCCGTGGCGGGCATCGCGCACCGGCTTGCTCCGCAGGTGCCAGTCCCGATGGTGGATGGGATTGGCTGCGCCGTTGGACAGGCAGAGTATCTGGTACGCCTGGGCCTGCGTCAGCGACCCCCAGTGCGCCGGCTCGCCGCGGAGAGGGAATTGAGCGGGGTCAGCTCGGAATTGGCGTCACGGTTGGACGAGCTGGACTATCCGAAGACGAGGGTCACCGCATGGACGTAGCGGCCTGGCTGCAGAGCTTGGGCTTGGCCGGTCGCCATCGCGTGAGTATCCTCGGCTGAACCCCGAATACCAACACATCGGAATCCGCTCCCACGGCGGGCGTCGCCATTGGCGCAGAACGGCGGGAACTTGCGGGCCGGCCTGTGCAGGTGCATTTTGGCGATGCCGCAACCATAGCCAGGGAGGCGATCTGGTCATGACCGACGAGGTATCGCCTTATCCGGTGCGCGCCGATCTCGCCGCCGCGCATGCGCGCGCCTGGGACCGCCTGGCGCGCGCCGGCACGTGGCTCGACGGCCCGCACCGCGGCCGGGTCGCAGCCGAGGCCAGGCACGCGCCGGGGTGTGCGCTGTGCGCGCGGCGCAAGGCAGCGCTGTCGCCTTACGAGCTTGAGGGCACGCATGACGGGCGCGGCGAGCTGCCGGGCAACTGGATCGAGATGATCCACCGCATCGTCACCGACCCCGGTCGGCTCACGCATGCCTGGTACCAGCGTATGCTGGCGAGCGGTATTGCTGATACGGAGTATGTCGAAATCGTTAGCGTCATCGCTCACGTCACGGCGATCGACACGTTCGCGCGCGGGTTGGGCATTCCCGTACAGCCATTGCCGGCACCGCAGCCCGGCGGCCCGTCGCGCTATCGCCCTCCCGAAGCGCGCCAGAACGAGGCCTGGGCGCCGAACATCGCCTGGGACGAGCACGGGCGGAACGAGGCGGACTATTTCGCCGGCCCGCCCGCTAATATCCGCCGCGCTCTGACCCTGGTGCCAGACGAGGCGCGGAGCTTCTTTGATCTGGTCGGGCATCAATATATGCCGGGCCCGGCGATGCGGGATTTCGGCCGCGAATACCGGGCGATCACGCATGCGCAGATTGAGCTGCTCGCCGGCGGGATCTCAGCCATCAACCAGTGCGTCTATTGAACGACCAGCCATGCGCAACTGCTCCGTGCGAGCAGTCAACATAGCGGCCAAGGCTACAATCTCCGGGCAGTGACGCAAGGCGCCGCGGTCGGCGATTGCGGCATTCCCGAGGGTGCCCTTTTAATCGACTTCGCCGAGGCGATCCTCGGCGACAACGAGGCGCGGCTCGCCCGCGCGCGCGCCGCGATCGTGTCGGCGATGAGCTCCGCTGCGCTGGTCGATGCCGCAGGGGTTGCCGGCCTCTTCAACGCCATCGATCGTGTGGCGGACGCTACCGGCACGCCGCTCGAAGAAGCCAAAGCCGCCGATACCGCGAGCCTGCGCGAAGCCATCGGCATCGATGAATTCGACGCCGTCCGGGCGCGCCTCGAATAGGATTTTGCGATATCGCCGGCGAATCGGAGTTCATATCAGCGGTTCTACGGACAATCCGAATGTCCGCTCCCTGATCGACCCAATCATCCGATGGCGAGGCCGTGGAGGTCTGCTTGAGCCGCCCCGACGAGGCGGGCGTGATGGCCGGTCTCCGGGTGGATCGCGACCATCCCCGAGCAAAAGATGAGGCCACCCGCGCGAATCGCCGGCGTCTGGTGATGCCCGTAGTGCTGCCGGAGGTCGAGCCCCGCAACCGGCGCCGCTATCATCTCGCGCATGCCTCTTCTGTCTATCCTGTCGTTCTCAGGATTGCGGTGTTTCACCTTGGCCCTCGCTGCTCGGCCGCATTTCCGATTGGCCTACTCGCGCAGGAAAGCGTTCATGTCGGGGGTGGCAAGGGAGGTGTCGATATAGCCGAACGTGCCGTGTTCCCGCACCTCCTTTGCCGCGCTTAGCAGCCCGGTCATAGCCGCGCGATAGAGTGAGGTCGCCAGGCTGATGCGCTTCACCCCGGCCGCCGCAAGAGCCGCGACGGTGAACGACTTGCCCTTGATTCCGACCATGAAGTTAAACGGCTTACCCACCGCTGCGCAGACCGCGCGGACGGCTTCCAGATCCGGCAGTCCCGGCGCCATCAGCGCGTCTGCCCCTGCCGCCTCATAGGCCTTTAGCCGCTTGATCGTGTCCGCCAGATCGAGCCGCCCGCGCAGGAAATTTTCCGTCCGCCCCGTCAGCGTGAACGGAAACGGCAATGCCCGCGCCGCCGCGCAGGCGGCCGCGATCCGCTCCGTCGCATGACCGATCTCGAAGATCGGCGCGTCCGGGTTGCCGCTCGCGTCCTCGATCGAGCACCCGACCAGTCCCGACTCTGCCGCGAGCCTGATCGTCTCCGCCACAATTTCGGACGCGTCGCCGAAGCCCTTCTCCAGGTCCGCGGAGACCGGCAGGTCGGTGGCATCGCAGATCACCCGCGCCTGGGCCAACGCCTCATCTCGCGTGATCCGGCCGTCACGCCGACCCAACAAACCCGCCGCCGCGCCACTCGATGTCGCCAGCGCTGCGAACCCGAGCCCGGCCATCATCCGTGCCGAGCCGCCATCCCACACATTGGCGATGACAAAGGCGCCAGGCGCCTCATGCAGCGCGCGGAACTGCTTTGACTTATCGGACTGGGTCTGGCTCATCCGGCATCTCCTTCACCGAGCGGTTGCTCGCCTTGAGTTGCGCGTCTTGCAGCGCTGGCAGAGGTCATGCAGCAAATCGCATCCAGGGCGGGAGGGGGTGTAGCGCGATCTACCATGCTCGCGTCCTATCGCCCAAGCGCGGTCGAGCCCCGAGTGTTCGAGGGGTGCTATGCGTTACCTGGGCATCCTGGTGGGCTGCGCGGCGAGGTCAGAACACATTGAAAAAATGGCGGACCCGACACGATTCGAACGTGCGACCTCTGCCTTCGGAGGGACGCCGACCTCCATCAATATTGGGTTGTAGATCACGCACTAACGCGATGCTCGAGCGCACCGGGGGCAGTCAGGTGCCAAAATGCGCGGATTTCTGCCTCCTGACCAGCTGGCATCAGGTGAGCATAGCGCTCAACCAGCGCGACGCTCGACCATCCGCCCTCGACCTTCAGCGCCAGCAGATCGCGGTGGATAGCATAGTGCCAGGACGCCCAGGTATGCCGCAGGTCGTGGGGGGTGAAGCCTGACAGGCGGGCCCGCTGCAACGCGCCGCCGAATGCTCGCTTAATCTGGCCGCCCCCTTGGCGTTCCCGGTCGGCGTAGGCCGAGATGCGCATCGGTTGGCCTTGGCGCTTCGTGGTGGGCCGTTTTGTTTCCCAGCGGAAGACGGGGCCGTCTCGATCGGGTAATGCGGCCAGATCGAGAATGGCTCGTGGGTTGAGTGCGGCAATGCGGCGCCGGCCGCCCTTGGTCCGCCAGAAGATCGCGCGGCCGCCAGCGAGATCTACATCGCGCCAGTTGAGCTCCAACGCCTCAGATAACCGCGCACCGGTGCCGAGCAAAAATGCAAGCAGTGGTTTTAGGTGCGGCGCAGCGGAAAAAATGAGGCGAGCCGCCTCGGCGGGCAGCAAATAGGCGGTTCGCCCTTGTGGCTGTTTCGGAATCTCAAAAACCGGGACATCGCACCATCCCCGACGATGCGCGTGCCGCAAGACCGCGCGGATCGGCGTGACGACGCCGCGGCGCACGGTGCCAGGCGCCGCTTCCGGACCAAGTAGGCTGCGGCGCACCCGGTCAACTGCTTCCTGGTTCACCTCGGCGAGGCTGACGTCGCCGAGAGCCCTCAGAATGCGGTGGTGCCGGGCCTTTTCACCGTTAGACCGGGGTTCAGCGTCGAGGTAGCTGAGGACCGCTTCCGCGTATGATCGAGTGAGACGACGTTCGCCGTGCCAGGTGGTGCGCAGGATTTCGGCGTGGAGTGCGGCGGTCTCCTCCCAGGCGAGCTTGGGGTCGTCGCTTGCAGCGCGTCGGCGAACGCGGTCGGCACCGGAGAACGGCGTCCCAACGATCCAGAGGCCTTCCCGATCTTTCCGCGTCGTGACCCGGAGGCCGCCGCGATTGCGGGCTTTTGAGGGACGGGGCATCGCAGTGCTTCCTCCAGGGCGTGGCGGGCGGTCACATCGAACCGGATCACCCGTCCGCGTTGCAAGACAGGGATCCCGTGAGCCCTGATGACGTCGCGCAGCCAGCGTGATTTGACCTGTAGCTCGTTCGCGACCTCATTGAGCGTCTGATAGGCGGTTGCCATCCTCCTAAGGCCCTCCCGTTGCCTCCGCAGACATCGGGCCATAATCGCATCCCAATGCGAGTACCGTCAATCCTGTGTCGTATTATTATGCGATATGGTTGCCTTCAGCGAGTAGCTAGCAACAATGAGGCCCTCGATGGTCGTATCAACGCCAGCGGTGAGGTGGTGAAAGCCCCTCTCCCCTTCAAAGCGCATGATTTCGCCGGTCAATGAGACCATCGGATGGACACCTCTGGGTAGGTTCTCATAACTCGCCGGCAGGGTGAGCCAAGTCTCACCGGTCTCCTTGTTAACATCTACCTCCCGTATCGTGACCAGGCACTTTTCGTCCAAGCCTGCTTCCAGTTCCACTTCATGCGTGGGACGAAACCTTTCGGTGACCAGGACGTGATCGCCAGTCGCCGGTCGCCGATCCACATCCACATCAACAAAGTCTACGCAGATGACAATAGATCCCCGGCTGTAAAGGTGGCTGGCGGAATCATCCCTTATGACAGCTCCAAATCTTTCAGCGCCGGGGAAACGAAGGTCCGGTGGTAAATAAATATTAAGCGGTAAATAAGCGTCTATAGAATTCGCCATCTTCATAAGCAGCGTATTTGTACCAGGAGAAACGTCGACTTCATGAACCACGGCTATCGGTTCGACGAATAGCCCGACGAGAGGGGCTTCACCGATGAGGGCAGACACCGGCTGGCGAGAGGCCCGGGCGAGAGCGGCCAAGCTGGCATGCGTTAACGTCGCCGATTTTCCGGCTAAAAAATTGCGAAGCGTTCCCTCGGAAAGACCGGCCTCGCGAGTCCATCCAGCAACTGTCAGATTCGCGAGTTCCATGAAACGTCGCAGTGATCGGCGAAGCTGATCTACGGAGTCGTCTCTCATAGGGGGAAGAGTGCCATGCCTCGCATTGAAGCGCGACCGTATTTTAATGCGATTTACGGGTTGTTGACCGCATCAAAATACAGTAGGCTGGCTTCGCATTGAAGCGAGATACGGTAGGCAAGCCTCACAATGTCTGTCGATGTAGCAATTGCTCGCATCAGGGCTTATTCGCACCAAACCGATACCGTCCTGCGCCGCTTCGATCATCGCGACTGGAACCCCACGGTCGGGACACTTCGAAGGCTCGAAACCCTCATTCCCCCGGAATTCGAGCCTTATGAGCGAGAAGTGCTCGAGCAGGCGCCTGAGCGGAAGACACCATCGCGGCCATCACGGCGACCGCGCCCTAGGGTGCACGCGGATGCGCCAGCAGGCACCAAACAGACGCCAGCGATGAACTGTGTTGAATCGCACCGCCAGCATGTTGTCGAATCGGTCGAGGCGGCGCATCCCGGCGTGTCTGACAGTGGAAGGAAGCCGTGAGCGGCGCCCCTGTCACGGCGCGGCGCGGCACTCAGCAAGGTGAACCGACCCGGTTAAATGTGACACCCCTATCGGCTGCCGAGCGCAAGCGGCGCCAACGCGATCGAGCACGGTCGGCGGCTTTGCTCTATGCCCGCGACGACTGGCAGCTTTTTCTCGACGTCGCCACTCTGCCCCAAAAGGCTGGTGTGCAGCCCCGTGATCTACCCGCCCTGATTTTGAAGGAGGTGGTCGACAACGGTCTGGACGCCGGCGCTAGTGATGTCACCCTGTCCACGGTCTGGCGCGGGTCCATCCTCGAATACGTCATCGCGGACGATGGCCCAGGCCTTGAACCGTCAATGGTACCGACGCTGTTCTCGATCAACCGCCCGCTGCTGTCGAGCAAACTGCGGCGGCTGCCGCTGCGCGGGATGCTCGGCAACGGTCTGCGTGTCGTCGCCGGGGCCGTGGCTGCGTCGCAGGGGTCGCTTGTCGTCGAGACCCGCGGGCATCGCCTGGTGCTCCACATCGACGACACCACCGGCTTGACAACCATCAAGGCTGACGAACCGATCCCGCTTTTCCCCGGCACCGTCGTACGTGTGGCGCTCGGCAATGGACTCCGCTTTCGAGGTGCCGAGGGTGAGTTCATTCGGCCGGCGATCCGGGTCGCGCGCTTGGGGAGAGCCTACGACGGCGCGGTCGTCGTCGCATTGGTATTCGGACAGAGGGCTTCACCGGTTATTGCGGTGCGTTGAGCCCGCGACGACGACGGTGCGTGCAGTTGTCGCCGATCTTGGTTTTCCGCTGGACGATGATCGGCGCGCGCGCGACCTTAGTCGCGAAGACGCCGTGAAGGTGCTGGCGCAGCTTCAGGGCGCATCACCGCCTGTGGCGGCTGAGGCGCTCGGCCATATCGGCCCCCAATGCCTTCGACAACAGCTATGCGATCAAAACCGGAGTGGCCGCGATTGGCGGCGCACAAATCCCCTTCGTGATCGAGGCATGGGCCGTGTGCAGCCGCGGCGAGGCTCGCGGTCAGGGCGAGGCGGAAGTTACGCTGTGGCTGAACCGATCCCCGAATTTCGCGGAGATCGCCGGTGCCATATACGGTGGTACTCTCTTTCTAAAGGGCTGCGGGATCCACCAACGTATCGAAGGCGCCGGCGCCGGCAGTTACCGCATCATCGTTAGTATATCATCCCGTTCGTCGAGTTGGCCGGCGACGGTAAGACTCCCGTGCTCTTTCCTGTCCGCGGAACAATTATCCAGGTTGTCGGCAAGGCGGCCAAGGCGGCGCATCGCGCGATGGCTCGCCCGCCCACTACCGTGTCGATCAAAGAGGCGGCCTGGGCGGCGATGGAGCAGGCCTATGCCAAGGCCAGCGACGACGGCAGCCGGCACCCTGGGGACCGACAGCCGACGCTACCAGTTCACGAATAACGTACCGATCATCGATATTGGCCTGCGGCTTGTCGATGTCGAAACGATGGGCCTGCAAAGCGAGCCGGTTGAGGTCAAGGATTGGTCGAAACGCCGCGGCACCCTGGCGAGGCACGGTGCCACGAACGACGAGATCACTTTCATCCGCGATCGGCGCGCCGAGCTAAATGCGATGACCTCGCGTCAGTTCATCGACTTCATCGAAGCCAAGCTCACCATGCACGGTGTTGCAAAGGTAGTTCCCGATGCCGGCATTATCGAAGCGCATTGCGCGGCACCTGATCGAGCGGCGGCTTGCGCGCGAGGCACTCGACGAAATCCGGGATCGGATCACGATACAGGCGTCGGCGGCCGCGCTGCCGGAGAGGATTGAAGTTCAGCTGCGAGGTTACCTCGCTCGGCATCCCAGTCTTGCTTGGGATGACGCGCTGGCACAGATCATCGATGGACAAAATGGCCTCGATGTCGTGGGCTGAGCGCCTATCCCGGGTCGCTATCCCGGAGGAACAGGTTGTTGAAGGCCTCGCTCGCGCAATCTACTCGACGCACTGCCGTCCTCCCTCGCCCGAATGGGAACAAGCCAGCGATAACGTTCGCGATTGGGTGCGCCTCCAGGCGCGCGAAGGGCTTCTGTACCTGCGCACCTTAACAAGGCCATCAAAATGAACCGCCGCAAGAAACGCGCGAACCTCTCCGCGCCGGGAGAGCGGTTTCTTATGCTTCCTGACAATCTCCTGACGCACGGGGAGTGGATTCAGCTCGATCCGGCAGCGAGGGTAATCTTCATTGACGTCTGCAAACGCCACAACGGGAACAACAATGGTGCGATTGGATATGGTTGCGCCGCAGGGGCAAAGGCCGCGAACGTCTCACCTGCGACCGCGAACCGCAAGCTCAAGGAGTTACGGAAAAGCCGTCTCCTGAAGCTGCGGAGGGAAGGTGCCTTCAACATCAAAGATCGTCAAAAGCAAACGCGGGAATGGGAAATAACGATATACCCGGTTGCAGGCAGACCCCCTTCAATAAATTTGGCGTTCGGCGAGCGCCGGATCAAAGTCGAGCACTGGCTGCTTGAATCCGTCGCCTACATCGCGTTGTCAAAGCCCGCGAAGTGCACCTTCATCGAGTTGATGTGCCGCTTCGACGGCAACAACAACGGCGCCATCTCGTTCGGCGGAAAGGACGGCGGATACATCGGTTTCGTCGAGACCGGACAGAGCGCGCGTTGACCGAGCTCGAAGACGCCGGCTTCAGCGTCGAGACGGCGCCAGCAGATCTGCGCTACGCCATGCCGCGCAAGTGGCGCCTGACCATTTACGAGGCCGGCGGCGAAAAGGCGACCAAGGACTTCATGCGAACCCCGAGATCGGACCCGAAAAATCATTTCCCGGTGTCACCGACGCGGATTATAGGGCGTTGAACGTATCAACGCTGCGGACAACGATTTCGCCGAGGTCGCCCGCCCCGATGCCCGGCGTCGATGAAACCGGTAACGTCGCCAACCAGTTGCGCGAAAATCGCCCATTTTCTGACATCCGCGCCGGTGACACGTTCGAAGCCTCTGACATCCGCACCGGTGACACGCATATAGAAACCATCCCCGTATGGGCGAGGGGAGGCGAGGCTCCTCCGCTGCCCTCCTCGCGACCAACTACTCCTCACGTTGGCTTTTTGCCCTCTCGAGAAGAAAAGGTAAAATCTGACGGCATCGAGGTTCCGCTCTTCGGCGGTGACCTCAGCGCGGCTCCAACTCAGCTGGAGCTATTGCGCCTCGACTTGAGGCGCGTCCTCCCCCTCACGCCGCGAGGGACGCAGACAAGGATTGCAGCGGGGCTAGGCCTCACTCGGTCCGCCTTCTCAAACGCTCTCGCCGGCCGCGAGAGGTTCACCGCGACGACGGCGGCGGTGTTGCGGCAATGGGTGAATGCGGCGGAGGCCAATCCCGCATCGCCACCAACGATCGAGGAGTTTTTAAGGAGGACAAACGATGCAGCATGACCCGCGGCGGGTTCTTGCCGGGCAGGCGCTGGTAGCGGCCGAGAAGGCCGGCTTGAGAGTGTGGCAGCACCTCGGCGCGGCGTATGTCGCGCGGCCGGCGCGCGGTCGGCTGTTACCGGCTCCGAGGCATTGGCAACGACTGGTCGTCTCACTCTCCTTCGAAATCGCGGAGCTGCTGGATTTCGACTGCGGCTGGGGCTGCACCGTCGAACGCGTGCCGGGCGGGAAT
>WNFF01004631.1_pt1 | contig 15677 bp, 18 predicted proteins | sample 5400441 | NCBI WGS metagenome assembly WNFF01 (sample SAMN13153345, study PRJNA577476) | soil metagenome | isolation source: 120 cm saprolite under Douglas fir tree site 2 hole 3 replicate 1 | place: USA:California | collected 2015-04-18 | reverse complement strand
ACCTGACCGTCAACCGCCTCGGCTTCGGCGCGATGCGCGTATGCGGCACCAACATCTGGGGACCGCCGAAGAATCGTGCCGCCGCGCACGCCGTGCTGCGCAAGGCGTACGACCTGGGCCTGAATTTCTTCGACACCGCCGACAGCTACGGCCCGCACGTGGACGAAGAGCTGATCGCCGAAGCGCTGCATCCATACCCGAAAGACCTGGTCATCGCCACGAAGGGCGGCCTGTTGCGGCCACGCCCGGGCGCCTGGGATCCAGATGGCAGGCCCGAGCACCTCAAGCGCGCCATCGACGGCAACCTCAAGCGCCTGAAGCTCGAGCGCATCGACCTCTACCAGTTGCACGCGCCGGACGCGAAGGTCCCGTTCGCGGACTCGGTCGGCGCGCTGGTCGACGGGCAGCGCGCCGGCAAGATCCGCCACGTCGGCCTGTCCAATGTCAGCGTCAGGCAACTGGAAGAAGCGCGCCACATCTGCGCCATCGTGTCGGTGCAGAACGAGTACAACCTCGAGAATCGCTCTTCGGAGAACGTCCTCAAGGCATGCGAAAAACTGGGTATCGCTTTTCTGCCGTGGTACCCGCTGGGCGCGGGTGCGGCCCTGAAATCGCCGAAGGTGAAATCTCTGGCGAAAACACACCGGGCCCGGCCTGCCCAGATCGCGCTTGCCTGGCTACTGGCGAAATCGCCGGTGGTGCTGCCGATTCCCGGCACTGCCGATCTCGAACACCTTGAAGAGAATGCAGGCGCAGCGCAGCTGACGCTGTCGCCGGACGAGATGAGGGAATTGAATTAGGGCGGCCACCTCGTCATCAGCGAGCGTATGGCCGATTATGCGCAGCACACGAGTCTCGTTCGTACAAGAGATCTACCCATTTCCCAGCCAGCCCGTCCTCAAAGCCCAACGCCAGTCCTGTCACGTTTCCGCCAGGTCGCCCTCAGCTCCCGCCGAGCCCGATCCCCACGTGGGAACGCGCGGAATGGCCCCGAGGCCTAGATTGGGGGCTGAGGAACAGTGACCGCAGAACTCTCAGGCGATGGATCGAGGACTTCCAACCCTCTGCTCACCCGCCCGATGCCTCGTCAGGCTCTGCAACCGCTCCTTTGCCCTCCATATGATCGACAGCGCCAGACAGGTCATATTCACCGGAGACGCTCGGATCAACCGGCCCCTCGCTCCATGGCGCACATCACAGGAAGACCGCGAACCGCCGACCACGCCTTACTTGGCGCGGAGCTGTCCCAACGCACTGAGCCAGTTTTCGAGATGGTAGGTCCGGGTAATCTTGCCGTCCTGGATGGTCTGGATGTCGATCGCCATGATCCGGAAGCTCTTTCCCGTATGCGGTACACCAAAGAGGTCCCCGGCAGGTGTTCCGGTGACCTCGCCCCGGACGACGACACGATCCCCCGCGACCAGAACTTCCTTGATCTCGAATCTCATGTCGGGGATAGACTTTGCAAACCCTCCGACCACCTTGATCGACGTATCACGGCCCCAGCATTCGCTGGGCAGATAACCCCAACAGGATTCATAGTCCGCAGTGAGCACTTGTTCTTGCAGTGTTTTCATATCACCTTGGACGGGTTGGTTGAACAAGCTGTACCAAGGAGCAATGACGGCACGTGCTTGCGCCTCCGTCAGACCCTGTGCCGGGGCGGCCACGGCGCTCGTGAGCAGACCCGTGATGATGGCGAGCTGAAACAGTACCTTCATGGTGACCTCCTTTTGGGTGCAACGGAGACGAGCCAGATATGATGATCATCATCCTGAGCTTCAGTGAGGATTACGCACATCATCCTCGCTGTCAAGGCCATGGGTGGGGGACCTACTGATGGGCCATTCCCAAGCGAACAAGACTGAAAGCCACGACCGCATCGTGAAGGTAGCCGCCACGCGCTTCCGAGAAGCCGGGGTCGATGGCGTGGGCGTCGCGGATCTCATGAAAGCCGCCGGCCTGACCCACGGCGGGTTCTATCGGCACTTCGCCTCGCGCGATGAATTGGTCGCCGAGGCGATCGAGCGGGCGCTCGACGACGGGGGCGCCGCGGTCTCCACGATCGCGAATCGCAAGCACGCGGCCCTGCGTAGGCTCATCGACGCCTACCTCAGCGTGGCGCACCGCGATGGCCTCGCCACCAGCTGCGCCGTCACCACGCTGGCCAGCGACGTCGCCCGCTGTGGCAAGCGAGCACGATCCGCCTACACGCGCCAGGTCACCATCTATCTGGAGCTGCTCACCAAGCTGGTCGTGGGGGGCACCCGGAAATCGCGTCGGGTCAAAGCCATTGCCGCCCTCTCCGCGCTCGTCGGTGCCGTCTCGATGGCCCGCGCGGTGAGCGACGAGACGCTCTCCCGCGAGATACTCGAGTCGGCCGCGGATGAGCTGAAGGCCGCTTTGAAGAGCCCCCGATAGGACGCGGGCGGACCCGCGCGGGACGAGCGGGCCCTACCCACCCACGTCGAGGTCAGGTCCCGTTCCATGGCGAGGGCATGCTACCAGGCTGCCGCACCGCGGCGCCCGAAGTGGACATTACAATCTCGTGACGGCCAGAATCCTACCGTCATGCCACCACCCGGAGGAAGATCCGCGCCCGGCCCAAGCCGCCCATTCGCATCGGGTCGAGGCGGGCACGCGGGGTGAGGCGCCGAACGCCCAGGCTCCCTCTTGCGGAGCTCGAATGGAGCGCGTTGCGGGCAGGGCAGCGCCGCGCGTCTGCCTAGCGAGCTCTTTTGATGCTCATTTCGGAGAGCGTCAACTGCTGGCCCAAGCTCACACCGGCGTCACTCCTGATCCGCGCGCTGCAGGAGTGAGGGCGGGGATGGTCAGGCCCAGGGCCTTGGCGGTCCTGAGGTTGATCAGTTCTCGACGGTGCCGGCGCCTCGATGGCCGGGGCCGGTGGGACCGGGCGCGTCGTGGTGAGTCATGGCGCTGTGGGGGTCCGGCTTCTGGTGGCCGGGTTGACCCCGGTCGCCTGCGCGGCCGGCCTGCGGCGTCGCATCATTAGACCTGGCCGGTCGATGTCTTACAGATCAGTGGTGCCGAAGGGGGGATTCGTTCGCGCCGCCCTTCGGCACACCCAGGCATGCGCCGGATTTTCGTGGATTCTTCTCGATGCGTCAAGCACTTCCCCGGTCCAGGCTGTTGGCACTAGGTAACACAGAATGAGCCACTTTGACACCAGCTGTACTCCCGATTTACTCCCGGCCGACCCCCCCGTTATCCTTCACGGCTCTCACGGCACGGCGAGGACTTCCGGGGCGCGCACCAGGCTACTTCAGTACCGTGGGAGTTGACCCCGGCACGACCGGTGTCCCGCAGCGCGGACAGTGGGTCCAGCCTGCCTCAAGGGGATTCTTGCAATACCCGCACGCCGGCGCCGGGATCGTGGGAGCGGCGGGTTGCGGTTTCGGTGTCTGCTCCGCTTCGGGTTCCGCCCCAATCCCCTTCTTGAACTCTTTCATGGACTTCCCGAGCGATTTCGCCAGGTCCGGGAGCTTGCTCCCACCAAACAGCACGAGGACGATTACCAGGATGAGCAAAAGCTCTTGGCTGCCCATGCCAAACATGTCCAGTCTCCTCTATGTTGTCCCCCGCGCCGCTCAGTCTCGGCTCCCACCCTGGAAGCGAAGCAAGATCAGGAAGAGGTTAAGGAAATTGAGATAGAGCGAGAGGGCGCCCACGATCGCATAGGACCCACGCTGGCTGTCCGGGATTGTCAACGCCATCTGCTTCAGGCGTTGTGCGTCCCAGGCGGTGAGACCGGTGAACACGAGCACGCCGACGACCGAGATCAGAAATTGCAACGCCGCGCTGTGCCAAAACATGCCGACCACCGACGCGAGGACCAACCCGATCAGCCCCATGAAGAAGAACTGGCCAGCGCCGGCCAAGCTCCGCGTCGTCGTCGAGCCGAAGAGAGCCAATGCCCCGAACATCCCCGCCGTGACGGCAAAAGTCGTCGCGATGGAGGCGCCCGTGTACATGAGCAGGATCAGCGACAATGTCACACCATTCAACGCGGAGTAGAGGACAAAGAGTCCCACCGCCACGTTCGGCGCGAGCTGCGTGGCTCGCCCCGAAAGGTAGAAGACGAGGCCGAGCTCACCAAGGACTAGGCCGAGGAAGAGAATCTGATTGGAGGCAATCATCTGGACTATTGTCGGCGACCCGGCCACTGTGAACGCCACAACGGCGGTAACACCGAGCCCAGCAAACATCCACCCGTACACTTTTCGGAGGAAGGCGGTGACGCGTTCGGCCGCCCCAAGCGTCACTGGAGAGGTCGAGGCGGGTGTCATTTCGAAGTCGGCCATCTTCTTGCCTCCTTGGAGCTCGCCGGGGGTCGCGACTGGACCTACTGGGATTGCTAGCGGTGTGTTCAAGCTCAAGACGTCCATGGGCTCCGCATGCACGGCCCTCACCCAGTAGGGTACTCCGAGTCAAGCCAGTTCGCTTTGATGCTACGGCAGTCCGTTCGTGCGCCGGAATACGCTAGAGCGCGCCCGAGTTGAACGCAAACTGGACATAAACTCAGACCGGAAGAAATCTTTTGACGGGCAACTCCGTAAAATGAATGGTGGGCGGTGGCGGAATTGATCCGCCGACACCAGGATTTTCAGACCCAGCCCCGCCGCCTTCTACGGACGCGTGATTCGTTGCGACACGTTATCACTCGCAGTCTTATAGCCGCCGGCCTAGCTTGATAACCGCGGATCAGGACGGATCACGCCGCATGACTCGGTCCGAGTTCGGTTCGAGTCACCAGGTCGGCGACCCTTCTCCGTCAGGGCCTGGACAGGACCCGGACTCGGCCGGTCAGATTGATAGTTACGTGGTGGAGGATAAGGGAATCGAGCTACCCTCTGCGACCATCGATGTAACCGCGTGAGTTCTCAGCCCTTCTTCACTCGACGCGATGGACTCAAGGTAGCAGCATGCGGTAGCAGAGGCAAGGCCGGGTTGTGGAGCATCTGTCAATCTCCTAACCTTTCTCCATGTTGACGTACCGGCTGCAAAGAAGGCGCTTCCGCATCCTGCAAGGCGGTGTGCCGTCGTTCCCTGCCCCTGTCCACATTGAAATGCACCTTGGCCCGCCACCGCCGTTTGGGATGGGTGTTGGTGGGCGTACCACCACGCGAGCAGCCCCGGCCACCGCCTCCATTGATGCAAATACCGGCCACGCAACCATCGCCTCAGCAACACCGTTCGATCCCGTTGATGTCACGGTCGAGTACCAGAACATGGCCGTTCAGATGAAGGGTGACATCCTTACCGTTGACGTGACATGCACCGATCTCCAAGAACTGCAGGGGTTGGTCGAGACGTTCTATCGTCTCCTCCCTGCAATCCTGAACGTAGACTTTGGCGACCCGCCACATGTCCTTCGCGGCTCGGGGACAATCGGCCAATCATCTTTCATCTGGGAGCTTGTCGAGAACTACGCGGAGTTCTACCCAACGACAACAGAGAAACAACAGCATCGGATAATAGACGCGCTAGAGCGCATGACCGGCCTAATCTCTGAGGGCAAGAACAGGCGCTTGGCCGCTGCCTACCACTATTTCCATGTTGCATGTCGCTTGCGAGCAGCTGGGGACTCGCCGTGGGAGTTCATGGGCGAGGCGCTCGTGAACCTCACGAAGACACTCCAGGCCCTCTTTGGTGAGAGTAGAGATGATGTCCGAGTCGGCCTCGGATCACTTGGTTACTCGAAAGAGGAAATCGAACGTAGCTTCATCCTAGTTATGGTTCTTCGTCAGTTCGACGCAGGTCACGTAATGCTCTCCATCATGACTGACGTTCAGGCAGTCTCGCTCAACCGCTACGTGCAGGGTCGTGAGCAGCGATTCCGTACTCTCCTACAACGAGTCACCGCGGCCGTTGCTGCTGGAACCTGCCAACTCGAACAGCGAGAAGCCCTCACGCTAGACGCCAAGGAAGAAGCCCTCTTAAGTGACGTCGAAGCGGCGAATCGGTTGGAGGAACAAAGCCGGCCCAGTACGTGACCAGCCCTGCTCTCATGCACGCCATCCAGGTTCCTCGCCCATTCCACACGCCCGGTTGGGTGTACGAGGAGAAATACGACGGGTGGCGAATGCTGGCGGTCAAGGAAGCTGGCGGCGTGCGGCTCGTCAGCCGGAACGGCCGGGATCATACCAAGCGGTTCCACGCGATAGCCGAGGCACTCGCGGCGCTCAAGCTCAAGACCTTCACCCTCGACGGAGAAGTGGCGGTGTTCGACGCCGAGCTAGTCTCGCGCTTCGCTTATGTGCCTGGGCGAACCCTCAAGTGGCTCAAGGTGAAGCAGCCGAAGTACCGGGAGGGGGAACGAGGCTGGGAACCAAACGGCCAGTAAGGACGGTGACTGTTGACACTCTGCGGGATCGGCTCTATGGTCGGACCCTGCGGAGCTCTCGAAGATCCCTTCCTGGTTATTCTCGGAGGACGGTTGATGCCTGATCCTCAGGACCGGAAAGCCAGTCCCAAGCCACCGAAGCAGCCACCGCTGCACACCATACTTCTGACCTCAAGCTTTGCCAGCCGGAACCGCGAGCTAGTGACGACGCTTTCGAAGCATCAGTTGGTGTACTCCATCGCCGGTTTAGTTCTTGGACTTGCGTGCGTCATCGGTGGCCTCGTGCTATTCCTATTCGGCGTAACGGGTTCCACTAGCTGGACTGCGCGCTTCCTAGGGGCCAAGAGCCAGATCACCGATGCTGCTCCTGGAGCTGTGCTGTTTATCGTCGGGTTGTTTACCGTATTTTTTACAAGGTATGTGCTGACAGTTCGCTAGTAACTCGGACAGTCAACTCGCCTCCCCAAGACTCGGAATCAATCGCCAGCGCCCGTCCTCAGTCGGCACCGGCATTCCCTCGACGCGGTGGCCGCACCACTCCACCCGATCCCACACGCGGAAGGGTTCCCACTTGTACCACTTCAGATGCTCAGACGGGATCGTCAGGTCCGGTATCTCGCACCCACAGGTCGGACACGGACGCTTCGCGTGAGGCCGGCCGCGCTCGTCAAGCCACGTGGGCGGGTTCATCGGGTGGCGTGCCTACCTCAACAACACCCATGCGGCCAAGACCAGCCCGACACCTGCCATCGTCACATACACGAGCCGGAAGCTATCGGCATAGCTGATCGGCATGAGACGAAGGCGTTTCACCGTCCAGCGTTGCTTGGTGCGGTCTGTCAGATAGTCGTCCCGCTCGATCAGACGCAGGACGTGCGGTGTTTCGTCAGGCAACAACGCGTCCACCGGCCACCGCTCGTCAAGGAAGCGAAGTGCCTCCTCGCCTCTCTTCACGAGACCGCGAGTCCTTTCCTAAAGACGCCAGAAGGTGAAGGCCGCTAGAGTGAGGAGCAGTGGCAGGAGTGCAGCGAACTTTGTGTCAGCCCCCATGCTTCGGACTGCGGGAAACGCGCCCAGGATCAAGCCAGCAAGAATGAGGAAGAAGTTGAACAGCTTCATACGCTGATCAGCGTGCAGCGCGAAGTATCCCCAGGCGTAGGCCCGAGCGTCCCTCCGTTCCTCCGGCGTCATAGCTTCACCCGAGCTAGTCACCCATGGTCCGCCGAGGAGAATAGCGCTCGCTCTCGCGCTGTCAATCACGATCTTTCCCTCTCGCGTCCGGAATGGTCTCGCAAGTAACGCGCGGATCATCCTAGGATCGTGTGCGGATCACCTGACCCTCCCTCAGCTGCAATCATCGCGGTCCTCGGAGGGTCAATCTCCGTCGTGAAACCGTGAGAGGCTTGCCTCGAACATGGTTCTCGGAGACGTAACCTAGCGCTCACCAGACGTTCACCACGACTCGAGACGGGAGGCTTCACCTAATGAACGACCTGACGATGACGCTCAAGACGGACAGCTTCGCGGTGGCTGAGGTTCGATCCACGAGCAACCTACACGTGTCCTTGGTGATCGCCAAGACGGACCAGTGGAACGCGGCCAGTCTCTTGAAGCTGTCGGCAATGCTCGCGGGCGTGGCTGGGATGCTCACCACGGAGGCGTGAGCGCCACAAGCTAACCGCCCGTTAGTCTCCGGTCTACTCGGAGGTTGGCGGGCGGTTTCTTTTGTGGTCAATCTGCAGGCGGCGAGATCGCTACTCCGATCCCGTCGGGAGCGTGATCGGCACCTCGAATTTGATTCGGCTTACCGTCATATCCTTGCTCGACACAGAGCCTTCGCTTCCGATACCGACACCCAGAACACTGATCTTGCCTCCACCGGATACCTTGTCGCCGGCTTCCGTGGTCACAGCTACGTCAAACTGGACGAGGTGAACAAGGTCGTTTCCGATTGTGGAGAAGTACTTGCCTTTCGGAGCGTGGTCGGCTTGGATCCTGATACTCCCCGGGTTGATGATGCCCAGGTTGCTAGTACTGATGACGCCTGGATGCTGAGCCGCTCGCACGCCCTTTAGGATTTCTTCGAGGGTCGTCTGAACGAAGTCGGCAAGGTTCATGTTGCCTCCCGTGCCTCTCCGTTGCCAACGGATCAACCCCTTGGTGAGCGAGAGGACCTTTCTTGCGGTCCAAGCGATCACCCTCGAAACGCCATGATCACCTGCACCGCCGAGCCACCGGCAACAGGTTCAGCGTACGTTCTTCACGCTAGCCTGACGTTCACGAAGTCGGCTAGCGTGATTACATCTACCACCGGTTTGCCACCATTCAGCGTCAAGCTCCCGGTCCCGGGGGTGATGGCGTAGTTCCGAGGTTCCGGCTTCGAGGGCGCGAGAACCTCAAGCACGTCGTCTATCCAGTATGCGAGAACGACGACGGCGGTGCCGACGAGACGCTTGAGAAGCCAACGGCGAGATGGGCGCTCCATTTTGTGTCTCCTTCCGTGTGAGTCAGATGTTCGAGTCTACACTGGGTTGTGGTGTCGTGTCCCATCTACAGCCGGCCGTGGGTCAGTCCAGAAAATGACCAAAAACTCTCTCAGCCCATACGCTACCTCGGGCCGGTCGCAATCCCCCGGGCCGCCCCCAAAACCGATCCCTGCACACCCACCATGGTCCCTGAGCCGCGCCGCCTGCCCTGCTCCCACGCAACCGCCCAGGAGCCACCACACAGGGCGTGGCCGCGTACCCTGCCCGTCGAGGTGTCGAAGGTAATCCGAGCGGCACAGCGAGGCGGGAGCGCGGTCCTCAGGGTTGCTCGCTGCCCTTGCGCGGCTGACCTGGGGCCGGCAGACGGCTTCGCGCGTGGTGTCGAACACGGTATTCGGCACTGGAAGCACCGCAAGTGCCGCGATGGAGACGAGTTGTGCGGGGACGCGGTCTGCATATCCCGCCGACTGCTACAAACTGCTACACAAGCGAGCCGAGAGGCTGGATCGGGATCCCGTGTGCGTTTCTCCAACACAGAAGCATGGACACAGGACTTCCAATCCCGGGCGCAGCCCTGACCAAGGTGTCGCAAGCTGTATCACCTCCGGCTTCAGGTCCTCCGGTCGAGGACTTCCCGGACCTTCAACAAGAGGGTGTATGGCGTAAACGGCTTTTGAAGAAACGCGGTCCCTTCCTCCAGCATCCCGTGCCGAACGATCGCGTCATCCGTGTAGCCGGACATATACAGGACCCGAAGGTCTCGATGTTCCGGCGCCAGTCGCTCCGCGAGGCCTCGCCCGCTGAGCTGGGGCAGCACCACATCGGTCACCAGGAGATGAATCGGGCCGGAGTGACTGCCCGCTAGCTGCAAGGCTTCTGCAGGGGCGGCGGCCGGAATGACCGCGTAGCCATGTCCGTCGAGCGTCTCGCGCGCCAACGCCCGTACTTCGTCGTCGTCCTCGACCAAGAGGATCGTCTCGGAGCCCCGGGCGAGCGTGGGCGCCGCCGCCGTCGCCGTCCGGTCAATCGCCTCGTCGACCCGAGGTAGATAGATCTTGAATGTCGTTCCCTGCCCGGGCTCGCTATAGACCCCGATGCTGCCGCCGCTCTGCTTGACGATCCCGAAGACGGTCGCCAGGCCCAGCCCGGTCCCCTTGCCAGGGTCCTTCGTGGTGAAGAACGGCTCGAAGATCCTCGCCTTGATCGCGGCGTCCATGCCGTGTCCCGTGTCGCTGACGGCGAGCATCACGAAGCGTCCAGCGTTGGCACCCGGGTGCCGCCGGGTATAGGTCTCGTCGAGCTCCACGTTTGCGGTCTCGATGGTGAGCGTGCCGCCCTGAGGCATGGCATCCCGCGCGTTCACGGCCAGGTTCAGAATGACCTGCTCAAGCTGGGACGGGTCGGCCTTGACGGCCCCGAGCTCCGGCGCCGCCACGACGGCGAACTCAAGATTCTCTCCGATGAGCCGGCGCAACATGGGCGCAAGCCCCGTGACGACCGCCTTCACATCGAGCACTTTCGGTTCCAGGACCTGCTTCCGGCTAAAGGCGAGTAGCTGGCGCGTGAGGGCCGCGGCGCGTTCGGCCGTGGTCTGGATCAGATCGATGTGCCGGCGGAGCGCATGGTCGGCCGGGAGCTGCGCGAGCACGAGGTAACTCCGCCCGGTAATGACGGTGAGCAGGTTATTGAAGTCGTGCGCAATCCCGCCGGCCAGCTGGCCAATCCCCTCCAACTTCTGCGCCTGACGCAGCTCCGACTCGAGCCGCTTGCGCTCCGTGATATCCGCGACGCTCCACTCGTAGTGGAGCACCTGGCCACCCGCGTCCTTTTCGGCTCGGGCCCCCAGACTCACCCAAATGAGGGTTCCATCGCCCCGCCGCGCGTGAACCTCGAAGTCCTGGACCACCTCGCTGTGTTCGATCATCGCGACTAATCGGGGCCGGTCCTCCGGATCTGCGTACAACTCCCGCGCATTGACACTGAGCAGGGCCACGATATCGGGATAACCCCAGATTCGCGCGGCGGCAGCGTTCGCCGCCAGCATCCGGCCGTCAGGCAGTGAACGCTTGACGGCAATTTCTTCGCTGAGGGTCCCGGTGCAGAGAATCACCGGGCACTCCGGCCACTTTGATTTGAGCGTGTCCAGCACGATGAATCCGTCCGTGAAGCCGAGCGCATAGTCGGTGATGACGAGGTCGAACGGCTCGGCCTCGAGCGCCCGCGCCAGGGCCTCCGCGTCGCCGGCTTCCTGCACCTCCAGCGCGTCCAACTCGCGCGCGAGCGCCCGCCGGACAAAGACGCGATCATCCGGATTGTCGTCGATCAGAAGAACCCGCCACGGATGGCTCATGCACTCTCTTCTTGAGGCTGGCGCCCGAGTCGTCCAGGCGCGCGGCCATCGGGAGAGGCACCCAGCGTGAAGTAAAAGGTCGCACCTTCGCCGGGTGTGGAGTCGGCCCACACCTGGCCGCCATGGCGTTCGATGACCCGCTGCACAATGGCGAGGCCCACGCCAGTCCCCTCGTATTCATTGGCGCTATGGAGCCGCTGGAACACCCCGAAGAGCTTATCGGCATGATGCATATCGAAGCCGGCGCCATTATCTCTGACAAAGTACACCGTCGGGCTGTCCGCTTCCGTTCGGCAGCCGACCTCGACGGCGGCGGGGTTTCGGTTGCGCGTAAACTTGATCGCGTTGCTGAGCAGGTTTGCCAGGACCTGCTTTAACATGGCGGGGTCCGCCTGGGCGGTTCCGAGCCGGCCCACGGTGAACGCAATCGGGCGGTCCTCGCACGTGGAGCGGCATTCGTTAAGGGTCTGCTTCACGAGATCGTCCAGTTGCACGGGCGCGACCGCTAGCCGCTGGCGCCCGAGGCGGGCGAACACGAGCAAATCGTCGATCAATTGCTCCATCCGCCGCGTCCGATCCTGAATCACGCCGAGCAACCGGCGAACCTCCGCCTCCAGCCGCTCGCCGAAATCCTCTTCCAGGATCGTCACGTAGCCTTGGACGGCCCGCAGCGGCGCCCGGAGGTCGTGCGACACCGAATACGAGAACGCTTCCAGGTCCTTGTTGACGGCGGTCAGTTCGTCGGTCCGGAGCTGCACGAGCTGCCGCTCCCGGCGCTCGCTGTCGTGGGCCTCGGCCAAGCGGGCATACAGTCTACCGTGCTCGATCAGCAGCACCAGGAGCACGAAGCTGGCCGCCAAGAGGCCGTAAATCCGGCCCGCATAGAAACCCACGTCGAAGCGCCCGGCGTTGAGGACCGCCGAGAGCGCGATATCGAAGAGCCAGGCGCTCATGACGACCAGGAGCCACACGTCGAGCACCGAGTGCGGCCGCCGCCGCCAGAGCATTCCCAACGCCAGCAGGCTGAGTGCCCAAACGCTCGACACGATGGTCACCATCGCCGGCGTGTAGCGGTTGCCTTGCATGATCGCGGGGAGAGCGTGCTGCGCCAGCGTCGCGAGGAGTGTGAGCCCGCACACGGCGGCGAGCACGGCGGCACCGGCGGACAGTACCGCGACGCTGGCATGCCGCGTGGGCTGCGTCGCCTGGTGTCCCTCGTGCTTGAGCAGCGCGTACGCTCCGACCACGAGCGGGAAGCCGCCGTGCCAAAACATGTACAGCCACGCCGTGGTCTGGGGCCCGGCTCCGAGGAGGCCAGTCTCCGAGAACAGGCCGGGGAACGTCAGGGCATGCGAGGCGGCCATCAAGGCGGTGAACAGGTAGCCGCTGGCGAGCACCAGGAGCGCCCGTGATCGGAGGATGGCGAACTGACCGAATAGCAGGACCGCGGTGATCAGATCGTTGACCACGAGCGCCGATTGATAGACCGGAATAAAGGCCCAGACCGGGAAAAGGCGCACCTTGGCAAGGGGTACCGCGATGACGAAGACGGCGGCACTCACCAGCACGACTGCGAGCGCCAGTCGCCGCTCCCCGTGTCCTGCGGGTAGTGTCGACAGGAATACCTGACGATCCTCTGCCAATTCGCGCGCCATGTCCCTTCTCGAAGCATACCTGGTCCTGGCCGTTGCCTCGGCAGCCTAATGTCGGCCGGATCAGCGCTGCCCAGGTGCCAGCCCCCTGCGTCAGGAGTCGCGGGAGGGGAGAAGGACTTCCAATCCCGCGTCCGGTTCCGAGCAAGCTGTCCCGAAGTTGCTTCAGCTTTCGCGTCCGCACGGGAGCATGGTCGGATAACACCTTAGCTGAAGTGCCATGACCTGCGGATCAGTGAAATGTCACGACATCCGGCCCGCCGGTCGCATCGTTATGCGGATTGGGAGGCGTCAGGGACGGAGTCCTGCGTTCAGAAAATCCTCAGTTGGCGCCACCGCAACCTGAGTGCAACTACGCGGACTTGCCGAAAGCAGCGTGGTTGTTCAAGAACCGCTTGGTTCCTGAACGGGCCGAGCTGCCAAGGTCCGATGCGACATGGCTCAGCCCGCCTTCTTTCGAATCACATTCCCGCTCACGATGGTGGTCTTGCCCTGGTAGGTGAGCCCGCTCTCCCAGGCGACCTTATAGAAGCCTCGCTTCCACAACACAACAATCTTACCCTCGGCGACCTCAGGGAACGCCTTGAACTCGACCCGATCACCTTTCTGGAATGTCGCGGTCATCATCGTGTCTCCCTTCCGATGTTCCAGGCCCACCCCGCTCTCTCCACTGTTTCGGTTCCCGGCGACTCCGGAACGCAGCGCGGGCCCTATCGAAAAGAGAGTGCAGCATTGAGCAAAGGCCCCCCCGGCCACGAGGGAAACCGCGCGCTAGCTCAGTCGGCTCCCCCTGGCCACGAAATCGAGAATCTTCCTGTTGAGCTCGTCAGGTCACAAGCGGCAACATGTGCTCGGCTCGTTCGATGATGTCCAGCTGCGCCCCCAGGATGAGTCCAGCGAGCTGCTCGGAGAGCACCGGCGGCGTGAACCGATCAAGGCTCCCGCACAGGATCAGCGTAGTCGGCACGCAGAGGCTCCGCGCCGTCTCCTCAAGGCGCATGCCTCGGGCGACCGTCGCGTCCGTCGTCAGCGTGTCCCGACGGCACTTTTGGAGCTCCTCCATCCCCAGAGCGACGGCCTGCGGCGGCGCCCCCGGCGCGAACAAGATCTTCTGCACGTTCAGGAGGAACAGGAACTGTCGAACAGGAGTCGGCAAGAGGTGCCAGATCAGTCGCTGGAGTGGCGTGGTGCTCTCCGGGAGACGGGCGCAGCTCGAGATCAACACTAACCCCTTCACCCGTTCCGGATGCCGCGCGGCCAGGACCAGGGCCACGGCGCCGCCCAACGAGTGTCCCGCGACCCAGACCGGTCCTGTCCCGAGTACCTCGAGGAGCCGATGGGCGGTGTCAGCATACCCCTCAACAGAAGGTTTCCAGATCGGTGCGGATTCGCCGTGACCCGCCAAGTCGAGCGCAAGGACCCGCAGCGTCCCAGCCAAGTCCTGGAGCTGGGGCATCCACGACCGAGCGCTGACTCCCGCCCCGTGGAGGAGCAAGACGGTTTCGGTGCCCGGCTGGCTCCCAGCAGCCAGATACGACACCCGACTCGCCTCAGGCCCGACGCCGCGCCTGACGACGTCCCCGTCGCCCGGCCGCGTAATGTGCAAAACCTCGGCGTTCATCGCCTCATCCCACGCGCCTGCCGTCGATCCCACGCACCGCCGGCCACCAACCACACTCGGCGTTCACCGTATGATCCCGACACTAACTTCGGGATATTCGCGCAGGGTCACCCAATCCGTTCGTGCCTTGTCCCATTCCTGCAAGACCAGCCCGCAGGAGGCGAAGAGCTGGCGGATCCGCGCGGCGTCCCAGCCCACCACCTCCTCGAGGACGGGCACCGGGACGCTCAAGGCGTTGTCACTGACGACGGTCCGTTGCGCGATCCGGGTGATGTGCTTGGCCTCAGACACTGCGATCGTAAAACCATCGCCGTTGTTGACGTGCAGCATGACGTGGAGATCGGAGCTGCCATCTCCCACATAGATCGTCCGGTCCGGGCTCACCTGGAGCTCCGTCGCGAGTTCCTCCAGGATCGCGACTTTCCCATAACCCGCCGGGACCCTCGTGATGGCGCAGATCTCGCCGGAGGACGCGTCATATTCACACTCCGCGCCGTAGATATGGTCCGCGGGAACGATGCCCTCGAGCGCGGACTGGACGACGGCTCTAGGCGCGGCCGAAATGACATAGAACGAGAATTCATATCCATCGACGCCCGCGTTGAGACACTCGACGAAGCGCTTGATGTCCTTCTTCAACCGTACCTGCTTTCCCGTCTCGATCAGATGCTCGCGGCGCACGCACCGGAACTCAGGATCGTGACGAAGGAGATACGCGAGCTCGGCACCCTGCTGCACCAGGTGGATGTCAGAGAGGCCACTGACCTTCGCTCGAAAGTTTGAGACACCAATCAGTTCGCTAAGGACAATGCCAGAGTCGTTGAAGCTCAAGGTCAGGTCGAAGTCGCTGGCGATGAGGTAGTGGCCGGGCGCTGCTCTTCTCGTGGGCATATTGATTCCTCCGCCTTTTTAGATGCACGGATAGCACCACGTGTCGCTGATATCGTGGCCGCGAGCATTTTCCCTGCGTGAGCGAGATCCGGTCTGCTGGTTCGGTGGGCGTGTGCCTAACGATGCGGCACTGCCTCAAGTAGGTGATCGATCGACATGCACTTCCGAGCGAACCTGGAGTTGACCCGCTCCCGTGGACATTGTTCCCCTATGGGGGGAGGAGTCCACGATGCCGAAGAGCCGACCGCCGTATCCACCGGAGTTCCGGCAGCGGATCATCGAACTGGCCCAGGCCGACCGCGACGCCGGGCAG
>WNFF01002278.1_pt1 | contig 15677 bp, 14 predicted proteins | sample 5400441 | NCBI WGS metagenome assembly WNFF01 (sample SAMN13153345, study PRJNA577476) | soil metagenome | isolation source: 120 cm saprolite under Douglas fir tree site 2 hole 3 replicate 1 | place: USA:California | collected 2015-04-18 | reverse complement strand
CGGGAGACCGCCTCCGCAACAAAGATGGTGCCGACGGCAACGCCCATCACGATCAGCCAGACCGTCAGCGCCGCGGGACGGGCCCAGATCCGGGAAAGAACGGCCGCGACAGTTCCAAGGACGCCGACCAGGGCCAGCGCACCAGGGAGACCGAAGCCCCCCATGTAACTGCCGTGGATCACGAGCGGCCGCTGCATTTCCCCCAGCCTAGCGTCGCTCGGTGACCGCGAACCAGATCACCCTCCTGCTGGCTAGCTCCATATACATGAGGACGTAGAGCCGCTTCAGGAACACGGTATCGACGGTCAGGAAGTCGGTGAGGACGATCGCCGAGGCCTGGGCTCGCAGGAACGCCTTCCAGCTCAGCCGCGATCGCAGCGGCGCCGGACCGATCCGGTTCCGGCGCAGCAACTTGCGGATCGCAGTTGCGGAAACCACGTAACCGAGCTTGAGCAACTCGCCGCGGACGCGGACGCAGCCCCACTTCGGGTTGTCCTTGGCCATCTCCAGAATCAGCGTCTGAAGCTCTGGATCGAGACCTGGTCGGCCCGGACTTCGCCGGCGGCCAAAGGCCGCCCACTTTCTGCGCACAAGTTGGCGATGCCAGCCGAGCACCGTCTCGGGCTGGACCAGCATCCCGACCCAAGCTGCCCGCTTTACTCGGTGGCTCAGCGCGGCCATGATCGCCCGGTCAGCCACGTCGAGCTGCGGCCGCTTCACTTGACGGCGTACGACTCGCAGCTGGTGGCGAAGAAGCAGCAACTCTGCCTCAGAGTCGCGAACTCGCAAGCCCGCGTCGGCAACATCGAGGAGGAGGCGCAGGAGGGAGTAGACAAGCGCGAACAACATCCGAAGGCGATGCTAGCGGCTAACCAGAGCCACTCCGGGTAGCCAACCCACCGAGGAATATGTGTGCCCCTCACGCGGATCGCTATCGCACTCATTAATTGCTTCCAAGCGATATGTGTTCGCTGTTCATAAGACTTCCGAGCTCATCGTCGGTGGAACTCCAGTTGATCCAGGCGCGTCCAGGCTGTCTCGCTGAATGATCACGCGGCACCAGACGACCAGGCTCGATCTGCGCAGGGACTCGCCATCGACCGCGATTAATAACTGGTTCAGAAAACATCTCGTTCGTAGGCAGCCAGTGCCATGACAGTCCAGGACGTCTCTTGTCAGTCATGTATGCAAGGTCAGGCCTTCAGGTATGTGAGGACGGCAAGTACGCGACGGTGATCCTCGGCCGCCGGCTCCAGGTCGAGCTTGGAGAAGATGCTCCGCACGTGGCCCTCGACGGTTTTCTCACTGAGGTGTAAGGAGGCACCGATCGCCAGGTTTGAACGACCTTCCGCCATCAGATTGAGGACTTCGCGCTCGCGGTCGCTCAAGTCGCTGACCAGATCGCGGCGCCGGCGGCGAACCAGGAGTTCGGATACGACCTCGGGATCGATGGCCGAGCCACCAGCTGCCACGCGACGGACCGCATCGGTGAAATCGCGCACGTCAGAGACCCGGTCCTTGAGCAGATAGCCAATGCGCCCGGCGCCGTTCTCAAGCAAGCGTAGAGCGTGGGTGGTCTCGACATACTGCGACAGCAGCAGGACCGCGACGTCTGGATGGCGCTCACGGATCTGAGCCGCCGCAACAAGTCCCTCGGTGGCGTGGTCAGGAGGCATCCGGATGTCAGTGATGACGATGTCGGGCCGCTGCGCTTCGACCAGGGCCAGCAGCTGGCCGCCGTCGGCCGCCCTCCCAACCACCTCAAAGCCAGACCCCTCTAGGAGGCGCGCGAGACCCTCGCGGAACAGCGCCGAGTCATCGGCCACCGCTACTCGCATGGCAGTTCGGCCGTGACCACCGTGCCGCCTCCCCCCGGGCTTTCGACGACTAGGCGTCCGCCGGCAGCCGCCACCCGGTCATGAAGCCCGATGATCCCGGAGCCTCGGCTCGGGTCGGCCCCGCCGACGCCGTCGTCGGAGATCGCCACCCGCAGCCAACCGTCCTTTTCGCCGATCCTGACCTCGACGCCCTTTGCGCCGGAGTGCTTGGCGGCGTTGCTGAGTGCCTCTGCCAGGACGAAATACGCTGCCGTTTCGACCCGTTCCGCATAGCGGCGATCAGTCTCGGCGACCACTGTGGTGACGATCGGCGCGCGGTCCGCAAGTGCCAGGGTGGCGGCGACAAGGCCCGACTCCGCCAGCAGAGGGGGTTGAAGGCCCCGCGCCAGGTCTCGCAGCTCACCGAGCCCGGCCTTCACCTCGCGCGATGCCTCGCGGAGCAGATCCCTGCCATCCCCTGGCCCTTGGGGCTCGGCCTCGGCCATACCCAGCGCCAGAAGGGCGTTCACGAAGCGCTGCTGGGCGCCGTCGTGCAGGTTGCGCTCGATGCGGCGCCGCTCGAGGTCCTGGGCGGCGACGATCCGTGACCGCGATTCGCGCAGCTCCTGAACCAATCGAAATCGGACCAACACAAGACCCGCTTGAGACGCCAGGTCGTGGAACAATCGCCGCTCCACCCCGGTGAGCTCGTCACCGCGCGGTTTGGCGATGACCAGGACGCCGAGCAGTTCACCGTCGTGAAAGACCGGCTCGACGTTCGCCCGCTTCCCGAACCGCGCCGCGACCTCATCAACGTTTGCCAGGGGGTGTTGCAATCCGTCAGCCGAGGGCGCTGAAGCGGCGAGCCGCAACCGGTTTCCCACCTTCACCCAGACCTCCGTGGATGAAGCGCCAGTACCCTCACGTAACAGTTCCGCCATCCGAGGAAGAAGGACGTCTGCCGGCTCGGCTTGGCCGACGCTGGCTGCGAAATCCGTGAGCACGTCGTATGGTCGCGCTCGCCTGCCATAGACCGCCGCATTCGCGAGGGCCTGGAGGCGCGACCGCACTGGCAGCAAAAGCGCTGCCACGACGGCGATTGTGATGACACTCAGCAATGGGTTGGCCCCAACTCGCTGGCCCAGCAGGCTTCCTACGCCGGCCACGACAATCGCGTAACTCAAGGTCACAAAGGCTGCGAGTCCGACATAGAGGAGGGTTCGGTTGATGACGACGTCGATGTCGTAGAGGCGGTAGCGCAACATGGCCACCCCAATCGCCACGGGAAGCATCACCATGCCGGCGATGCCGGACGCGATGCCGCCCCAACCCTCGATACCGGCGGCCAGGTCTGACGAAGCAAACGCGCGCAGCGGCTCTGACAGGCCGGAAATCCAATCGAGCGCGATCGCGACCTTCGCCGCCTGGCCGAACACGCTCGCGACGAAATAAAGCGACGCTGCGTACGCGAACCATTTCAGCTGCTGGCGCGCCTCGCCTTCAGCGCTCCTCATACGCAGGATGATGCCGGCCCCGGCAGCGAGACTGGTCAAGGTGGCCAGCGGAACGAGCGCTCCGGACGCCCAGCCCAGGCTTGCCCCCACGGCCCACAGTGATGGCGCCACGGTGACGGGTACCGGCTGCGTGCCATACAGACCGACCCGGATCGGATATGGATCGTCGAATCCGGCCAGGATCTCCGCGCCGATGAAAAGCCCGGCTGCCAGCGCGACCAGGCGCCAGCGGCGTGATTTCAGCCTTCCGTCTGGGAAGACCAGGACGATCAGGATCGCGCCGAGAGAGACCAGGCCGGGAAACATCTTTTGAGCCCGCGCGGCAACGTCCGCCAGAGGAAGCGCGCCCGGATCGATGACGAGCCCGTGAACGGCGTATTCGGCGGCAAACACGCTGAGTGCCAGGAGTAACACCGTGGAAGCGCCAAGCCAGCTGAACAGGTTGCGAGGCTGCCGCCAGATCACAAGTCCGCCGATCAGGGACAGCGTCAGCAACCCGACCGTCTGCAGGCCGCTCCGCACCGCCATCGTCCAGGCCTTGTCGAGACCCGCCAGCGAGTCGGCGGGCGTGCTGGCGAGGTCCAGCAGGGTAAGGCCGAGCGTGGCGAGGGTGAGAATCACACCCACGGTCGCGACTCCAGCTCCCGCCGCGGCGGGGCCTCCTATGCGGGTCGCCATCGTGGTTGGTCCTTGTCGCCAGCGTCGCTCGTCAGCTGCACCGGCGGGCCCCCGTCAGGGCTGGTTGCGAACAGCTGCAAGCCTCGCTCGTTGCGGGTGAAAACGATCCAGCGTGAGTTCGGCGACCAGTCCGGCCATCCGTCCCACTGCGCAGCCGGATCGTTTGTCACGCGATGCGGCTCACCGCCATCAGCCGGAATCCAGTAGATCGATGAATGGTCGGAACCCGTTGCGGCTGAACTGAAGGCAATCCGGGATCCGTCAGTGGACCAGCGGGGATAAGTGGCAAAGCCGCCGCTGCTTTCGTGGTGGGTGAGCTGACGGAGGCCGCTACCGTCTGGCGCCACGGTGTAGAGATCGAAGGCACCGGCCCTGTCGGAGGCGAAAGCGATCCGGTCACTGGCGGGCGACCAGGCAGCGCCGAATTGGACCGCGTGCACGGTCAGAAGCCGGTGGAGGTCGCTACCGTCCTCTCGCACGAGATAAATCTCCCGGTAGTAGTACCCCGGCGGATCCGGCCTCGCCTCGATGCCGTCCCGGCTGCTCTCATAGGCGATCCAGCGGCCATCGGGTGACAACGTCGGGTATCCGTTGAAGCCTCTGCTGTCGCTTAGCCGCCGGACACTGCCTGTGGACATGTCCATCACGTAGACGTCCGAGCGTCCGTCGCGCGTGCTCTGGTAAACGATCCGCCGCCCGTCCGGCGACCAGCTGGCATCGAGGTTCCACGCGTTGTCAGGGGTCAGCCGGCGCACCTGCCCGTTGGATGCGTTCAGCAGAAACACGCCGCCATGGACGCTGCCCGGCGCGTAGCACATGTAGAGGATCTCGCCGCCGATATCGGGGCGTGGCTGTACACCGCCCATGCCGCAGGTCGTCGGCACGTGGCTGCCGCACGCGCCGAGTTCTAGGAGCAGCAGAACGCACAGGAGCCCGGACGGCCATGCCCGAAGCGGAGCCGGCCGTTCACAGGCGCGGTCCATGGCGCCGATCTTGCCACTGAGACCGCTGCTTGGACAGGGGGCCTGCACCTGCCCGACACGCGAAAATTCGAGGGCTAACCCTCAAACAGATCCCGGGCGCTCCCCGATGAGGCGTTCAAGGTCGGGCCCTACGCTGCCGGCAACAGGGACGCACAGGAGGGCAAGTGATGAAAAGCGCCGTTCAAGCGATCGTGACTCTCATCGTGGCGATCGCGCTCACTTTTGCCGCCATCGTCTGGGCTGGAAGTGCAGCAGCAAGCAGTGCAACGTCGATTGGAATGGGGTCACCGGCAGTTATGGCGCACCCGACGCCGCAGCCTGCTCCGGTCGGACCATGACATCGCTCAGCAGACGTGATGTTCCAGCCATGACCCCGATGCCATTGGGCGGATCCGCAGCAAGGGTCCTTTCCGGATCTTCATTTCCAGCAGGGTAGAAGGGAGAAAGCCTATAGCCAAAAACTCGGTCTCTGCACACCCAGGTGGCTCTCAATCAGGATGCGACTCCTTCGGACTCGCACCCGCTTCAGGGAAAGGAGAAATAAACCATGTCCACACAGGAAAACAAGGCCCTCATCCGCCGCCTCTTTGAAGAGGGCCTCCACCAGAACAAACCGGGCGTCATCGACGAGTTGCTCGCCCCCAACTTCGTGATCTACGGCGGACCGCCGGGAACGCAGCCCGGCCCCGAAGGGTTTCGCCAGGCCGCCGCGATGTTCCGCACGGCTTTCCCAGATGTGCATGTGACGTTTGAGGCGGAATTCGCCGACGGCGACTACGTGTTCCACCGAGGCTACATCACCGGGACTCATCAAGGCGCATGGCAGGGCATCGCACCGACGGGGAAGCAAGTCAAAATCCAGACACTCGACATCTGGCGCGTTGCGAACGGCAAGGCGGTAGAAAACTGGGTTCAAATGGACATGCTGGGCCTGATGCAGCAACTCGGCGTCGTCCCGACACCAGCACAAATCCGATAGCCCCTACCTCGAAGAAGCTCAGGAGCTCGGTGTCTCTCTGCCGCCGAGCTCCTCCAATCAGCACGGTATAAAGATCGAAGGCACCGGCCCTGTCGGAGGCGAAAGCGATCCGGTCACCGGTGGGCGATCAGGCAGCGCCGAATTGGACCGCGTGCACGGTCAGAAGCCGGTGGAGGTCGCTACCGTCCTCTCGCACGAGATAAATCTCCCGGTAGTAGTACCCCGGCGGATCCGGATGCCCGCGGCGGTCGGGACTAGCCTCGCACAGGGCCGTTCGCTGAACTCAGCCACCGGGGCCGAGCCGGTCTGCGTGCTCGGCGCTGCGGCTGCTCAGCGCCTCGGGATCGATCGCATCTATGCGGGTGAGCGGATCTGGCTCGGCGGTCAGTGGTTCTACGTGGTCGGGATCTTGAGCCAGGCGATGCTTACCCCGGAGGTAGACGATGCCGTGCTCGTCGGATTCCCGGCCGCCGAGCGCTACCTGGGACGACCTCGCCAAGCTCGTCGGTACACATGAGGCGATCGATTCGGGCTTCCACGCGAACGCCAACCCACCTCACATCCGGGCAGCACGTCGTTGGGATCAGACGAGGCTGATCGGTTGCCCTAACAAGGTGATCGCGTGGTTCGCGTTACGGAAGGTGCGGCCCACCACGCTTTCGATGTCAGCAAGCCGATAACGCGAAAGGTAGCCTTGCGCAGCGCTCGCATGCCTGATAACGAACGGCCGCACGGGGCCGAAATTTTGAACATTCGAAATTCGGGGAGCGATGCTCCGAATCTTTAGCTCGGGGCTGGGGCTAAAGGAAAGGTTCCAGTCGCTGAAACACTACGTCCCGGATATGGTCGTGGAACGACTGTAGCGTGGAGATCACCTCCCGGTCGGCTACCTCGACTCCCTTGTCGAAGATGACGCTTACGGAGTGGGTCATCTGTGCTTGCAGAAGCGATCCTCGGAATACAAGCAAGGCCACCGGCTTCGCGCCCAACTCCAGAGTCTTATCGCCGAAGATTTCTAGGGAGTCAATTTGGGCATTGCCAATGCCGAGCGAGGAGATGTTCGGCCTGGCGAGAGGTTTGAAAGCCACCTCGCGATGCTTGTCTCGATTGTTCAATGCGTCGAGCAACCAGATGGAATGCTGGAGATTCGGTTGTCGCAGCGGGTCTGGCGCTAAGTCGCAAACCTCAGCGCTCGCTTGCCAATTAAGAAATTTGATGCCCCGTTCCCCTTGAATGTCAACCACCACGTCGTGGACAGGAAATTGGGGACTCTCCTCATCTTTCGGTGTAACCATCGCCGGGTTCTTTTGCGAGATGGCAAAGATGATGTGGTCGAGGCTATCACGCAGGTCATGGAGGGCGTCTCCAACGACGAGAGGTAGAGCCTCTGAAAGAGGCTTCAACATTTCGGCGTAGAGCGTGAAGGCTCGGCTTGCTTGTGGCTCTCGAAAAACTCTGTAGCCCTCACGACGCCACATGTCGATCAGTGCCGCAGCGGTGTGAATGTGTGCCTGGGCCCAATCCAGCTTGCGACGGTGGCTGGGTTTCAGTGATGCTGCATTGGGTGGTATGGCCGACTGTGCCGTAGCAATCCGTGTCTTTGGCTTGGGAGGTCGTTGACCCTTGCGACGTGACTTTCTACCCACCAGCAACCGAGTGTGAAGGTATCGGAGACGGTTGCTGCTGTCTGGTTGGTCTGCACTCCATCCGGGTCTAGAAACTCACGGGTACTTCCCTCCAGGCGGACTGCCCCTCCTCGCTCGCGCTCGGAATTGAGGATTTTCAAACCGTAGGTGCTCTAGTTCTTGCGGGATGACCGAGACGAAGTGGCCGCCCGATACGCAAAGACCGCTCGAACTCGCCTGATAGTCGAAGTTGAAACCGCTTTGAGTACAGAAACCAAGGTCGGAGCGGACGGTGCCGGCTGGTCCTGCTGGTCCTTGGGGACCGGATGGTCCGGTTGGGCCTTGAGGCCCTACTGACCCCTCAGGACCCCTTGCACCTTGTGTGCCTGCGGGTCCCACCGCTCCAACTGGTCCGGGCTCGCCTCGGGGGCCCAAGTGAAATGAGGTGCCGACATAGCCACCACCGAAACCAGCGCTTGCGGCGAGTATGACCGTCACGGCGTAACTGACGACTCTTTCTCTGGACAACAGCATTTAAGATCGGGCCTCCTGAGTTCGAGGGTGCAGAAAATCCTGCTGTACTTGGCGCGAAGGTTGCAGCTTCCGTCACGAAGGTGCGCTATAACCTGAGGCTGTCCAGTTCGTGCTCGAGATGATCTCGGGGGAAGGGTTGTCCAACCCACGTTCGTACGGCGAGCCTAACGCGAAGTTGACACTGCGCCACGATGGTTGTTGTGGCTAGTTACGCATTTTGTTGGCAATTGTCTGCTGAGCAACGCCGAGCGCGACCGCGTAGCGCCTCAGAAGACGACAGACCGGTGGCATGAGAACGCCGAGTGTTACAGCCTCAGCGCTCTTCAGAAGACGACAGACCAGCTGGGATGTGCTCTCAAACTGTCCAGTGGTGATTGCGATGCTGTCGATAAAGTGCTCACTATCGCAAACGAATCGGATCATCCCGCTAATAAGGCGAGGATCTCATCGGGTCGAATCGGGATTTGGTTGAAACCGTAGCCCAACGCGTCCGACACCGCGTTCCGAATCGCTGGTGCGACCGGCACGGTCGGAGGCTCCCCGATGCCTCGAGCACCGTGTGGCCCCGCCGGGTCGCCATGCTCTAGCAGCACAATTTCGACCTCAGGAACGTCGACAGCGAGCGCCAATCGATATGTCTCGAGTGTCCGCTGTCGATACCGCGAGTCAGCGATCTCCAGACCCTCATACAGCGCGTAGTCGAGCCCCTGGCTACGCCTCCCTGCCCAAGCTGCCGTAGCCGACGCCGTAAACGGCCTCTCCCCGACCCTTGCGCGATGATATTTCTTACCGAGGAACTGGCTTTTGCAGCCCGAGGTTTGACATGGTGACCGGCTGACATTGCCTATTGACGAGGGCTGGCGATTGAATCGCTTCTAAACAAATCTCAACTGACCTCAAACACTCACGGAGGTGGCGAATGGCTCGTCGATTCCGATTCGGCATCTGCACCGACCAGAACATGACCTGGGAGAAAACCGTCGAGCGTTGGCAACTGTTCGAACAGCTGGGGTTCGAGAGCGCCTGGGTCTGCGATCACCTGGTTCAGCCCAGCCGCCCGCAGGGGCCGTACTTTGAGGCATGGTCGTTGCTCGGAGGCCTCGCGGCGCGGACTGAGAAGATACGGATCGGAGTGCTGGTAACGTCCAACACTTTCCGGCACCCATCTGTCCTGGCCAAGATGGCGATCACGGTCGACCATATCTCCAACGGACGGTTAGAAGTTGGGCTGGGAGCCGGGTGGTACGAACCCGAGCACACTATGTTCGGAATCCCCTTCCCGGAAACCAAGGAACTGGTCGCCCGCTTCCACGAGGCGGTTCAGGTGCTAGACCTCCTCATGCAGGAGGACATGAGCTCCTTTGCAGGGTCGCACTACCAACTAACGAACGCGCCCTCTCGCCCGCATAGTCTCCAGAAACCGCGCCCGCCGCTCGTTTTAGGCGCATTCGGGCCGAGGATGCTCAAGATCGTCGCCACGTATGCGGACACTTGGAATTCTTTCGGTACGCCGAAGGAGATGCGCGAGCGCAACCAGATGCTTGATGACTACTGCCGCGAGATCGGGCGCGACCCGGACACACTGGACCGCTCCCTTTATTACTGGGCGACCACGGCGGACACCGATCCCTGGGCCTCTAGGAAGGCCCTCAACGACCTGATCAACCCCTACATCGAGGCAGGCGTCAACCAGTTTATCCTCGACCAACCTCGCGACGATCAGCTCAAGATGCTGGAGTGGGTGGCTGGCGAGGTACTGCCGCATTACGCGCGTGAGGTGCCTCGAACAGTGGAGGCGGCAGCCGCGGAGCAGATCGACACCACCGACTGGAAGAAGCCGCAGGACCACCTCTGAGCAGATCGCCACAGCGTCGGCAGCCCTATCTGCTGGTAAGCCTCTGCTATTGCAAGCTCGGGGTCAGCCACTTCCCATGCAGATGGCGGCCTAGGCCGCCATGCGATTCTGCCGAGGTGCTGGCCGAACGAACAGTGCGTCGACGGATTTCGACATCCCGGCGAACAATCGATTTGGCGTGCTCGACGCGGCGACAATAGGCAATCATCCAGGCCGCGATCGAGTTCAAGGCTGTCACCAAGTCATACGGCGGGCCCGCCAGCCAGCGAGTGCTCGATGACCTCAGTCTCCAGATCGGCGAGGGCGAGTTCACCGCAATCATGGGCCCGTCGGGCAGCGGCAAGTCGACGCTCCTCAATCTTGTCGCCGGGCTCGACCGACCGACGTCCGGGACCATAACTGTCGGTGGGACTGCGCTCACCGGTCTCAGTGAAGCTGAGCTGGCGCGGTTCCGCCGCTCCCGAATCGGCTTCGTCTTCCAGTTCTTCCACCTGCTGAACAATCTGAGCGTCTTCGACAACGTGCTAGTCGCTGCGCAACTGTCCGGAGCCCGGGAAGCGGTCTCTCGCGTCCGTACACAACAATTGCTGAACGAGCTCGGAATCGGAGCAAAGGCGCGCCAGTACCCGGTCAAGCTGAGCGGCGGCGAGCGCCAGCGAGTGGCGATCGCCCGGGCACTGATCAACCGACCGGCGGTGCTCCTCGCTGACGAACCTACTGGCGCGCTCGACAGCAACACCGGAGAGCAGGTGATGGAATTGCTAGTCGCGCTCAACCAGCGCGGCCAGACCATTCTTCTTGCGAGTCACGACCTCCAGTTGGCGGGCCGTTACACGCGTCGCATCATCAACTTGCGTGACGGCAAGCTAACGGGCGACAGTCCTACCTACGGCCAGGAGGCAACTCAATGAGGCCCGTCCTGACAAAGGCGTTCGCGGATGTGCGGCGGCACCGCCTCCAGACGCTGGTCGTGTTCGTCATCGCCGGGCTCGCGATCACCGTCGGTGCCATGGGAGGCACGCTCTTGGTGCAGACGAGCAGCCCCTACGACCGTGCCTTCGCGGACTTGGCGGGGCCGCACCTTGTCGCCGTTTTCGATGCCAGGAAAGTCACGTCGAAACAGGTCGCAGCCACCGCCGGGCTGGCCGGCGTAGCCGCCACCGCCGGGCCGTGGGTTGCGGCCGAGGTCCCATTCGAAAAAGGCGACATCCACTTGACGGCCACGGCCAGCTTCAGTCAGAAGTCGACGCTCACGGTGTTAGGGCGGGACGATCCCGGCGGCAATCTCGACCGATTGGAGATCGTGAGCGGACGCTGGGTGCGAGGGCCAGGCGAAATCGTGGTCACACGATCCTTCGCATTCGGCCGGGCTGTTCTGGTGGGTGATCGGATCACCGCCCTCGGCACTCCGGACAAGTCTGTGCTCACGGTGGTTGGAGAAGCAGTCGACGTGGACCCGAACCCGGATCGGGCTTGGGTCGCGAGCGGACTCGTCGCGAGCCTGAATCCCGTCGACGCGCCGCTTAGTTACGTAATGGCCTACCGCTTTCGCGTTGCCACGAGCCGCTCCGACATCCGAGCGCACGTTAACGCCCTCGAGGCAGCGCTTCCGGCCGGTGCCGTGGCCACCTACTCCTCGTACCTCGACTTCCGCGATAGCTACAACTTCAACAACTCGCTCATCCTGACATTCCTCCTCGCTTTTGTCGTGCTTGCGGTAGGTGCTGTTGCGGTCATTGTTGCCAATGTCGTCACAGGGGCGGTTCTGGCCAACTACCGAGAGATCGGGATCTTGAAGGCGATCGGTTTCACACCGCGACAGGTCGTGGGGGTGTTCGTGATTCAGATGCTGGTGCCCGCGCTTGCGGCTTGCTTGGTCGGCGTCCCGTTCGGGGCTATCGCGAGCAAGCCTCTGCTCGACCAGGCCGCGCAGGCTATGAGCCTGCCTCCGCCCAGCCCGTTCGCACCGATTGTCGACTTGCTGGTGCCTGTTCTCGGCGTCAGCGTCATAGCCGCCGCGGCAGCTCTGCCGGCGTGGCGTGCCGGTCGCATGAATGCAGTCGACGCCATTACCGCTGGCACTGCGCCGCTTGGTCGCTATACCAAGCGCCGGATCGGCTGGTGGTGGGTTCCTGGACAGCTGGTGTTGGGCGCTGGCGATGCGTTCGCACGGCCGTTGCGAGGTGCGCTCACTGCTGTCGCGATCCTGGTCGGCGTTGCGACTCTCGTCTTCGCCAGCGGTCTGTACTCCGCGATCTTGAAGTTCAACGACCTCTTCGCCCAGCCAAACTTTCAGGCCACGGTGAGCCGGCTTGGAGGGTACTCAGACCTGGCGACGAATGATGTCCTTCAGGGACAGCCCGAAACCAATCTGATAGTGGGCGTCCACCAGCTCGCCGCGGCGGTGCCCGGCCAGCCCGACCCTGTGCCTGGAACCATCTTCAGCGGCCGCTCTCAGCAGTTGGGATACCGACTCGCCGAAGGTCGCTGGTTTGCGAAATCAGGCGAAGCGGTATTGGGCGTGGTCTTCAACCCGTATCACTGGCGAGTCGGGCAAGAGGTTGCAGTGAGGCTCGATAGCGAGCCTGTGGAGCTCCGCATCGTGGGCACGTGTTACTGCTTCTGGACCCTGGGCATGGACTGGTCGACCTATGCCGCCGTCGTCCCCAACGCCCTGCCGATCGACTATCTGGTTCAGCTTCGCCCGGGAACGAATGTGGACGCGTACGTAAGGCGGGTCTCTGCCGCCCAGCCCGATTTCCTCTTTCCGCAGGCGATCAGTCCAGGTACCGGCTTCAACATCGAAGCCATCCTCGACGCGATGGTGGCCGCTCTCGCATTGATTCTCGGCGCGATCGCCGGCCTCGGGGTCTTCAACGCGCTGCTTCTGACCAGCCGTGAACGGGTGCGCGACATCGCCATTCTGAAGGCGCTGGGGATGACGCCCGGCCAGGTCACGGCGATGGTCACGGCTTCCGCTGGCGTCCTCGGCTTGGTCGGAGCGCTGTTGGGCATCCCGGCCGGCATTGGCCTGTACAGGTACCTGATCGACGCAATGGCTCGACTGGCCGGATTCAGCATCTCGAGCGACACCTTCGCAAGCGCGATCGACCCGGCACATCTGGTGTGGGTTGCGCTGGCCGGTGTAATGGTAGCTCTGCTGGGCGCGATCGTTCCCGCCCGCTGGGCGGCCCGGACGTCAGTCGCTAATGTGCTTAATCTCGAGTAGCCCCAACCTGGTCCTGGGGCGTGCAGCGAGTCAATGAAGTGTTTGTCGCTGGAGATGTACAGCAACGCTGGCGATAAACCGCGGCAAATGGCGACACTCAGCGGCACTCGGCGAATTCGAGGTGCCATTTTTGAACGGGGCGCAGCGGTCTGTTAACCGCAAGGTTCAGGGTTCGAATCCCTGGTCCGGAGCCAATCTCGTGTGCAAGTTCGGCTGACGTGCATCAAAAGGCCGTCGGCTGATGCGCTCCAGACCTTCGGCTGATGCGTTACAGCTACTTCGGTTGATGCGTGACACTCCCGCGCATGAGGGAGATAAGCGTGTCTGAGCAAAGGTACAAAGCGATCCTGGCGGTCATCGGCGACGGTCGGACAGTTACCGAGGTGGCCAACGATTGGGCCGTCCATCGGCAAACCCTGCACCGCTGGCTGGCGCGCTATGAAGGAGACGGACTGGAAGGCCTCACCAATCGGTCGCACCGGCCGGCTCACTGCCCGCATCAGACACCGCCGGAAGTCGAGGCGTTGGTGCTCGAGATGCGTCGCTCGCACCCCTACTGGGGAGGGCGCCGAATCGCTTTCGAGTTGGCCCGCAAGCGGGTTGAGCCGGCGCCCTCTGAATCGGCTGTCTACCGCTGCCTGGTCCGGGCTGCGGTCATCGACCCCATCACTCGGCAGCGGCGCCGCGAAACCTGGAAGCGCTGGGAGCGGGGTGCGCCGATGGAGCTCTGGCAGCTGGATGTTGTGCATGGCTTCTTGTTGGGCGACGGCACGTCGGCTAAGGCCTTGACCGGGGTCGACGACCACTCCAGGTTCTGTGTCTCAGCGCGGCTGATGGCCAGCGAGCGAACCCAGGCGGTGTGCGACGGGTTCAGTTCGGCGCTGCGCGCGTACGGCGTGCCGGCGCAGGTCCTGACCGACAACGGCAAGGTCTTCACCGGCCGCTTTGCCCAGCCGCCAGTGGAGGTGCTGTTCGACCGCATTTGCCGCGAGAACGGTGTCGATCACATCCTGACCGAGCCTCGCTCGCCGACCACGACCGGCAAGATCGAGCGCTTTCACCGCACCCTCCGCATCGAGTTCAACACCCGGCAGGTGTTCCGGAACCTGAGAACCGCACAGGAGGCGCTGGATGAGTGGGTGACTTACTACAACACGCAGCGGCCGCACCAGGCATTAGGCGACCTCACGCCACAGAGCCGCTTTCACTCTGGTGACGGGGAGGTCAGGCGTCAGCTGAGACATGCGGAGCGCAACGGAGAGCAGTGGGTCTGCAGAAGAGTGGCCAGCAACGGCATCGTGAGCGTCGGCTACCAGCAGGTAAGCGTTGGCAAGCACTACAGCGGCAGTGCGTGCGACGTATTGGTGACCGAGGGCTTGCTTCAGTTCTGGGTCGGCGACGAGCTGCTCAAGACAGTGGCTCGCACAAGCAAAGGCGCGGTTCGCAAACTGCATGCTGACGGCACTGCGCCGCGGCGGCGCTAGATTTCAGTGGGAGTGGAGCAGATCAACCGAAGGAGATTCCCAACACATCAACCGAAGGTCGACACCGGAGCCAATCTCGTTGTGCAAGTTCGGCTGACGGGTCCCAAAGGGCCTTCGGCTGATGGGTCACACACTTTCGGTTGATAAGTCACAGCTACTTCGGCTGATTTGTCACGCTCCCGCGCATGAGGGAGATGAGCGTGACTGAGCAGAGGTACAAGGCGGTCCTGGCAGTAATTGGCGATGGTCGCACGATCAGCGAGGTGGCCAGGGATTGGGGCATCTCTCGGCGGACGATGCACCGTTGGCTGGCGCGCTACGAAGGTGACGGATTGGAAGGCCTGAATAATCGGTCGCACCGGCCGGCTCACTGCCCGCATCAAACCTCGCCTGCTGTCGAAGCCATGGTGCTCGAGATGCGCCGGGCACATGCCTACTGGGGAGCCCGCCGAATCGCCTTCGAGCTGGCCCGCAAGCGGGTCGAGCCCGCGCCCTCAGAGTCAGCTGTCTATCGCTGCCTGGTTCGCGCCGCGGTCATCGACCCCATGACGCGACGCCGGCGCCGCGAGACCTGGAAGCGCTGGGAGCGGAGTGCGCCGATGGAGCTCTGGCAGCTGGACGTGGTGCATGGCTTTCTCCTGGCTGACGGGACCTCAGCCAAGGCGCTGACTGGCGTTGACGACCATTCCAGGTACTGCGTCTCGGCGCGGCTGATGGCCAGAGAGCGAACCCAATCGGTTTGCGACGGGTTCAGTTCAGCTCTGAAGACCTATGGGGTGCCGGCCCAGGTCCTGACCGACAACGGCAAGGTCTTCACTGGACGCTTCGCCCAGCCGCCGGTGGAGGTGCTGTTCGACCGCATTTGCCGGGAGAACGGAGTCGACCACCTCCTCACCAAACCCCGCTCGCCGGCCACCACGGGCAAGATCTCCGCACCCTGCATATCGAGTTCAACACCAGGCAGGTGTTCAAGACCATG
>WNFF01003933.1_pt1 | contig 15684 bp, 19 predicted proteins | sample 5400441 | NCBI WGS metagenome assembly WNFF01 (sample SAMN13153345, study PRJNA577476) | soil metagenome | isolation source: 120 cm saprolite under Douglas fir tree site 2 hole 3 replicate 1 | place: USA:California | collected 2015-04-18 | reverse complement strand
CATCTATTCGGGCGTGTTCACCCCGACCGAGGCCGCAGCAGTGGCCTCGCTCTACGCTCTGGTGCTGGCGCTTTTTGTCTACCGCGCCCTCGACTGGAAGGGGCTCGTGTCCGTCCTCGCTGACAGCGCACGATCCACGGCGGTGGTCGGGGTCATCATCTGCGGCGCGTTCCTCTTCAATTACGTGCTCGCGACCGAGCAGGTGCCGGCGCGCCTGGCCGAATGGTTCCTGTCGCTCGACCTCGGCCCGCTCGGATTCCTCATCGTCGCGAACCTCGTTTTTCTGGTGCTCGGCTGCCTGCTCGACACTACGACGCTGCTGCTGGTGCTGGTGCCGCTCGTCCTGCCGGTCGCACGTGCCGTTGGGGTGGACCTGGTGCACTTTGGCGTCGTCATCGTGGTCAACATGATGATCGGCCTGCTCACTCCGCCTTACGGAGTGCTCCTCTTCGTCCTGAGCGGCCTGACCGGAACGCCGGTGAAGGAGATCGTGCGCGAGCTCGTGCCCTTCATCCTGGCGCTCATCGCCGTGCTCTTCCTCATCACCTTCGTGCCCTCGCTCGTTCTCGCGCTGCCGATGCTCGCCGGCTATATCCGTTGACGCACCCGCGGCGATTTGGCGAACGGCGCACGCTTGTGATATGAACGCGGTTCCATAACGGCGAAAATCCGGCATGTCCGACCGCAGCGAAGAATCGCTTACCGCGTACGTCGCCGATTTCATCACCCGCGCCCGCGCCGCCAACGTTCCCGCGGAGGTGACGCATCTAGGCAAGCGCTCGATCCTCGACGGCATCGGTCTCGCGCTCGCGGGTTCGGTCGCCGAGTCCGGCCACATCGTGCGCCGCTACCTGCGCTCGCTCGGCTGCGCCGCGGCCAAAGGCAGCACCGTGATCGGCAGTGCGCTCGAGCTGCCGGCACGCTTCGCCGCGTTCGCGAACGGCGTGGCAATCCACGCCGACGATTACGACGACACGCAGCTCGCGGTCGCCAAGGACCGCGTCTACGGGCTGCTCACGCATCCGACCGCGCCGGCGCTGCCCCCGGTGCTCGCGCTCGGCGAGCGCGACGGCCGCTCCGGGCGCGACGTGCTCACCGCGTACCAGGTCGGCGTCGAGGTCGAGACCAAGATCGCCGAGGCGATCGACCCGCGCCACTATCAGAACGGCTTTCACTCGACCGCGACCATCGGCACGCTCGGCGCCGCCGCGGGCGCCGCTCACCTGCTCGGCTTCGATCGCGAACGCACGCGGCGCGCGTTGGGGCTGGCCGCGAGCCAGTCCGCGGGGCTGCGCGAGAATTTCGGCACCATGACGAAGCCGTTTCATGCAGGCCGCGCGTGCGAAAGCGGCGTCCTCGCCGCGGAATTGGCCCAACTCGGTTTCACCGCGACGCCGATCGTCCTCGAAGCCGGCCGCGGTTTCTTCAAGGCGGCGGGCGGCGGGTTCGACGCGCGGGCGATCGAAGGCAAGCTCGGCAACCCGTGGACGTTCGCCTTCCCCGGCGTTTCGATCAAACCGCACCCGAGCGGCTCGCTCACTCACCCCGGGATGGGGCTCGCGCTCGACCTGATTCTCGAGCACGACATCAAGCCCGGGCAGGTGAAGCGCGTGTCGGTCGGCGTCAACCGCCAGAACGTGAACGCGCTGATCCATAATCGTCCGCGAAACGAGCTGCAGGCGAAATTCAGCATGCCGTTCTGCATCGCGATCCTGCTCCTTAGACGCAAGGCAGGCCTCGCCGAATTCACCGACGCCGTCGTCAACCGCCCCGACGTGAAAGCGATGATCGAAAGGATCGACTACAACGTGCATCCGGAGGCCGAGGCCGCGGGCTACGAAAAGATGACGACCCTCATCGACATCAAGCTTGCCGACGGCCGCACGATCAGCGGCCGCGCCGACTTCGGCAAGGGGAGCCCCGCCAATCCGATGAGCGACGATGAGCTCGCCGTCAAGTTCCGCGAGTGCGCGGCGTGGGGCGGATTGCCGCGCACCGACGCCGAAAAGATCATCGAGCTCGTGTTCCGGCTCGACAAGCTGAAGAACATCAACGAGCTCACGCGCCTGCTCGGCACCGGAGCCAAATCCAAACGAAAAGCGAGACGATCATGAGAGGACGCCTCCCCGTCATCGGACTGATGCTCGGCGACATGACCGGCATCGGCCCCGAGATCAGCGCCAAGCTCCTCGCCGGCGGCAACTACAGGAGCGATGCGCGCGTCGTCGTCATCGGCGACGCGCGCGTGCTCGAGCTCGGCTGCAGGGACGCCCGCGTCGAGCTCGAATGGCAAACGGTTCCCACGATCGCGGCGATCGACTGGTCGCAGGAGCGGGTGCCGCTCGTCGATCTCGGCAACATCGATCCGGCGCGCATCGGGCGCGGCGAGGTCTCCGCGGAATCGGGCCGGCTCGCGGGCGAGACGCTAGCGCACATGATCGGCCTCGCGCTCGGCGGCAGCCTCGACGGCATCTGCTTTGCGCCGCTCAACAAGGCCGCGCTCAACCGCGGCGGCTGGAAATACCCCGACGAGCACCAGATGTTCGCCGCACTCACGCGGCATTCCGGTTTCTTCGGCGAAATGAACGTGATCAAGGAGTTCTCGACCTTCCGCGTCACTTCGCACGTGGCGCTGCGCGAGGCGCTCAACCTGATCACGCCCGAGCGCATCGCGGCGGCGATCGAGCTCGCCGATGCGACCCTGCGCGGGAGCGGCATCGAGCGCCCGCGCATCGCGGTCGCCGCCCTCAATCCGCACGGCGGCGAAAGCGGGTTGTTCGGCGACGAGGAGATCCGCATCATCAGGCCCACCGTCGAGAGAATGCGCGCCGCTGGCATCGACTGCGCCGGGCCGATCCCCTCCGACACGATCTTCCTGAAGGCGCTCAAGGGCGAGTACGACGGCGTGGTGATGATGTATCACGACCAGGGCCAGATCGCGACCAAGCTGCTCGGCTTCAACAAGGGCGTGACGGTGACCGCGGGACTGAAGACCGTCTTCACGACTCCGGCGCACGGCACCGCCTTCGATATCGTCGGCAAGGGCAGCGCCGACTTCGGCGCGCTCGAGCACGCGCTGCGTATGGCGACACGGTTCGCCGCGGCGCGCCTGCACTAGACGCGCCGGACAGTCGGTACAATGTCCGTCATAAGAACATAGCCAACACCGGAGGAGTGATGACATTTGCCGTATTCGCACGCGCGGCCATCGCGACCGCACTGCTCGCCGCGGCGGTTCCGGCGGCCGCCCAGGAATACCCGACCAGACCGGTTCGCATGATCGTGGGTTTCGCGGCCGGCGGCGGCACCGACACCACAGCGCGCCCGATCGCCCAGAAGCTCTCGGAGCTGTTCGGCCAGCAGGTGATCGTCGACAACCGCCCCGGCGCCGCGGGCAACATCGCGACCGACATTGTCGCCAAGGCGAGCCCCGACGGCTACACGATATTGATGGGCACGATCGCTGCGCTCGCGATCAACCCGAGCCTCTACGACAACCTGCCATTCGATCCCGAGCGGGACCTCGCGCCCGTCACGCAGGCCGTGGATGCGACGAACATCCTGTCGCTGCACCCGTCGGTGCCGGTCAACTCTGTGAAGGAGCTCATCGCGCTGGCGAAGTCGAAGTCGCTCAATTACGGTTCCTCGGGCGTGGGCGCCACCGGACACTTGGCGGGCGAGCTCTTCAACCTGATGGCGGGAGTCAAGCTCGTGCACGTCCCGTACAAAGGCGGCGCTCCGGCGATGGTCGATCTCGTCGCGGGCCGGGTGGAACTCGTGTTCGCCACCGCCGCGAGCGCGGTACCGCAGATCAAGGGCGGCAAGATCAAGGGCATTGCGATGACCACCGCGAAGCGCTCGGCGCTGATGCCGGAGCTTCCGACCATAGCGGAAGCCGGACTGCCGGGTTATGACGCGAACAACTGGTACGGGCTGATGGTCCCCGCCAACACGCCGCGCGCGATCATCGACCGGCTCAACGCCGGGACGGTGAAAGTGCTCAACATGCCGGAGGTCAGGACTTTCCTCTTCAATCAGGGCTTGGAGGCCGCGCCCTCGACGCCGGAGGAGTTCGGCGCCTATATCCGGAGCGAGCGCGCCAAATGGGCGAGGATCGTCAAGGCTTCGGGCGCGAAAGTCGAATAGCGCGATGAGCGCTGCCTGAGTGCACGCTGCATCTTCAGGAAGCAACTACATCGGGTGGCAGTTCACCGACTCGATCCTTTCCCACTCCTGCCGCAACACGATCTTCTTCGAGGGATCGCGCCCGTAAGGCCTCGGGCCGCTGCTCAAGGTGATGCCCCTGCCATTCACCTCGAGGTCGCGCGTCTGATGGGTGCCGTTGAAGATCTCGTTATAGGAGACATCGGGCGAGATGACGATCTTCTTGCCCTCGATGCGGTAAAGTCCCGCGAATGCCGTCAGGGATTCCCACAGCGCCGCCTTGTCCGCGTCCGAGGTGCCGAATTTGCGGTCCTGCCGGGTGTAGAAGACGGCGTAATACTTCGGCGTGATCATCAGGTATCCGTGCGGAGGCTTGGTCCTGTCGTCGCGGAGCTTGCCGTCGATCTCGGCTTTTATGGATACCAGCTTGTAAGTTCCGACCAGCGACCCCTGCGCGAAGCAGGAAGCCGAAGCGAGAAGTCCGGTAACCAGAATTCCCAATGACTTGTGCATATTCTCCTCCTTTGTTTCATATTACCGGCCCGTCCGCTCGGCGGCAACGCGGCGCGGGCGCACCGGATCGCACTTCCTCGCGCCTGCCGGTATACTCGACGGGGCGAAGTACCACCACGGCCGGGTTCTCACTCCTACCGCAACACGAACTTCGACGGATCGAACCCGTATGGCGATGCCAAAAATAATGAAAGCATTCACCGTTGCCGCAACCGCACTCGCGGTGCTCCCTCGCATGGCCTGGGCCCATCACTTCATGGGCGGAGGACTCCCGGAGACGTTCGCTCAGGGTTTGCTGTCCGGCCTCGGCCATCCCGTGATCGGCCTGGATCACGCGGCGTTCATCCTGGCCGCTGGATCTTTTCTCGCCTTGGTCGAGGGTGGGATGTGGGGCGTCCCCGCTCTGATCGGCGGAAGTCTGATCGGCGCCACCCTGCACCTGACCGGGTTCGTGCTGCCAGGAAGCGAAGTCGGCGTGGCCCTGTCCGTGATCCTGATCGGCGGCCTAGTGATGGTCGAGCGCGAGGTCAAGCTCTCCTTGCTGGCAGGCGGCCTCGCGCTCGCCGGCATTCTGCACGGATACGCCTACGCGGAATCCATATTCGGCGCGGAGGCGACGCCGCTGGTCGCATACCTCGTCGGTTTCTCTGTCATTCAGCTCGGCATCGCCGCGGCGGCCTTCTTGATCCATCGGCGTCTGATCGCTACCCGCGAGGCCTGGGCGAGGCCGGTCTCCTCGGGGTTCGGGGCCGTGGTCGGAGCGATGGGCGTAGTGTTCCTCTTGATCAACATCGCGAGCTGAAGAGTCGTGAGCGATCATCATCACCATCATGACGACGACGATATGAGCGAGCACGAGCGCCCTCTCTCAGGCCCCGCGCTGCGCGCAAAAGCGCTGGAGTCGCTGCTCGTCGAGAAGGGCCTCGTCGATCCCAAGGCGCTCGACGAGCTGATCGACACCTACGAGACGAAGGTCGGCCCGCGCAACGGCGCCCGAATCGTCGCGCGCGCGTGGGCAAATCCCGCCTACAAGAAGCGCCTGCTCGAGGACGCCACCGCCGCGATCGCGGAGTTCGGCTTCATCGGCCGCCAAGGCGAGGACATGGTAGTGCTCGAAAACACGCGCAACGTGCGCAACGTCGTCGTGTGCACGCTGTGCTCCTGCTATCCGTGGCCGGTGCTCGGGCTGCCGCCCGTCTGGTACAAGTCGGCGCCGTATCGCGCGCGCACCGTGATCGATCCGCGCGGCGTTCTGAGGGAGTTGGGGAGCGAAGTGCCGGAGGACGTCGAGGTGCGGGTGTGGGATTCGACTGCCGAGCTTCGCTACCTCGTGCTGCCCGAGCGTCCGGCGGGAACGGAAGGCTGGAGCGAGGACGAGCTCGCGGAGATCGTCACGCGCGACGCGATGATCGGCGTGGCGCAGGTGAAGGCGCCTGAGCGGAGCAGGCGATGAACGGCGTGCACGACATGGGCGGGATGCACGGCGTCGGGCGGGTCGAGATCGAGAAGAACGAACCGGTCTTCCACTCCGAGTGGGAGGCGCGCGTGCACGCGCTCAATCTCGCCTGCGGCTTCCACCGCAGGTGGAACATCGACATGGGGCGCCATTCGCGCGAGCGGATTCCGCCCGCCGAATACCTCGCCGCGACCTACTACGAGAAATGGCTGCGCGGCCTGGAGATGCTGCTCGTCGAGCAGGGGCTGGTCACGGCGAAAGAGCTGCAGACGGGGCGGGCCGAGTCGAAAGCGAGCGGGGTGAGCGTGCTGCGGGTCCCCGAGGTGGCGACGTTCCTGCGCAACCGCCGCCACGCGCGGCTCGACGAGAACGTGCCGCCCAAATTCAAGCCCGGCGACCGAGTGCTCACGCACAACGACCATCCCATCGGCCACACGCGCCTGCCGCGCTACGCACGCGGCAAGCGCGGCGTCATCGACCGCGACCACGGCGTCTTCATCTTCGCGGACACCCATGCCATGACGCGCGACAAGAAGCCCCAGCACTGTTACAGCGTGCGCTTCGCCGCGCGCGAGCTGTGGGGGGCCTCCGCTTCCGCGCGCGACAGCGTGTACGTCGATCTCTGGGATGACCACCTCGATCCCGCCTGAGGTCGACTTCAGCGCCCTTCCCGCCTTGCCGCGCGACGACGCAGGGCCGGTCTTCAAGGCGCCGTGGGAAGCGCAGGCCTTCGCGATGACGGTTTCGCTGCACGGGCGCGGCGTCTTCACCTGGCGCGAGTGGGCCGACGCGCTCGCGGCCGAGCTCGCCGCGGCGAGCGCCCGCGGCGAGCCGGACGACGGCAGCCGCTACTACGAGCACTGGCTGGCGGCCCTTGAAAAACTCCTCGCAGGGAAAAAACTCATCCCCGGTCAGGAGCTCGAGCGGCGCGTGGACGAATGGGACGCCGCCGCGCGGGCAACGCCGCACGGCAAGCCCGTCGAGCTGCCGCGCCGTCGATGAAGCATCAGGGTCGCGATAGCTCAGTCACAGCGGACAGTCATTCCGCCGTCGACGACGATCTCCGTTCCGGTGATGAAGCGCGCCTCGTCGGAGGCGAGGAACAGCGCAGCGTTCGCGGTGTCCCGCCCGTCGCCCTCGATCGCTAGCGGGATGCGCTTCCGGCGTTGCGCGAGGAGCGCCTCCACGTCGCCTCCGGCGCGCTGCTTCGCCAGGCGCGCCTCCACCATGGGCGTATGTAGCTGGCCGGGGACGACCGTGTTCACGCGTATCCCCCGCGCCGCGTACTGCACCGCGACGACTCGCGAGAACTGGATCACCGCGGCCTTGGTCGCCGCGTAACCGACCTGCGCATTGCCGGTGAAGCGCAGGCCCGAGGTCGAAGCGATGTTGACGATCGCCCCGCCGCCGTGCTTCTCCATCAGAGGAAGCACGTGCTTGCAGACGAGGAACACGCTCTTCAGGTTGAAATCCACCTGCGCGTCCCAGACGTCCTCGGACATCTCCACCGGGCCGCCCGGAGCCGAGCCGCCGACGTTGTTGACGAGCACGTCGATCCGGCCGTAGGCCTTCAGGCACGCCTCGACCATCGCGGCGACGTCGCCTGCGCGCGTGACGTCGCACAGGTGGGCCGCGATCGCTCCTCCCGCTTTTTTCACTCGTTCCACGGTTTCGCGCAGCCTCTCGGCATCGCGGTCTACGGCAAACAGCTTCGCGCCTTCCTCGGCGAAGCGCATCGCGGTCGAGCGCCCGTTGCCCCAGCCCGGGCCCACCGCGCCCGCGCCGGTGACGATCGCAACCTTGTCCTGCAGTCGTAGGGTCATGGTTTGAGCTTTCGGGGAAAGCGGTAGAAGCGCTTCGGGTTTTCCACGAGAAGCGCGCGCCGCTGCGCTTCGGAGGGCGCGATCTCCGACAGCAGATCGACGAGCACGCCGTCGTCCGGAACCGCGGCGAGGTTCGGATGAGGCCAGTCGGAGCCCCAGAGCGTGCGCTCGCCGAATTCCGAAACGAGCGTGCGCGCAAAGGGAATCGCGTCTTCCCAGGGCGCGGCCTCTCGCGAAATGCGCTCCGAGCCGCTCACCTTCACCCAGAAGCGCGGGTCGCGCATGAGATCGAGCAGGCGCCGGAAGGCCGGCTGCTCGAGGCCGAGCGAGGCATCCACGCGCCCCATGTGATCGATCACCACGGGCACGGCGGAGCGCTTCAGCCACGGCGCAAGCTCCTCGATGAGCGAAGCCTCGAAATGCACCTGCAGGTGCCAGCCGAGCTTCGCCAGGCGAGCGCTCAGATCGATTGCCGCTTCGATTCCCGCGCCCTTGCCCAGGTGCTTCATGAAGTTGAACCGCACGCCGCAGAACCCGAGCGCATCAAGGCGACGGAGCTCGGCGTCTCCCACCGTCGCGGGAACGAGCGCGACGCCGCAGTAGTCGCCTTTCTTCGCGGCGATCGCGTCGGCGACGACCCGATTGTCGAAGCCGTGGCAGGTGGACTGGACGATCACGCAGTGCCCGATGCCAAGCATGGCGTGCAGCGCGAAGAGTTTTTCCTTGGGCGCATCGGCAGGCGTGAAGGGCCGGTTCTCGGCGAACGGAAAACTCACCTTCGGTCCGAACACGTGCACGTGCGCGTCGCAGGCTCCCGAGGGCAGCCGGAGCCTAGGCCTGCTCGGCGAGGGGTGGAAGGACGGCTGCGGATCAGTCATCGTGATCGAGCGTGCACGACGTCGTCGCGCGCTGACGGCGGCTAATCCTCCTTGAAGCCGATCGCCTTGATGATCGTGCTCCACCTCGCCTGCTCCTCGGAGAGGAAGGCGGCGTATTCCGCCGGCGTCGACGGGAAGGCGATCCCGCTCACCTTGGCGAACTGATCGAGAAGAGCGGGCGAACGCAGCGCCGCGACCGCAGCGTCGTGAATCCGCTTGAGAACGCCGGGCGGCGTCGCCGCCGGCGCCACCAACCCGTACCAGTTGTCGGAGATGACCTTCGGGTAGCCCGTCTCGGCCGTGGTCGGGACATTGGGCAGGGACGGCGCCCGCTTCGCGCTCGTCACCGCGAGCGCCTTGAACTTGCCCGATTGAATGTGCGGGAGCACCACCGGAATGTCGAAGATCCCCATGTTGACCTGCCCGCCCAGCAGGTCGCTCACCGCGGGCGCCGCGCCCTTGTACGGCACGTGCACGAGATCGACTCGCGCCTCGGCCTTGAGGAGCTCGCAGGCGAGATGCGTGATGCCTCCCGCGCCGGCGGATCCGAAATTGATCTTCCCCGGGTTCGCCTTCGCGTAAGCGATCAGCTCGGCGAGGCTCGCCACCGGGAGCGACGGATTCACGACCACGACCTCGGGAACCTTGACCACGGTCGTGACGAGCGCGAGATCCTTCTGCGGGTTGAAGGGCATCTTGGAAAGCGCGAACGGCGCCATCGCCACGGATCCCTGGTTGTTGAACCCCAGCGTGTAGCCGTCGGGCGAGGCCTTGGCTACCGCGTCGATACCGAGCACGCCTCCCACGCCGCTCTTGTTCTCGACGATGACCGTCTGGCCGAGGCCGGCGCTCAGGGCCTGCGCGAAGGTCCGCCCGAAAATATCCGCCGGGCCTCCGGCCGGAAAACCCACGATCAAGCGCACGGGCTTGGACGGGTAGGACTGCGCAAAGGCCGTGCCGGGCGACAGGCATTGGGCCGCGGCAAGCGCGAGTACGGCGATCGGACTCCTCATCGGGTGTTCTCCCCAGATCAACTCATCGGCTCTCATTCAACAGCGACCCACGCAAGCATACAATAAGGAGGCTCGCGCCCTGCACAGGCGCTCTCACGAATCGAGCGGGAGCCGGACATGAATGGCCGATCCAGACACCGGTATCGCGGCGCAGCCCAGATTTTGCTCGCGCTGGGAATGTTGATCGCGCCGCACGCCCCGGCACAGCCGGTCGGAGCGGGCTCGCCGGACTTCGGCAGGTTCTACGCCTTCGGAGGCTTCGCCTTGTTCGGTCCCGACACGAACGATCAGCTGCAAGGCGAGCGCGGGGAGCTGGGTGCGATCGGGGGCGGTGGTTTCAGATTTTCGCCGCTTCTCTCTTTCGAACTCGGTGTCCTCGGCGCCGGGCGCAGGCTCGATACGCCCGCGAGCGCCGCGCCCGCCGCGGGAACGTTCAAGGACGGCACTCTCAGAACGAACATCGGGTCGGGAGGGCTGAACCTCGCCGTCAAATTCCACTTCACGCTGGATCGAATCGAGCCCTACGTCGGCTTCGGGCTCGGACGCTACGCGACGAGCTTCAGGACGACGAGCGAGGCTTCCACCTGCCTTCAGCACTGCGCCGACACCGGTCCCAGGGTCACCTCGCGCTCCCGCGACACGGGCTACCACGCCGCCATCGGCGCGGACTACCACCTGAGGGCGAAGGACGTGATCGCCGTCGAATTCCGCCAACTCAAGCTCGACGCGAACTTCGACGACATCAGCCTGGGGAACGTGAAGGCGGGCGGCAGTCTGTTGTGGATGGGCTATCGCCGCTATTTCTGATTTCCACCACCCGGCGCGAACGGGGCGCGCCGGGAATTTGCGTGGAGCGTCGCGAGCTCAGTCGTCGTCGTTCTCCCGCTTGAGGATCCCGGCAGCGAACCAAGCGCCGCCCGGATTGCGGATCAGGAGCACAGGGCTCGCGCAGTCAGCCGGCGGTGCCGGATTCAGTACATCATCGATCCGAAAATCGCCGTTGAGCTCGAGCGGAACGAGGCCCGTGTCGTGCAATACGGGGTTGGCAACCTCGCAAAGCAGCGTGGCGCGCACGCTCTGGCCCGCATTGCCACCGATGCCATTGCCGCCCGCGAGCAACAAGCCGCGTCCCCTGACCTTGACGCTGCCGTCGGCCTTTACGTCGGCCCTGAGGTCGGCGATCCTCCAAAGCTGACCGGGAGGGTTGACGCCGCGAACGACGTTCCGGTTCACGTTCGGAGAAGTCCCGTCGGCGTTTAGGGCCCCCGCCGCGCTCGACACGGGAATGACCCCGATTCCGCCCTTGAATTTCACGAGAGAGTCGTCCGCCGCCGCAGAAAGCGGAGTGACGATCCCGAGGAACAGCACCCAGGCCGACATCTTCTTCAACATGGCAAGTCCTCCTTCGTCCTATAAATGAAAAGCAAACGGGAAAGGCTCCCGTATACATCGGCTGGAGGCCGCTTATTCCGGCTCGGGCATACAATGTCCCCTGCGGCACACGAGCCGCGATCGATTTGCGGAGGGACCCATGAGCGCGCAACAGACCCGGAACCGGGGAGCAACCAAAGCGGGCGACGGCCGCTTTCTTTTCGACTTCGCCGAGCTCGCGCGAATGCGTGTCGGCGAAGGCTATTCCACCGCCGAAGGCCCGGTGGTCGAAGGCGAGCGCATGCAGGTCGGCCTGATCACCATCAAGCGCGGCACCGTCTCCCGCCCGCATTCGCACCCGAACGAGCAATGGACCTACGTGCTCAAGGGCAGGGCGCGCGTCTCGGTGGGCGGCCAGCCGGAGACCGTCGCCTCACCCGGCACGTTGATCTACGCTCCACCCAATGTCGTGCATTCGGTCGAGGCGCTTCCCGAAGAAGACCTGGTGTTCTTCACCGTAAAGGACCTCTCGCACGGCATCGTCGGCACGCCCGCGAGTTAGGGAACGGGTCCCTTTCAGCTGGCCCCGCGCAGGCGCACGTTGGTTTTCCTGCTGATGACGAAGTGGTGCGGATCCATCTTCTGCTCGGTCGCGGCGATGCGATACTCCTCCTCGGGCTGCCGGCCCGGAGCCTTGACGGTACAAGATACGAGCTTGCCCTCGGCATTGAGCTGCGAGAGCTCGAGCCCCATGCGTGCGGTGGGGTTGGACGTCATGAAAGCGAGCACGCTCTCGCGCAAGGACAGGCTTGTCATGGCTCAATCCCTTACTTGTCCCATTTGGCCATGTCGGCGAGCTCGACGCTGTAGCCGATGTTCTGCGGGCCCGCGGCCGGGTTGGCCGCCTTCTCCGCCTTGCGGAAGGTCTCGGCGAGCTGGAGGCTGAGCTTTGCGAGCTCTCCCGGATCGGGCTTGATCACCGCGGTGTTGTCGGCCCTCAGGAAAGCTCGGCCGATCAATTCGACATAGATCCGCGACGCCAGGTCCTGGATGCCGGCGTTCGCTGCGGGCTGTGCAGGGGAAGCCATGAATGCCGCCTTGAGGGGAAGATGACACATACTACGCTGAACTCGAGGCGGACAAGGGAATTTCCCTCGTCCGGCGTCGTGGAGCACCTGGAACCGGGGTCGGCAAGGAGGCCGGGCATGGACACCGAATCGAAATGGAAGCACCGCGGCATTCGCGTCGTGCACGCGAACGAGCTCGACATCAACACCGCGCAGACGCCCGGCATGAACCGCGCCGCGGCGATCACGAACGCGCGCGCGGGAGCGGAGAAGCTCTGGGCCGGGACAGTCGTCATCCATCCCAGGGCGAAGACCGGCGCGCACCACCACGGGCCGGTCGAGAGCGTGATTTACGTCGTCAGCGGCCGCGCGCGCATGCGCTGGGGCGACAAGCTCGAATTCGTCGCCGAGGCCGGGCCGGGCGACTTCATCTACGTGCCGCCCTACGTCCCGCACCAGGAAATCAACGCGAGCGACGATCAGCCGCTCTCATGCGTGCTCGTCCGCAGCGGCCAGGAACCCGTGGTGGTGAACCTCGATATTCCGGTGGTCGAGAAGCCAGAGGAGGTGCATTGGGTGGACAACATTCATCCGGGGCCGAAAGGGCGCTAGCGAAAGCCCCGCGAGCAGCAATGCCGTGCGGGCAAGGTCGAGGTGTTCGGGCGCGTTCATTCTAGCCTCACGTTTTTCGAGAAATCGTAATCTGCCGAGATCGCGCTTTCGAACTCCCAGCGCACCTGCCCCTTGCCGGGCCAATTGCCTCCGAAAACATCGCCGAGGAACGCGAGCAGCACCCCCCAGGCTTCTTCCGCCTCTTTGGCGCGGTAGCGTCCCGGCATGGTGTCGTTCAACCAGCCGTGCGGCATGCCCGGGAACACCTTCATGCGGTAGCTGCAGCGGCCGTCCTCCAGGGCATCGCGCGTGCGGCGGACATCGGCGAGCGAGATCGTGTGATCGCGCTCGCCGTAGACGAAGAGCACCGGGGCCGAAAGCGAGCGCATCATCTCCTGCATCGCTTGCGGCTGCAGATCGGACACCTTCCAATCCCGCTGCTGCGAGCCGCCGTAGAACACCACGAAAGCCGCGAGATCGCGCCGCCGGCTTCCGACCACGATCGGATAGCGCCCGCTCTGGCACACGCCCATGAGTGCGATGCGCTGGGGAGCGACGCGCGGATGGCCCTTCAGGAAATCGAGCGCCGCGTCGATCACCGCGGCGACCTCGGTATCGGGCAGGACCGCGCGCTCTTTGCCGCTTCGCAGCGCCGCCTCGTCGCCTTTCCAGCGCGAGAAAAGATTCGGCGCGAGCGCCACGTAACCGTCCCGCGCGAGGCGCCGTGCCAGGTCGAGCGTGTGCTGTACCAGGCCGTAGCGCTCGTGCAGGATGACGACAGCGCCCGCCGGCGATTCGCTTCGCGGCAAATAGAGAAAGCCCTCACAGTCCCCGCCGAAGCGCAACGTGTCCGGGTCCCGGGCCATGTTTATTTTTGCCCTTTCAGGAAGAGCGTCTGCCAGCGTTTTTCCCAGGTGTCCCACTCGTCAACGACCGGCGCCAGGTCGACGATGCGGAAATTGCGCTGGTTGAACGAGCTCCCGACCTTGCGATTCACCGGCACGCGGCTCGCGGCCATGATGAAGCGCTGGCCTTCAGGCGACAGCACGAAATCCGCGAAGAGCAGCGCAGCGTGAGGGTGCGGCGCCTGTTTCGCCACGCCGATTCCGTCGGCGCGGCCGAATGCGGGCGGAAGCGGCTTCCAGTCGATCGGCGCGCCCCGCTCCTTCAGCTTGTCCACCGCCTGATTGTAGAGCGTCAGCACCACCGGGATCTCGCCGGCGGCGACGAGCTCGGTCATGAGCGTGTGGCCGCTGCGGATCTGCGGCTTCATCGCCGCCAGTTTCTGGAAATAGGCGAGGCCTTTTTCCTCGCCCATCGCCTTGGCCACCGCCGCGAACCAGATGATGTCGGAAGCCTCGATCCCGAAATTGCCGCTCCATCTGGGCTGCAGCAGGTCTTCATAGGACCTGGGAACGTCCTCCGGCTTGACGAGCTTCGTGTTGTAGCCCATGACGAAGAAGAGCAGATTGTCCGGTGCGTAATAGCCGTGGCGCGGGAAGGCCTCCGGTGGAATGTCGACGAACGCGGGGCTCCAGAATTTCTCGAGCAGCGCTTCGCGGTGCAGGATCTCCATGCCGTGCCCGCTTCCTTCGTAGACGTCGACCGCCGATTTGCCCGCGCGCGCCTCGGCGAGCGCGCGCTGCACGAGCTTCTGGTTGATGCCGCGCCACATCCTCACCTTGATGCCGTATTTTTCCTCGAACGCCGCGATCATCGGGCTCGCGTCTTCCGGCGTCATGGTGGTGTAGAGGCTGAGGCCGTCTTCTTTCTTTGCCCGCGAGACGAGCCTCTGCCCGCGGTCCGGGCCCTGATAGAGATAGATCTCGCGGTTGGCCGCCTGCCGGTCCTGCGCGTGCGTACCCGGGGCTGCGAACGCGGCGAGCGCGAAGCTCAGGACAAGAGCTGGGCGGGACATCCGAAGCTACTTGCCCTATCCAACGGCGGCGAGCAGCCGCTTCAAGAATTCGTCGATCGCCCTGCGCTCGATCCAGCGCATGACCGCCACGATGTCGTGGTCCGGATCGACGTACACGATGTTGGTGCCGTTCCCGATGTGCGCGAAAGCGCTCGCCGGCGCGCTCGGAAAGAGCTTCTTGTCCCTGTTGTTGTACCAGTTCATGAAGCCGTAGCCCGGCTCGGCCGGCGTCGGCGCGAGCGCCCAGTCGACCCACTGGTTGGAGAGCAGCTGGCGGTCCTTCCACTTGCCGCGGCGCAGGGTGAGATAGCCGAACCGGGCCATGTCGTAGGCGTTGATGAACATGCCGCCGCCCCAGTGCCCGCCTCCGGTCACCGACTGCACGGCGCCGCCGTCGAGCACGATCCACGAATTCTCGTAGCCGAACCAGCGCCAGGTGTTCGAGGCGCCGATCGGATCCATGATGGCTTCCTTCAGCACCTGAGGGAGCGGGCGCCGCCAGATGTTGAGCGCCGCGAGCGCGAGCACGTTGACGCGCACGTCGTTGTACTTGTAGACCGTGCCCGCCTTGTTGCGCGGTCGCGTCAGCCATTCGCCCGGCTTGTCGCTCGGACGATCCGCCCAGTCGGGCTTGCCCCACAAGGTGCCTTCCCAATCGCTCGTCTGCCGCAGCAGATGATTCCAGGTGATGGTGCGGTTGTGCGGGGTGTCGAACAGGAGCACGAAATCGGAACGCCCGAGGCGGTCGGACTTGTTGCCGGCGGGAGCCGGGTCGTAAAGCTGGATCGGCGCGACGTAATCCCTCACCGGATCGTCGATGCTCTTGATCAGGCCCCTGTCGTAGGCGACGCCGACAACGCTCGAGAGCA
>WNFF01013511.1_pt1 | contig 15695 bp, 23 predicted proteins | sample 5400441 | NCBI WGS metagenome assembly WNFF01 (sample SAMN13153345, study PRJNA577476) | soil metagenome | isolation source: 120 cm saprolite under Douglas fir tree site 2 hole 3 replicate 1 | place: USA:California | collected 2015-04-18 | reverse complement strand
GCCCCCCGCGAAGCCAATGTCGTTGTTGGTGTTGAGTACCGTGTCGGCGCGCAGATAACCACCCAGCTTGATGCAGGTGTCGGTGCCCGGAATGTAGAAGAAACCGGCACCATACAGGGAGCAGATCCTCACATATTCGACCGCTTTGGCCTTCAAGGGGAGATCAGCCGCCTGCGCCCCACTCATGGCGATCAGTCCCGCCGCTGAGCCGAGGATAAGGCTCTTAACCATCTTCATGTGTTAACCTCCAATTTATGCTTGGTACAGAAAGCCGTACAAAGCGTGATAGACAGCCCGCGAAAAGGGACTTAAGCGAACCACCTAACGGGGCGACCTCGGGATGCCCCCCTCCGTCGCAGGTCGGATAAGAGCCGAAGAGTTCTAAACAGGCAACAAAAGACAGCCTCGTCCGAAGCAGCGCGGACCCTTTTGTGGGCAGATGTTGCACAAATACCACGACACCAAATTGTGATTATAGCGGTTAAGACATTGATTTTGTGAACATATCGCCGATGTTTTCCGCGGAGCTCCAAGATCCTTCCGCCTTGCGCTTTGGCGCTGCCTTTCGGCGAACTGGCAGTTCCTGTGGATTTCGAGAGAATCAGAATGGTCGGCTGGCAAGAATTCAAGAGGGGCTATCCGCACCAAGGATGCTGTTGAGGGCCGTTGATGGCTGTTGAGACATGTCTAATCCGATCGGGCCAAGGTGCCGGGATCGGCTGGTCGCTTCCACCAGCGACGAAATCCATCCTTAGATGATGTGTAACAGCGCTGACGCGTCAGCCAGGGCATAAGCAATTAGCGCGTTAACCGCAGGAGGTGCCGCGGAGGCGATACCTTGCGTTAAGGATTTCGCCGCCGATCGCAATCGGCGCAGCCAGTTCTAACGTATTATCAATCAGGTACCTGCGGTAGCCATGGTCGGAATCGTCATTCTGATGGTGAAGCCGTTTTGATGACGGAGCGCCTAGAACATGGCCTTGCCGTTGTCCTTGCGGAAGTCGGCTATCGTCTTGAAGTCTGGCATCAGGCGGCCGGTCAGCCACACCAACTCGATGTTGCGCTGGCACTCCCGTTCGAGGCGCCGGCTCGATTGCACCCGATTGAGGTATCCATAAACGTAAATCTTCAACGGCGTCGCCGGATGGCAGGCCGGCCTTCCTGTCGTCTCTGGCTCGACGCCGCCAAAGCCCAGCCCGGCCAGATCAAGCTCATCGACAAAAACATCGATCGCCCGGACCGGATTGTCCTCGCCCAAATAGTCGTCTAACCGCTCGGGAAACAACGTGCTCTGACTGCAGTCATCACCAACGACAAAGCGCGTCGTCGAACCCTCCGGCCAAATCGCAGGAGAATCATATGATTGACGGCGTTTTTCACACAGCCTGTCAGGCCCCGTAGTATTCCGGGGTGCTTCGCCTCAAACGCCTCGTTGGTCGCCGCCGCCGGTGCACAGAATCAAGCTAACCGACCCAGCGGCAGGCCGGCTCACTCACGGTCAGTTTACTGCGAGCGCGCTGTTCGGTTTGCGCGGTAGCCGAAACCGCGCTTAAAGTGGCCACACATATTGTGATGGATCGCACCGGCGATACCCGGCACAATTTCGATGCGAAGAACGCGGACGCGCTCTTGAAGGCTGAGCAGCGCTTGAGGGAGTTGACAGGCGCAGGCTATACCGCGGCGCGCCGTATCGCGTCCGGAGAGGTGGTCGTGAAGCGCACGTTTGACCCACATTAGCGGAAGAGACGCTGTTTTTTCCGCGGCTCGTCGGCGGCTAACCTCGGCTATGTTTGGACAACTATTGCGCAACGCGAGGGAGCGTCTCCGACCATTTCTGTCGGAATGCGGGCGCAAAGCGCGAGTTTTGCGCGACAGTTTGCGGCTGCAGCCTGATCGCATTGATCCGTCCTCGCGATTTGTCCCGGGCTTTCGCTACGGATACTGGGAAAGGGAAGCACGCGGCCTCGAGCTGTTGAAGGAATGGCTATCTCCTGAGCAGTTCGCGCAATATGACGAGAAAAGCTATTTTGAGGTCATCGGCTGCCACAGCGGAAAGCGATACCGGATTAGCCGCGGCACCTCGATGAACATCCACGAGCTCGACGGCGCTGGCTGTCCATGTGTTGGTTGGTGCTTTGTGCCGAAAGGTCATCTGGTCGCAGGCGACATTATGCTGGCACAAAAAATTGCACTAGAGACCGACGAGCGTGGCGCGCTGGCCGTGGCGAACAGATTTTCCGTTTCAACAGGTCGACGAAATATGCTTCTCTATCCTGCAATGCCTTAAACTCGGGCGCGCCTGGCGCCAGCGGAATTTTTTTTGGGCTCTGTTGTGGTGCACCGAAAGGCCTGCACCGAACACCGCGACGCCGTCCATATCCAGATTGCTTTTGAAGAGCGCGGCATGGAGGGCGAGAAGCTTGAAAAATATAATAGACTCGTCGACGAAACCGACGAGGCCTATCACCGCATGGAAGATGCGAGCGCCGATCTCGTCAACACCAAGCCGATGACGCTGGCCGGCATTCTGGCGCTGTGCCGATACATCGGACCGCTGTTCGAGGGGGACGATTCGCCCGACCTGCCTGAATATATTTCGTACGACGATGACACCCAAGCGACACCGGCCGAAGCGCTTTGCCATGTACGCTTCACCTTCCGGCAATTGGTCATCACGGGAAGGTAGCGCGTGCTGGCCCGGCTTGTTAGGTCAATTGCGCGGGCTTATTTTTGAGGATGGATCCGATCATCCAACTTCGTTTCAGGCAAACTGTTGCAATTCTCATTGCAGCTGCAGTGACGGCTGCCGCAGCGCGCCATTTCGCTCACGTTGATGGCGGCCGCTCCCGCGAAGAAATTCGTACGTGGGCTTTGATGGGCGCTGGAGCTTTCATTGGCGTATTGCTCGCTACGCTTTTCTTCCAACGTCAGCGGTGAAGGTCGCGGGATCTTCATATTCCAATGTGATGGAAAAACGCGGTCCACCGAGAATGGACAACTGGTTTCGCGGCTCTCGCCTCATACGGACCTTTACAACTTTGATGGCGGGATTTTCTGCCAGCCACAAGTCTTTCTGCTTCTCAACATTCCCCTCATCGATGCCCAATATAATATGCTCTTTCATGACATATTCTCGGCGACGTAGTTGCATTATATCACTTCTGCAGCCGCCAGCTAGCCGCCGGGGAAGCCATCGTCCAAAGGATTGTGCTGTTCGGGCGGCAACCCGCTCGCGACGTCGCGCACGATCGCTATTATCTCCCGATATCACCGCGGTCTCCGCCGGTGGCACTTCTCAATAGGTACTCTACCGCGGCGCGGATCTCGGCCTTGGCGTCGTCCGGGCCCGCAATCACCGGAGAGTTGTTGAGTGCACATATAGCGTGCACGCCTTGTTCTAACTCTCTGAAGAAATCATTCTTTCCGTCCGATCCGTCCCTGACCTGCTGGACGCATCACTCGCGGCTCGGCAATCGAACGAATTAGCCTCAATCGTCAATGCGACTCACGTCACGGGTGCAGATCGAGAGGCTAGACCAGAAGTGCGCGAACATGGAGGGATGCTGGAAGGTTCGCATCCATCGCCAACAACAGCGTCGGGAATATTCTTGTTTGCACGCTGTTGTAGCCCTTTCTCGATGATGACGATCGGCGCCTTTCCTTTGTTGTTCGGGCTGCATTAGCTAAGCGAACTTGTCGCAAGCTGAGATCGCATGACCCACCGCCATTGGCCAACGGGGCGCTCACGCGCTACTCCCGTCTCCATCACGGCTGACGTCTTGGAGAAGTGCCTTGATCGCGTGGCGCGGGCGATCGACCAAGCCGGCGACAAGGGCGCGGACCCGGAACTGCACGCCGCGGCGCAGAAACCGGAAGGTGCAGCGATCAAAAAACGAGTCTCAGCCGGGGCATGACTGAGACACTTCTTGGAGGTTAAGCCAGTTGAAGGTCACACTGGTGGGTTCAAGGCCCACGGATATACTGGTACGGGACGCCTTTCTTCCTTCTGATGGAAGGATTCACACGTCTTTACCGATATTCCCCCGGTCGCTTTTAGGTGCCATTGGCGCTGATCGGATTCTCGACTCGGCCGGCGTACGAATACGTCGCCTTGGAAAGAACATCTGTCGAAGGTGCAGGTCGTCGCCCACAGCGGAGCGAGCAAAAACGGCCCTAGCTTCGGGAGAAAAGCCGGGGCCAGCTGCAGCATACGGAGACTCGTATCGGTTATTCGACACCAAGAGTTGCGTCACCACAGCAGACTTCTGGCTGGCGCGTTTTATTCCCACATTTTCTAATCGGTCGCGCAAAAAACGTTGCATTGCGCGTGTGACGCCAGAGATTCCACATCAGTTTTAAAGAGTGGTTGATGAATTCTGGTCTGACGAAGGGTCCGCACCATTGCCCTTTCGAAACGAGCGAAGCTTGCCGGAATAAATCGATCGGCGGCCCGGTCTCCTGATTGGTGCGGAATAGCATCGTTATCTTTTCGACTCTGTGGCTTGGCAAATCCGCTGGGGCCGCCGGAAGTCAAAACCCGCACCCTGTTGGTCGAGACTAGACCAACGTCCGCGCAGATCGTGGGGCGCTCTGTAGATGCAAGAAATAGATTCAGTCTCCTCGAAGAAAGAATCCGATCATGGCGAATAGAAAAGATACCACAGCAGTCAATCATTCCCACCTAAATGAGTTTGCTCAAGTCGTAGAGAGGATCGGTCTCGCCATCATAGGCGCGCTATGCGGATTTTACGTTGCGGCGCTTGTGGCTAGAGCAAATATCGAGGCAATCAATTCCGTTGGAGTTCTTTTCTCAGTGGTCCTGTGTGGCTCTATCGGCTTCTATTTGGGAACCAACATTCCTTTGCTGCCTTCCGGCGCAGCCCGCCGCGCTTATTCCGAAAGCGGTTCGGCTCCGAGGACGAATCCCATCGCGCTAGCGAGCGCCATCGGCACATTCCTCGCCGCCGTTGCAGCGCTCGTGTCGGTTTATGTGATCGTGTTTGACGAGGATCCGCCGGTCATTTGGAATATTGGGATCGGTCTTTGGTGGATGCTCGGCGTTCTGCTTCAACTCGCCGCTGGTACGGCTGCGCGGCGTGGACAGTTCAGAGGCGCCACTGGTTAAAGCGCCCAGCAACGTGCGGCGCGCACAAATTTGATCGAGAGGGTACAGCTCGATCTGCTGACAATTTCCAGGTCGCATCTGTGGCTAGGCCTGCGCTTTTGCGAACCTATCGATCCCACTTACCATTCAAAACTGCTGGTCTCCGGACGAAGCCCGCGGCTTCTCTATTCCGTCCATGCTTTTCGCGCCATTCCGACCCCGGACCTCGCATATAATGGGCTTCAGGGTCGGTACTGCCTCACCGAGCTTCCCCAGAAGGCGGTCAGAAGATTTAAAGCGGCGGTGCGTAATCTTGTCCGCATCGAGCTAAGGGAAGGATCGCTAAAAGAATGCACATTCGCGCGTGTCTCCCGTCTCTTGAGCCGCCGTCACCAACAAGGCATGGCTTGATTTCCAGCGGGCTGCCTGATCTGCCAGGTCGTCGGAGCCGAACAAAAATAGCGGTGCTATTCAGAACCAATTTGGGATGATTAGCCTTGAGTTCTTTTCTAATCGCGCGGGGCGAAGGAGGCACTGCTCCGCTTTACCGGGAACAGATCATCGAAACGTACCGAATATCTGATGCCCACAATGTAACTGGGCGCGTTGTGGTTGAGCCCCAGGGCGACGTGGAAATCCACCTGCTGAGTTGGACTGAGGCGATACAGTCCGCCCCAATTCAACAGTTGGGCAGGGGCTTCCATTCTCCGGGTAATCACCTACGTACTCCCCAAATAAACTCGCCCTCTCGGTCACGTTCTTTTCGATCACAAAGGTGGCTTCCGTGATCAGCTTGCTGGTTGGGTCCGAGGGACGAATGAACTCGGTGAACATTCCACTCAATCCCCATCCGTTGCGCAATTCCCACGACCAGGGGAATTGCAAATAGAGTTGTGCGCCGCGGCCGGTTATGCTGGCTGAGCCGGTCGGCAATGCCACGCCGAACACCGCGGAGAGATCGACTTTTCCCGGGATTGTACTGATCTGCCACTTTACCGCTGGCGCAACATCGGAAAACCCAGAACCTTCGAGACCGCGGACATTTGCAAAGTACGTTGGCACGTCCACAAGAATTCGAGACAGTTTGCAATGCCTGCGCGCAAACGTGTATTTGTGCCGTCCACAAACCGACTGCCGTCTCGCCCACTGGAATTAATGCCGTTCTCGATCTGCAAACTGCCCGCAGGCACAACAACACTGGAGTTCATGACGTCGGGTCGATCGGTGCAAATCTCGTCCTTGGTCGTTGGACAATCGTCGGCCTTCGTGCTGATCGTGCTGTGATAGATAAGCAGTGTCAGCAAGGCTGTTGCGAGTTTTCCAACGCTTATGGGCCCGCGAGTGAACGCAAGTGTAGTCCGTGCAATAATTGAACCCGATTTCTCCTCTTGCATTTAATCTCCCGCGGCCTGGCGCAAATCGCGAGATAGCATCGCGCAAGGGCATAAATCATCAAACCGCCCAGAACATGGAAAAAGGCGGCCCAATTGGCCGCCCCTTCAATTTGGCGTAAGTCATGAAGCGCTGGCAAACACTTCGTTGCTCAAGCTCTAACAGAGATTGACCCTCAATGTGTTCAATCAATTCAGGTTCAGAACGGGAAGCGTAAGCCAAGGTTGGCGCCGCCAGCGGTCAATCCATCCCATGGTTTCAGTCGCTCCAAACGATCCCTGACGGTACCAATTATTGAACCGTCGTGCTTTCCTCTAGCAACCGTCTCTTGCGTGGGGTAAAGATCGAAAGCAATCGAGGAGTCTCTCCCCGTGCGTCGCCATGTTTCCCTCGCTGTTCTAGCAACAAATGGGGCTATCCCGGCAATTGCCAGTTCTCCAGCTACGCCCAATGCATGGCCACCGCGAGCGGTACTTACGCCTATTGCGGGATCAATCCCCAGTACGCGTTCGCGCGCCAGCGGCGCGGCGCCTATCGGGACCGATACTGAGTGGCAGTGAAGCAATATCATCAAGTAGCAGTAGCGACGGACGAACGGACATCGCGCCCGGCCCGCGCGCTTTCTACGAGATGACATTGGTGGGCGGCTGACACACTGGCGTTGGCCTTCGCGGGTCTCGCAGCGGCTGTCGCATCGCCGACGATACGGGCGAGGTTGACGCCCAAGGGATCGCCCGCTCAGATCAGGTCCGCTACCTTCGATAACGGACTTCGCGGCTGCGCCTAGGATGTCCGTTTTGTGCCGATTGTGTTGTAAAAGTCCTTTTTGGTTGATGACTAAAAATTCTCAGGGCCGCTCGTGCGTCTCACGCGCTGCGATGTGAGGGACCTCGTCGATTAACGCAAAAGCGACCATCGACGCCTGTATCAGCTCTGCAGAGCCTTGCAGCGGCTGAGATCAACAACATTCGACATTCGCGAGATTTTTGGGGCCTCTCGATTTTCGACTTTTTCAACAGTATCTACCATTAGCCGACATCGCTGGGTTTCGGGCCCAAGTCTGCTTTACCCCTACTCGATGACACCGGACAAGCCGCCGCAAGATCATATTTAGTAGACGCGAGGGTGCCGCCGATAATGTCGTTCCCGGGGCTCTTCCGCGCCCGCGAAATATGGATTGATGGCGCACTGTGCCGCGCGGCCCGATGCCGACGCGTTGCACTGAGGCAGCGACGTGTAGCTGCATTCGTAATAGTTGAACCCCGCCCGTCCGTACACGTGCAGACAAACCGGGTAAGCCGGATCGTACATCTGGGCCGCCGCCGGCCCTATTGAGACCGTCCCGATCGCCAAAATCGCCAAGGCCAGAATGCGCATCAGAATCTCCCTCGGGATTGGCGGCACAGCTTGAACGCATCGAAACAGATAGACCATATTGATCTCAGTCAATTCACATGCGCGCGAGCCCGCGAAAGAGCGGTGCGTGAAATTCAGACGATGGTCGCGGTAGGGACGAGGATTTCTCCTCGCCCCCCGCACAGATCCCGGCGTGCGCTGCTAACGCACCGGGCTCCTCCCTCGGGTCAGACGTCGTATGATGAGCGATCTAGTGTCGCTGGTCGCCCGACGCGCAGCCATTATTCGGATCGACGCGGTATTTCGGCTCAGTGTCCGAACCGCGGCCGCCTAACGGCTGTTCCCCTTGGGTGAGGCCCTTCCCTCCACGACTTCCGCCGGGCGTTGCCGCCCCTTGTTCAGTCGCTTCGCAAGTACTATGGCCTCATCCGACTTCTCATCCACGTACATGCTCGGCGTGCGGCTTGTCGCCTTTCGGCCCGTCGCGTCGCACTCGATAGGCGTTGAACAGCCCTAGAGTGTCGTACAGCCACCGCCTATTCCATCGTTCCCAGTCGAAGCCCTTCGTTTCCGAGCATGCGCCAGATGGCGCCTGACCCCGTCTATTCCCGGTGCCCCATCGTTCCTTTTGGCCATCTCATACGCAGCGCGCAGGGTCTCCATCTTACAGACGTGGACGTATATCCGCGGCCTTCCCCAGGCGCGCGACCGGCGTCAATGAAAACGGAGCCATGCAGGCAACGTGACCAGCGGTCAAGACGAACAGGTGGCGCCGCCGCCTCACCAGCGGAAGATCGTCCACATTGATATGGATGCCTTCTACGCATCCGTCGAGCAGCGGGACAATCCCGATCTCCGCGGCAGGCCTGTCGCAGTCGGCGGATCCCGCGAGCGCGGCGTCGTGGCGGCCGCAAGCTACGAAGCCCGAAAGTTCGGCGTCCGGTCGGCCATGCCGTCGGTAACCGCGAAACGACAGTGCCCCGATCTCAACTTTGTCAAGCCAAGGTTCGAAGTTTACAGGGCCGTGTCGCAACAAATCCGCGAGATTTTCGCTGAACACACGACGATCATCGAACCGCTGTCGCTGGACGAGGCCTACCTGGATGTCACGAAAAACCTGCAAGGCATTCCGCTCGCGCGCGACATTGCTCTCGCGATCCGCGCGAAGATCAAGCAGGAAACCGGCCTCAACGCTTCCGCTGGCATCTCCTACAACAAGTTCCTGGCCAAGTTGGCATCGGATTATCGCAAACCCAACGGCCAATACGTGATCACGCCGGAAATGGGACCGGCCTTCGTCGAGACCCTGCCCGTGGGCAAATTCCACGGGATTGGACCTGCGACCAGCGCCAGGATGCAGGGCCTCGGGTTGTTCACCGGCCTCGATCTTCGAAATCAGTCCGTCGATTTCCTAAAAGCCAACTTCGGAAAAGCCGGTGCGTACTACTACTGGATCTCAAGAGGCGTCGATGACCGTGAGGTCCGGGCTGACCGGATCCAGAAGTCCGTCGGCGCCGAGACTACCTTCTTTAACGATCTCACCGAGTTCGAGGCCATGCGTGCGGAACTGCAGCCGCTCATCGACAAGGTCTGGCGACATTGCGAAGACAAGGCCATGCGAGGCCGTACGGTTAGTCTCAAGGTAAAGTTTGCCGACTTCGAACTTATCTCGCGGAGCCGAACGTTGGCTGGCGCGGTCTCTAGCCATGACGAGTTGGAGAACGTGTCGGCCGAACTATTGAAGGCCATCTTCCCGACGGAGAAGGCCGTCAGGCTGCTCGGCGTTTCGATTTCCGGTTTTGCGCCTACCCAAATGGATACTCCGTCGCAGATTGCCCTGCTCTAGCAATGAACGACGCCTTACCGTGCGGCTTGATCAAAAACGGATTCTCGGTTGCCGAGCGCCGCTTCGGCGTATTGATCAATAGACACGATCATTGCTTGGACGTGCTGGTAGCACCAGCCTTCGCGCGGAGCTAACCGCCGGACTTCGGCCAGAGCTTTGATCCACGGCGAGTTGTCGGCATTGTCGTCGTACCAATTGGGGGGCTACCTCACAAAACTCCCCAAGGCAGAACACGATGCCGAGGAATGGCAGGCCGCAATGAAGGGCGCTGTTGCAGGTGGCTGAACATGACGGGCCAACGATGTTCGCCCCGGATAGGCGTGATGCGAGCCTTGAGCCGCCGCGTCGAGCGCGTGTTCGACCCGCCGCGCAAGGATCAGCATTGGGGACGCCAGACGCCAGCGCGCTGACCCCATGGAGTGAAATCTGTTCCACTTCCTGCAGTGGAAGGCTGTCAATCAATATCCGCATTGATGATCGATCAGCTTCGGGCCGGCGCCCGCATACAACACAATTGTCTTCGCTGACGAACTCGCAACTACCGGGGTTGTTCGACATTTGCCCCATATCCTAATTTGAAATTACCGTTACCGACGATCACGGACGAAGCTCCATGATGAACCCTGACACGCGGGGCAACTTCCACTATTCGAAGCTTTACCGGAACCATCACACGCATCGCATTTGGCCCAATCACTATCGCTAAGCGCGCTTCCGTAAATGCCCCTGCAGCGTTTGCCGCCGGGCTGCCTGCCGCACTGAAGGTTAATCCGTCCACACTGTAGGTTATGTCGCCGCAATTGGTGCAAACAGCCACGGGCGGACTATCAGTCGTCATGTGCTTACTCTTTCCACCAATTCCTCAGGCCAAGCGGTCTCTCAACTGGGATATAGCCATCATTGCCGGTTGCGGGCGCCGCAATCACTATGTTGATCTTCATCAATACACTTTCCCGCAAAATAGCCGACAATAGGATGCGCCAACCGCACCTATGTAACGCTGTCTAAACTAGCCGCGTGAAATGCGTTCCGGACACTCATCGACGTTCTGTATCAGGAATATTGCCGCGCAGGGCTCGCTGAAATGCGGCGCGTGATCCGATAGGCAATTACCGCTCCTCGTAAGGATGCACCGGCTCTGGTTCGATTCTCCTCATCAACCTCAGCTGCTCGCGTCGCCGTCCGCGCCGGACTAAAACGATCCGGGGTTACTTTAGGCGTGTTACCCACCCCAGTTCGGATAACGATTGTCATACGGACTTGGCTGGTCATTGTACGGTGCCGGCTGGTAGTGGATCGGCGGCCCAAGCGGTGCGTAGGCAAAACCCGAAGCGGGATCTGAGGAGATCAAGCCCTGGTTGGGACGAACAATGGCGTGCCGCCGGTGTGCGTGATACATCGTAGCCGCGTTGGCAGAGCCACACAGGGTGACCAAAAGGCTCAAGGCCAAAATAGAACGCATCGCTTTTTCTCCAATCGACCTGCTGCGCCTATTTATGTAGGGCTCAGGCCGCGCCGCCCCAATAAGTAGCGGCTTCACGATCAGTCACATCGGCGGCATCACGGGCGCTGACGTTGCGCAATTCCCCACGAAATGAAGGCGTTGCAAGGGACTGTCCCGGATGAGACGCTCAGGATCGTGATGCGCGGCGCGGACAAGGAAGACCGGGCTGCAGCATGACGTTCGACAAAAAGAAACCTAAGCCGACTCCGACTGGCGGCGCGCAAGCTAGCCGAGATCGAGAGCGGCATCGAGCCGGTGCAGGATGGGCGGATCTACATTGACCCACCACCAAATTGCCGGGAAAGGATAAAATCTGGGTTTGAACCACTGGGTTCGCGCGGCGCGTAACCGAAAGCTCCCAGATAGCCCCTCTTCGAAACCTTGGCTTGCATCTCACGCCGTAGAGCGTAGCCGGGAACGCCCGGATGACGCTTCTTAGAGACGTTATGCTGCACACTCGGTGTTTTGCTTCCCTGGCCAAACACGGCCGGAGCGGCAGCTATGAGAGCGGCGGCAGAAAGCGCGATTATCGCTGTCTTCACTTTTAGTCCTCCCTCATTTGAATAATGAGCCCCCCGCTCGCCGTCCCGTGAACGTGCTAAATCACGCGTAGCCGCATTTTTACACGGCCAAGACTCAGAGCGGACGTCACGTATTCCCTTCTGAGCTGCCAGACTACATTTCCGGAGCGGTATGAATAGTCCCCATGCTCTATTAAACGCGGCCTTGCCGTCTATAGAGGCGGTCCGGCGACGCCGGATGTGCCTGCGGCCAATACGGGTTGGCCAAGCACATGGCCGAGAGTCCCGACGCCGTCATCTGGCACTGCGCCCATGATGTATAGCTGCAGTCGATGACGGTGCTGCCGCCCCACTCCCACTTCTGGAGGCAAACCGGGTAACGGGGATCGTAGCGTTGAGCCGTGGCCGGGGCGGCCGCAAGGATCGTCGCCCCTGCCAGTATCATAGAACGAATCATGCGCATCGCAACCTCCTTTGAAATAGGCGGCTCTTCAGCCGCGCGACAATGCCCCGTAGCGGTAACCTCTATGGCGACAAAGGAGTGCCGGCTTGATCGAGATCAAGCGCGCCGTCTCAGCCATGACGCTCGTGACATGCGATCATTGCTAGTGGATCAAATCCGATATTTGATTCCCAAAAAGGATTCCTGTGCAGCCGAATTCATGCGAATCTGGCGCATGCGAACTGGAATTTCCATCACTGTCACCCCTTCTGATCGCCTCCAGCTGGAGGCGCTGGTGCGGGATCGCAATGCCCCGCAGAAGCAGGTCTGGCGTGCCGAGATCGTGTTGTTGAGCGCGGATGGGTTGCGGCTTGGCTGGCGCATCAGACCCGTTCCCGGCCAACTCCAAAAGGTCGCCGATATCTTGCGGGGACTGCCGGAGATCGTGGAGTGCGATCGAATCATTGGCGAAGACTGCTTCATCGCACGGGCTCATGTTCCGTCTGTCGAACATCTAGAGAAGCTGATCGACCAGGTGATTCCCTATGCGATGACCAACACGTCGATCATCCAATCTTCCCCCATTCAAAAGGCGCTTGTCTCCGATCCTCCGCGGCGAAGGGCGGTGATGCCGTGCGGTGTCGAGACCTCGAGGATGGCTTGGTTCTTGGCGTAGGGCATTGCCACATGGCGCCGCGAGATTCGCTGGGTCGATCTGCCGTCCCCTACCACCCTTCTACATTCAGAACTGTGTCGGCACCCAGGATGATAGGTCTTTCGCGGTTCAATGGCTGGCCTGTGCACTCCCCTGCCGACGCTTCGCCGGCGCCCTCGCGGGCGTCTGCGCACGGCTCGGGGCCGATGTGGATCGCTACTCCTTCACCGTAAGGGACTTGTCGATGAAGCCGACCTCTTTGATGCCTTGGAGGACTCCAGCCACGAACGACGTCAACGAGGCGCGCGAAGCGCCGCTGAGAAAGCCAACGACCGGGATCTGTGGCTGCTGTCCGCGTGCTGTAAGAGGCAACGCGACCGCCCCGCCGAGAATATAGATGGAGGTACGTCGCCGCATATGCACGTGCCTCATGTAACGACACACCTTTTGTGATCGATGAATTGTATTTACGCGAATGTTAGGTCGTTGATACCGATGCTTATCCAGCAAGCGAAGTTCGTAGGAATAAATCGATCGCCCGTCGAGTCTCTTGATTGATGCAAACTAGCAAAGCCATCTTATCGACTCTGTGGCTCGGCAATCGCCGGAAACCAAACCCGCAATCCTAGGGACCCAAGTGGTCTTGGCTTTTCATATCCAATGGAGAAATTGAATGACTAAGCTTAAACTTCTATCGGCTGCACTGATCGCTACCGCCATGCTCGCAACTCCCGCTATGGCTCGCAAGAGCCATATAACCTCGCGGCACCTCGCATAGGACGCCAATGCGAGCGCCTCCCCCACCGCCCGTTATATTGACGGCCGTGTCTGCATTCCAGCGCCGCGCGTCGGCGCATTTGCTACAGCGCCCTGTGGCGGGAACAATGTCCCTTGCGAACCTGAGTGGCATTGAGTCGATGAGCGGCGAGCGCCAGGGCTGGCCTTTCGGGGCTGTCCTGGGCCGCTCGATTAGATCGATCGGCTGCTGCGGTGCTGCAATGCTCCAAACGTCGAGAAGTCGGGCTGGAAGGGACATTCCAGCCCGACTCGTTCTATACTTATCTCTTCTCTCTTCCTGCTTTACCGCGAATTTAATGGAGATACGTGTGCCTCGCTCTCATCTTCTATTCATCGGGAGAAGTAGACAGTCGGATCTTGCAGATTAGAATGCCGGACGCCTCGTTACCTAAGAGGAATGAGATGATCAGGTGACTGATACGCCAAAGACCTTCAAGAGACGATGACTTTACAGCAGCCGCTGGAATTCAGCTATCCCGAATACTCGCACTCGAACAGCCCAAAGCGCTCCCGCCCTTCGATCCGACTGATCGCGCCTTACAGACCTGCTGGGTCGTATCGCCATGTCGCCAAGCACTATGGCGTTCCGTTCATAGACATTACGCCGGGAAATGCTGGGCGACGCACGTAGCAAGGAAATTGTTGGTAGTGTCTCAGTTTGAAATTCCGGTCCCGACCCAAACTGGCCCAAGCCGTTAGGCGAGCTTACTCTAAACGGGGGGACGCAAGGTGCGCGCGATGTCCAGCGACACAGATCTTCTTGAGCACCTTTACGACCGTTTCAATGCCCGCGACATGGAAGCGGTGCTGGCGACTATGCACCTAGACGTCATGTGGGCCAGCGGCATGGAGGGCGGGCATGTTCACGGACACGACGGTGTCCGCAATTACTGGACGCGGCAATGGGCGATAATCGACCCGCATGTGGAGCCGGTCGACTTCTCAGCCGGGGCGGATGGAGCGACCAATGTCGAGGTGCACCAGACCGTGCGTGATCTCAAGGGTAGCGTGATGTCGGACAAGATGGTCGGCCATACTTTCCGAATAGAGGACGGCCTGATCAGGCGCTTCGATATCCGATAGTATCGTATTGCGTAACTTCAAACTGAGACACTATCCGCTTTTCAGGCGTGGCGAGACCAAAGAGATTGGACCGCGCGGAAATATGCGCTGTGGGATGCCGGCAAGCGGCTTGAGCCGCCAAGCTATGCGCCGGGCAAGCCGTGCAGTCGTTTCATGAAGTGCCCCTGCGGCGAGATATTCGACATGCACGGCTCCGAGGAAGTGCGCTTGCATCTGCCCCACATAACGGCGGCCGAAACGGTACGAGCGTAGTCGTCCGGACCTCACTTTTTTTGCAGGAACCGTTCCGGGGTTTCGCGCTTAAATTCCCGATATGGCATTTGTGGAGTGTTGCCCATGCGTCGGAGCTGGACCCCGTCGATTGTGCCGAACGATAATGATCAGACGGTTTATCTTGTCGTCAACAATTTCGGGAACCTGGGCAGTCAACCGACATTGCGGCTCGCCTGAGCGATGCCCTATCGCCGGCCAACGAGCTGGCGCGTGGACTTGATGTCGGGAAGTGTTATCCTCGCCGTCGTCCTCGAGTTGCTCGCCGCCGCTTACCTTCTGATCCCAACTTTTGTTGGCTCAATAGGCTGGAGCCGTCTCGTTGCGAGGACCTCTGATGAAACTCACTCACAAATTTGCAGAGATGACGCCGGAAAAACGTCCGCACTACCTGGTAGGGCCCTTATGGTTTTCAGCCATTCTCAAAATCTCGCGGCTCCGGCGCATCAGTACTTTCAGCCTCGCTCCTATCAAGTAAGCCCGCATCCCAATCGCCGTGAACTCGATATGTTGCTAACCACTGGTGAGCGCATCAGCATGTCTTTAATGAGCATGGCGCTGTCTGATCTCGGCGTGCCGGCAATTAGTTTTACCGGCAGTCAAGCCGGAGTGATGACCGACGAATCCCATTCCTCCGCGCGCATTTTAGATGTGCGGCCCATTCGCGTGCGCGAAGAACTCGATCGCGGACGCATCGTGGTTTTAGCGGGCTTTCAGGGCGTGA
>WNFF01002274.1_pt1 | contig 15702 bp, 12 predicted proteins | sample 5400441 | NCBI WGS metagenome assembly WNFF01 (sample SAMN13153345, study PRJNA577476) | soil metagenome | isolation source: 120 cm saprolite under Douglas fir tree site 2 hole 3 replicate 1 | place: USA:California | collected 2015-04-18 | reverse complement strand
CGCAGATTCAGGCCGCGAGCCTGCTCGCCGCCATGGGCGTGTTCGATTTCTTCGGCACCATCGTCTCGGGGTGGCTGTCGGACCGTTACGACAATCGCTGGCTGTTGTTCTGGTATTACGGCCTGCGCGGCCTGTCGCTATTGTTCCTGCCGTTCACGGATTTCTCGTTCTACGGCCTGTCGCTGTTTGCGATGTTCTATGGCCTCGACTGGATCGCGACGGTGCCGCCAACGGTGCGGCTCACCGCGCAGCGGTTCGGGCCGGAGCGCGCCAATCTGGTGTTCGGCTGGATTTTCGCCGGCCATCAATTGGGCGCGGGAACGGCGGCATTCGGCGCAGGCATGTCGCGCACGGTGCTCGCGAGCTATTTGCCCGCATTCTTCGCCGCCGGCGCGCTGTGCATCGTCGCGGCGTTGATTACACTCGCGATCTCGCGGCCGCCGAAGCCGGTGGTGGCGTGATTTGGGCGAATGGCGAGTAGCGAATAGCAAAACTTCTACTCACCATTCGCTACTCGCTATTCGCCTCTCTTCACGGCCTGATCGTCATGTTGGTCGCGGGGCCGGGCGTGCGGATCGGTTCCGCCAGCCGCGCGAATTCGCACAATAGCGAGCGCGTCTTGCGGGGATCGATGATCTCCTCGACCCAGAACCGTTCGGCCGAACGAAACGGCGAGCGCAGCTTGTTGAGACGGTCCTCGATCTCCTGCAGCTTGGCTTTGGGATCGTCGGATGCCTCGATGTCGGCGCGATAGGCCGCCTCGATGCCGCCCTCCAGCGGCAGCGAGCCCCAATAGGCCGACGGCCAGGCATAGCGCAGCGAGAACCGGTCCGCCGGCTGATGCACGACACCGGCGACGCCGAAGGAATTGCGCACGATGATGGTGCACCAGGGCACGGTGGTCTGGTTGACGGCGGCCATGGCGCGCACGCCGTGGCGGATGGTCGCCGCCTTCTCGGCATCGAGCCCGATCATGAAGCCCGGACAATCCATCAGATAGACCACCGGAAGATGGAACGTTTCGGCGAGATCGGCGAACCGCACCACCTTTTGGCAGGCTTCCGCCGTCCACGACCCGCCGTAATGAAAGGGATCGCTGGCCAGCAGCAGCACGGCGCGGCCTTCCAGCCGCGCGAAGCCGGCGATCACCGGGCGGCCGAAATTCGCGGCCATCTCAAAGAAAGACCCCTTGTCGACGACGGCGTTGATGATGGGGCGCATCTTGTAGACCTGGCGGCGGTTGCGCGGTACCGCCTTCATCAGGGATTGCTCTGATCGTTCCGGATCGTCGTCGCAGGAAAGCGTGGGCGGCAACTCATAGACTGACGAGGGCAGATAAGAGAGGAAACGCCTGGCGCAGTCGAAGGCTTCCTCCTCGGTGTCGACGGCATGATCGACGCCGCCGGCGCGGGTCTGGATATCGGCCCCGCCAAGTTCCTGCTTGGTGAGATCCTGGCCGAGGCGTTTTACCACCGGCGGACCCGCCACGAACATCGCCGAATTCTTGGTCATGACCGAATAATGGCTGGCCGCAAGCCTCGCGGCGCCCAGACCCGCGACCGAACCCAGCCCCAATCCGACCACGGGCACGCGGGCCATGTTCGCCGTCGTGTACCAGTACCAGCGGGTGCCGCCGATGCCGCCGGGCAGATTGGCCGCGCCCTTGGTTTCGATGGTTTTCACCGAGCCGCCGCCGCCGGAACCTTCGATCAGCCGGATGATGGGCAGGCGGAAATCGTGCGCCATCTCCTCCGCCATCAGCGGCTTGGCAGAGATCGAGGCATCCGCGGAGCCGCCGCGCACGGTGAAATCGTCGCCGACCACGACCACGGTGCGGCCATCGATCTTGCCGCGGCCGAACACGCAATTCGCCGGCGTCAGATTCTTGAGCTCGCCATGCTCGTCATATTCGGCGCTGCCGGAAATCGCCCCGATTTCGTGGAAGCTCGTCGAGTCGACCAGCCTGTCAATGCGCTCGCGAACGGTGAGCCGGCCCTGATCGCGCTGCCGCTTGACCTTGTCAACGCCTCCCATCTCGCGCGCGAACGCTTCGCGGCGGGCGAGGTCGTCGAGCTCCGGCTTCCAGGTCATTCGTCTCCTCCGTCTTGATGATTTTATTGTTATGGGTCGGTACCGGAAGCGCTTTCCTCTCGAGCCGATTGCTGAAGATATCCCCGTCTGCGCCCTCAAGCACACTGCCGATCGCGGCACCCAGTTCCAGAAGCCGCGGTGCGACCTCCTTGTGCAGCCGCTTCTCATCATACATCGCGGATAAAAGACCGATCGTGACCACAACGAATGTTTGATATTGCGGCGACCACAGCGGCACCGCGAGGCCGTTGATATGCGGGCTCCACAGCCCGCAGGCAACGACATAGCCGTGTTCGCGCAAGAAGCGGCGGTTATTCTCGATACGAGGCCGCAGCAGCTTGGCGCCCTCGGGAATTTCACGTTCCATTTCCGCCAGCAAGGCGTCGCCGACATCGGTATCGAGCGCCGCCGTATAAGCATGGCCTGCCGCCGTGCTCGCCATCGCGATGCGGCTGCCGGTGCTTTCATGCAGACCGAGCGCGTTGGCCGCGCGCGCAAACTCGAGATAGACCAGATGAAAACGATCCGGAATCACGAAGCCGACGGTTCCCGGCAACTGTTCGGCGACATCCTGCAGCCGCAGCCGGATCAGGTTGCGCAACTGCAAGCCCCGCATCATCGAGGTGCTCATTGCGACGGCGCTTGGGCCGATGCGGTATTTCTGGTCGCGCGGCAGATAGACGAGCTGGCCCATCCGGGTCAGCGTGTGGGTCAGGCGCGATACGGTGGATCGCGGCAGTCCGCAGCGATTGGAGATTTCCAGGTTGCCGAGCCGCGCCTCGTGGCCCTCGAAGCAGCGCAATACGTCGAAAGCGCGCGACACCACCTGGATAACGTCGCCCTCACCCGCGAGATCGCTGGCGAGCATTCCCTGTTTGCTGAGCCGCTCCGAGCGTCTTCCCATCTGTGTTATCCATTCATTCCGCCATGCGGAATAAAATTCCACTTGCAGATCAGGCTACCTCAGGCAATCTGCGGCCACAACTGTAAGCCGGGGGCGCCCGCCCTTTAGGATGCGCGTATTCCGATCGCGATGCGCGCGGCGGCTGTCCCGGAGAACGGAATGCCAGACATCAAGATTGTAACCGAGGTGGCCGGGCGCGTCTGCGCGCTTCCCGTTGCAGTCGGGAGCAGCGTCGGCGATGGCGACGACGTCGCATTCGTCGAAGCCATGAAAATGGAAATCCCGGTCGCTTCGCCTGCCGCGGGCAAGCTTAAATCGATACTGGTCAGCCTCGACGACGTGGTTGCCGAAGGCCAGGTCCTCGTCATCCTCGAAACGTAAGTGCTGACGACGGCGACATAGACTTTCGTTCGATACGGTTTCCGCGACAATCTGTCCTGCACTGCGCGAAAATCGCGCAGACGTTGCCATCACCATCGGGCGATGACATGATCCAGCCAAGCAAAAAATAATTTTCGCGCAGCGAAAAATGTTTGGAGGGGGAACATGGTCCATCGGCTGCTGGCGCTCGCGCCTGTCATTTTCACAAGCCTGTCGTTGCTGACGACCACTGCGGCGCAGGCGCAAGACGTCAAGCTGCCGCCGACGGTGACATTCACGGCCTACGACACCGGCACCGCCGGTTTCAATATCGCGGTCGCCGTCGGCAAGATGATGAAGGACAAATACGGCACCGATCTACGAGTGCTGCCCGCGGGCAACGACGTTGCGCGCCTCGCGCCGCTGCGCGCCGGCCGGGCGATGTCGTCGGCGATGGGCTCCGGCACCTATTTCGCGCAGGAAGGTGTGTTTGAGTTCGGCGCGAGGGAATGGGGACCTCAGGCATTGCAGCTGGTGCTGTCCTCGGTCGACTGCAACGCCGGCTCGCTCGGCGTGGCGCGCGATACCGGGGTTACCGAAATCAAGCAGCTCAGGGGCAAGCGCATCGGGTTCGTGGTCGGTTCGCCCGCGCTGAACCAGAATGCGCTTGCGATTCTGGCCTTCGGCGGTCTCAAGCAAAGCGACGTCAAGGTGGTCGAGTTCTCGAGCTACGGCGCGATGTGGAAAGGCCTGATCAACAACGACACCGATGCCGCCTTCGCAACCACGATCACGGGTCCTGCGAAGGAAGCCGAGACCTCGCCGCGCGGCCTGATCTGGCCACCGCTTCCCCACAACGACAACGCCGGATGGGAGCGGGTTCAGAAAGTCGGATCGTTCTTCTTCCCGCATGTCGCCACCTGCGGCGCCGGCATTTCCAGGGAAAAGCCGATCGAACTCGGAAACTATCCGTATCCGATTTTTGTGGTCTACGGATCGCAGACCGCCGACCAGGTCTACGCCATCACCAAGGCGATGATCACAGGCTACGACCTCTACAAGGACGCCGCGGCCGGCGCCGGAGGTCTTGCGGCCGACCGGCAAACAAAAAAATGGGTGGTGCCCGTTCATCCCGGCGCGGTGAATGCGCTCAAGGAAGCCGGCCAGTGGAGCGACGATCAGGAGGCGCACAACAATGCGCTGTTCAAGCGGCAAGCGGTTCTGGCGGCGGCGTGGGCTGATTACGGCAAATCCAGCCCGCCTGCTGACGACAAGGAGTTCCTTGCAGGCTGGATGAATGCCCGTGCCGCTGCGCTGAAGAAAGCGAATATGCCGAACGGGTTTGAGGAATAGCTTCGCGCCGGTGCCGGATCGGCCGGATCACTTGACGGGATAACGCATGTCGTCTGCTTCATTGTCCGCCGATCCCGAAAAGCCGGCGGCCAAACGTATCGAGTTCGACGATCCGCACGCCGGTATCGGCGGCCTGCAAGAGGCAGAGGTCACGCGGGTGCGGACTTTGCGCGGCGCCTGGCGCTGGGCGCTGATTTCCGCCACTGCCGTGACCATCCTGCTGTGCATCAACCAGCAATTCTCGCTGCGGTTTTTTATCGGATATACCCAACTCAACACCGAATATTTCTATCTGCTGATCGCGTTGATGCTGCCGTTCACCTTCCTGATTTTTCCGAACTCGGAACGGTCGCCGCTCGATCGCATTCCCTGGTACGACATCCTGTTTTTCGTTCTGACGTTCGGCTCCGCCATCGTCCTGATGCGCTACGTCCGCAAGGCCGCCGAAGCCGGCTGGGAATTCGGCGGTGCGCCGACCACCGTCATCGTGGCCGGCCTCGTGATGTGGGTGGTGCTGATGGAAGCGTTGCGCCGCACCGGCGGCTGGAGCCTTCTGCTGAGCGTTTTCCCGTTCACGATCTATCCGCTGTTTGCGGATGCCAAATGGCTCGGCCCGTTCCGCGGCACCCAATCGACGCTCGAGCAGGCAACATCATATCACGTGCTGTCCGGCGAGAGCCTGCTCGGCATTCCGATCCAGGCGTTCGCCGACACCGTGATCGGTTTTCTGGTGTTCGGCACCGCGCTGATGATGACGGGCGCCGGCAAGTTTTTCATCAATCTTGCATTCGCCATGTGCGGGACGTTTCGTGGCGGCGCGGCAAAGGTCTGTATTTTCGCCAGCGGCCTGCTTGGTATGATGTCCGGCTCGATCATCTCCAACGTGCTGACCGCCGGCACCATGACAATACCCGTCATGAAGAAGAGCGGCTTCCGCGCCTCCTATGCCGGCGCGATCGAGGCCTGCGCCTCAACGGGCGCCGTGCTGGCGCCGCCGGTGATGGGGGCGACCGCGTTCGTGATCGCGCAGTTCCTCAATGTGAGCTACGCCGATGTCGCGATCGCGGCGGTCATTCCGGCCATCCTGTATTATGTCGGCCTGTTCATGCAGGTTGACTCCTACGCCGCGCGCCATGGTCTCAAGGGCATCCCGCGGGCCGAACTGCCGAAGGTCATGGATACCATCAAGGACGGCTGGTACTACATCTTCGTGATCGCCTTGCTGGTTATCATGCTGTTGCATTTCAAGCGCGAGAGCCACGCGCCGTTCTATGCAACCGCGCTGCTTCTGGTTCTGAACCAGCTGTTCTCCAGGGAAACCCGCTGGACGCTTTCAACGATCAACAAATTCCTCGAGGTCAACGGCCGCACCTTCGTCGAACTGATCGGCATTCTCGCCGGTTGCGGCCTGCTGATCGGCGCGTTCTCGATGACCGGCGTGGTCTCCAGCCTCGCCAACGATCTCCTGCGAATTGCCGGCGACAATGCGTTCCTGCTGCTCGGCATGTGCGCGTTCACCAGCCTCATTCTCGGGCTCGGGCTGACGACGACGGCTTGTTACATCTTCCTCGCCATTCTGGTGGCGCCGGCGCTCGAAAAGCTCGGCCTCAACCGCATGGCCGTGCACATGTTCATCTTTTATTGGGGCATGCTGTCGTCGATCACGCCGCCGGTGGCGATCGCCTCATTCGCCGCGGCGGGGATCGCCGGTTCGCCCGCGATGAAGACGGGGTGGGAATCGATGTGGGTTGGCAGCATCATCTATTTCATTCCCTTCTTCTTCGTGCTGAACCCGGCGCTGGTGCTGCAAGGCGATAGTCCCTATTTCGCCGCCCTTGGCCTGATGGCGCTGGCCGCATTCGGCACCTTGTTCATATGCGGCGGCATTCAGGGCTATCAGGCCTTCGTCGGTGACCTTCGTAACGCCGGTTTCATGGAATGGCCGCTGCGCATCCTGCTGGTGATCGGCGGCTTTGTGGTTGCGACGCCCGGCGGCGGCATCATGCCGATCTCGCAAATGCAGATCACCGGTCTCGGGCTGGCAATCCTGATCCCGACGGTATTGATCGCGTTGCTGCTGATGAGACGAAATCTGGCAACCCTATCCGCACCATCGGCGCCCTGATCGCCGGGTGCCGGGAGCGGACCCCCTCTTCATCTCGCAAGGCTCAGCCGGCGATGTGCCGCTCGACATGCCCCCCGGTCCATGCAAAACTTTTGAAAAATAAAAAAGGGAGGCTTGGCGCGCAACGGCACGACAGGACTCGCAAGATGAACTTGGGACTAACAAGCCCTTTGCTGGGCGACAGTATTGGCTGGAACGAGGCGAAAACGCCGCTGCTGCGGTTCCTGACTGATTGCCATGCGGAATTTTCCGCCGAGACCGGCGGAACGGTCGCCGACTACATCCCGGAATTGAGCAAGGCCGACCCCGATCATTTCGGTATCAGCCTCGCCACCATCGACGGGCATGTCTACGAGGTAGGCGATACCAGGATACCCTTCACCATCCAGTCTATCTCCAAGGCCTTCGTGTTTGCGCTGGCGCTGGATACGCTCGGCGCCGCGCGCGTGGAAAGCGCGATCGGCGTCGAACCATCAGGCGACGCATTCAATTCAATACGCCTGGATGCCGACAATCATCCCTTCAATGCGATGGTCAATTCCGGGGCGATCGCCTGCTCCGGCCTGATCCGCGAAGCCAAAGGAGACGGTGCGTTCGAATACATCCGTCAGACGCTCGGCAGGTTCGCCGGGCGCGATCTCGGCGTCGATGAAGCGGTGTTTGCGTCCGAGAGCGCGACCGGCGACCGCAATCGGGCAATCGCGTATCTGCTGCGCAACTCATCTGTCATCAAGGACGACGTCGACGCGGTATTAGAGGTTTATTTCCGGCAATGCTCGATACTGACGACGGCGCGCGATATCGCGATCATGGCCGCGACGATCGCCAACCGTGGCAAGAATCCGATCACCGGCAAACAGGTGGTGACGCCCTACGCCATCTCGCGAACACTCTCCGTCATGACCAGCTCCGGCATGTATGACTACGCCGGCGAATGGACCTATCGCGTCGGCATTCCCGCCAAGAGCGGGGTCAGCGGCGGCATTCTGGCGGCGCTGCCGGCGCGGCTGGGGCTCGGCAGCTACTCGCCCCGCCTCGACAGCCATGGCAACAGCGTGCGCGGCATCAAGGTCTGCGAAGCGCTGTCGGCGCATTACGACCTGCATATGCTCAACCGCAGCGACGACCCCCGCAACAGCATCATCGCAGATTACAACATCGGCAAAAGCTCGTCGCGGCGAAGCCGCCGGCCCGACGAGCAGAACATTCTCGACGCGCACTACCAGGACGTCCGCATCATAGAGTTGATGGGGACGCTGACCTTCGCCAATATCGACTATATCTCCCGGCAGGTCGCCGCAAAACCGCGACCGCTATTCATTATTTTCGATCTGCGTCGTGTCGCCGCCCTGTCCAGGGCCGCCGCCCGGCTGCTCGCGGAAGGGTTCCGTGAACTGGCCGCATTGAATGTGACCGTGGTGCTGTCCGGAGCCGAACGTTCGTCGACGACGTGGCAAACCGTCAGCGAATGGACCGACGGCATCTCGAATTTGCGCCACTATTTTTTGCTCGACGAGGCGATCGAGTGGGCCGAGGACCAAATCATCTACCGCCACGGCGGCGAGATTGAATCGGCCGAGGTTGCCGAACTGTCCGGCCAGGCTTTGCTGCAAGGGTTGACAGCGGAGGAAATTGCCGCACTCGCCAGGATCGGCAACCCGCGCAGTTATTCGACCGGCGAGCGCATCATCGCGATCGGCGAGGACACGTCATCGCTGTTTTTTCTCACACGCGGTACGGTCAAAGTCCAGCTCCGCAACGGCACGCGGCTGGCGACGCTGACTGCCGGAATGGTATTTGGCGAGATGGCGTTGCTGGACGTGAGCCGCTCGGCTGACGTGGTGGCCGAGTCGCCGGTGAGTTGTGTCGAGGTTCCGATCGATGAATTCCACCGGTTTCGCGAGGCTCATCCGCGGATCGGCGAACGCATTATGCGCAACCTCGCGCTCCTTCTCGCCGAACGTTTGATCGTCGCGAACAATCGCGTGAATGTGCTGACCGCGAATTAGAAACGCGATCGGCCGTTCAAACCACTTCCGTCACCGGCTCCATGTCGATGGCGAAGGTTTCCAGAAACTTCGACGTCATGATGTAGAAGCCGACCGAGAGCTGCAGTTCAATCAATGCCGCCGGCGTCAGTCTGGCCGAGATGGCCTCGAACGTGGCATCGGTCGGACGGCGCAGCTTGACGATCTCGTCGGTGAAGGCGAGCGCCGCGCGCTGCAACTCGTCGAAGCAGGTTGCGGATTTCCAGTCCTCAAGTGCTGCGTTCTGCTCGTCGGTCACTCCGACATTTTTGCCGATGCGCTTGTGCGCGACGATTTCGTAGGGCGCTTCGCAGCACAGGATGCCGGTGCGGGTAATGACGAGTTCACGCACGACCGGATCCAGCTCGCCCTTGTGGCGGATCGCGCCGCCGAGCCGGCAATATTGTTCAAAATAGCTCGGCGAGTGCGCCATCATCCGGAAAATATTGGCGTTGCGGTTCTTGCCGAGGATTTCGCGGGTGCGGTCGCTTGATTTCGAAGTATCGCAGTAGTCGATACGGGCCATGATTCACCTCGGGTCTTCGATGTTGGTCGCGGGCTATTTTTTTAAATCCAAGGCTGGTTCCATTCGAAACAGTATCCGGCTGATGACGCGGGATCAACAGCTTGCGGCGCCTTGCAAAGTCGGCGGCGCCGTCGAACACGAATGCATTTTGGTTAGACCTCGTCGGCGGAGAGTTCGCGCCAATCTCGTCACGCGCGAGTCAAAATGCCGCCGCATTACTGTTCGACCTTGGCGCGGTCGATGTTCGCTGAGTGGGGACTCAATCAAGCGAATACTCGTCGCGGGGTGTTCCGAGTAAAAATCAAATCGAGTGATCAAGCCTTCGCGGGCGATGATGACTCACGCCCAAGAGCGCGCTCGCGCGCGCTCTTTCAAAAGACGCATGATCTTTTCGCCAAACCGCTCACACTTTGGCGGTTCATGCGCTAGGGAGAAGAACGGCATGAAGGAAGCCACCAAGAGGGCGGCCTCGGAAGCGCTCGCGCAAATGCTGGCGGTGACGGCAATGCTCGTCATCGCCAGTTTGCTCTTTTATTGGCGGTGACCGTCATTGCGAGGAGCGAAGCGACGAAGCAATCCAGCTTTCTGGCGCCTATAGCGAGGCGCCCATGGATTGCTTCGCGGAGCCTGTCATCGGGCGGCGCTTCGCGCCGACCCGTTGGCTCGCAATGACGTGGGTTCACCCTGAAACACCACCGCATCCACCACGACGCAGCCCTTGCCGGCGCTGTCGAGCAGCACCGGGTTGAGGTCGAGGCTCATCACCCGAGCCGCAGGATCGAGCATCAGCTCGCCGATTTTGACAACGGCGTCGCACAACGCATCCACATCCATCGGCGGCTCGCCGCGCACGCCCGCGAACAAAGGCGCGATCCGCAACCGGCTGAGGGCACCAACCGCATCGTCTTTCGAAAATGGCGGCAGCAGCAGCGTGGTATCGCGAAAGATCTCGACATATTTGCCGCCATCGCCGACCGCCACCACCGGGCCGAACACGGGATCGCGATGCGCGCCGATCATGATTTCGCGGCGCCCGCCGGCCATCGCCGCGATGATGGCGCCGTCGAACCGCGCGCCGTGCTCGCGGATGATGCCTTCCATCTGCGTCCAGACCTCGCCGGCCTCCTCGCGGGTTTTTACGCCGAGCTTTACCAGGCCGAGTTCGGACTTGTGCGCGATATCGGCCGAACATCCCTTGACCACGACCGGCCCACCGATCGCCTCGAACGCCGCTACCGCTTCCGCGCGCGACCGGCACAGACGATGCGGCACCACCGGAATGCCGCGCGCGGCCAGCAAAGCGAGGCTGTCGGCTTCGTTCAGCATCGTCGTCGCGCTGGATGAAATCGGCGGCGGGGCCGTGGCGGATGTCGCCTTGCGTGCGAGCGTGCGCGCCATCAATTCGCGATGGGCGAGAAACTGATGCAGCGCTGTGACAGCCTCGGTCTCGGTCGGAAATACCGATAAACCTTCGGAAGCAAATTGATCGGCGACGCTGCGTTGCGTCGCCGCGACCACCAGCGGCTTGCCGGTTTGCTTGCCAAAGGCCGCCGCGTCGCGCGCAAATGCGTCCACGTCATAGCCGGGACCGGCGACGGGAACGCCGATCAGGAACGCGTCCGCCGCCGGATCTTCCGCGATGACAGGGAGAATGTCGCCAAACAGCCGGCTGTTGGATAACAGCGCCGCGGTGAGATCGATCGGGTTTGTGGTGGTGGCAAAGCTCGGCAGGATGCCCTTGAGCTTTTGGTCGGTCTGCGGCGCCAGTTTCGCCATCGGCATACCCACGGCGGTCGCCGCATCCGCAGTCAAAACGCAGACCGCGCCGGAATTGCTGATGGCAACCAGCCGCCTGCCTTTGGGCTTCCAGCCCTTGAGATAAAGTTCGGTGGCTTCGACGAGGCCGCGCATATCGGGTGCGCGCCAGATGCCGTGATGTTCGAAGAACGCATCGACCACGCGATCCTCGTTGGCGAGCGCGCCGGTATGCGATTGCGCGGCCTGGCGGCCGGCTTCGGAGCGGCCGGATTTCAGCGCGATCACAGGCAGGTCGCGATCGAGCGCCACAGTCGCGAGTTCCTCGAGATATTTTTTCTCGGGAATACTCTCGAGATAGAGCAGCAGCAGTTTTACTTCCGGATCCTCGGCAACAGCCACTGCCAGTTCGCCGACGGAAATGTCGGCATCGTTGCCGGTGGCATGGGTGTGGCGGACGCCGATGCCGCGCTGGCGCAAGAATCCCACCGGCACCGTCGACAGCGCGCCGCTCTGGCTCAGCATCGCGACGTGTCCCTCGGCCCTGTCCATGTCCATGAACATGGTGGAGAAGCTTGCGATCGCGCCGGTGCCGAAATTGGCCAGGCCTTGCGAATTTGGTCCGACGATGCGCATGCCGGCCTTGTGCGCGGCTTCCACCATGCGCCGCTCTTTGGCTTTGCCGGCGACGGCATCGACCTCGCCGAAGCCCGACGCCATCACCACCGCGATCTTGACACCGTGAGCGGCGCAATCTTCCACCACCCCGATGGCGTTGTCGCCGGCAACCGCGACGATCACCATCTCGGGCGATTCAGGCAGTTCGTCGAGGCTCTTGTAGCATTTGTGACCCTGCACGTCGGTGCGCGACGGGTTGATCGGAAAGATCCTGCCCTTGAAGCCGAACTTGTCGAGGTAGTGCACCGGACGGCCGCCGACCTTGTTGGGATTCTCCGAAGCGCCAATGATGGCGACGGAGCGCGGATCAAGCGCGGCCTTGAGACGGCTCATTATTTTACCTTTTCGAAACAGGGAACGAGGCGACCGGCGAACAGTGCAAAGCGCGCGCTGACCTTGTCGCCGATGGCGAGATCGTTGTCGCCGTGGGCCATCATGCGAAAGCCCTCAATGGTGTCAACGAGAACGATGTTGTAGGGAATGTGCGCGCGCGTTTCCGGCGTTGCGGCGCGGCACACCAGCGAGGTGGCATAAACCGTCCCCTCGCCGCTGGCGCGCTTCTCCACCGGGTCAGGCGCGCCGCACACGCAACAAAAACTGCGTCGGAAATACTGCCGCGCGCCACAGGCCGCGCAGGCTTGATAGACGATCGCTTCCGCGCCCATGGTCCAGTCCGCCGGCGCCTGCTTGCCGCCGCTCATCGCGTCCGCTCCAGAAACATGCTGACATGCGAGGACAGCACGCCGCCATCGCCATGCAGCAGCGCGATCGAGGCGTCGCGGACCTGGCGGTTGCCGGCGCGTCCGGTCATCTGCAGATGGGTTTCGACCAGATGCGCCATCGCGCCGCCGACGCCGCAATGACCGTAACTCAGCAAGCCGCCGTGGGTATTGAGCGGCATTTCGCCGTCGCGGCTGAAATGTCCTGACCGCACCCGCGACGCCGCCTCGCCGCGCCCGGCAAGGCCAAGGTCCTCCAGCAGCATCGCCAGCGTGATGGTAAAGCTGTCGTAGACCGCGGCGTAGCGCACGTCGGATATCGCGAGGCCAGCGGCTTCTTTCGCTCGCGCAATCGCAATCTCGGCGCCGAGTTCGCTCAAAGCGGGTGCAGCCGTAACATGCTGGTGGGTATGCGCCTGCGCGCAGCCGAGCACGCGCACGCCGGTCGCGCCGGTGCGTTCGCGGCTAACGACGAACGCGGCGCCGCCGTCGGACACCGGACAGCAATCCAGGAGCTTTAGCGGTAGCGCCACCGGTTTCGAGGCCATCACGTCGGCGACGGTAATCGGGTCGTGAAATTGCGCGCCGGGATGCGTCAGCGCGTGTTGACGCATCAGCACCGCGAACTCGGCGAGGTCGACCTCGGTCACGCCGTATTCGTGCATGTAGCGCGATGCGATCAGCCCGTAATAGGCCGGGATCGTCGGCCCCAGCGGCACTTCGTAGTCGGGATGTCCGACCTGCGCCAGCGCCAGGATCGATACGTCGCGGCTTTGTCCGGTCAGCCGGTTCTCGCCCGACACCACAAGCACATGCCGGACGACGCCGGCCTCGACCAGATGATGCGCCAGCATGGTCATTGCGAGGCCGGTGGCGCCGCCGACCTGCACGGCGTGCGCGTAAGTCGGGCGAATGCCGAAATGCTCGGCGAACACGGTTGCGAGCATGATATGCGGCGCGACGGTCGAATAGCCGCAGAGGATGCCGTCGATCTCCGCTCGTTTCAGCCCGGCATCGGCAATCGCAAGCGTAGCCGCCCTGCTCATGAGGTCGAGCGAGGAAGAGCCCTCATGCCTGCCGAATGCCGTCAGTCCAACGCCGGTGATGAAGCTCATGACGCGCACTGCCGAACTCCCCTCCCCCTTGCGGGGTCGAGACGAGCGAAGCTCGCTCTCAGGGGTTGGGGGTGGGGGTAGCCACAAACAAAGTGCTCGCGGCTTACCCCCCTCCCTGACCCTCCCCCGCAAGGGGGGAGGGAAAAGAGATACCGTGCTCGCATGATGATCACGATGCCCATCGCTAATACGACTTCGGCAGGCCCAGCACCTTCTCGGCGATAAAACTGAGAATGAGCTGCGGGCTGATCGGGGCGATGCGCGGGATCAGGGACTCCCGCAGATAGCGCTCGACGTGAAATTCCCTCGCGTAGCCGAAGCCGCCGTGGGTCATCACGGCCTGCTCGCAAGCCTGGAAGCCGGCTTCGGCGGCGAGATATTTGGCGGCATTGGCCGCGGGACCGCATGGCATGCCCTGATCGTATTGCCAGCCCGCCGACAGCGTCATCAGCCACGCCGCCTCGAGCTCCATCCAGTTCTTCGCCAGCGGATGCTGGATCGCCTGGTTCTTGCCGATCGGGCGATTGAACACGATGCGGCTTTTCGCATAAGCCGCGGCACGCGACAGCGCGAGCTTGCCGAGCCCGACGGCTTCCGCGGCGATCAGAATGCGCTCCGGATTCATGCCGTGCAGGATGTATTCGAAACCGCGGCCTTCCTCGCCGAGGCGATCTTGAAGCGGAATCTCAAAATTCTCGATGAACAGTTCGTTGGAATCGACGGCCTTGCGGCCCATCTTCTCGATTTCATGAACCGCGATGCGGCTGCGATCGAAATCGGTATAGAACAGGCTTAAGCCGTGAGTCGGGTTCTTCACTTCTTCCACCGGCGTAGTGCGTGCCAGCAGCAGAATCTTTTCGGCGACCTGGGCGGTGGAGATCCAGACCTTCTGGCCGTTGACGACATACTTGTCGCCGGTTCGTAGCGCGCGGGTTTTCAGCTGCGTGGTGTTGAGGCCGGCATTGGGTTCGGTGATGGCGAAGCAGGCCTTCTGCGTCCCTTCGACGATCGGCGGCAACATCCGCTTGCACTGCTCGTCATTGCCGAACACCACAACAGGATTGAGCCCGAATACATTCATATGCACGGCGGAGGCGCCGGACATGCCGGCGCCGGATTCCGCAATCGTCCGCATCATGATCGCGGCATCGACGATACCCAAACCGGAGCCGCCATAGGCCTCGGGAATGCAGATGCCGAGCCAGCCGGCATCCGCCAAGGCCTTGTGGAAGTCGGCAGGGAAACCGCCTTCCTTGTCCTTCTTCAACCAATAGGCATCGTCGAAACGCGCGCAGATCTTTGCCACGGCGTCGCGGATCGATTCCTGATTGGCCGTGAGCGCGAAATCCATGGGTCTCAATCCCTTGGGGTGTCGGGCGCCGCGTTGGTGACGCCATCGCGTACCAATGCTGCGATCTCGTCGGCGGAGAAACCGGCCTCACGCAAAATCTCCGCGCCGTGCTCGTTAAGCCGCGGCGCCAGCCGCGTCGGCTGCACTGACGTCTCCGACCAGGCAGCGGACACCTTCATGTTGCGGATCGGGCCTTCGGTCGGATGGTTGACCACGGGAAAGAAATCCGTCGCAACCAGATGCGGGTCCTGCAAAATGCTCTCGAGATCGTGCATCGGCATGACCGGCACGTCGGCCTTGTCAAGCAGCTCGGTCCATTCGGCGGTGGTGCGCGTCTCGAAGATGCGGGCGAGTTCGGCGTAGACGGTGTCGATATTGACGGCGCGCCCGGCGAAGGTCGCAAATCTGGGATCGCTGCGCAGGCCATCGCGGCCGGTCGCCTTGAAGAAATTCTCCCATTGCTTGTCGTTGTAGACGATCACGCAGATATAGCCGTCGGACGTTTTATATGGCCGCCGGTCGCGCGACAGATGCCGCGCGTAACCGCCCTTGTCCAGCGGCGGCTCGTAAGTCAGACCGCCCATGTGATCGCCCATGACAAAACCCGCCATGGTCTCGAACATCGGAATATCCACGCGCTGACCGCGCCCGGTGCGATCGCGATGCACCAGGCTGGCGCAGATCGCGCCCACGGCCGT
>WNFF01005022.1_pt1 | contig 15709 bp, 14 predicted proteins | sample 5400441 | NCBI WGS metagenome assembly WNFF01 (sample SAMN13153345, study PRJNA577476) | soil metagenome | isolation source: 120 cm saprolite under Douglas fir tree site 2 hole 3 replicate 1 | place: USA:California | collected 2015-04-18 | reverse complement strand
GTCAACAGCCTTTCGCGCCTGTTCTGATGCAGTTCTCGATCCCCGAGCTCCTCTCCGACGAGCGCTCGCTCCTCGTGTTCCTGCTGGTGAGCGTCGCGATGGGCGGCGGCGCCGCCTGGCTTGCCGGACGGGCGATGGCCGCGACGTGGCGGCCGTGGTGGCATATCGCCTTCTACATGCTGCTCCTTGCCTTCGCCGTGCGCTTCATCCATTACGCCTTGTTCGACAGCACGTTCCTGTCGCTGCACTATTATCTCGTCGATTACTGCGTCTGCCTCGCGTTCGGCCTGCTCGGCTTCCGCGTGATGCGGGTCCATCAAATGGTCATCCGCTACAAGTGGATCAACGAGCGTGCCGGCCTGCTGCGCTGGCGACGCCGCGGCCCGGATGCCGGTTCTTGAGCGACCCGCGGTCGCGCGACAATGCCGCGCCATGCACCGCCGCGGATACGCCAAAATCCGGGTGACATTTCCTCGATTTGCGGCTTGAATCCGCACCAACGCACAAACGCGCCTCACCAGCATCCCAGGGGTACACCATGAGACATTGGCTCACGCTCGGCCTCGCATTCGGCACACCATGAGACATTGGCTCACGCTCGGCCTCGCATTCGGCCTCGGCCTTGCTTTCGCGGACGGCGCTTCGGCGCAGATCAAATTGGGCGTCGCCGGCCCGATCACCGGCGGCAGCGCCGCCTTCGGTGCCCAGCTCAAGAACGGCACCGAGCAGGCGGTCGCGGACATCAATGCCGCTGGCGGGATTCTCGGGCAGAAGCTCCAGGTCTTCGTCGGCGACGACCGCGCCGATCCGAAGGAAGGCGTATCGGTCGCCAACAAGTTCGTCGGCGACGGCGTGAAATTCGTCATCGGCCATTTCAATTCCGGCGTCACCATCCCGGCCTCCGAAGCCTACCAGGAGAACGGCATCCTCGAGATCACGCCCGCCGCCACCAATCCCAAGGTCACCGAGCGCAACATGTGGAACATCTTCCGCGTCTGCGGCCGCGACGATCAGCAGGGCATGCTGGCGGGCGGGATCGTCGCCGAAAGGTTCAAGGGCAAGCGAGTGGCCGTCGTCCACGACAAGACCACCTATGGCCAGGGCCTGGCGGAGGAGACGCGCAAGGCGATGAACGCCAAGGGTCTCAAGGAGGTGCTGTTCGAAGGCGTCAATGTCGGCGACAAGGACTATTCGGCGCTGGTGTCCAAGATCAAGGCGGCCCGCGCCGATCTCGTCTATTGGGGCGGCCTGCACGATACCGGCGGCTTGATCCTGCGGCAGCTGCGCGATCAGGGTGTCAAGGCGACCTTCATGGGCGGCGACGGCATCACCGACGACGAGTTTGCGGCGATCGCCGGGCCCGGCGCGGAGGGGACGCTGATGACCTTCTCGCCCGATCCCCGCACCAATGCCGCCAACAAGCAGATCATCGAGACGTTCCGCAAGAAAGGCTTCGAGCCGCAGGCCTACACGCTCTACAGCTACGCCGCGGTTCAGATCATCAAGCAGGCCGCCGAGCAGGCAAAGTCGACCGACCCGAAAAAGGTGGCCGAGGTCATGCATTCCGGCAAGGTCTTCAACACCGTGCTCGGCGACGTCTCCTTCGACAACAAGGGAGACGTGACCGGCTACGTCGTCGCCGGCAAGAAGAAGGACCGTTACGTGCTCTATGTCTGGAAGAAGGGTCCCGACGGCAAGATCACCTATGTCGAGGCCGAGTAATTCCCAACGTTCGTAGTGATCATCACTCACCGATCCATCGCCCGGCCCGGGTGCCGGGCCGTGACGGTCATCCGATGCTCTGGAGCGCCGGAAAAGCCTCGAGCAGCCAGCTGTTGAGCTGCGTGAAGAAGCCGGCGAGGAAGGCGATGCCGGTGAGCACCAGGAGGCCGCCCATCACCCGCTCGACATGGGCGAGATGGGCGCGAAAGCGGGCGAGGAAGGCGGCGAACGGCTCGACCGCCAGCGCCGCGATGATGAACGGCACGCCGAGCCCGAGCGAGTAGAGCGCGAGCAGGCCGGCGCCTTTGCCGACGGTCGCTTTCGAGGCGGCGATCGCCAGGATCGCCGCCAGGATCGGACCGATGCACGGGGTCCAACCGAGCGCGAAGGCAAGCCCCATCACATAGGCGCCCCAAAGGCCGACCGGTTTGCGCACCTCGATCCGCGCCTGCCGGTATAGGAAGCCGATCGGCGTGAGGCCGAGGAAATGCAGGCCCATGACGATGATGGCGACGCCGGCAACGATCGCGAGCTCGTTCGAATAGTAATGGATCAGCGCGCCGATCGCGCTTGCGCTGGCACCGAGCGCCACGAAGACCGTCGAGAAGCCGGCCACGAACAGAACGGCAGCCAAGACCGTTTCACGCCTGACGCGCGGCCCGCGTTCGGCCTCCGCGAGCCGCTCCAGCGAGGTCCCGGCCAGGAACACGAGATAGGGCGGCACCAGCGGCAGCACGCAGGGCGACAGGAAGCTGACGAGCCCGGCAACGAGCGCGGCAAGCACGGTGACGTCGGCGGCCATGGCGGCTAGATGCGATGCATTCGCGCTCCGATGCAAGCCGGCAATCCCCTGCTCCCCATGATGTGAAGATCGGGTGATCCTGGTACGCTGCCGCGCGCGCTCGCGAGGCTTTCATGGCGCAATGCAATCTCATCACCGATGTCGCCGGCGTCTTGGTCGGAAACGCCGACGACGCGCGGCTCGCGTCCGGGGTGACGGCGATCGTGTTCGAGGAGCCGGCGGTCGCGGCCGTCGACGTGCGCGGCGGCGCGCCGGGCACGCGCGAGACCGACCTGCTCGAGCCGCACCGCACCGTCGAGCGCATCGACGCGGTGGTGCTGTCCGGCGGCTCCGCGTTCGGCCTCGATGCCGCCTCCGGCGCGCAGGCCTTGCTGCGCGAGCATGGCCGGGGCTTTGCCGTCGGCGACATCCGCGTGCCGCTCGTTTGCGGGGCCGTCCTGTTCGATCTCCGCAACGGCGGCGACAAGGACTGGGGACGCTTCTCGCCCTACCGGGACCTCGGCTACGCCGCCGCCGTCGCGGCCGGCGAGAGCTTCGTGCTGGGAACGGCCGGCGCGGGCTTCGGCGCCACCACGTTCGACCTCAAGGGCGGGCTCGGCTCGGCGTTCGCGCTCACCCGCGACGGCCATGGCGTGGGCGCGCTCGTTGCGACGAACGCCTGCGGCCGCGTGACGGTCGGCGACGGGCCCCACTTCTGGGCCGCCGCGTTCGAGGTGGACCGCGAATTCGGCGGCCTCGGCCTTCCGCCGACCGTGCCGCCGGCGGCGCTCACCCCGTTCGCCAAGGGGCGGCCGGGCGAGAACACGACCATCGCCATCGTCGCCACCGACGCCGCGCTGACCAAGGCGCAAACGAAACAGTTGGCGGTCATGGCGCAGGACGGCCTCGCCCGCGCCATCTATCCCGCGCACACGACGCTCGACGGCGACACGGTCTTTGCCGCCGCGACCGGCCGCCGGCCGCTCGCCGACCCGGTCAACGAGCTCACCGAGCTCGGCGCCGTCGCCGCCAATGTGCTCGCCCGCGCGGTGGCACGGGCGGTATTCGAGGCCAAGGCGCTGCCCGGCGTGCCGAGCTGGCAGGATCGTCACGGTCGGCTGGGTTTGCCCACGTAATCCTTGGGTTCCGTTAGCTCCGCCTCGAAACGGCCACTTACCATCCGGATACAAAGTGGTCCCGGGCAGAGCCGGGGAACCGTGACATCCAGGGGGTGCGATGTGGTAAGGTGGGGGTGGAGGTCGGCCATGCGTTTGGCATTGATCGTATCCGGGCTTGTGATCGTCTTGGGCGCGGCCGCGTTTGCCGGCATCGCTGCCCAAAAAGGCTGGGTTTCACCGCTCCAGCTGTCGGCAACCGCCGATGCTCCGGCGGCCTCGCGCGCCCGAGCGCCCGCCGCTCAAGAGCCGAGCCTGGCGCCGGCCGAAACGGTCGCCGCACCTGTGGCGGCGGTTCCGGCCGCGCCGACCGTCGTGGCGCAAGCCACGCCCGCACAGCAGCCGGCCGCGCCTGCGGCCCCGGCAGCCTCGTGCCCCGGCAACCCCAATGCGCTGGGCATCACCCGGGTGGTCGAGGTCGACACCACCGGCGGTCCGGGCTTCGGCTTCGAGCACTTCAAAACCCACGATTTCCTGCGCGAAGGCGAGGTGGTGCTGACCTTCGATGACGGGCCCTGGCCGAAGAACACCCCGAAGGTGCTCGCCGCGCTCGCCTACCATTGCACCAAGGCGATCTTCTTCCCGATCGGCCTGCACGCCACCTACGAGCCGCAAATCCTAAAGCAGGTGGCCGCGGCCGGACACGCGGTCGGCTCGCACACTTGGTGTCACCAGGACCTGTCGAAGACCAAGGGCCATTGCCTGGTCAACGGCAAGCGCGAAAACGTCGAGTACGACGCCAAGGACGAGATCGAGAAGGGGTTCAGTGCCGTGCGCTGGGCGGTCGGCGGGCCGACGGCCCCCTATTTCCGCTTTCCCGCGTTGCGGCAGCCGCCGGAGCTGATCACCTATCTCGGCCAGCGCAACGTCGCCATTTTCTCCACCGACATGGATTCCTTCGACTTCAAGATGCGCAAGCCCGAGCAAGTCAGGCAGTCGGTGCTGGCGAAGTTGAAGAAACACGGCAAAGGCATTGTTTTGATGCATGATTTCCAGCATGCAACCGCCGATGCGGTGGCCGATCTGCTCAACGACCTCAAGGCCGGCGGCTACAAAATAGTGTTCATGAAGCCGAAGTTTCCGGTCACCACCATCGCCTCCTATGACGAGCTGGTCCTGAAGCAAGTGAAGGCGGCAGGCGGCGGCGGAGGCGACGGCCGCCCGACCTCGAGCGTGATCCGCACGATCAACGACTAAACCGCTCCGCGCCGTAGGGTTTGGGATCGCAGAACGGCAATGGGCGTGGCCGTACGCGAGCCACAAGCCGGGGTGTCCGGGCGCGGGGCCGATCACCGGGCGCGAATCCGGGAAACAGGGCCGGCTGCCCATCCACGGGGCCGCTTCGACCGGCTCCCCGAGCGGGAACAGCCGCTCCGCCGCCGGCAGCAGCCGGTCGAATTGCACCGGCGTCGGCGGCGCATCGCGCGCGGCGAATTCGGCGCCCGTGGTCAGCCGGATGCCCTGCTCCATCGGCGCCAGGCAATAGCCGACCTCGGCGTCGACCACCGGCCGCGCCAACGCGGCATTGCCGGCGCCGCGGTAGTGGCGGTGATAGCCGCGCTTGATCCCGAGCGGCAGCTTGATCCCGAGCGGCTCGAGCAGATCCGGCGCAAACGGCCCAAGCGCCACCACCGCCGCCGCGGCCTCGAGCGGGCCTTCCGCCGTCTCGACCCGCCAATGTCCGTCGGCGCGGGTGAGCGAGCGCGCATTGCCGCGTATCACTATCCCGCCGAGCGCGGCAAAGCGCGCCGCCAAGGCCTTGGTCACCGCGAGCGGGTCGGTCACGCTGGCGACGCCCCGCCAGTGCACCGCGTGGCGAAAGATCGGCGCCAGGGAGGGCTCGAGCTCGCGCGCGCCCTCGGTCTCGAATGCGCGATAGGGAATGCCGAATTCCTGCGCCAGCGCGAGCTCGCCCTTGAGCGCCGCGAAGGCGCGGTCGCTGCGGTAGAGCTTCAGCCAGCCTTGCTTGCGCAGATAGCGCGTGGCGCCGGCATCGGCGAGCAGCACCTCGTGCTCGGCGAGCGCGCGCGCGAACAGCGGGCGCATGACGCGTGCGGTCTCGATCAGCCGCGGCCGGCTCGAGGCGGCGCGGAACTTGACGAGCCAGGGCGCGACCTGCGGCAGGAAGGCGAGGTGGTAATTGGCCTCGGTCGCGCGCTTGAGCGCGACGCGCAGCAGGGCCGACCAATCGGACGGAAAGGCGGGCGGAAAGATCGTATTGCCTTCGATCACGCCGGCATTGCCGTAGGAGGTCTCCTCGCCCGGCCCGCGGCGGTCGATGAGCGCCGCCGCCAGACCGCGCTTGGCGAGCTGGAGCCCGATCGAGGTGCCGACGATGCCGGCCCCGAGCACGATGGCGTCGATGCGCGCCACGGTCTTTTCCTTCCCAGACGATTGCGCCGCCCGCAGGCAGCGCCAAGTCGCGACCAGTACCGGCCGATATATGGGTGGGCGATTGCGGCCGCGGCAGGCCGCTCAACGCGATTTCCCCGCGCTTGATCGGCGCTATCCGGCGCGTTGCCCCTCCCCGCCCGCCGTGTTAGGCGAACGCGCATGCAAGACAGCTCGATGCGCCGTCCGCTCCTCGTCGCCCCGTCGATCCTCGCCGCCGACTTCGCCAGGCTCGGCGAGGAGGTGCGCGCGGTCGATCAGGCCGGCGCCGACTGGATCCATGTCGACGTCATGGACGGCCACTTCGTGCCCAACATCTCGATCGGCCCCGAGGCCGTGAAGGCGATACGGGCGCACACCAGGAAGGCGCTCGACGTGCACCTGATGATCGCGCCTTGCGATCCCTATCTCGAAGCCTTCGCCAAGGCCGGCTCCGACATCATCACGGTCCACGTCGAATCGGGTCCGCACGTCCATCGCTCGCTGCAGGCGATCCGCGCGCTCGGCAAGAAGGCCGGCGTGACGCTCAATCCGGGCACGCCGGTCGAGACCATCGAGCCGGTCATCGACCTCGTCGATCTCGTCCTGGTGATGTCGGTCAATCCGGGCTTTGGCGGCCAGGCCTTCATCCCGTCCGCGGTCGAGAAAATTTCACGGCTGCGCGCGCTCGCCGGCGGACGGCCGATCGACCTCGAGATCGACGGCGGCGTCACGCCGGAGGTCGCGCCGCTGGTCGCCCGCGCCGGCGCCAACGTGCTGGTCGCCGGTTCTGCCGTGTTCAAGGGCGGCAAGCCCGAAGGTTACCGCGCCGCCATCGCCGCGATCCGCAACGCCGCCGCGCTCGCGCGCGGGGAAGCGGCGTAGCGTATGTCCGGGAAAAAGCCTGCCCCGGACTTGATCCGGACTTGATCCGGGGTGGCAACCGGTTTTCCGTCCGAAAATGCGACCACGCAAAATACCGGAGCGCATTCAGTTTCCGTCGAAGCTGAATGCGCTCTGGTGGTCAATTCGCCTTCGCCATGACCGCCCGTGCCGCCGCGATCTCGGGGCGGACCGGATCGGCATTCTCGGCGAGCGCCACGACCGCGGCGTAGTGCTGCCGCGCCTTGGCGGCATCGCCGCTGGTCTCGGCGGCCTTCGCCGCGCCGATGGTGGCGCCGAGCCGATGCGGCTCCTTCTTCAGCGTCGCCTCGAAGGCGGCGAGCGCCTCTTTCGCCAGGCCGCGCTCGAGCAGCATGACGCCGTAGAGCTCGCGCGCGGGCATGAGCGGCCCCGGCGTCACCGGCAACTTCTCGGTCCGATCCTCGGCGTCGGCGGCCGCGCGCATCGCTGCGAGCGCCGCGTCGTGCTTTCCCAGCGCAAACTCGCGCCAGGCGCTCGCGACCTGCCACTGGATGTCCACCTGCTCGGCCCAATAGGCGTCCTTGGCCGCGCGCAACTTGTCGCGCAATTCGGCGAGCACAACGATGTCGGCCTCGGCGGCTGCCGGCTCGCCCGAGCGCGCCGCGCCGAGCGCGCGGGCAAAATGGGTGATCGCCAGGATGTGGGGAAACTTGGTCGGCCGCACCGCGAGCTCGGCGGCGCCGTCCCAGTCGCCGCGCTCCACCATGTAGCGGGCCGGACTCGCGGCCAGCGCAAACGGCGCACCCTGCACATCGGGATTGAAATTCGTCGCTTGCACCATGTCGTCGATGACGGCGCGCGCATCCTTGTCCTGACCGAGCTGCAGATAAGCGTAGACCATGTAGTCCTGGCCGTGCAGCTGATCGCTGTACGACTTGTCGGCCTTGGCCGCGCGCACCGAGGCGATATTGGCCGCGATCGATTCCTTCCAGTAGCCGACGCGCGTGAAGATGTGGGACGGCATGTGCTGGGCATGCGGCGCCGCCGGCGCGATCTTGGAATAGCGCGCGGCCGCGTCGAGTCCCTTCTCGGCGATCGGCGGATAGTCGTAGAGGTGGATCAGATAGTGGGCGACGCCGGGATGCTGCGGATGCCGCTTGAACAGCGGCTCGAGAATGGCCGCCCCCTTGAGCTGGTTGGCATAGCTCTTGTCGCCCGGAGCGGCCGCGACGTTCAGCGTGATGGCGTAGGCGATCTGCGCTTCATCGTCATCGGGATACCGCCCCGCGAGCGCCTCCATGGTTTTCAAATAGCCCTGCACCCGAGTGCGATGATCGATCTTGTCGTAGTCGACGTACATGACGGCGAGCGCGTCGATGTAGTCGCGCTCGCGCTGGGTCTTGGCGCCAACCGTCTTCGCCTTCTGGATCGCAGCGAGGCCGAGCGGGAGGTTGGGCGCGGGCGGCGGCGAGTGCGGATTGTTGAGCAGGGTCAGGGCAATGCCCCAATAGGCCATGCCGCAGTCCGGATCGGCCTTGGCCACGTCCTCGAAGATGTCCTTGGCCTGGCCGTACCAGAACGAATGCTGGTATCTCATGCCGCGGTCGAAACGCCGTTGCGCGGTCTCGTTGCACGACGTCGCGAAATGAACCGTGCCGAACCGCTGGTCGACGTCGTCTTGCGCCACGGCGGACGGTGACAGCGAAACGCCCGCTGCCAGCGCGGCGCCAACGGCAATGACTAGCGATGACCTGATCATGGTGGCCTCCCAATCGATCCGAGTGGGACGAAGCCGACGGCTCGTGCAGCCTAGCAAACCCACGACTGGCCGGCAATTTTTTTGGCCTTCGTTCGCTCAACGAGCGCGGTTTGAGCTTGGCTCCCCGATCTGCTACAGCGCGGCTTGTTCAGTCGATCCAAGGCCGCCGATGATCCCGCGCTACACCCGGCCCGTCATGGCCGCGATCTGGGACCCGCAGACGCGTTACCGCATCTGGTTCGAGATCGAGGCCCATGCCGCCGACGCCATGGCCGAGCTCGGCGTCATTCCGCGCTCCGCGGCGAAGACGATCTGGGAGAAGGGCAAGGCTGCGACCTTCGACATCGCGCGCATCGACGAGATCGAGCGCGAGGTCAAGCACGACGTCATCGCCTTCCTCACCCACCTCGCCGAGATCGTCGGGCCCGACGCGCGCTTCGTGCATCAGGGCATGACGTCGTCCGACGTGCTCGATACCTGTCTCAACGTGCAGCTCGCGCGCGCCGCCGATCTGCTCGGCGCCGACGTCGATGGGCTGCTCGGCGCGCTCGAGCGCCGCGCCTTCGAGCACAAGCTCACGCCGACCATCGGCCGCTCGCACGGCATCCATGCCGAGCCCACGACGTTCGGGCTCAAGCTCGCGTTCGCCCATGCCGAGTTCGCCCGGGCGCGCGCGCGCCTGACGGCCGCCCGCGCCGAGGTCGCAACCTGCGCCATCTCGGGGGCGGTCGGCACCTTCGCGCAAGTGGACCCGCGGGTCGAAGCGCACGTCGCCAAGGCGATGGGGCTCGCGGTCGAGCCGATCTCGACCCAGGTCGTTCCCCGCGACCGGCATGCCATGTATTTCGCGACCCTCGGCGTCGTCGCCTCCTCGGTCGAGCGGCTCGCCACCGAGATCCGCCACCTGCAACGCTCCGAGGTGCTGGAGGCCGAAGAGTTCTTCGCCGCCGGCCAGAAGGGCTCCTCCGCCATGCCGCACAAGCGCAACCCGGTGCTGTCGGAGAACGTCACCGGGCTCGCCCGAATGGTGCGGGCATACGTGACGCCGGCGCTCGAGGACGTGGCGCTCTGGCACGAGCGCGACATCTCGCATTCCTCGGTCGAGCGCATGATCGCGCCCGACGCCACCGCGACGCTCGACTTCGCGCTGGCGCGCCTGACCTCGATCATCGACAAGCTCGTGGTCTATCCCGACAACATGCGCAAGAACCTCGAACGGTCGGGCGGGCTCATCCATTCCCAGCGGGTGCTGATCGCGCTGACCCGAAAGGGCGTCGCGCGCGAGGAGGCGTACCGGCTGGTGCAGCGCAACGCCATGCGGGCCTGGCAGGGTGAAGGCGATTTCCTCGCGCTGCTCGCCGCCGACAAGGACGTGAGCAAGCACTTGAGCAGACCCGAGCTCGAGCAGAACTTCGATCTCGGCTACCACCTCAAGCACGTCGATACGATCTTCCGGCGGGTGTTCGGGAGAACGTCCTGACGCGGACGACGGGGCTCACGCGGGTTGCAGGAACTTGTACGGTGTCTCGGCGATGCTCCCTTGCGCGACTGTGCAGCGCTGTTATTCGATGATGCCGTATCCATATTGCACGAATGGACAAGTGACGTGGTGGCAGCCCGCCTTTGCGGCCGCAATGTCGGCATTGCCGCCTTCATTATCGCCTTTTTTGAGCTTCGCCACGCCGCGTAGATAGAGCGCGCCTGTCAACTCTGGATTAATTCGCAGCGCTGCGTCGAAATCCGAAATTGCACTGTTGTAATCCTTCTTGCCCAGATGAGCGACGCCGCGGAAATACCATGGCCAATCGATCGTCGAATCAAGCAGGATTTGGCGGCTGAAGTTCGCAATCGCGCGATCGTAATCGTGTAGGTCAAGGGCATCGCGGAAGAACCATTCCAGAATCATTTTCGCGTCACGTGCCAAGGCTTGATCGTATTGCTTGATCGCCTCCAGGAAGGCGCGGTTGGACTGACGATTGGCCAAATAGGCCAAGGCGCGAGCCCGATGGGCGTGCGCAAGGTTCGCCGGCGCCGGTTTACCGGACTGGATGACGAGATTGCAGGCACTCGCCTGCAGTTCGCGAGGCGGATCCCCGTTACCCGCGCACAACTCCCATGCCAGAGAGTTTTGAGCGCTTGCCGGCCGCATGGCGAGCATCGCCCCGAGGAGACCCGCACTCGCAATCAATAGCAATGCCGGCGGCATTCCATCCTCCCGGTACCAACTCGAGAGCTAGGGGAGAACACGTCGGCACTGGCGATCGGACGCACAATACGCGCCAGCGCCAGCCGCACTCTGCATTCTGTCGAGAAATGTGGCTTAGTTGTGCAACACCCGCTTGCTGTTGCGGCGCACCAGCGATTTTCGTACCAACGATCCACCGTGGCGATGGCAGCGACCATTCTCGTCTTCGATTCCGGCCTCGGCGGGCTCACCGTGTTCCGCGAGGTCGCCAAGGCACGGCCCGACGCGCGCTACCTCTACGTCGCCGACGACGCCTTTTTTCCCTATGGCGGCCATGGCGAGGCCGAGCTCAACGCGCGCGTCCTCGCGCTCATGGGCGAGTTGATCGCGGCGCACCGTCCCGACCTCGTCGTCATCGCCTGCAACACCGCCTCGACGCTGGTGCTGCCGCGGCTGCGCGAGGCCTATCGCGTTCCCTTCGTCGGGACGGTGCCGGCGATCAAGCCGGCCTGCGCGATCTCGGTCAGCAAGCGCGTGACCGTGCTCGGCACCGACGCGACGGTGAGCCGCGAATATACCCACGCGCTGATCCGCGACTTCGGCAACGGCAGCGACGTCGCGCTCGTCGGCTCCGCGCGGCTCGCGGCCTTCGCCGAGGCGGAGCTCGGCGGTACCCCGGTCGCCGATGCGCTCATCGCGCAGGAGATCGCGCCGTGCTTCGTCGATGCGGACGGGCGGCGCACCGACACGGTCGTGCTCGCCTGCACGCATTACCCGCTTTTGCTCGAGCGGCTGGAACGGCTGGCGCCTTGGCCGGTGACCTTCATCGACCCGGCGCCGGCGATCGCCCGGCGGGTGCTCGATCTGGCCGGTCCCGGGACGGTGGCCGAGGCCCCCTCCCCAGCGCGGATCGTCTTCACCTCCGGCCGCGAGCCGCCGCCGGCGCTCGCCGCGGCGCTGGCGCGCTTCGGCATCGGGCATTAGCATCCGCCCGGGGTCGATACCTCCACCGGGCGCCCCGATCGGAGCTCCGGCAACGGGCGCGAAGCCATGGCGACAGAATCTCAGACGGTGCGGCGAACCGTGCAGTTCAAGTTCACGCTGCCGGCGGCGAATACCGGTCATCTCGCCTCGCTGTTGAGATCGGCGGCGCCGTTCTACGAGGCGTTCGGCGGCCGGCGGGTGCGGCTGTTGCAGAACGTGGACGACCCGTCGCGGTTCATCCACGAGATCGAATACGACACCCATGAGGTCATCGAGCTCAACCGCCAACGGGTCGCCAGCGACCCCAGGCTACAGGCCTATCTGCAGACCTGGCGCTCGCTCATGCCCGGCTCGGTCGAGATCGACGTCTATGAGGACGTCGGCTGAGCGGCGCAAGCGCGTCGGGGCAAAACGCGCATCTTGTCGGATGCCGCCTTTGGAAGCGGTTTGACTCGACCCCGCTTTCCCCCTAGAAACCCCGCGCGGCGCGGGCTTTCGGGCCCGCGCGGCGTTTCGCGACCCGCGGTCTTGCCCGCCGCTTCGGCCAAGACCTGTCGGTTCCGGCACCGCCGGGACAGAGGAGGGCGCGATCCTCGACGGCAACACGACATGAGGACGCGATGACCAAGCGCCAAGAGGCGAAGTACAAGATCGACCGCCGCATGGGCCAGAACGTGTGGGGCCGCCCGAAGAGCCCCGTCAACCGCCGCGAATACGGGCCGGGCCAGCACGGACAGCGCCGCAAGGGCAAGCTTTCCGACTACGGAGTACAGCTGCGCGCCAAGCAGAAGCTGCGCGGCTATTACGGCAATATTTCCGAGCGCCAGTTCCGCGGCATCTACGCGGAAGCGATCCGCATGAAGGGCGATTCGGGCGCGCACATGATCGCCCTTCTGGAGCGCCGGCTCGATGCCGTCGTCTACCGGGCAAAGTTCGTGCCCACCGTCTTCGCCTCACGCCAGTTCATCAACCACGGCCACGTCAAGGTGAACGGCCGGCGCGTCACCATCGCGAGCTATCGCGTCAAGGTCGGCGACGTCGTCGAGGTGAAGGAGAAGTCGAAGCAGCTCGCCTCGGTCCTCGAGGCGACCGGCCTCGCCGAGCGCGACGTGCCCGACTACATCGAGGCCGACCACTCCAAGATGACCGCGAAGCTCAGCCGCATCCCGCAGATCACCGAGGTGCCCTATCCCGTGCAGATGGAGCCGCACCTCGTGGTCGAGTTCTATTCGCGCTGACGCCTGCTGCCGCGATCCGAATGCCTACGCGGCCGCCCTCGGGGCGGCGGCGGCTTCCATCCTCGAATCTGTTTGCCGAAGTTTCGGCTCAGGCCGACGCGCTCTCCCGCACCGGCACGCCCTTGTCCTTGAGCAGGCTCAGTAATTCGCCGGCCTGGAACATTTCGCGGATGATGTCGCAGCCGCCGACGAACTCGCCCTTGACGTAGAGCTGCGGGATGGTCGGCCAGTTGGAAAAGGATTTGACGCCCTCCCTCAGGTCGTCCGAATCGAGCACGTTCAAGCCCTTGTAGGGCACGCCGAGGTGATCGAGGATCTGCACCACCTGTCCGGAAAATCCGCACATCGGGAACTGCGGCGTGCCCTTCATGAACAGCACCACGTCGTTGTTCTTGACCTCGTTCTCGATGAATTGCTCGATCGCCATGGGATCCCTCGTTTGCCGGCGAAGCGCGTGTGCCGAGATCGGCGTGCTTCGCAAATCTACCCCCATATGTAGCGCGTCGCGGCCCCTTGCCCAAGGGCAAAGCGCGCCCCTGCCGTCACTTTTCAGTGCTCCGGGGTGCCGGTCTGCAGGGCGAGCGCGTGCAGCTTGCCGCCCATTTCGGCCTTGAGCGCCTCGTAGACGATCTGGTGCTGCTGCACCCGCGACTTGCCGCGGAACGATTCGGCCAGCACCGTGGCGGCGTAGTGATCGCCGTCGCCGGCGAGATCGCGAATCGTCACCTCGGCGTCCGGAATGCGCGCCTTGATCAACCGTTCGATCTCGTTTGAGTCCATCGCCATGGCAAAGCTCCTGCTGCGGTTTCCAGCGAGGCGTGCGTTGCAGAAACGCGCCGACCGCAAGCTTCCAGCCTCAGGCATCCGCCCCCGCCATATACGCGGGCAGCCAGCCCTCGAAGCGCTCGCGCAGCTTTGCGACCAGAATGGGGCGCTCCTCCTGCAGCGTCAATGCATCGCCGCCGGTGAATCCGAGTTGCCGCGCCGGGACGCCAGCCGCGCGGGCGCGCGCCATGGTGGCGTCGGCCATGCCCGCCTCGACGGTGACGACGTAACGTGCCTGGTCCTCGCCGAACCAGAAGGCGTGGGCGGGAAGCGGCACCCGATCGAGGTCGGCGCCGATGCCGGACGCCATCGCCATCTCGGCGAGCGCCACCAGGAGCCCGCCGTCGGAGATGTCGTGGACCGCGGTGGCCACGCCTTCGGCGATCAGCGCGCGCACGAGATCGCCGTTCCTGCGCTCGGCGGCGAGATCGACCGGCGGCGGCGCGCCGGCTTCCCGATCGCAGACGTCGCGCAGATAAAGCGACTGGCCGAGCCAGCCCTCGGTCTCGCCGACCAGCAGGATGGCATGGTCTGCGGCCTTGAAGGCGAGCGTCGCCGATTTGGCGAAGTCGTCGACGAGGCCGACCCCGCCGATGGTCGGCGTCGGCAGGATCGCGCGGCCGTTGGTCTCGTTGTAGAGCGACACGTTGCCCGACACGACCGGAAACTCGAGCGCCCGGCAGGCCTCGGCGATGCCCTCGATGCAGCCGATGAGCTGCCCCATGATCTCCGGCCGCTCGGGGCTGCCGAAATTGAGGTTGTCGGTGAGCGCGAGCGGACGGGCGCCGACGGCCGTGAGATTGCGCCAGGCCTCCGCCACCGCCTGCTTGCCGCCTTCGAACGGATCGGCCTCGCAATAGCGCGGGGTGACGTCGCAAGTGAGCGCGAGCGCCTTCGGGCCGTCCTCGACGCGCACGACAGCGGCGTCTCCCCCCGGCCGCTGCACCGTATTGCCGAGGATGACGTGGTCGTATTGCTCCCACACCCAGCGCTTGCAGCAGAGGTCGGGAGAGCCGATGAGCCGCAGCAGCGCGTCGGCGGTCGAAACCGGCGGCGCCACGTCGGCCGCCGTCACCACCGGCGGCTTGCGCGGCGCCGCCTGCGGGCGGTCGTAGACCGGCGCCTCGTCGCCGAGCTGCTTGATCGGCAGGTCGGCCACGACCTTGCCGCGGTGGCGCACGATGAAGCGCTTGTCCGGCGTGGTCTCGCCCACCACCGCGAAGTCGAGGCCCCACTTGCGGAAGATCGCCTCGGCTTCCTGTTCCTTCTCGGGCTTGAGCACCATGAGCATGCGCTCCTGGCTCTCCGAGAGCATCATCTCGTAGGCGCTCATGCCGGTCTCGCGGCAGGGCACGCGATCGAGGTCGAGGGTGACGCCGAGATCGCCCTTGGCCCCCATCTCGACCGCCGAGCAGGTCAGGCCTGCGGCGCCCATATCCTGGATCGCGATCACGCAGTCCTTGGCCATGATCTCGAGGCAGGCTTCGAGCAGCAGCTTTTCCGAGAATGGATCGCCGACCTGCACGGTCGGGCGCTTCTCCCCGGAGTCCTCGCCGAACTCGGCCGACGCCATGGTGGCGCCGTGGATGCCGTCGCGCCCGGTCTTGGAGCCGAGATAGACGATCGGCATGCCGACGCCCGAGGCGGCGGCGTAGAAAATTTTGTCCGTCTCGGCGAGACCCACTGCCATCGCATTCACCAGGCAGTTGCCGTCGTAGCGGGTGTGGAAGTGCACGGAGCCACCCACGGTCGGCACGCCGAACGAATTGCCATAGCCGCCGATGCCGGCGACCACGCCGGAGACGA
>WNFF01002270.1_pt1 | contig 15713 bp, 9 predicted proteins | sample 5400441 | NCBI WGS metagenome assembly WNFF01 (sample SAMN13153345, study PRJNA577476) | soil metagenome | isolation source: 120 cm saprolite under Douglas fir tree site 2 hole 3 replicate 1 | place: USA:California | collected 2015-04-18 | reverse complement strand
AGGCCGTGTACTGCGCCTTGCCCGACTCGGCCAGAATCTTCGTGATCGCCGCCGTCAGAGACGTCTTGCCGTGGTCCACGTGCCCAATCGTCCCAATGTTGCAGTGCGGCTTCGTGCGCTGAAATTTTTCCTTGGCCATCGGTCTCTCCGTTAACCGTTAGATCTGGCTTGCGTTTGAGTGAGGCGGCTCAGGCGAACTTCGCCTGAACCTCCTGGGCGACATTGCTGGGAACCTGCTCGTAGTGATCGAATTGCATCGTGAACGTGGCGCGCCCCTGGCTCATGGAGCGCAGCGTGTTCACGTAGCCGAACATGTTGGCGAGCGGCACCATCGCGTTGACGACGTTGGCGTTGCCGCGCATGTCCTGGCCATGGATCTGGCCGCGGCGCGAATTGAGGTCGCCGATGACCGAGCCGGTGTAGTCCTCCGGCGTCACCACCTCGACCTTCATGATCGGCTCGAGCAGCACCGAGTGGCCCTTCTGCAGCGCCTCGCGCAACGCGGCGCGCGCGGCGATCTCGAAGGCGAGCGCCGAGGAGTCGACCTCGTGATAGCGGCCGTCGATGAGCGTGACCTTGAGATCGACCACCGGGAAGCCCGCGAGCACGCCGGCGCCCAGCACCGACTCGAGGCCCTTCTCGACGCCCGGGATGTATTCCCTCGGCACCGAGCCGCCGACGACGTCGTTCTCGAACACGAAGCCGGTGCCCGCCGGCAACGGCTCGGCCACGATCTTGACCTGGGCGAACTGGCCCGTGCCGCCGGTCTGCTTCTTGTGCTGGTAGTCGACGGTCACCGGCTTGGTGATTCTCTCGCGGTAGGCCACCTGCGGCGCGCCGATATTGGCCTCGACCTTGTAGGTGCGCTTGAGGATGTCGACCTTGATGTCGAGATGAAGCTCGCCCATGCCCTTGAGGATGGTCTGGCCCGACTCCTGGTCGGTCGAGACGCGAAACGAGGGATCCTCGGTCGCGAGCTTGGCGAGCGCGACGCCGAGCTTCTCCTGGTCGGCCTTCGATTTCGGCTCGATCGCGATCTCGATGACCGGATCGGGGAATTCCATCTTTTCCAGGATGACCGACTTCTGCGGATCGCACAGCGTGTCGCCGGTGCGCGCCTCCTTGAGGCCGGCGAGCGCGACGATGTCGCCCGCGTAGGCTTCCTTGATGTCTTCGCGATTGTTGGCGTGCATGAGCAGCATGCGGCCAATGCGTTCCTTGCGGTCGCGGGTCGAGTTGATGACCCCGGTGCCGCTCGTAAGCGTGCCGGAATAGATGCGGCAGAACGTGATGGTGCCGACGAACGGATCGTCCATGATCTTGAAGGCAAGAAGCGACATCGGCTCCTTGTCGTCGGGCTTGCGCACGACCTCGTTACCCTTGTCGTCGATGCCCATGATCGGCGGCACGTCGAGCGGCGACGGCAGGTAATCGACGACGGCATCGAGCAGCGGCTGCACGCCCTTGTTCTTGAAGGCCGAGCCGCACAGCACCGGATAGAACGCGCCGGTGATCACCGCCTTGCGGATCAGCCGCTTGAGCGTCGCCTCGTCCGGCTCCTTGCCGTCGAGCCAGGCGGCCATCACGTCGTCATCGAGCTCGACCGCGGCCTCGACCAGCTTCTCGCGATATTCCTTCGCCTGATCGGCAAGGTCGGCCGGAATGTCGATGTCGTGGTACTTGGCGCCGAGCGCCTCTTCCTCCCACACCACGCCCTTCATCCGCACGAGGTCGATGACGCCCTTGAACTGGCTCTCGGCGCCGATCGGCAGCTGGATCGCCACCGGCTTCGCGCCCAGGCGCTCGACGATGTCGGACAGGCAGCGGAAGAAGTCCGCGCCGATCTTGTCCATCTTGTTGGCGAAGACGATACGGGGAACCTTGTACTTGTCGCCCTGGCGCCAGACCGTCTCGGTCTGCGGCTCGACGCCCTGGTTGGAGTCGAGCACGACCACGGCGCCGTCGAGCACGCGCAGGCTGCGCTCGACCTCGATCGTGAAGTCGACGTGGCCGGGCGTGTCGATGATGTTGAGGCGCTTGTTCTTCCAGAACGCGGTGGTCGCGGCCGAGGTGATCGTGATGCCGCGCTCCTGCTCCTGCTCCATCCAGTCCATGGTGGCCGCGCCCTCATGGACCTCGCCCATCTTGTGGCTCTTGCCGGTGTAATAGAGGATCCGCTCGGTCGTGGTCGTCTTGCCCGCATCGATGTGGGCCATGATGCCGAAGTTGCGGTAGTCCTCGATTTTATGGGTACGGGGCATTTGAAATTCCTCTGGGTCCGTCGCCTTACCAGCGGTAATGCGAGAACGCGCGGTTGGCTTCCGCCATCCGGTGCGTGTCCTCGCGCTTCTTGACGGCGTTCCCCCTGCTGTTCGACGCGTCGAGCAGCTCGGCCGAGAGCCGCTCCGTCATCGTCTTCTCGTTGCGCTCGCGCGCCGCAATGATGAGCCAGCGGATGCCGAGCGCCTGACGGCGGTCGGTGCGCACCTCGACCGGCACCTGATAGGTGGCGCCGCCGACGCGGCGCGAGCGCACCTCGATCGAAGGCATCACGTTGTCGAGCGCCTGCTGGAACACCTGGATCGGGTTCTGCTTGGTCTTGCCCTCGATGATGTCGAGCGCACCGTAGACGATCGACTCCGCGACCGACTTCTTGCCCTCGTACATGATCGAGTTCATGAACTTGGTGACGACCACGTTCCCGAACTTCGGATCGGGAAGGATCTCACGCTTCTCGGCACGGTGACGGCGGGACATCGTTCAGCCCTTTGGTCTTCTCTTCTCTCGTCATGGCCGGGCTTGTCCCGGCCATCCACGTCTTGTTTCCCTTCGCGATCCCCGGGTCTCGCTTCGCTCGCCCGGGGATGACCCTCGCTACGCCCGGGTCATTTCGGACGCTTGGCGCCGTACTTCGAACGGCGCTGCTTGCGGTTCTTCACGCCCTGCGTGTCGAGCACGCCGCGCAGGATGTGGTAGCGCACGCCGGGCAGATCCTTGACGCGGCCGCCGCGGATCATGACGACCGAGTGCTCCTGCAGGTTATGGCCCTCGCCCGGGATGTAGCCGATCACCTCGAATCCGTTGGTGAGGCGGACCTTGGCGACCTTGCGCAGCGCCGAGTTCGGCTTCTTCGGCGTCGTGGTGTAGACGCGCGTGCACACGCCGCGCTTCTGCGGGCTCTGCTGCAGGGCGGGCACCTTCTTGCGTGCCCGCTGGGCGACCCGCGGATGGCGGATCAGCTGATTGATCGTCGGCATTCGCCTAACCCTCTTTGCGGGGCTCATGCCCCGCGTCCGCGCGTCCCTGCGCGCAAAACGAATCCGCGCCATCCGCTCGCGCGGAATGACGCTCCTTCACCCACAGAGGACCACGACGCCCGAAGGCGGCACGGTCATGCGCTTCGATCTGACAGTCTTCGTTGTCAGAGGCAGCGTTTGAGCTTCATTGGTCGAGGCTTGGGCGCCGTGTCCGGAGCACAAGAAAGTGCTTGACTTTCAATGGCTTGGGGACCCGGGCAACCGTGCCGACGAAGCGAAGCTCACCGCCTGCCGCAAAGTGCGGCTGATGTATCGGCGGCATCACCTTAAGTCAAGCCGCAAAGTGCCGAAAAATCGAGGTTTTCGCCATTTCAGCCACCCCGATGCCGAGACGATCAGGGCCGCCCTGCGGCGGCCCCGACGTCGTCCCGCAAGACGCCTCGCGGCGGCGGATCACTCCGCCGCCGGCAGGGCGGCCGGCTGCTCGGCGGCAGCCTTGGCCTGTTCCTTCTCGCGCTCCTCGAGGATGAGCGCGTCGCGCTTGACCGCGACCTCGCGCAGATTGTTCATCAGCGCGCCCGTTCCCGCCGGGATCAGGCGGCCGACGATGACGTTCTCCTTGAGGCCGTCGAGCGTGTCGATCTTGCCGTTGACCGCGGCCTCGGTGAGCACACGCGTCGTCTCCTGGAAGGAGGCGGCCGAGATGAACGACCGGGTCTGCAGGCTCGCCTTGGTGATGCCGAGCAGCACCGGATGGGCGGTCGCCGGCTTCTTGCCCTCCTCGACGATCCGCGCGTTGATCTCGTCGAACTCGATCTTGTCCATCTGTTCGCCCTGGATCAGCTCGGTCTCGCCGGCGTCGTCCACCTCGATCTTTTGCAGCATCTGGCGAACGATCACCTCGATGTGCTTGTCGTTGATGTTGACGCCCTGCAGCCGGTAGACGTCCTGGATCTCGTTGACCAGATAGGCCGCGAGATCCTCGACGCCCTTGACCGCCAGGATGTCGTGCGGCGCGGGATTGCCCTCGACGATGTAGTCGCCCTTCTCGATGATGTCGCCGTCCTGAAGGTGCACGTGCTTGCCCTTCGCGATGAGGTACTCCCTCGGCTCCTCGTTCTTGTCGTTCGGCTCGATCGAGATGCGCCGCTTGTTCTTGTAGTCGCGGCCGAAGCGCACGGTGCCGGAAGTTTCGGCGATGACTGCCGCCTCCTTCGGCCGGCGCGCCTCGAACAGCTCTGCCACGCGCGGCAGACCGCCGGTGATGTCGCGCGTCTTGGCGCTTTCCGTCGGCATGCGGGCGATGACGTCGCCGGCCGCCACCTTGGCGCCCGGATCGACCGAGAGAATGGCGTCGACGGCGAGCTGGTAGCGGGCATCGCCGCCGCGGCTGAGCTTGAGGATCTTGCCGTCCTTGCCCTTGATCACGATGGACGGACGCAGATCCTGCTGGTTGCGCGCCGAGCCGGTGCGCCAGTCGATGACCACGCGCTTGGCGATGCCGGTCGACTCATCGACCGCTTCCGAGAGCGATTGGCCCTCGACCAGGTCCTCGTAGGCGATCGCGCCGTCGACCTCGGTCAGGATCGGCCGCGTGTAGGGATCCCACTCGGCGATGCGCTGGCCGCGCTTGATCATGTCGCCTTCCTCGACCTTGAGGCGCGACCCGAAGGGCAGACGGTGCACGGCGTGCTCCGTGCCGTCCTGGTCGACCACGGCGATCGCCATGTTGCGCGCCATGGTGATCACGTCGCCGTCCGAGTTCTTCACCATGTTGCGGTTACGGATCTTGATCTGGCCGTCGAAGTTCGACTCGATGAACGACTGCACCGAGATCTGCGCCGCGCCGCCGACGTGGAACGTGCGCATGGTGAGCTGGGTGCCCGGCTCGCCGATCGACTGCGCCGCGATCACGCCGACCGCTTCGCCCATGTTGACCGGCGTGCCGCGGGCGAGATCGCGCCCGTAGCACTTGCCGCACACGCCGTTGGTGGTCTCGCAGGTGAGCACCGAGCGGATGCGCACCTCCTGGATCGCGGCGTTCACGATCGCCTCGACCTCACGCTCCTCGAGCAGCGTGCCGGCCTTGACCACGACCTTGTTGGTCGCCGGATCGCGCAGATCCTCCGCCGTGGTGCGGCCGAGGATGCGGCTCGCGAGCGATGCCACCACGTTGCCGGAGTCGATGACGGCGCGGACCTTGATGCCGGCCGTCGTCCCGCAGTCCTCCGTCGTGATGATGCAGTCCTGCGCCACGTCGACGAGACGCCGGGTCAGATACCCGGAGTTCGCCGTCTTGAGCGCGGTGTCGGCCAGACCCTTGCGGGCGCCGTGGGTCGAGTTGAAGTACTCGAGCACCGAGAGGCCTTCCTTGAAGTTCGAGATGATCGGGCTTTCGATCAGCTCGCCGGAGGGCTTCGACATGACGCCGCGCATGCCGGCGAGCTGGCGCATCTGCGCCGCCGAGCCGCGGGCGCCGGAGTGCGCCATCATGTAGATCGAATTGATCGGCACCTCGCGCTTGCCGTCTCCCTGCTTCTTCACAGCGGAGATTTCCCGCATCATCTCCTCGGCGATGCGGTCGGTGCACTTCGACCAGGCGTCGACCACCTTGTTGTACTTCTCGCCTTCGGTGATGACGCCTTCGTTGAACTGCTGCTCGTAGTCCTTCGCGAGCGCCTTGGTCTCCTCGACGATCTTCCACTTGGTGCTCGGCACGACCATGTCGTCCTTGCCGAACGAGATGCCGGCCTTGAAGGCGTGGTGGAAGCCGAGCGCCATGATGCGGTCGCAGAAGATCACGGTCTCCTTCTGGCCGCAGTGGCGGTAGACCACGTCGATCATGTTCGAGATTTCGCGCTTGGTCATGAGCTTGTTCACGATCTCGAACGAAATCTTGGCCGAGCGCGGCAGCACCTCGCCGAGCATCACGCGGCCGGGCGTGGTGTCGTGCCAGGTCTTGGTCGGCTTGCCCTCCGCGTCGACGGTTTCGAAGCGGTATTTGATCTTGCTGTGGAGCGTGATCACCTTCTCGGCGAGCGCGTGCTCGATCGAGGCCATGTCGCCGAACAGCTTGCCCTCGCCGGGCTCGTGCTCGCGCAGGAGCGAGAGGTAGTAGAGGCCGAGCACGATGTCCTGGCTCGGCACGATGATCGGCGAGCCGTTGGCCGGGTGCAGGATGTTGTTGGTCGACATCATCAGCACGCGCGCCTCGAGCTGCGCCTCGAGCGAGAGCGGGACGTGCACGGCCATCTGGTCGCCGTCGAAGTCGGCGTTGAAGGCCGCGCAGACCAGCGGATGCAGCTGGATCGCCTTGCCCTCGATCAGCACCGGCTCGAACGCCTGAATGCCGAGACGGTGCAGAGTCGGGGCGCGGTTGAGCAGCACCGGATGCTCGCGGATCACCTCATCGAGGATATCCCAGACCTCCGGCTTCTCCTTCTCGACCAGCTTCTTGGCCTGCTTCACCGTGGTGGACAGGCCTTTGGCGTCGAGCCGCGAATAGATGAACGGCTTGAACAGCTCGAGCGCCATCTTCTTCGGCAGGCCGCACTGATGCAGCTTGAGCTCGGGACCGACCACGATCACCGAGCGGCCCGAGTAGTCGACGCGCTTGCCGAGCAGGTTCTGGCGGAACCGGCCCTGCTTGCCCTTGAGCATGTCGGCGAGCGACTTGAGCGGGCGCTTGTTGGCGCCCGTGATGACGCGGCCGCGCCGGCCGTTGTCGAACAGCGCGTCGACCGCCTCCTGCAGCATCCGCTTCTCGTTGCGGATGATGATGTCGGGCGCACGCAGCTCGATCAGCCGCTTCAAACGATTGTTGCGGTTGATGACGCGGCGATACAGGTCGTTGAGGTCCGACGTGGCGAAGCGGCCGCCGTCGAGCGGCACCAGCGGCCGGAGATCGGGCGGGATCACCGGCACCTGCGTGAGGATCATCCACTCCGGCTTGTTGCCGGACTCGACGAAGGCCTCGATCAGCTTGAGCCGCTTGGCGAGCTTCTTCGGCTTGAGCTCGGACGTCGACTCCGCGATCTCGACGCGCAGGTCGGCGGCGAGCTTCTCCAGGTCGAGCCCCTTGAGCATCTCGCGGATCGCCTCCGCGCCGATCTGGGCGGTGAAGCTGTCCTGGCCGTACTCGTCCTGCGCCTTGAGGTACTCGTCCTCGGACAGGAGCTGACGGTCCTGCAGCGGGGTGAGGCCCGGCTCCAGCACGACGTAGTATTCGAAATAGAGAATGCGCTCGAGGTCCTTGAGCGTCATGTCGAGCAAGAGACCGATGCGGCTCGGCAGCGACTTGAGGAACCAGATGTGCGCGACCGGCGCGGCGAGCTCGATATGGCCCATGCGCTCGCGCCGCACGCGCGAGAGCGTGACCTCGACGCCGCACTTCTCGCAGATGATGCCCTTGTACTTCATGCGCTTGTACTTGCCGCACAAGCACTCGTAGTCCTTGATCGGACCGAAGATGCGCGCGCAGAACAGGCCGTCGCGCTCGGGCTTGAAGGTCCGATAGTTGATCGTCTCCGGCTTCTTGATCTCGCCGTAGGACCACGAGAGAATCTTGTCCGGGCTCGCGATCGAGATCCGGATCTGGTCGAAGACCTGCGCCGGGATCTGCGGGCTGAAAAGATTCATCACTTCTTGATTCATCATCATCTCCGTTGGGAGCAGGCAGGCCGGTCACATCCGGCCGCCATATTCATCCTGGTCGTCTTGCCCGCATCACGCGCGGGCGTCCCGTGTCCATCCGCTACGCTGGAATGGACGCGGGGTGCGGCCGGGGCCCTCCCCGGCCGTGAACGCGGCTACTCCGCAGCCTCCGCGGTACCGCCCGTGTTTCGATCCTGCTTCGAGTTGTGCAGGTCGACGTTGAGACCGAGCGAGCGCATCTCCTTGACCAACACGTTGAACGATTCGGGGATACCCGCCTCGAACGTGTCGTCGCCGCGCACGATCGCCTCGTAGACCTTGGTGCGGCCGGCCACGTCGTCCGACTTCACCGTGAGCATTTCCTGCAGCGTGTAGGCCGCGCCGTAGGCTTCGAGCGCCCACACCTCCATTTCGCCGAAACGCTGGCCGCCGAACTGCGCCTTGCCGCCCAGCGGCTGCTGGGTGACGAGGCTGTAGGGCCCGATCGAGCGAGCATGGATCTTGTCGTCGACCAGATGGTGCAGCTTGAGCATGTAGATGAAGCCCACCGTCACTTTCCGATCGAACTGCTCGCCGGTGCGCCCGTCGTGCAGCGTCACCTGTCCCGAATGGTCGAGGCCGGCGAGATCGAGCATGTGCTCGATGTCGGCTTCCTTCGCCCCGTCGAAGACCGGCGTCGCGATCGGCACGCCGTGGCGCAGATTGGTGCCGAGCTCGACGAGATCGTCCTCGCCCAGCGACTTGATCGTCTCGTCGTCGCCATAGACCTTCTTGAGCGTCTCCTTGAGCGGCTTGAGATCCTTGCGGCCGTAATAGGCGTCGACCGCCTGGCCGATGCGGGCGCCGAGACCGGCGCACGCCCAGCCGAGATGGGTCTCGAGAATCTGCCCGACGTTCATACGGCTCGGCACGCCCAGCGGGTTGAGCACGATGTCGACCGGCTGGCCGTCGGCGAGGAACGGCATGTCCTCGGACGGCACGATCTTCGAGACCACGCCCTTGTTGCCGTGGCGGCCCGCCATCTTGTCGCCGGGCTGGATCTTGCGCTTCACCGCGACGAAGACCTTGACCATCTTCATCACGCCGGGCGGCAGCTCGTCGCCGCGCTGCAGCTTCTCGACCTTGTCGAGGAAGCGCTGCTCGAGGCCCTTCTTGCTCTCCTCGTACTGTTTGCGGATGGCTTCGATCTCGGCCATCAGCTTGTCGTTCGGAGAGGCGAACTGCCACCAGTGGGCGCGCGGATACTCATCCAGTACGGCGCGCGTAATCTTCGCGTCCTTCTTGAAGCCCTTCGGGCCCGCGATGCCCTGGCGGCCTTCCAGCATGTCGGCGAGGCGGCCGTAGACGTTGCGGTCGAGGATCGCCTGCTCGTCGTCGCGGTCCTTGGCGAGCCGCTCGATCTCCTCGCGCTCGATGGCGAGCGCGCGCTCGTCCTTGTCGACGCCGTGGCGGTTGAACACGCGCACCTCGACGACGGTGCCCTGCACGCCGGGCGGCACCCGCAGCGAGGTGTCGCGCACGTCGGAGGCCTTCTCGCCGAAGATGGCGCGCAGGAGCTTTTCCTCCGGCGTCATCGGGCTCTCGCCCTTGGGCGTGATCTTGCCGCACAGGATGTCGCCGGCGTGGACCTCCGCGCCGATATAGACGATGCCCGCTTCGTCGAGGTTCTTGAGCGCCTCTTCCGAGACATTCGGAATGTCGCGCGTGATCTCCTCGGGGCCGAGCTTGGTGTCGCGCGCCATCACCTCGAATTCCTCGATGTGGATGGACGTGAACACGTCGTCCTTGACGATGCGCTCGGACAGCAGGATCGAGTCCTCGAAGTTGTAGCCGTTCCACGGCATGAACGCGACGAGGACATTGCGGCCGAGCGCGAGCTCGCCGAGATCGGTCGACGGACCGTCGGCGATGATGTCGCTCTTGGTCACCGCGTCACCCACCTTCACCAGCGGACGCTGGTTGATGCAGGTGTTCTGGTTCGACCGCTGGAACTTCATCAGCCGGTAGATGTCGACGCCCGACTTCGACGGGTCGAGCTCTTCGGTGGCGCGCACCACGATACGGGTGGCGTCGACCTGGTCGATGATGCCGGTGCGGCGCGCCGCGATCGAGGCGCCCGAATCGCGCGCGACCACGCCCTCCATGCCGGTGCCGACGAACGGCGCTTCCGAGCGCACGAGCGGCACCGCCTGGCGCTGCATGTTGGAGCCCATCAAGGCGCGGTTCGCGTCGTCGTTCTCGAGGAACGGAATGAGCGCGGCGGCGACCGAGACGAGCTGCTTCGGCGACACGTCCATGTAGTCGACGCGGTCGCGCGGGATCATCAGCACGTCGCCGGAATGGCGGCAGACGATGAGGTCTTCCGTGAAGCGGCCGCGGTTGTCGAGCGGCACGTTCGCCTGGGCGACGTAGTGGCGCCCTTCCTCCATGGCCGAGAGGTAGATCACCTCGTCGGTCACGCGGCCGTCCTTGACCTTGCGATAGGGCGTCTCGACGAAGCCGTACTTGTTCACCCGCGCGTAGGTGGCGAGCGAATTGATGAGGCCGATGTTCGGACCTTCCGGCGTCTCGATCGGGCAGATGCGGCCGTAGTGGGTCGGGTGCACGTCGCGCACCTCGAAGCCCGCGCGCTCGCGCGTGAGACCGCCCGGCCCGAGCGCCGAGAGCCGCCGCTTGTGCGTGATCTCGGAGAGCGGGTTGGTCTGGTCCATGAACTGCGAGAGCTGCGAGGAGCCGAAGAACTCGCGTACCGCGGCGGCCGCGGGCTTCGCGTTGATCAGGTCCTGCGGCATGACCGTGTCGATGTCGACCGAGGACATGCGCTCCTTGATCGCGCGCTCCATGCGCAGGAGGCCGATGCGGTACTGGTTCTCCATCAGCTCGCCGACCGAGCGCACCCGGCGATTGCCGAGATGGTCGATGTCGTCGATCTCGCCCTTGCCGTCGCGCAGGTCGAGAAGCGTGCGGATGACGCCGATGATGTCGTCCTTGCGCAGGATGCGGATGGTGTCCTCGGCCTGCAGGTCGAGGCGCATGTTCATCTTCACGCGCCCCACCGCGGAGAGGTCGTAGCGCTCGGAATCGAAGAACAGCGAGTTGAACATCGACTGCGCGGTGTCGAGCGTGGGCGGCTCGCCCGGACGCATGACGCGATAGATGTCGAACAGCGCGTCCTCGCGCGTCATGTTCTTGTCGACGGCGAGCGTGTTGCGGATGTAGGGCCCGACATTGACGTGGTCGATGTCGAGGACCGGCAGCTCCTTGTAGCCCGCCTCGTTGAGGACCTTCATCACCTTCTCGGTGATCTCGTCGCCGGCCTCCACGTAGATCTCGCCCGTCTTCGGATTGACGAGATCTTCCGCGATGTACTGGCCGATCAGCTCCTCTTCGGTCATGCGCAGGGCCTTGAGGCCCTTCTCGGCGAGCTGGCGCGCCTGGCGCACGGTGATCTTCTTGCCGGCCTCCACCACCACCTTGCCCGAGTCGGCGTCGACGAGATCGTTGATCGCCTTGTACCCGCGCATGCGGTTGGAATCGAAAGGAACGCGCCAGCCGTCCTTCGAGCGCTTGTAGAGCACCTGCTTGTAGAACGTGTTGAGGCTCTCCTCTCCGCTCATGCCGAGCGCGAAGAGGAGGGAGGTCACCGGGATCTTGCGGCGGCGATCGATGCGCGCATGCACGATGTCCTTGGCGTCGAACTCGATGTCGAGCCAGGAGCCGCGATACGGAATGATGCGTGCGGCGAACAGGAGCTTGCCGCTCGAATGCGTCTTGCCCTTGTCGTGGTCGAAGAACACGCCGGGCGAACGGTGCATCTGCGAGACGATCACGCGCTCGGTGCCGTTCACGATGAACGTGCCGTTGTTGGTCATGAGCGGGATGTCGCCCATGTAGACATCCTGCTCCTTGATGTCCTTGACCGAACGCGCGCCGGTCTCCTCGTCGATATCGAACACGATGAGGCGCAGCGTCACCTTGAGCGGCGCCGCGTAGGTCATGCCTCGCTGGCGGCACTCGTCGACGTCGTACTTCGGCGGCTCGAACTCGTAGCGCACGAATTCGAGCTGCGCGGTGTTGGAGAAGTCGGAGATCGGGAAGACCGACTTGAACACCGCCTGCAGGCCCTCGTCCGGACGGCCGCCGTGCGGCTCCTTGACCAGCAGGAACTGATCGTAGGACGCCTTCTGAACCTCGATGAGGTTCGGCATCTCTGCGACTTCCTGGATCTTTCCGAAGAACTTGCGGACGCGTTTCCGACCGGTGAAAGTCTCTGCCATCGTGGCCTCTCGCTTCGTCCGCCGCATCATGCGGCGGCGGGTCTTCCGGCCGGCCGGCAATTGACCGGGAACGGAAGCTCGTGATTGGCGGAACCCGGCAATGGGCTCCGTCTTGAACTCTTCAACGCCGATCCGGGCGAACTTCCCAAATCGCTGAACACCTCTTTGCCGCTTCGCGGCGCGACCGCCTCCGGAAATTCCCGGAAGCGGCCTTTACTCGTCATGGCCGCTCGGCTCGGCCATTCACGCCCTCGAACGCACCCGACAGGCGTGGATCCCCGGCTCTCACTGCGCTCGGCCGGGGATTTCGCTCAGGTCACTCCGCTTACTTGAGCTCGACCTTCGCACCGACTTTCTCAAGGGTCGCCTTGATCTTGTCGGCCTCTTCCTTGTTCACGCTTTCCTTGACCGGCTTGGGCGCGCCCTCGACCAGGTCCTTGGCCTCCTTGAGGCCGAGGCCGGTGAGCGCACGCACTTCCTTGATGACCTCGATCTTCTTGTCGCCCACCGCGGCGAGCACAACAGTGAACTCGGTCTTCTCTTCGACCGGCGCGGCGGCTGCGGCGGGACCGGCCGCGACCGCTACCGCGGCTGCGGCGGACACGCCCCACTTCTCCTCGAGCATCTTGGCGAGTTCCGCCGCCTCGAGCACGGTCAGGCCCGAGAGTTGATCGACGATTTTCGACAAATCAGCCATTTTCCTTACGTCCTTTTTCGGTTCGAACCTTGCGAGTTAAGAGATCGCGAAGCCGTTCACTGGGCTTCACCCTTGTTGGCGTAGGCCTGAACCACGCGGGCGAGCTTCGCCGCCGGCGCGTTCATGAGCTGGGCCACCTTGGTCGCCGGCGCCTGCAACAGGCCGACGATCTTGGCGCGCAACTCATCGAGCGACGGCAGCGCGGCGAGCGCCTTGATGCCGTCCGGGTTCAGGGCGGTCTTGCCCATCGCTCCGCCGAGAATGACGAACTTCTCGTTCGCCTTGGCGAAGTCGAAAGCGACCTTGGGCGCAGCCACCGGATCGCCCGAATAGGCGATCACGGTCGGCCCCTTGAGGAGGGGCGCGACGGAAGCCACGTCCGTGCCTTCAAGAGCGATCTTGGCGAGACGGTTCTTCGCCACCTTCACCGACGCGCCAGCTTGCCGCGCCTGCCTGCGCAGGGTCTGCATCTGAGCGACGGTGAGGCCTGCGTAGTGAGCCACCACCACAACACCCGAGGCCTTGAAGACCCCGTTGAGTTCGGCGACGTGCTCTTTCTTGGCCGCTCGATCCACCTGGTTGCTCTCTCCGGTTGGCGACCGCGTCGGAAGACGACAGCCGCCGGTTGCGACATGCCGTCCCCGCGATCCCGATCCTTGCGGATGGAGAGACAGGGACGACGTTTGGTGCCCTGTCCCCCGGATGGCACGCGCCACCCTGGGTTCCTCGAGGTTCGAACCGTTTGCGGTTTCCCGCAGAACCGATCTTCACCCGTCTGTGCAGGCCGACTTAGCGATTAAGCTGGGCACGAGGCCCAAGGCACCTGCAGTCTCGGACAGGACTTTGGCCGGCCGGAACCGCCGGTCGGCCGCGCGTCTGGCGCGGAATAATGAGCGACGCCTCTTCATTCCTTTCAGATCAGCCCGGCGGGATATCCAAAAGGAATTAAGTCCTTGTCACCATGTTTTCCGTAGGACGCGCAAAGGCGCGCCGACTTCACGTGGGCCGGCACGCCCGTGGAACCGGTATCTAGAACGTAAAGCACCGTTTGCCAAGCCCTAATCTGCAAAAAGTGCGCCAGATCGGTGCCGATTTGCAGACACCGTCGCACCCGGCGCCTCGGGGCGGACCAAGGGGCCGATGCCAAGGTCCTCGTTTAGCGCATGTCCCGGCGAAGTGGACACCGGTTCGCCGAGAAGGACATGCGCCAATGAACGAATCTAGAGCGTGTCCCGATTCCGCGGGAACGTGACACGCTTTAGTGCGCGGCGGCGCCGTTGAACACGCTCTGCGGTTCGACCTTCACGCCCGGTCCCATGGTGGACGAAATGGCGATCCGGTTGATGAAGTGGCCCTTGGCGCCCTGCGGCTTCGCCTTCTGCACCGCGTCGGCGAAGGCGCGGATGTTCTCGGCGAGCTTTTCCGCCGTGAACGAGGCCTTGCCGACGCCCGCATGGATGATGCCGGCCTTCTCGACGCGAAACTCGACCGAGCCGCCCTTGGCGCCCTTCACCGCGTTGGTCACGTCCATGGTGACGGTGCCGACCTTCGGGTTCGGCATGAGCCCGCGCGGGCCCAGCACCTTGCCGAGGCGGCCGACCAGCGGCATCAGGTCGGGGGTCGCGATGCAGCGGTCGAAATCGACCGAGCCGCTGTTGACCTTCTCGACCAGATCCTCGGCGCCGACGATGTCGGCGCCCGCCGCCTTCGCCTCGTCGGCCTTCGGGCCGCGCGCGAACACCGCGACGCGTTGCGTGCGCCCGGTGCCGTTCGGCAGGTTGACCACCCCGCGCACCATCTGGTCGGCGTGGCGCGGATCGACGCCGAGATTCATCGCGATCTCGATCGTCTCGTCGAATTTCGCCTTGGCGCGGTCCTTGACCATCTTCACCGCGTCGTCGAGCGGATAGAGCTTCTCGCGGTCGATCCCCTCACGCGCCTTGAGCGTGCGTTTCCCGTGCGGCATTGCGATTACTCCCCGACCTCGATGCCCATGGAGCGGGCGGACCCCTCGACCATGCGCATGGCCGCTTCGATCGTGTCGCAGTTGAGATCCTTCATCTTCTGCTGGGCGATCTCCTTGACCTGCGCCTTGGTCACGCTGCCGACCTTGTCGCGGCCCGGCGTCTTCGACCCGGACTCGAGCTTGGCCGCCTTCTTGAGGAAGTGGGACACCGGCGGTGTCCTCATCTCGAAGGTGAACGAGCGGTCCCCATAGATCGTGATGACGACCGGAATTGGAGAGCCTTTCTCCAATTTCTGCGTCTGCGCGTTGAACGCCTTGCAGAACTCCATGATGTTGAGACCGCGCTGACCGAGCGCGGGCCCGATCGGCGGCGACGGATTGGCCGCCCCCGCCGGCACTTGCAATTTGAGGAAGCCGGTAACTTTCTTTGCCATGTCTCACTCCTTGCGACGCGGCCGACTTTGCCGCGCCGGGTTCGTGGTGCGGACCGGGGACGCTTGGCGGGCGCCGCGGATCCTCCCACAACGATCGAGCATTCGCGCTCGGCTGTTCGACGGACGGGATTTAGGCCCCGTGCGCGCCTTCATATAGCGCAATCGTGCGCGATGAACATCCCTTATCGGCGCCAAGCCGTTTTGCGGACCAGAATCTTGGTGAAAAGACGGACGAAGAGGCCCGTCTCACATCTTCTCGACTTGGCCGAACTCCAATTCGACCGGCGTGGGGCGTCCGAAGATCGACACCGCGACCTTGAGGCGCGAGCGGCTGTCGTCGACCTCCTCCACCGTGCCGTTGAACGAGGCGAAGGGGCCATCCGACACCCGCACCTGCTCGCCGACTTCGAACGACACCGACGGCTTCGG
>WNFF01005605.1_pt1 | contig 15715 bp, 14 predicted proteins | sample 5400441 | NCBI WGS metagenome assembly WNFF01 (sample SAMN13153345, study PRJNA577476) | soil metagenome | isolation source: 120 cm saprolite under Douglas fir tree site 2 hole 3 replicate 1 | place: USA:California | collected 2015-04-18 | reverse complement strand
AAAGACGGGACCACATTCCGTTTGCCGAAGCGGTTAGGGACCAGGCGGAACATCGGGTTTTCCGGCGGTTGCGGCGTGCCCTGGCCGGGATTGGGGACGAGGAAGCCGCCCGAGCCGCCCAAGGTCGGCTGGGCATGGCACAGCAAACACTGGTCGCCGTTGTGCCGAGCACCCAGGCCGTTGGAGTTGGTATGGAATTGGGGAAAGATCGGATCGAGCTCGCCGAGCCCAACGACCGGCCCGCCATCAGGGATATCGGCGCAGGTGTCGCAGGTCGACTCCAACTGGCCGGCTCGATTGACTCCTTCGTTGAAGGACGCCAGCTCGTTGGCCGTAATGGTGGCGCCGGTCGTCGGGTGCGGGCTGATGACCGGCGGGTGGGGAATCGGGATACCCCTGTACTGAAGGTAGCCAGCGGTGTTCTGCGTACCGCCGCGGACGCCGAGATCCGTCTGCGCGAGAGCCGACGCCCCCAACAGGCTTAGCAGCACGGCTGTCGAGATTGCCAAAGTGCGAAAGTTTTTCATGACTAGCCCCTTTCCCCTCCAGTGCTGAAGTCTTCAAATGATTCATCGTTTGCCTTCGAAATAACGATGCCACTCAAGGACGCGAATTTGTGCGCCGAATAACATCAAATATGCTCGGATCGACGCGGACCGTTTTGCTGCCGTCGGCGAGCGCAAGTTTGAACTCGCTGTTACGATGCAAGATGAGGCCGCGATTGATGCAGGTGGCGGAAAAGGTTGGATCGAGCTTGATAGCTTGATTGAAATCTGCAACAGCTCGATCATGGCGACCCTTTTCATACCAAACTAGGCCGCGGTCACAGTATATATTGGCATCAGAGAAACTGAATCGAATCGCCCGATCCAAATTGATGAGAGCCCTGTCAAGTGCCCCTTGGCGTTGCCACATGATCGCCCGGTCATGGAATACGGCGGGGTTGTTCGGATCAATGCGGATCGCCTCGTCGTAGTCGGAGAGAGCACGTTCGAAGACGCCCAGTTCATCCCACGCATTGCCGCGGATATTGTAGGCCTGCGCGTCGCTGGGATCGAGCCCGATTGCCAAATCGAGGTTGATGATTGCTTGGGGAAAATCGCTACTGCGGTACGCAGTGATTCCCCGATCTCGATAGAAATTGGCGTTGTTCGATAGGGGGCCAAGAGCGAGCTCGCGACCGGCCGGGGCGTCGCCGCTATTCGTCTCTGATGTATTGGCGCTCGGCTTGATCACCCCGTCGGGGACCCCCGCACTGTCATCCTTGTGGCGTGGCTCGCCTTGGCCTGGCGGGGTGGCTGGCTGAATAAGTAGGGCGGCTGCTGTCTCGGCCCGTTCGCTGGCATTATCGTCTTTGACCGCATCCGCTTTGGTCACCGCGATGGCCGTGGAGGTATTCTCATTCTCTTTTGCGGCTACAATGACGGTCGAAGGTTGCCTGTCCTTTTTGACCGCCGCGCCGGTAGTCATCGCATGCTTATCCTTTTCGGTCGCCACGATGGCATCGTAGGGCATGGACGCAAACAACCCATATCCAGCCAGCGCACCGACGGCAGCAACGGCGGCGGTGGTGCGCATCCTCTTCAACCGAAGTTGCTGACGCTCGAGCTTTAACTGCCGTTGCTGATATTCAAGCCTGAGCCGAAATCGCTGACCCTCGAGCTGCAGCAGCCAATCGTAAGTCGCCCGCTGCTTCGCATCGCGGAGGAGGGCATTGGCGTCGACAATCTGCCTGAATCGCAACACAGCATCCGGGTCGCCTGCGTGGAGGTCGGGATGGGTCGCCTTGATGGCTTTGCGGAACGCCTTTCTGAGAGTTTCATCGTCGGCATCAGGACGAACACCGAGCAAATCATAGAGTGTATTCATCGGTACGCTCTCGAACAGCGGTATGCTAAGAAAGAATCGTCAAAAAAGCCTGCATATTTCTCAGCGCCCAAATGAACGCGGCCGAACGGTTTCCTCAAGACATCGATTTTACTTTCGCGTCCTGTCCCCGACGCTCATGCGCAGAGCGTGGACGAATTTGCCTAGCCCCTGAGTCACTGTAGTCCCGCCCCAACGGCTGTTACGCGGTGTGCACAGTCAGTGCGTAGCCGGCGCCGTCTCTGGCGATCTTGCCAAGTCCGGGCCAAGGGAAGTGGGAACCGCAGATCATCATCTTGTCGGCAATCACCCGATCAAGCAGCCTCCGGCGGCTGGTCTCCGCCGCCACTGCATTTTGGTCGAAGACCCCGTGCCACCCCGGATGTGCGGCGCACAGCGCCGGCACGTAGGCGGCATCACTGGAGATCATCAATTGTTCATTGCCCGAGCTGATGTGGAAGGCAGTATGGCCGGGCGTGTGACCGGGCGCGCTGACGAAACGGATTCCGGGCACCACCTCGTCTTCGCCCTCGACCGGAAGGACGTTCTTCCAGCTCGGGATGACAGCCTGAATGCGCCGCGCCAGCGGCCTGCGAGCCTTTGGCAACCGGGTCACAAGCGATGGATCGGTCCACCACTTATATTCCGCCGCCGGCACAATGATTTCCGCATTGGGGAACACCGGTGCGTTGGTCTTTTTCTCGAGCAGCCCGAAGATGTGATCGGGATGGAAATGCGAAATCAGGACTGTCTCGATCTTTTTGGGATCGATACCAGCGGCCTTCATGTTGGCCATCATCTTACCGGAAACGAAAACCGACTCCGGATTGAAGGCCTGAACTTGGTTGCCGCCTCCAGCGTCACATAGAACGAGCTTGCCGTTGAGCTTGACGACGAACACGGTGATCGGAATCGGCACGAACGCAGTGCTCAGCCCAGCATCGGCCAGGGCGTGTTTGGTCTCGGCGACAGTGGCGTTGCTGAAGAACGCCGCGTCGTGCATTTTTTCCCAAATTCCGTCGTATACGGCTGTGCACTCGGCATCTCCAATCTTGTATCGGAGAAAACCCGGCCTCGGAACCGGCGTCTGCGCCTTTCGCATCGGCGCAGTTGGCTTGTGCTGGCTTCGCATCGGCCCGGCTGGGGCCTGCTGGCTTTCCACCGGCGCGTCTATGGCCAAGCTTTTGTCCAGGCCAAGCGCAGCCCCGGCCACGGCCGCCGATAGAATAAGGTTTCGACGCGATGTCGTAATCATTTCAGGCCCCCCTGAAATTGCCCACAATCACCTCAACGGCGCTGTCCAGGTAGAAATCGCCGCAAAATATCTCTTGTGAGTTAGTGTACATTATGGTGATTTCATGACACCAGCATAAATACACGTTGAGCTGGCCAAATGACTGATTTGCACTCGGGCGCGGCCGGAAATCTGGGTGAAAACGTGGTTGTGATGATTTTTGAGCGGCGGCTGTGCGGGCGATTTCAGGCTTGAGTTTGTCGAGCAGTAGGCCCCCGTTCGGGCACGAGGTCGTACAGTCGCGTGCAACGAACCCGTCACCTCAGGCTTCTGTGCGCCTCGATCGACATCTGCCTTCCCCACGCCCCTCCGACAGGTCATTTGGTCATCGTTGTCGTTGGCCCTGGTATCGGCTTGCCAGGGCCAATACGTTTTCTGCGAGCTGAAGGCGGCCTTCGGCCACCGAAGCGCGGGAGCCACGCTCAACTGCACTCACACTGGCGGTTGACGCGGCAAAAGCCCGCCAAACCTCCGGCGCCTAGCACGGGCCGCTGCCTCGCGCGGTTGGGGGCGCTTCCGTGTCGTCGGCGGTCGAGAATTGATATTCTGGGAAGTATCAAACTTGTGAATAAGTGTTTTCCGGCCAGCGCACGGCGTAGTAAGGGAAACACTTATGGGCAGAGGACCAGGACGAGTCGACCAAATAATTGAGGCCATGTTCGAGACGGAGCCCGATAACGCCTTCACGATCGAAGATCTCTGCGATCGGGTTTATCCGGGTGAGCCGATCGAGAAGAAACATCGCGTGTCAATGCTCCGCGCGGCAAAGCAAGTCGCCAAGCGACGCAGTGAAATCGATACCATGACTGGCGAAGGGCTCGGCGGCACATTGATATTTTTCGACCAATACTGTGTCCTGTCTTATGCGATGGCTCGACTCAAAAGCTTCTCTTATCGCACCAGCGATAAACGCAGATTGTTGCGAGAGAATGAAGCCGATCTTCGCGCCAAGATCGCCCCCGGCGGATTGGACCATGAATTGATCGTGCCCGGCGGCGCATGGTGGCGCCATGTCGAGGAACGAATCGCCAAGCGCGACGGCGACACCGATAAAGTTCAGCGCCTGAAAGCAGAGGGTGCCGCCGAACTGGCCGCGATGATGCAGAAATTCGCAAAAATCTTGTAAGTGTGTTCCCATTCGGACGCACGTGTCCAGTATGGAACACTTGCATCCCTGAGCGGGACCATTTACTTGCCGGAATGGGAGTTATGGCACCCAAAGTAGATCGCTAAGCCGGGCCCACAGACGGGAGCGGCGGCTTCTCCTCAGTAAGCGCCTTCCGGGCCGCCAGCCGCCGCGGCTTCTGCTGCGGCCTCACGTCAGATGTTGGGAGCGCTGCTGGGTTCTGTGGCTCCGAAATTGAGATGCAAATTCTACTTTCCAGAACAGCGTCAGAGTTTTCACACAGCCTGGCCATGAGCGGACAAGGCAGTTGCTGTCGGCACCCCGATTCGGGCCAATACCCCGTGACGATGCAGGTGAATATCGCCGGGCCCGCACCGGCTCGACTGTTTCGTGCGGCGGCTCCAACCAAGCGCTGTGGCACCGCGGGTGGGACGGCACCCAATGGGATGGCTGGGAAAGCCTCGGCGCGCCGAGCGGGGGCATTCTCAACGCGCCGAACTGCGTGAGCTGGGGCCCGAACCGGCTCGACTGTTTCGTGCGCGGCTCCGACTAAGCGATGTGGCACATATCGCAGTGCGCCCCCCCCCCTGCCACGGCGTTCTCGCCGTTTCGACCTACCACTATGATACGCTGCGCACCGGCTGGAATTCGCATGAGCGCGTGCTCACCGCGCAGAATGTCGCAAGCTCACAATTCGGACTGCTACAGTTGGTCACGCTCGATGACCAGGTAGACGCGCAGCCACTGTTTGTCGCTGACCAGGACATCGCTGGAGGCAAGCACGACGTTATCTACATCGCCACCGCGGCGAACACAGTCTACGCAATCGATGCCTCGACGGGCGCAGTGCTCCAAACGCGGAACCTGGGAGTGCCGGTGCCGCAAGCGACGCTCTTGGGCTGTACCAACAATGCGCCAAATGTCGGCATCAGTTCCACGCCCGTGATTGATGTCGTGAGCAAGACGCTCTACGTCATGGCGCTCACGGTTGTTTTGAGCGGCAATCCGGCCTATCAACTTCACGCGCTCGATCTGGATAGCTTCACGGACAAGGTGCCACCCGTCGTGGTGGCGGCTTCCCAAACTCGCACCGACGGCTCGACCTACAACTTCATGGCGGGTTTTTCCCGCCAGCGTTCGGGTCTGCTCTACGCGAACGGAAACATTTACACTTTGACGCCAAAATTCCACCGCATGGGTGACGCGCTGCGAGGCATCGTCGTGCTTTGCAAGGGTCGTTGGGGCACGCCCCTCAACCGCAATCCGTGAGGCCAACCCATGTTGCGTCGATTTCTTTGCACCTTCGTTGCGCTGTTGTTGCCGCTCGCCAGCTTTGGGCAGGCGCCCAAGGACCAGACTCCGGCGCTCTCGGACCTGGCATATCTCTTCTTTGAGGACCGCGAGACCTTTGGGCGCGAGCATCTTGACCGGCGCAGGCTCGACTTCTCAGTCGAGAGCCTCAGGCACGTCAATGAGTACCTTGAGGGAATTCGAAAAGACCAAGATGTTGAGAAGCAGTGGACGGTGGTCGTGCTTCGTGCCGGCGCCTATGTCGGCGAAGTGATCCGGAGGAACGACAAGAAGGTACAATGGCGCTGGATTGACTATGAAGGTGCCAAGCAAGTTGAACCGAAGTTGTTTGAGTCCTTCGGCAGAAGAGTCGCTACTGCCGCCGTCCTGTACGACGGGAACAAAGGCTTTGTCTTCCCTCTGGCGAAGGTTGAGAAATATCTGAACAACGGAGCGGAAGATAACGTGTACTTTTTTGCCAAGGTTATCATGTCACACGAGAAGTAGGCCTAACTTAATTTACAGGCGCGCATCCCGGAGGCTTTACCGGGTGCCGAAATGGCCCGACTGGTATCGGAGGTCAGGGAGGCTGTTTTGGTCGCGGAAGGCGCAAAGAAACCCTTGTCCCACAGCGTTTCCCAATCGGCCCCCGCCAACCCCTCCCCCGCCGCGGAGGGCATCCAGGCGCCGACAGCATGAGCAATGATGGCAACGCCGCGACCATGCGGGACCAGGACATGGCCTCAGAGATGACGATCGCTCGGCAGCGTGAGAACCTGGAGCGCCTCAATGTCGGACAGCTCGTGCGACGGTGGCGGAGTGGCTTTGTCGAATGGGAGGTGGAAAAGTGGGGACCGAGCCCTGATGACGATGGATGCCTTGTCCCGTGGCATGTGCTCCAGTGGTGCGAGCGCAATCCGTTGAGCCCCGAGGACACGAACACGGCCAGATATTCGGCTGAGGCCATGAGCGACGATGCCTTCCGCGATGCGATGCGATTCCCTGTGACTCTCGGGTGTGTGAGACACACACCGACATCCGCTTAAAATCGCCGACCAGAGCACCCTGCGATTGATGCAGGCTTCTGGCCTGGCCTTGGAGCAGGAGACCCAACCGTGATCGTATTCAACAACACCGCTGTCGCGTCCAATCCCGCCGCCGGCCCCGGCGTGGTGCGACGGACGCTGCTCACAGACGAAAACGTGGAGGAGACCGGCATGCGGTTCGACCGCCTCACCCTGGCGGCAGACGCCTCGTTTCGGTTCGAACCATCGGCAAGATCGATGGTGTGGTTCCAGGTGCTGGAAGGCGACGCAAAGCTCAAGACCTACTACACGGATGGGCCTGTCCGACCGCCATTCAGTCTTTCTGCCCCCGGCCTTCGATGCCGCGCTATCGACCGAATGTGGCGTGTCTTTGCTGCGCGCCGAACTACCGGATGCCGGACGGTTTGACCCGGAGTTCTCGACCAAGCAGCCGCTTTTCTCGGTGTCGGATTGGACGCGGGAACCGGCATGAGCGTCGGCTTCCTGCCGAGCCTGACGCCGTTCGCCGCGGCGCGCGCCCTGCCTTCGCTCGTGCGTGTGCGGATAAGCTTGCGCTCGAACTCGGCCAAGCGAGCGCACGTCGGATGTGCTGCATATCGAGCTTGCGAACGCCCGCAGCCGGCAACCGACCCGAACCTAACCAACTTGCCGTAACGCGGCGGCGCTGTTGCGGGCCTCTTGCCTCGGCGTCGCGCAGAACGTCGCCCACGCGGTCATCATGCGACGGCGCCGCTCGAACAGGTCGCCACGGCGATACGCTTGCTCGACCTTGCTGCTCACCGTGTGCGCCAGCGCCATCTCGGCAACCTCGCTCGGAAAGTTCGTCCGTTCGGCGGTCCAATCGCGGAACGTCGAGCGGAACCCATGCGTCGTCAGATCGTCACGCTTCATGCGCCTGAGCAACATCAGGAACGCCATGTTGCTGAGGGGCTGGCCGCGCTTGCCACCGGGGAACACGAAAGCATCTGCCGCATCTTGGCCCTCGCCCGAACAGCACAGCGGCTGCATCTCGGTGACGATGGCGAGCGCCCTCGCGCTCAGTGGCACACGGTGCTCCTTGCCGGCTTTCATACGGGCCGGCGGGACCGTCCAGAGTTTCTCCGCCATATCGATCTCACTCCATTGCGCACCGATCACCTCGCCGGTACGCCCTGCAGTCAGAATCGCGAACTCCAGCGCTCGCACTGCAACGCCCTCCTGCTCCCGAAGCGCGATCATGAAGTCCGGCAGCTCGCTGTACGGCAGGGCCGCGTGGTGTTCCACCCTGCGCACCTTGGCGCGGGCGGGCAACAGCTTGTCGAGATGGCCGCGCCAGCGCGCGGGGTTCTCGCCGGTCCGGTAGCCGCGCACTCTTGCCCAATCGAGAATCAACTCTACGCGTCCGCGCAACCTACTGGCCGTCTCGGGCTTGCCCGTCCAAAGGGAAGTAGCCGACCTGTTCGGGGCTTCGCGAACCTCTTGCTCCAGCAACTTCATAACAAGCGCGGTGTCGATCGATTGCACCGGCAAAGCACCGATGATCGGCTCGGCATAGGTCGCGAGCGTCGCCTTCCATTGCGCGGCGTGCTTGGCGTTGCGCCAGCCGGCGCGGTGCGCTTGCACATAGGCTTCGGCGCACTGCTTGAAGGTGATCGCCTTCGCGGCTTCAAGCTGCTCCCGAGCGCGCTCAGCGCGTCGCGCGTCGATTGGGTCAATGCCGGCATGGCGTTGCCGACGCGCATCCAAAGCCTTCTCGCGCGCTTCCTGAAGCCCGTAAAGGGCGAGTGGACCAATTCCCATCCAGCGCGGCCGGCCATTCAGCATGAAACGGTAGACCCAATTTTTCGTCCCCTCAATCGTGACGCGCAGATAGAGCCCACCGCCGTCAGCGTACATTCCGGGCAGCTTCGTCTTGTCCACCTTGAGCGCCGTGAGCCGGCTGGTCGTTCGTGTCATCGCGATTGTCCGTCCACAGTTCAGTCCACAATTGCGGTGCGGATTATGACGAAAAGCTGCGAACCTGTCCAGCACGAACATGCCGATTTTTATCAGTTTTTATAGGTATTTATCGCAGAATAGCGAAGAATGGCGAAGACGATTCTGGCGGAGGGGGTGGGATTCGAACCCACGTTACGGTTTCCCGTAAACACGCTTTCCAAGCGTGCGCCTTCAGCCACTCGGCCACCCCTCCGTACCGCCTTGCCAGAAGGCGCACGCACACCTTGGGCACGTCGACATGCGCGGAAGGTGGGCTATTTTCCCGGCGATGCGCTATCGGACCGGTACGGTGGGGCGGCACTATAGTCGCCACAATCGGTCTGACAAGGCATTGTCGCAATCGCAGGTGGGTTCGTCGGGTCGGCTCTCCGGCATGCGCTCGACCGGGGTCGGACCAGGCCGCTTCACCCTCTTGCCAAGCCGCGCTGCCGACCACATTGTGAAAGCCACATGGACGAATCCCTCAACGATTATCTGGTGCGCCCCGATCCACGCGACCCCCGGCTGACGCAGCGGGTGCGCGGCATCGACCATACCGGCGCCGCGATCGAAACCGGCGTCGTGGTGGAAAGGGCGCTGACGATCTTCCTCAACGGGCAGGAGATCGTGACGGCCATGACCATCAATGATTACCCGGAATATCTCGCGCTCGGCTATCTGCTTAATCAGAATATGCTCCAACCCACTGACGTCGTCACCGGCGTCGACTACGATGAGGAACTCGCGGTCGTGGTGGTTCGGACCGAACGCGCCACCAATTACGAGCAGAAGCTGAAGAAAAAGGTGCAGACCTCGGGCTGCGCCCAGGGCACGGTGTTCGGTGACCTGATGGAGGTGATCGAAACCGCACGGCTGCCGACGGCGGAGCTGCGCACGTCGTGGCTCTATGCACTCACCAGCCGGGTCAACACCACGCCATCACTCTATCTGGAGGCCGGCGCGATCCATGGCTGCGTGCTGGCGCAACGCGACCGGCCGCTTGTCTACATGGAGGACGTCGGCCGCCACAACGCCGTCGACAAGATCGCCGGGTGGATGTTCCGGGAGCGCGTCGCGGCCGACGACAAGATTTTCTACACCACCGGGCGGCTCACCTCCGAGATGGTGATCAAAACCGTGCGCATGGGCATTCCGATCCTGGTGTCGCGATCGGGTTTCACGGCCTGGGGCGTGGAACTCGCCCGCAAGGCCCACCTCACCCTGATCGGCCGCGCGCGCGGCAAGCGCTTCGTGGCGCTGGCCGGCGAGGACCGCATCGTGTTCGACCAGGACCTCGCCCATGTGGAAGAGGAAAGCGCAAAGCACCGGCGCAAGGCGGCGGTTCATGACGATTAGAGCGCGTTCCGATGAGATGGAATCGCATCTTCGTCGTCATGCCCGCGCAGAGACACCCCGCCGCGTCACGCGGCGGGGACCCCATCTTCGCGGGCATCCACGTCTTTCCTGCGTGCCTTCGGCGAGAAAGACGTGGATGGCCGGGACAAGCCCGGCCATGACGAGAATCGCGTCATGCCGGACTTAGCCTCGTTGCCGCATCCCGCCACGCTCGGCCTCGTCCTTGCGGGCGGTCTTGCGCGCCGCATGGGGGGCGGCGACAAGGCGCTGATCGCGATCGGCGGCGTCGCCATTCTCGACCGGGTGTTGGGGCTATTGCGCCCGGCCTGCGCGGAAATCATCCTCAATGCCAACGGCGATCCCGCCCGGTTCGCCTGTTACGGCCTGCCGGTGATCCCCGACACCGTGCCGGATTTCGCCGGCCCACTCGCCGGCATCTTGGCGGGCCTCGATTGGGCGGCCGCAAAGAGGCCCGACCTCGCCTGGGTTGTCAGTGTTCCGGGCGATTGCCCGTTTCTGCCCCACGATCTCGTCATGCGGCTGCATGAGGCGCGACAGAAGGCCGGCCTGCCCCTCGCCTGCGCGCGTTCCGGCGATTGGCGCCACCCGGTGGTGGCGTTGTGGCCTGTCGCCCTGCGCGAGGACTTGCGGCGTGCCCTCGTCGCGGATGATCTTCGCAAGATCGAGGTATGGACCGGCCGCCACGGCGTCGCGATCGCGGACTGGCCGGCAAAACCGGTCGATCCGTTCTTCAACGTCAACACGCCGGAAGATGCGGCGGAAGCCGAGCGATTGGCGCAGTTTTGCCGATAGCGCACGTCGTCGGCTACTCTGTTAACGGCAGCTCCGGCAGCGTCGCGTCCATGCCCTGGCTGACCAGTTCCCGGATCGCCTCGCGCAGCCTGGCGTTCTGTGCGGCGTTGCCCGGGGATTCCGGCCACAACGACGCGTCGACCTGGCGATGGGGGCCGCGAATCGGCTGCAGCCAGATCGACTCCTCGCTGGGCGCACTTGCTCGCTTCAAGAGCGTGAAAGTTTCGCCGTCATACAGCCGCAGTGAAAAGAGCGCGTACGCATTGACCTTCGTGAACAGGTCCCCGATGCCGGTGCGAAGGATCCCGATCCCGCCGATCCTCAGGTCATAATAATACGTGCGCGTGACGAATAGATAACGGGCGCACCGCGTGCCTGCCGTCAAGGTGCGGACGCCCTCTCTGATCTCCGCTTCGGGGTCGCGAAACAGTTTCAGCGTTTGGCGCGACACAAACGCCTCCTTGTGATAAGGGATGCGCCGCACCGTCGTCCGCTTGCCGAGCGCTGCGCTGATCTTGGCGACCGCAAGATCGTCGATATGCCACGAATCGACGGGCACCTCCTTGAGTTCGTTTCCGAAAACGCCGTATCCGGTTTTCCTGACGGTGAATTTTTCGCCGAGGTTCGACACGACGCCGACGCAGTTGCCGTCTTGTTGCGGCGCTCGTTTCGCCGCCGCCGTTTTCGGCACATTCTGCTTGGCGGGCGCCGGCTGCGCCAGGGCAGCGGCTGCGCCGCCCAGGAGCAACAGCAGCGTGACGACAGTCCGTCTCATGCTTATTCCCCCCCTCGCAATGGACGTGCGCGGCAATTTTATCGAGAGTCTGCAGGCTGGAAGGTTCTATCGGCCCACGGTTGTACGATTACCGCAAAGTGTTGCGAATCGGCATCAGCGGCGAGGCCGCTCCCGGATTACACTCCGCTCCATCCGGGCTACGGGCTCACCCCGTGAGCGCCGCGTAGGACAAGAACCCCACGGTCGTGCCGGGGACAATCTGCGTCTCTTCCTCGCGAAGTTCCACCAGGCCGTCGGTCTCGGTCAGTGACGTGATCACGCCGGCGCCGTCGCGGGGAAATTTCACGGCCTCGACGGCGCCGTCTGCTGCGTGACGCAAGGTGACACGCACGTATTCGCGGCGGCCCTTGCGCTTGCGGTACGCGAAGGTTGCCCGCACCGGCAGGGCGATCGGCTGGCGCGGCGCGGCGCCGGCGAGCCGCAGCAGCAGCGGCCATACCACGCGCACGAAGGTGACGTAGACGGCCGCCGGGTTGCCGGGGAGACCCGCAAAGGCAGCCGCATGCCCAGGAGGTCCGCCCGGGACCACGCCCATGGCGACGGGCCGGCCCGGCTTGATGGCGACGCGCCAGAACACCAGGCGGCCGATGCGCTCGATCGCCGCGCGCACGTGATCCGCCTCGCCGGTCGATACGCCTCCGGAGGTGATGACGAGATCGTGGTCGGCAGCGGCTGATGCGATCGCGGTTTCCAGCGCCGCCGGATCATCGCGCAAGATGCCGAGATCGGTTACGACGGCGCCGAATTTATCCAGCAACCCGCGTAACAGATGCCGATTGGCATCGTAGATCGCGGCCGCCGGGCGGGCGGCGCCGGGTTCCACGACTTCATCGCCGGTCGAAAACACCGCGACGCGCAGCCGGCGCCGCACCGGGAGCCGCGTCGTTCCCTGCGCGGCGGCAAGCGCCAGATCGGCGGCAGTGAGCTTCCGGCCCGCTGGCAACATGATGGCGCCCTTGCGGAGATCCTCTCCCGCAAAGCGACTGTTGGCGCCGCGCTCGAGACCGGGCGGCACGATGACGGCGTTGCCTTCGACCCGGCAATCCTCTTGCATGAACACGGTGTCGGCGCCAACCGGCATCGGGGCGCCGGTGAAGATGCGAATGGCCTCCCGGCGCGCGAGCGGATGCGCCGCCGCATGTCCGGCCATCACGCGTTCCGCAATGATCAGCCTGGTGTCGGCAGCAGCCGCGAGGTCGGCGTGGCGCACCGCGAATCCATCCACCGCAGAATTGTCGAAGGGCGGCAGATCCTCAGGCGACGCAACATCGACCGCAACGATGCGACCGAGCGTATCGTCCAAGGGAACTTGTTCGACCTCGGCCACCGGCGTCACGCGCTCGATGATCAGCCGCTCCATGTCGGCGATCGGCAGCAGCGGGCCGGAAAACGCAAAACAGTCGTCGGTGAGCTGGGCCATCACGGCTCCTCGACCGCGAGCGCACGCAGGCGCGCCAGCATGGTCTCGAGGCGCTCCGCCTTTGCGAGGACCAGTTGGACGACGCCTTCGATGTCATCGATATCGACTACCGGCCGCCCGGCATCGGGAAATGGCGTGTCCGAGACGATGCCGACCACATGAGGGTTCTCCGGATGGAACGGCGGTTTGCCGACATCCTTGCGGTACACCTCGATGCGGGTGTGACACGCCGACTTGAAGCCTTCGATCAACACCAGATCGACCGGCGATATCTTCCCCAGCAAATCGTAGATCGATGGCTCGGGTTCCTCGCGTAACTCATGCATCAAGGCCCAGCGCCGGCTGGAGGCAACCAGCACTTCGGTCGCGCCCGCCATGCGGTGGGTGTGAGAATCCTTGCCCGGCGTATCTACGTCGAAGCCGTGGTGGGCGTGCTTGACGGTGGAAACCGTGTAGCCGCGGGCAACCAGGCGGGGGATGATTTTCGCCAGCAAAGTGGTCTTCCCCGATCCGCTCCAGCCGGCCAGTCCGATGATCCGCATGGGAAGATATATAGCAATCTGGTCACGAAAGTCGCGTGGCCGCGAATTGCAATAAATCTGTCCGGGAGACAATATGATTCACAATGGTGTCATGCCCCGCGAAAGCGTGTGACGGAATTACCTAGCCGCAGCCTGCTCCCTCTCCCCGCTTGCGGGGGGAGGGCTGGGGTGAGGGGGCTGGCCGCAAGGCTCAGACTCGCGGAGAGCCACCCTCACCCCGACCTTCTTCCCCTTTGGGAGAGAGAGAAGGCCCTCATTTTTTCACACGCTCCGTCGCGAGGCATGACACCCCGATGGGGATGAACCGTCAGAGTCATAACACCAGCGGAGGCAGTCATCATGTCGATGTTCAGGACCGCACGTGAGGCCTCTCTTGCGGCTGCGGTCGCTGTGGCGGCGGGCGTCGGGTTGGCGAGCAATGCGGCGGCGCAGAATTATCCCGTGAAGCCGATCCGGCTCGTCGTACCGTTCGCGCCCGGCGGCCCGGCCGACGTCATCGGCCGCATCATCGCCCAGCAACTCAACGTTATCCTCGGCCAGAGTCTCGTGATCGAGAACCGCGGCGGCGCCGGCGGCACCATCGGGGCGCGCTTTGCCGCCATGGCGGAGCCCGACGGCTATATTCTGATGTTTGCCAACACGTCGACGATGAGCATCAACCCGGCCGTCTACCATCGCCTCGACTACGATCCCGCCGCGGCATTCGCCCCGGTGGCGCTGATCGGCGCCACCTCCAATATCGTGGTGGTCAACCCGGCGTTGCCGATCAAGACAATTGCCGAGTTGGTCGCCTACGGCAAAGGCAACCCGGGTCGGCTCAGCTATTCGACGCCCGGGGTCGGAACGCCGCCCCACATGATCGGCGAAATGTTCAAGCAGCGCACCGGGCTCGACATCACTCACGTGCCCTACAAGGGCGGCGGCAGCGCGACCCAGGATGTTGTCTCCGGCCAGGTCCCGCTGACGTTCGAGAACCCTGCCGTAGCGCTGCCCTTGGTGCTGGCTGGCCAGATCCGGGCGCTTGCGGTGACGAGCGGTGTCCGCAATCCCCGCATTCCGGACGTGCCCACCTTGAATGAAACCATCCCGGGCTTCGTGTCGGCATCGTTCACCGGCATCGTGGCGCCGTCCGGGGTGTCGCCCGCCATCATCGCCAGGCTCAACGCTGCCATCAACGAAAGCCTCAAGGCCGCAGCCGTGCAGGCGACGCTCGACCAGCTCTCGGTCGAACTAAAGCCTGGAACGCCGGAGGAATTCGGGGCGTTTCTGGCGACCGAAAGGGAGAAATGGTTGGCCGTTGCCAAGGCGGCGAACATTCAGCTCGATTGAGAGATCGAATTCGTTTCTCCCTTGTCATGCCTGCACGTGTCGCGGGCATCCATGTCTTTCTTAAATTCAGCCTAACGCCACACGGCGTCAGCAGATCAAGGGTTGCCGCCCCAAAAAGGTTGCGGAAGGGCACCCCAAGGGTTGCCGGCTCCGCCGTGTGAGCCCCAGCTTCCCCAGCCGTCGGTCTGCCACCGTGTGAAGTTTCGAACGCCGTTCTCGGACACGTCCTGTTTGAAGTAGTCTTCGGCCTTCCTGCATCAGGGGGCAGGATCCTGCCACGCTTTGCCGAGAATATTGCCAGATTGGCTAGCAAAGTGGCATGATTGTGCCCACAGCGGACTACTTCTGTGCGTCGGCGCAACTCCCTGTGTTTGTGCCTAATCGGTCTCAGCCGAGTGTGCCTATTTGCGGGAGAAAGCGCTTCAATGATGCCAATGCGAGGGCGCTCTGCGGCGAGTATCGCGCCAAAAGTCTTGCGGCCCGCGCTCAAGGTCGGAATCGGCGGCTTGTGGGTTGCCGTGTTGGCGTTCAGTGCGCCTCTGATCGGGCATGGCGCGTCGGCGCAGCCGGCGCTTGAGCGACCATCGAGCGACGCCGATACCGTCCGAGTAACGCCCGACCAGATGCATCAACTGAGCATCGAGAAGGTCGTGCCGTATCCGTTTCGTTTGCAGAAGCAGGCAATCGGCCAGATTGCATTCAACGAGGATGCCAGCACCGTCGTGCTGACGCCGTTTTCCGGCCGCGTCACGCGCGTCATCGGCAAGCTTGGCGACGACGTCAGGCGCGGCGATCCGTTGTTCGAAATCGACAGCCCGGAAGTGGTCCAGGCGCAGACCGATCTCATAGCGGCATTCCAGGGACTCCAAAAGGGCAGATCT
>WNFF01009220.1_pt1 | contig 15716 bp, 14 predicted proteins | sample 5400441 | NCBI WGS metagenome assembly WNFF01 (sample SAMN13153345, study PRJNA577476) | soil metagenome | isolation source: 120 cm saprolite under Douglas fir tree site 2 hole 3 replicate 1 | place: USA:California | collected 2015-04-18 | reverse complement strand
GCCGCTGAATGGGCCGCCAGGGCAACCGCCAGTTGCTGGCCGCCCTTAAGCCGCCCATGATCGCGGACGATTTCCAGAACCTGGTCATGCGTCAGCAGATGCGACGATAAACGTCCAGATTCTGATTAAGGTCCAGGATCATGGCCTGCCGGCGGCGCCCCGGGCGGGCCGGTCAGCCGAGGGCGGCGCGGAGGTCCTCGATCAGGTCGTCGCAGTTCTCGATCCCGACCGACAGCCTGACCAGGTCGGGCGGCACCTCAAGCGGCGACCCGGCGGCCGATGCGTGCGTCATCCGCGCCGGGTGCTCGATCAGCGACTCCACCCCGCCGAGCGATTCGCCCAGCGTGAACAACCTTGTCCGCCCGCACATCTCGACGGCCGCTGCCTCACCGCCGGCGTGGCGGAAGGAGACCATCCCGCCGAAGCCCCGCATCTGCTTGACCGCCACCTCGTGGCCTGGGTGATCGGGCAGGCCGGGGTAGTAGACCTGCGCGACGCGGGGGTGGTTGGCGAGCATCTTCGCGACCTGCGCTCCGTTGTCGCAATGCCGGTCCATTCGGACACCGAGCGTCTTCACGCCGCGCAACGTCAGCCACGAGTCGAACGGCGCCCCGGCCGAGCCCACGGCGTTCCGCAGGAAGGCGAGCCGCTCAGCGAGTCCGGTGTCGGTGACGATGAGGGCGCCGCCGACCACGTCGGAGTGGCCGCCCAGGTACTTGGTGGTGGAGTGGATCACGGCATCGGCGCCGAGCGCGAGCGGCTGCTGCAAATACGGCGAGGCGAAGGTGTTGTCTACCGCGAGCAGGGCGCCTGCCGCGCGCGCGATCTGCGCCAGGGCGGCGATGTCCGCGATCGACAGCAGCGGGTTGGTGGGCGACTCGACCCAGATCAGCGTCGGGCGATGGGCCGCCGCCGCGGCCCTGACCGCCTCTGCGTCCGAGATGGGCACCGGGTCGTAGGTCACGCCCCAGCCGGCCATCACCTTGTCGAACAGCCGGTAGGTGCCGCCGTACGCGTCGTGCGGGATCAGCACGTGGTCTCCGGATTGGCAGACCGCGCGGACCAGGCAGTCCTCCGCCGCCATCCCGGACGCGAATGCCAGCGCCCGGACGCCACCTTCCAGCGCCGCCAGGCATTCCTCGAGGGCCCCCCTGGTCGGGTTAGCCGTGCGGGAATACTCGTAGCCCTCGACCCAGCGCCCTGGCCCGGTCACGACATCGCCGTGCCCGGCGGCCCCGGGCTCGGAGGCCCCGTGCCCGGATGCCCCGTGCCCGGATGCCCCGTGCCCGGATGCCCCGTGCCCGGATGCACTGCGTCTCCCGCCGCGCAGGCCGCCGACCCCATCCTGCTTGAAGGTCGACACCTGATAGATCGGCGGGACAACGGCACCGGTGAGCGGGTCCGGTTCCTGCCCCGCATGGATGGCCAGCGTCTCGAAACCGTCCCCGTGCTCGATCTGAGCCATGCCGCGCCGTCCCGTCGCTCGTCCTCTGCCCTGACCTTTACCCGGCCAGGTACATCAGCACATCCTGCCTGGTGATCATTCCGGTCGGCTTTCCGTCAACTAGTACCACGGCCGCGCCTGCCTTCTCGAGCGCGGCGATCGCGGCGCTGATGGGCTCGCCCGACCCGATCATCGGGAGCGGCGCCGACATGTGCGCGGAGACCGGATCGCCGGGCGCCGCCCGCCCGCTGACCAGCGCGTCGAGCAACTCGCGCTCGGTGATCGAGCCGAGGACCTCGGCCGCCATCACGGGGGGCTCCTCCTTCAGCACGGGAAGTTGCGAGACGTCGTACTCCCGCAGCGTCTCGATCACTGCCCTGACCGCTTCGCCGGGATGCGCGTGCACGAATAGCGGCAACTGACCTCTCTTGCGCTCTAGCACGTCAGCGATCCGTGGCTCGGCGGTCTGTGCGGTGAGGAATCCGTAGTCGGCCATCCAGTCATCGCTGAACACCTTGGACAGGTATCCCCGCCCGCCGTCGGGCAGCAGGACCACGACGACATCGCCCGGCTCTGCCTGCGCCGCGGCTCTGAGCGCCGCGACCACGGCCATCCCGCCTGAGCCGCCGACGAGCAGGGCTTCTTCAGCGGCGAGGCGCCTGGTCATCAGGAACGAGTCGGCGTCGCTCACCGCGATGACCTGATCGCAGACTCCTTTGTCGTAGGTTTCAGGCCAGAAGTCCTCGCCGACGCCCTCGACCAGGTAAGGCCGACCCGTCCCGCCGGAGTAGACCGATCCCTCCGGGTCGGCTCCGATGACCCTCACCCGGCCGCCAGAGACCTCCTTGAGGTACCTGCCCGTCCCGGAAATAGTCCCGCCGGTGCCGATACCGGCCACGAAATGTGTGACCTTCCCCTCTGTCTGCTCCCAGATCTCCGGGCCTGTGGTGAGGTAATGGGACTCCGGGTTCGCCGGATTGGCGTACTGATTCGGCTTCCAGCCGCCCGGGATCTCCCTGGCCAGCCGGTCGGAGACGCTGTAGTACGAGTCGGGCGATTCGGGCGAGACGGTCGTTGGGCAGACCACCACCTCGGCACCGTAGGCACGCAGGACACTGATCTTGTCCTGCGCCACCTTGTCCGGGCAGACGAACACGCACCTGTAGCCCTTCTCGGCCGCCACGATGGCCAGCCCGACGCCGGTGTTCCCTGAAGTGGGCTCGACGATGGTGCCGCCGGGGCGCAGCGCACCAGAAGCTTCGGCGGCCTCCACCATCCGCAGCGCGATCCTGTCCTTGACCGAGCCGCCCGGGTTGACGTACTCGACCTTGGCCAGGACGGCCGGAGCGCTGCTGCGGCTGTGCCCGCTGTCCAGGTGCCGGGTCACCTTGCGCAGCCTGACAAGCGGCGTGTTCCCGATGAGATCGATCAGCGACTCATGCACCTGCATGGCTGAAACACCTCATTCTCCGGCGCGGATTGCGTGGTTGTCCGGCCTGGTGCCGAATTCCTGAGCCTGCTGCGGCGGAATGACAGGCCAGTACTAACCCTAGCCGCGCGGGCGAACCACCGACCGGTTCGGGCAACCCGCTGCTCGTGTCAGCGCGAGATCACCCGCCCGCGGTGGCCGGGCTGCCGCGGCCCAGATGAGGCTGATGTCAGCGGGGACTATCCGCCGCTGCACGCCGCGAAATGGATTGAGCGCGAACTAACGGGCCGTTCGGGACGAAGATCGAAAGCGCATTACCGTTCGCAATCGCGTTGTTACACTCTGTGCGCTAACTAAATCCGCACCGGCATCTCGAGCCTAGGGGGACCTCGTGACATTGCTGCTGGCCGATCAGGACAGGCGGCCGAGCCGCCCGCCGATCGAGCATTTCTCGCCCTGCTTGCCGTCCCTGGGCCCGTTCCGCGCAGCCGTCAGCGACCTGGTCACTGAGGTCGCGCAAGCGGCGCCGAACGACACCACAAGCGTGGAGCGCATCCTAAGCAAGCGGCTTGATCAGGACGACTTCGCGGCGGTGCTCGAGGCTACTCCCGACGGCCGGAACGTGACCGTGGCCAAGCTTCTCTTCGAGGTCAGGAACTACGAGCCCACCACGCAGAACGCGACGAGCACGCTCGCCTCGCTGGTCCGGATCTTCATGCTCGCGCAGATCGAGGCGGTGTGGTGGGGCCGGACCCACAGCTACCAGAACGACGGCGACGTCCGCGACGCCGCCGAGCTTGTTGACCTCGACGAGGTCGCCGAGAACGAACAGCTGAGGTTCTGCTACCGGCACCAGGCGATGACGCTCGTCGCACGGGCCGCCCGGTCGGCCGAGCGGCGGGCGCTGCCAGGCCGCTCGCCGCGCACCGCAGGGCTCTGGCTGCCGAAGGCCCGGCCGCAGCTGGTGGCCTGGCTCAACGACGTCGCCGACGAGTTCGAACAGATTGCGCCTGACAGAACCCCGCCGCTGTGGGTCACCAGCGTGGCGAGGAGCGTCGAGCACCAGTTGCACCTGAAGTCGCTCGGCTACATCGCATTGCTGCCGAGCTCGCACTGCGTCGGCTACGCCGCTGACATCGAGATGAAGTGGTACCGCCGCTTCCATGCGCACCGGATCCTGCGCGGGCTTCTGCTCGACCGGCAGCGCGCCGGCGAGGTTAACGTCATCGACGAGGGACAGGCCTGGCATGTCTGCGTGCGGCCTGACGCGATCAGCGGCCTCGGCGGGTTCCGGGAGATCGTCCCCCAGCGCCAGCGCAGTCGCGCCCCGCTGCCCGGCTGACGGCACGAAGAACGTAAGCTACTGTGCGGTAAAGGACCAGTTCCGCCAGGGAGCCAGACATGCCAGAGGCAGTCATAGTCGCGACCGCGCGCTCGCCGATCGGGCGGGCATTCAAGGGGACCATGACCAGCATTCGCCCCGATGACCTGACGCTTCAGATGATCAAGGCGGCCCTGGCGAAGGTTCCGCAGCTTGATCCCGCTGACATCGAGGACCTGATCCTCGGCTGCGGCCTCCCCGGCGGCGAGCAGGGCTACAACATGGCGAGGGTGCTGGCCGTGATGCTCGGCCTCGACTCGCTGCCCGGCACCACGATTACCAGGTACTGCTCATCGTCGCTGCAGTCCACCAGGATGGCCTACCACGCGATCAAGTCCGGCGAAGGCGACATCTTCATCTCGGCGGGCGTCGAGTGCGTCAGCAGGTTCGGCAAGGGCAGCAGCGACGGTGCGCCCGACACCAAGAACCCGATCTTCGCCGAAGCCGAGGACCGGGCCGCTGCCCGCGCGGCCGGCGGTGCCGATGCCTGGCACGACCCGCGCGACGACGGCCAGATCCCGGACATATACATCGCCATGGGCCAGACTGCGGAGAATGTCGCCCAGCAGCGCGGCATCAGCAGAGCCGAGCAGGACGAGTTCGGCGTCCGGTCGCAGAACCTAGCGGAGAAGGCGATCGCGGACGGGTTCTGGCAGCTCGACATCACGCCGGTCACCTTGCCGGACGGAACGACGGCAGCCGCCGACGACGGGCCGCGCGCGGGAACGACGCTGGAGAAGGTGGCTGCGCTGCAGCCGGTGTTCCGGCCGGACGGCACCGTGACGGCCGGCAACTGCTGCCCGCTCAATGACGGCGCGGCCGCCGTCGTGGTCATGAGCGACCGCAAGGCTTCTGACCTGGGGATCACGCCGCTGGCCAGGATCGTCTCCACCGGCGTCACGGCCCTTTCGCCGGAGATCATGGGGCTGGGCCCGGTCGGGGCGTCCCGCCAGGCTCTGGCCAGGGCTGGCATGACCATCGAGGACATCGACCTGGTCGAGATCAACGAGGCGTTCGCCGCGCAGGTCATCCCGTCCTACCAGGACCTGAACATCGACATCTCGAAGCTCAACGTCAATGGCGGCGCGATCGCGGTCGGGCATCCGTTCGGGATGACTGGAGCGAGGATCACCTCGACGCTGCTGAAAAGCCTGCAGTTCCACGACAAGACCTTCGGCCTCGAGACGATGTGCGTCGGCGGCGGGCAGGGCATGGCGATGATCTTCGAGCGGCTTTCCTGACTCGTCCGGTATCCGCCGATCTAAGCCGGGACGGTATTAGCCGTCTGTTCTGGCCAATCTCACTCAGGTCTCTAACTCGTCTCTGATCTTTCCGCGCGCTAAGCCATGAAGTCGGCCCGCCACGAGGCGCTGACCTGGACTTATATCACTCCAGCAGCCAGTTCTACCTGGTCTCCGCCGCGGCGCGTCCTAGCAGTGTCTGTGCTTCACTACGATGACCGGCGATCGGGATTGATCGGGCCCGTTCACGTCCTAGCCCGGGGGGACAGGGCTGGCCCAGGTAAAGCCTGGGCCAGCCCCGCTGCATCTGGCCGGCCCGTCAGCGCGGCTTAGGACTGGCCCGTTTTCTGGCGCTTCGTGACCGGCGGCGGGCGCGGTTCGACAGGTGCCCGGATTAGTCGGGACGCCGTCGTTTAGTCCCTGGTCGGATAACGGATAGGTCACGTTCAGGTCTTGCCAGGACGCCTCCGGTGGTGCAGGCTCAAGTGAGGAGACTCGTCTCGGCCTGGAGGTGCCCCTTGTCCCTAACCCACTCTCCCGAGATGCACAAGAACCTGATAGCCCGCATCCCGCGGGTCACCGGCAGCGATCTCAGAGAGTGGTTCCACCGCCTGGAATCGGGGCCGTCTTTCATACGGCATACCGAGCGGGCGACATGGCTGGCGGATGAGCACGGGCTGACGCACGCCTACGCGGCTGCAATCGTCCATGAGTACGAGGTGCAGCGGCGTATCCGGCTGAACAGCGCCTGATCCGCGCGCATGCAGTTCGAGCGTGCGAGGGAGTTCATCGGTGTCAATCACCGGGCGGTTCTCGCGACAAACCGGTCTGACGGGCGTCCCCAGCTATCCCCCGTTACGGTTGGCGTGGGAGCGGACGGCCGCGTCCTGATTAGTACCCGCGAAGCGGCCATCAAGACCAAGAACCTGGCGCGCGACCCCCGGGTCTCACTGTGCGTGATGAATGACGGGTTCTACGGTGACTGGATCCAGGCCGAGGGCACCGCCGAGATAATCCGGCTACCGGAGGCCATGGACCTGCTGGTCGACTACTACCGCAGGATTTCGGGCGAGCACCCCGATTGGGATGACTACCGGAATGCCATGCGCCGCGACCGCAGGGTTATCGTGGCGATAACGCTGACCAGGGCAGGGCCCGACCGCAGCGGCTGACCGGAGCCTGAAGGGGCTTCCGTCGCTGACTGGCAGCCAGCTTCAGCGGCCTGGCGGCAGCGGGCCAGGCTCCCGCAGCCGACCGGGGACGGAGCCGGACCGCGGCGCCCTGCCGGGCGGAGCCGGGCGCCCGAGCGCAGCGATCGGCCCGCAGCCGCCGGGCCGGCCAAACACCGTTCTGCGTAACGTCAAATCCGTTAGTCACCTTCGGGCTTCCGGAATTCGTCTCGTCTCGTCAGCCCGGCGATCACTGGCGGCGTGAAATTTGTGATTCATATATCTAGAATGGCCTATACTGACAGCGCTCGCGACCAGCGATTCACAAATTATGGGTCGAGCGTGCGCGGATCGGGAGTGGCTATCTGTTCATGGAACGAAGCGAGCAGGCGAATTACCCAATCGCTCTGACCTGCGATGACACCCAAAGATCGCCTGGATATGGCTGATCGTCATGATCAGTACCCCCGGTCGGGCTCGAACCGACACTGGCGCCCTTTTAGGGGGCTCGCCTCTTCCCTTGGGCTACGGGGGCGCGAAAATAGTACCTCAACTTGCGCTGTTTATTCAAACATTCCCTGGAATCGGGCAGGTGACTCCTATAGGCTACCAAATAGACATTAGGCGCCCGAAGAACTGTGCAGTTGCACATGCAATTGGCCATTGTTACTACACGGCAAGTGCAGGTACCGTGCCTCGCTGGCTGCTTCCCGCGCGGCAGGGATCAGGCGATCCCGGCCACGCTGCGCGCCCGCTCGAAGACGGCGTCCAGCATCGCGCCGGTGACCCGGCCGGTGAATGTGTTCTGCTGACTCGGGTGATAGCAGCCGAGGACAACGAGCCCGGCCAGCCTGACCTCGACTCCGTGGCCGAATGCGGGGCGCGGTACCGGGACCTGATGCCCCATCCGCGCGAGCTCTCGCCAAGCCGCCTGCCAGGCGAAATGACCGAGGCAGACGATGACCCTGAGGTCGGCTGACACCAGATCGAGCTCGGCGGCCAGCCATGGCTCACAGGTATCCCGCTCGAGCACCGTTGGCTTGTTCTCCGGGGGCGCGCACCTGACGGCAGCCACCATCCTGACACCGTTCAGCCGCTGTCGGTCGCCCGCGGTCACGCTGGCTGGCTGCGCGGCGAGGCCGCACCGGTAGAGCGACTCGAAGAGCACGTCACCGCTGCGGTCCCCGGTGAAGATCCGGCCGGTCCGGTTGCCGCCGTGGGCCGCCGGCGCTAGGCCGATGATCACGATGCCGGGATTCTCGTCACCCCAGCCTGGCACGGGCCGACCCCAGTACGGCTCGGCGGCGAAGGCCCGCCGTCTGGTCACGGCGACCTGTTCCCGCCAGGCAACTAGGCGCGGGCAGGCACGGCAGACCGACTGGCGCGCCGTCAGCTCGGCGAGGGAGCCTGCCCGCAGTCGCCGGATCGCCGGGCCAACCGGATCCGGGCGGAACGGGACCGGGGGCGGCGGCGCTCCGGACGTTCCTGCCGCCGGGCGCGCTCATGAGCAGCTAGGTTCCCGCGCCGCTCCGGTCACGATCGACCAGGCGATCCCGTCGAGAATGTCATGCTCGCTGGCGACCATCTCCTCGAAGCTGAACCGGTCCATGACCCGGTCCAGGATCAGCGCGCCCGCGCCGATAACGTCCACGCGTCCTGGATGGATCACCGTCATCGCGGTCCTCTGGGCGTGGTTCCTGCCGAGCAGGCCGGCCGTGACGTCATGCACCCGGGTCGCGCTGATCCGCGCGTGGTGAATCAGCGTCGGGTCGTAGGCGGTCAGGCCGAGCGCGATCGCGGTCAGCGTCGTGACCGAGCCGGCCAGCCCGACCAGGGTTCGCGCGCTGGCCGCTGGTACAGACTCCGCGACGGCTGTGAGCGCGGCGTCGATGTCCGCCGCCGCGGCGGCGACCTGGGCCCGCGTTGGCGGGTCGGCATGCAGGTGCCGTTCGGTGAGCCTGACGCAGCCGATGTTGACCGAGATAGCCGACAGGCCGTGCTGGCTGTCGGCATCGGCCGCGCCGAAGACGAATTCGGTTGAGCCGCCGCCGATGTCCACGACGAGGAACGGGGGCTCGGGCCCGCCCGGTGATTCCGGTCTGCCTGGCTGGCCGCCGCTGCCGAGCTCAGCGGTCGCGCCGGAAAAAGACAGGTACGCCTCATCCGCACCCGTGATCACCTCGGGGTCCACCCCAAGTATCCGCTGCACGCCGGCGGTGAAATCTTCGGCGTTCGACGCGTCCCGGGTCGCGCTCGTTGCCACCAGCCTGACTGCACCGGCCCCAGAGTCGGCGATCGCCCGCGCGTATTCCTCGAGCATGGCGAAAGTCCTGGCCAGGGCATCGGGCGCAAGCCTTCCTGTCGCGTCGACTCCCTGGCCAAGCCGGACGATCTCCATCCGGCGCTGTACGTCCGTCAGCTGATGGCTGGCGGGGTCGATGTCGGCGATCAGCAGCCGCAGCGAGTTCGTCCCGCAGTCGATCGCAGCGACTCGCTGCGTACCAGGTGCAGCCATCATCCCTCCGCAACCACGTCCCCGGGCGGCACAACGCAGGGCCCGGCTGCCCACCACTCTCCCATGGCCGCCACGGCCTCCCGGCCGAGCGGGTTGGAGCCAGGCACGGCCAGTTCGTGGGCGGCAAGGGCATGGAGGCATTTCACCCGGTCTGGCATGCCGCCGGCCGTCGCAGCGTCCGGCGGCAGCGTCGGCACGCCCGCTGCCGCGGCTGCCGCCGCCCGCCTGGCCGCGTAGTCGCTGTGCGCCGCGATGTAAGCCTCCCGCAATTTCGGATCATCACGCAGCCTGGCCGTCATCTCCCGCATCAGGCCGCTGGCCTCGAGCCGGCTGGCGGCAGCGCAGGCGCGCACGCACGTGAGGTAGAACAACGTAGGGAACGGCGTTCCGTCAGGCAGCCGCGGCGCGGTCTCGATGACGTCGGGCAGCGAGCAAGGGCAGCGGTGCGCGACTGCCCTGGCGCCGCGCGGGGGCCGCCCGAGCTGCGCGGTGACGGCAGCCAGGTCGGCGGCGGACAGGCTCACCCGTGCCGCGCCCTGCCCCGGGTGCCCGGCGTCTTCCTGCCCGCCGTCGCCTGGGCGTTCCCAGGCATGGGCTCGATGATCGCGTAGCACTTCTGCGTCGGCATGCACATGTGCAGCCTGTCGCGCGCCAGCTGCTCGATGTAGGCCGGATCATGCAGCCTCTGCTGCTCATGTCGCAGGCGCTTGAGCTGCAGCGCGATCTGGCCGCGCTGGGCCTGCAGCTGGTCGATCTGCCTGCGCTGCGCGATGTACTCGCGGACCGGGTAGGCCAGGCTCAGCGCTATCGCACAGAGCACGACGGCCAGAATCGCCGCCCGCCCGGTAAAGCGCGGCCTGGAGCCTGCAGGCCGCGCCGCAGGGCTCGCCGCCTCGGTCACTTACTGCCAGCCGTGAACCGCCGAAACGCGGCCGGCCCCGCGTAGGCTGCCGCGTCGTCGAGCCGTTCCTCGATCCGCAGCAGCTGGTTGTACTTCGCCACCCGCTCGGATCTGGCAGGCGCGCCGGCCTTGATCTGGCCGCAGTTGACCGCCACCGCGATGTCCGAGATGGTCGTGTCCTCGGTCTCGCCGGAGCGGTGGCTCAGCATGCAGGCGAAGCCCGCCCGCTGCGCGAGCTCGACCGCGCTGAACGTCTCCGTCAGCGTCCCTATCTGGTTGACCTTTACCAGCAGCGCATTCGCCGCGCGCTCGGCGATGCCACGCTCGATCCGCTCCGGGTTGGTCACGAACAGGTCATCGCCGACAATCTGCACCCGGTCGCCCAACCGGCTGGTCAGCTCGCGCCATCCGGCCCAGTCCTCCTCGGCCAGCGGATCCTCAAGTGACACGATCGGGTAGGCATCCGTAGAACTCGGTAGCGGCCGCGTCGATCGCGATGGCCACATCCTGGCCAGGCGCGAACCCGGCCCGATTGATCGCCTCCATCAGCAGGTCGAGCGCCGACTGATTGTGCTCCAGATCGGGCGCGAACCCGCCCTCGTCGCCGACGCCAGTGCTCAAGCCGCGCTTCTTGAGTACCGACTTCAGGCTGTGATACGTCTCGGCTCCCCACCGCACGGCCTCGGAGAAGGTGCCCGCGCCGATCGGGGCGATCATGAACTCCTGGATGTCGACATTGGTATCCGCATGCGCGCCGCCGTTGAGGATGTTCATCATCGGCACAGGCAGGACATGCGCATTCGGCCCGCCCAGGTACCTGAACAGTGGCAGCTGGGTCGATTCGGCCGCCGCCCGGGCAGCGGCCAGGCTGACCCCGAGTATCGCGTTGGCGCCAAGCCTGGACTTGTCCGGCGTGCCGTCCAGGTCGATCATCGCGAAGTCGATCAGCCGCTGCTCGTCGACGTCCTGACCGAGCAGCTCGGGCTGGATCTCGTCGATAACGGCATCGACCGCCTGCTGGACGCTCTTGCCGCCGTACTCCGGGCCGCCGTCCCTGAGCTCGACCGCTTCGAACGCTCCCGTCGACGCGCCGCTCGGCACGGCAGCCCTGCTGTGCGTTCCGTCGTCCAGCACGACCTCAACCTCGACGGTCGGGTTTCCTCGCGAGTCCAGGATCTGCCTGGCGTGGATGGCTTCGATGGACGACAAAGGGAACTCCCGCGCGGCGTCGCTGCTTCTCCGTGGGAGCCTAACCGAGCCAGCGAAACCCGCCACCCTCGGCACGCCGTTCGCGGCCCGGCGGCAGCCGCTGACCGCCGCCCCCCAAACAAACAACAGCGATGGGTCATCGCCTGTCTTCCAGGAACGTCGGTGGGCCATCGCTGTTGTTCGGCTCGGCGCTGCGAGCGGGTCAGGCGCCGAAGGATGACTGTTCCCAGGCCTGGAAGCGGTCGCGGAAGGCCTGCGCCGCCCGTCTGAGCTCCAGTTCGGGGTCGAGTCCGGCAGCCTGAGCCCTGGCGACAAGCGCGAACAGCTCCGCGCCGACATCGCTGACCCGCCGCTTCGCGCCGTCAGATCCGTCCGCTCTGCCAGCCCCGGCGACTGCCGCCTGGTCATGCCGTCGCGACCCGCCAGCCCCGGCGACTGCCGCCTGGTCAGAACCGGGCGCTTGGCCGGACCGGGCCGCCTGGAGTTCGGTCAGTTCGGCCGGCGCCCCGGCCGCCGCTGCCCTGCGCTGCAGCTGGGCGGCGAGCGAGAGTGCGGGCTGGGACATCGGAACGCCGTCGAGCGCGGATGCCGGGCCGCCGCCCGCTGCGGCCCGTTCCTGTGCCTTGATCGTTTCCCAGTTCCGCTTGACCTCGTCGGCGCCCGAGACGCTCACGTCCGCGAACACGTGCGGGTGCCTGCGCACCAGCTTGTCCGCGATGTCCGTGGCCACGTCGTCGATGGTGAACCCGGTCCCGTCGGTCCGCTCCGCGGCAATCCGCGAGTGAAACAGGACCTGCAACAGCACGTCGCCCAACTCACCCCGCAGTTCGGCAATGTCGCCGCGTTCGATGGCCTCGAGCGTCTCGTAGGTCTCCTCGAGCAGGTACGGCACCAGCGACTCGTGCGTCTGCCTGGCATCCCACGGGCACTCGGTCCTGAGCCTGTCCATGATCGCGACGAGATCAAGCAGCGCCGCTCCGGTCGCGCCCGCCCTCGCGTCCATACCGCCGGTCGCGCTCACGGCAACGTCCGCCCAGCACAGCGCGTCAGCATTTGGGGGTCAGCTGCGGTGCGGGGGTGGACTTTTTCTTCGCCGCCCCAGGGGCCGCCGCCAGCTTGTTGGGCGCTGGCACGACGACGAGACGGCCGTAGTCGTAGGCACCGTACTGCGGGTTGACCTGAATATGCAGGCTCTTGGCCGCCTGGCACTGCACACGATTGACCTTGACCAGCAGGGCCTGCTGCGCGGCGGTCGTCTGGGGCGGAACGCCGTGATCGAGCTTGGCCTGCAGCTTGACCTGGATCGCGATCCACCGGCCCAGTTCAGGCAGCAGGTCAGGCGGCAGGCCGTTGAGCACAGCAGCCTCGCGGAGAGTGTCGCCCGCCTGCCTCGCCCTGACCTTCTCGGCGTTCAGCTGCGCCTGCGCCTGCGCCGGGGTGACCCTGATCCCGGTGCGCCTGGCCAGCTGCTCAGTGGTCGCGAACCTGAGCAGCCAGCTGAGCACCTGGCGCGGCATGTCTGCCATCGTGTACCGGATCTGCAGCTTGGACTTGTCGGCCTGGTACCCGGCGTTCAGGTTCGACACCTGCGCGGTAAGGTCGGCGGTCGAGATCCGCTGATTGTCATAGAGCGCCGCGGCACCAAGCCGCGTCTGCCCGCACCCGGTCACTGTCAGCACCCCGGCCGCCACGGCTGCGGCCACGGCCGTCCACCTCAGCCTGCCGCGCTGCCTGCTGTTCCGCCGCACCACGTGTCTCCTTCGCACGGCTGACGCCCGGCGCTGCTGGCCGCCGCATCGTCGCCACCTAGCCGAACACAGGTTAGCCGCCCGCCGGCTGGTCTCCGGCCGGCTGGCTGGCTGGCTGCTGGTCGAAGATCTCGCCGATCAGTTCTTCGCACCACGCCAGCAGCTCGCCGTCGCGCAGTGACGGGGCACCGATCGGGGTTACCGACGCCGCGCTGGCGCTGGCCCGGCCCGATCCGGGACCACGACCACCGCCGTGCGAGCCTGACCGCGCGCCTGCCTTCGGCACCGGTACGAGCATGGTACGCACTGCCGGCTTCAGGAGGGTGCGCGGGTACAGCCGCTGCACCCGGACCGCACGTGAGTCGGGCAGCTCCACCGGGGCGAACCTGATGTGATTGCCCTGCTGGGCGATGTCGGTCAGCCCGACGCGTCGCGCCCGCGCGCGCAGCCTGGCCACCTCAAGCAGGTTGAGGACGGCCCGCGGCGGCGGCCCGTAACGATCGGTCAGCTCTTCGGCCACCGAGATGATGTCTTTGTCGGACTCGATCGCCGCGATCGCCGTATACGCCTCAAGGCGCAGCCGCTCACCAGCTACGTAGTCATGCGGTATGTGCGCGTCCACCGGCAGCTCGACCCTTACCTCGGCGCGCTCGGCCGGGCCATCACCCTTCATCTCGTGGACCGCCTCGCCGATCATGCGGACGTACAGGTCGAACCCGACCCCGGCGATGTGCCCAGACTGCTCGCCGCCGAGCAGGTTGCCGGCTCCGCGGATTTCAAGATCTTTCATGGCAACGAACATCCCGGCGCCGATCTCGGTATGTTGCGCGACCGTCGCGAGGCGCTCATGCGCGGTCTCGGTCATCGTCTTCTCCGGCGGGAAGAGGAAGTACGCGTAGCCGCGTTCCCTGCTCCGGCCGACGCGGCCGCGCAGCTGGTGCAGCTGGGACAGGCCGTACGCGTCGGCACGGTCCACGATCAGGGTGTTGGCGTTCGGGATGTCCAGGCCAGACTCGACGATCGTCGTGCTGACGAGCACGTCGAACTGCTTGTCCCAGAAGTCGACCATGATCTTCTCGAGCGTGTGCTCGTTCATCTGGCCGTGCGCCACCGCGACCCTGGCCTCGGGAACAAGCTCGGATACCCGCGCCGCGACCTTGCCGATCGAGGCGACCCTGTTGTGCACGAAGAAAGTCTGGCCGTCGCGCAGCAGCTCGCGCCTGATCGCAGCCGCGATCTGCTTCTCGTCGTACGGCCCGACGAAGGTCAGCACCGGGTGCCGCTCCTCAGGCGGGGTCAGGATAGTGGACATCTCCCTGATCCCGGCGACGCCCATCTCCAGCGTCCGCGGGATCGGCGTCGCCGACATCGAGAGCACGTCTACCCCTTCAGATACTCCTTGTGCTCCACCCCGAAGCGCTGCTCCTCGTCGATGATGATCAGCCCCAGGTTCTTGAACCTGGCTTCCGGCGAAAGCAGCCGGTGCGTGCCGATCACTACGTCGACGGTCCCGTCAGCCAAGCCGGCCAGCGTCGCGGCGACCTCGGAATCCGACTGGAACCGCGACAGCGCCCGCAGCACCACGGGGAATGGCCCGTACCGCTCGCCGAACGTCTGCATGTGCTGCTGGACGAGCAGCGTGGTCGGCACCAGGACGGCCACCTGCTTGCCATCCTGCACGGCCTTGAACGCCGCCCTTACCGCCAGCTCGGTCTTGCCGTAGCCGACGTCACCGCAGATCAGCCGGTCCATCGGGAGCGGCTTTTCCATGTCACGCTTGATCTCGTCGATCGCGGCTCGATCGCGGCGAGCTGATCGGGCGTCTCGACATAGGGGAAGGCATCCTCAAGCTCGCGCTGCCACGGTGTGTCCTGGCCGTACGCGTACCCGGGCGATGCGATCCTGGCCGAGTAGAGCCGGATTAGCTGGGCGGCGATCTCGCGCACCGCCTTGCGCGCCCGGCCCTTGGTCTTAGCCCAGTCGGCCCCGCCGAGCCGGTGCAGGCTCGGGGCCTCGCCGCCGGAGTACCTCGTCACCTCGTCGAGCTGGTCGGTCGGCAGGTAGAGCCGGTCAGGCGGGTGACCCCGCCTGCTCGGCGCGTACTCGATCACCAGGTACTCGCGGGTCGCGCCCTGGATCGTCCGGCTTGTCATCTCCAGGTACCGGCCGACTCCGTGCTGGCTGTGCACGACGTAGTCGCCCGGCGTGAGCTGGAGCGGGTCGATGCCGCCGCGCCGCCTGCTGGGCATCCGGCTGCGGTCCCTGCCGCCGACCCGCTGCCCGGAGATGTCGTCCTCGCCGAGCACGGCCAGCTTGATATCTGGCCAGATAAACCCCGCGTCGAGCAGACCGGTGGCGACGACCGCGACGCCGGGCTCGGGCACCCCAGCTAGGTCGCCGGCCCTGGCTCCCAGGTTCTCGCCGCGGAGCAGTTCGGCTAGGCGTTGGGCCGGCCCGTGACCCTCGGTGACAAGCGCGACGCGCCATCCGTCGGCCAGCCACCCGCGCACATCGCCGAGCACCCGGGAGGTGTCGCCGTGATAGGCGGTTGCCGGGCTGGCCAGCATCCGGAATGACTCCCGCCCGTCGGCCTCGTCCAGCGCGCCAGCGTCGTCCATGTCGGTCCCGCCCCCGGCGCCCCCGGCGCCCCCGGCGCCCCCGGCGCCCCCGGCGGCAATG
>WNFF01009590.1_pt1 | contig 15717 bp, 20 predicted proteins | sample 5400441 | NCBI WGS metagenome assembly WNFF01 (sample SAMN13153345, study PRJNA577476) | soil metagenome | isolation source: 120 cm saprolite under Douglas fir tree site 2 hole 3 replicate 1 | place: USA:California | collected 2015-04-18 | reverse complement strand
TCTTCCCTGATCCGATCAACAGTGCCCCGGACGCAGGAAGAATAACGCCACCTCAGTTGGCGCCCTCTTTTCAATCTGCTGGCTGCATACCGTCCTGAACCGCGACAGCAGTCAATTGAACCGGGTCCGTTACGCCGTCGGACGCGGCCCGCAGAATCCGTTCCGCCATCTTCGCTTTTGTCGCGGGTGTCCGGTTAGCGACAGCAATCTGCTCTACCGCCACGTCGAGGACTAACCGCATCGTTGAAATCAATTCTGGCTCAAAATTTGATGGAATCAGCTTTGGTGATGATGGCGACTTCAGCACTAGGAATCTCCTGTTAGTGAACGTCGTCTATCCGTCGCGTGAGTCGGCGGTGTGACACGCTGCACTCATTGTTTTGATTTCAAACCAAATGCGCCGGTAGGTCGCAGCCAGCGGCTGGCGGTTTAATTCTACCAGCATGACTTTCGTGGGGTTACTCGCTCGGTCGCTCGCATCTAACAGACCTGAATCTATCACCCTGCCCGGCCACGCAACGCCCGGAATTTTCGCGTTGCATCCCTGCGCGGCTTACCCACTACAACATTGAAAGCGACCATGTTTAACAACAAAAATATCTTTGCCTCGACCCTCGCCGACCAATTCCGTACGTCATCCAACTGGCGTAAAGCAAAAGCCAAACGATACACTCACGACACCAGAAATGCGGAAGCATCTCAACGCTTGCTGGAGTTGGAATCGCAAATTTTTATTCCGGATAACGTCTGGGAAAGACTCGCACCGCTCGTTTCCGATCCCGCCTGCCTCGCTGCGATATCCGAAACAAACCGCGACGTAGGATTTCGAAAACACCCGGCTGAGTTTTCGGCATGGCTTGAAAACCTGCATTCAAATCTGACTCGTTGTAACTGAGCGGGGCAGCGTAAATGACGATTCAAAATGACTCCGCTGTCGCGGGGGCAAATGCAGCCGCGCGCTTTCGCCAAGAGGCGAACATGCCACTCGGATCATTCTCTCAGAACTGAAAGGACGTTCCACGTCGACGCTCAACGTTGTCACCCCAACCTACTTGGGGAACCCGAAAGATCCATCAAGAATGTTTTTCTATACGCTCAGAGAATACATTGATGCGGGGTTCTGGAAGAAGTCCGATATACCGAAATCGCTTACCTAATGATCCAGATTGATACTGCAGACGCGCGTTTACTTGAGCGCAACGAAGCTCGTGCTTATCGCGTTGAACGCGGAGGGCCTTTGAATGCGATCTTTGATGTCGTGGAAAACCAAGCCCTCGATGGTCAGTTCGCCAAGTTTGGCATTCCGTTTCCATACAAAGGCGATTGGGTTATGCTAGAGCCGGGTTGCTTCGGCAAAACTAGCAATGGCCGAATTGGCTTCTGGATTGACCACGAGGCCGCGATGGAAGTCGCGAGCACCGACGATGCCCTTGAAGTGGTTATAGATGATGACGCAGGTCAGTTTAGGCTAGTCGCCCGATTCATTCAGAATGATGGGTAAAGATGCTTGAGTTTTATACGGGCATTTTGGGTTGAGAATTGCCAGTTGGCCTTGGTGTGGTTGGCATTGCGGTCTTGCTCCCATGCGGCGATTTCCTCGACGAGTGTCTGTTTGTCGGGAATCCTGCGGTCGAGGCACTGGCTCGATAGGACGCCGAGTTCGGACTCTGCCAGATCCAGCCAGCTGCCGTGCTTTGGAGTGTAGTGCCATTCGAAGCGCTCGACCAGCCGCCTGGCTTCGGCGGCCGTAAAGGCTTCGTAGAGTGACCCCTTGCTGTGGATGTTGAGATTGTCCTGGACCAGAACGATGGTCTTGGTATTGGCGAAGTAGCGATCGGCCAATTCTTTCAAGACGTGCGCGTAATCCACGGCGGTATGGCGATCGGTGACTTTGACATGGCGCCAGCCTTCGAGCGGTGCAAACATCATGAAGAGGTTGGCGGTGCCGTTGCGTTCGTACTCGTAATCGTAACGGGCCGGGCGTCCCGGCTTCATCGGGATCGGCAGGCGCGTTTCTGCGAGGAACTGCTTTGATGTCTCGTCCAGGCACACCAGCGGATGATCGGGATCGCGTGGCCGCGTGTAGACGGCCAGCACATCTTCCATGGCGGCTACGAACGCACTATTGGCCTTCGGCGGGATGACCCAGCACTGTCGGCGATGGGGCTGGAGAATGTTTTTTTTAGCGCCCGCCCAATCGTCGAATCGCTGGCGCGATCGACAATTTGAAGTTCCACAACCTTTTTCTCCAACAGCCGCAGGGTCCAGCGTGCGCGTCCCTTGGGAGGTTTGGAACAAGCCAGGGCAATCAATTTGGCTTCCTTCTCCCCGTCGAAAATCCGTGCAACCGCCGGCGTCGCCCGTTGCTTGCGGCTCAACACCGCCTCGAAGCCTTCCTCCACCAGTTGCTTCCGCACCCGGTAAACCATCGACGCGCTGGTCTCCAGCGCCTTGATGATCCGGTTGTCACTCCAGCCTTCGCCGGCTTCGGAAACGTCAGCCTTCAACAATATACGCGCCTTCAGCAATCGCTGCGCTGCGCTCTTGCCTTTTCGTATCAGCCCTTCGAGTTGCTCGCGTTCCTCGCCGCTCAGCCGCACAACATACTTCTTTACCGAAATCTCCTTGGCAGCCATCATCGTCTCCATCGCTCGCGTCGCGACGGAATCGAATCACAAAATCATCTTACTTGCAAATTGATTGAAGCGACCGACTAGACTTTGGCAAGTGTAAGCTTGGACCATTGATCGCACGCATCTGTCAGTCCGACAATCGGTCGGCAATGTCGGTAGGTTCGGATATCTTGGATGAACGCAAAGAAACGATCGATGAACGGTCCGGGTCGTGACAAGAGCGCTTATAAAAGAAATTACTTTATGCAAGGAAGGTGCTGCGGGCGAGAATGCCTTTCGCATTCGTGGTAGATAAATCCTTTACTCCTAAACCCGCTGCGGGTTCGCGCTCAGCAACGTTCAGCGCCGCACGCGCTCTGCACAAAGTTTCTGCAATATGCGAAAGCTTAAGGCGCAAATTGCGGAGACATATAACGCTCCTCCTCCCCTGCGGCGGTCGATGACAGTGGACCGACTTAACAGAATGCAAACTGCAGAAACGAAAAGACTGCAGGCACGCGCGCGAACAGTTCACGGGATTTCTAACTGACGAGGTTGGGCGCTTCACATCTAGCTTGCGCCCCAGCGCGATCCCTACCGGTCAATGGTAACGGGCAGCACCGGCAGGGATATGCGCAACAGGGATACGGCAATCAGTTTCGTGCTGGCTCGCCCGGCGCCCTGTCGAGCGGCGGGTGGGGCCTTGCTAATCCCGTCGTGCCGGGCGGCGCATCGTTGCTGGCGAGTCTGGTGTCGATTCCATGTATCGTCGTCACGAGCGCCAGTAGTATCGCTGCGCTGAGGATGAAGGAAATGACGGCTATAATAGCAGCGCGGGCATGTCGGTCAGCGGCTTGTTCAGGATCGCTTTTCATGGGCGCGCCTCCTACGTGAAAGCATAACGTTGGACCGCTGGGCCGGTTCCGCTGGCCCTGTCTCAAGGCACCCTACGCCCCCCAAAAGTATGGAGATTTCGAAAGGGACGGCACCGACTGGGTTCAACGCTCGCAAAAAGCCAATTCCAAAGTTTTCGAAGATATCAATATTAAACAGCTTAAGGACTTCAATTGAGCCCCGCCGACGCACGCCGTTGGCCAAAGCGAAAGCTACAGGTCAAGACAAAAATCATGCGAGCCGTTTCAAAGACCGTCGCGAACCACAATCAAAAGGACCGCTCGGCAAGCCACCAAAATGGATGGTAAGGAAGCATCAACTAGAGGCGTGGCAAACGTTCTCTGATGAGGTGCCGTGGCTCAATCATTCACATCGCGCATTAGTCGGGATTGCGTCCGAAATTCGCGGGCGTCTAATCGCTGGCGAGGAAGTGAGCGTAAACGGGCTCAATCTTCTTCGGCTCTGTTTGGGGCAAATGGGCGCAACGCCGGTTGACTCGTCGAAAATCACATTGCCGGAAGATAAGGACGACGCGGACCCTTCCGACAAATACTTTTCCTGATCTTGTCTCACAGGTTGAAATCCGTGCAATATGCCCGCTGATCTAATACTTGACGGCACTCTGGACGAGTGCATACGGCAGTTCATGGCGAAGCCTATAAGTCAGCATCACCTGTACGAGATTCATACTGTTCCGCAGGGAGAATTAGTCAGTGCCATCTTGTCAGCGAGACAAATTGTTGAAATTGCCCGGTTGCGCGATTTTCTCTAACCCTCGAAGAAGGCCGAGAAGTACGCCGTCCAAATGCAAACCCCTGCCGGTTTGAGCCGACAGGGGCTGTGCAACGCGGATGATGGATTGGAATGCCCGAAGGCACGGTGACACCATCAAGCACCTTGCCCAACGATTGAAGCCCTGGGCGCGTCGCGTCTCAACATCATTTTCTTAGCTTAGACTAGTTGTCCCTGTTATCCACAGAGCCATGCGACAGGCGTCCTTACTTAATTTCTAACCGCGTGTATCCAGTGACACGCCCAACTGATGCGCCTTGGCTGCGGTCGCGCCAATCGTTCGCTTCAATGTTTTAGCAATCTTCGCAACGCCGATCTTTTTCTTTGCCAGCGATTTCAGTTCGCGAGCGTCCGATGAAGTCCATGCGCGTCTAATCACTTTTTTCTTCTTGGCCATCTCGGTTCCTTTGTTTCAGAACCGGGCTCTTATCATGGCACATTAAGTCAGCAATGCGCCGTCTTACATCGATGACCTATTTTTTGGAAGGGTCGTTAAAGTTTTACCGCGAGGCGCATCTTTCGGAGCGGACTCAACTAATAAGCAGCGAAGTTCATCGATCTGGCGTGCGAAATCTAGTGCACGTGCCTTCAATACTTCCATCACATGACCTCGATGACCTTCATCCTCCAATTCTGAGATTCGGTCGTTAAAAGCGTTTAGCTCCTCTTGCAATTTCTGAATTTCGTGTTGAACGGGAAAACGCCGACCGGGATATTTGTCAACGACCGGTGGCTTTGTTTCACTCGTTACTGGCAAGCGTTTCCGCTGTGTGCTCATAACCCCTCCGAATCACGAATGCGCGGATATGCCATCCTATCCCGTTTTTTGCACAACTCGTCGACTGTCTCCAGCGGCGATCCGGCCTTGCCGAGCGTGAAGACGGCCTGCTTCTAATCCGTTACCAGCAGCCGCAAAATCGCGTCGTAGCGAACACTTCGCTTGCCAACGAGGGCTGTGGCATCGGCTTCGGCACCGGCGTCGTTGTAGATACCGCTGAAACGGATGTGTTGGACTCGGTCGCGTAGTCGGAGTATATTCATTACTAATCATTTCACCTTTCCACTTGCCATCGGAACAGTCGTAGGTCCCGATGTAATAGCCGTAGGAGTCGCCGCCATGCAACTTGCCGTCGTGCAGTATCAGGACGCCACCAACTTCAACGACGGCAACAGCGGCCAACGAATAGAGTCCATTTTTGATCATAATTGTCTCCGCACCGAATGCTCTATCGCAGCGTTACAGTGTACTCAAATCGTCCGGCACGTCGCCGAATTTCTTCAACACTGTCGGATCACCAAACGCTCCGGTGTCGGGATTGCAGTTGCGACAAAAAGCTATTGCACCCGCATTGCAAATTTTTCTCGCCATAATCTCGGCTCGCACAATGGCTGGTCTCAAGTTCGTTAGAACGTTGAATTGGGGATTTCATTCGATCACTTGATCGGCGCGATTGAGAAGTGTCGCTGGGATTTCGATACCAAGCATTTTGGCGTTCTTCAAATTAATTACAAGTTCAAGTCGGGTCGGTTGCTCGACGGGAAGGTCACCCGCGTTCGCTCCGTCCAGTATCTTCTTGACATAATAGCCCGTTCGCCGAAGCACTTTCCGCACCGATGCGCCGTACCGAACGAGTCCTCCGGCCTCAACCGTTGCATCACTGGTTGAAAATGCTGGGATCAGGTTTGCGAGGGCAACTTCCGAGATTTTATCACCTGAGTCACTTAAAAGGGGATCAGACAGAATCTGCAACGCGTCAGGGTGCAGCGCGATAATTGCTGCAAGAACTTCATCCAATTCGCCAATCGATTTCATCTCAAACGGTACAACCTTAATGCCGAGTGGAGCCACCTTCTTAATGAGATTATCGACTAGCGCCGGGTTGCTTGGATTAGACGGATTGAAGAGAGAAGCAAGAACTGTTGCCTTTGGAAGTATTTCGCGAACAAATTCCAACAGCTTTGGCGTTACGTCAGCGTTCAGACTCGCGGTGCCGGTCGTATGGTTACCCGGATGAGCAAGACTAATAATGAGACCATTGCCAGCTGGATCGTTCATGTTGGTCATAACGACTGGCATAGGTGGATCGAGTCGCTGTACAGCCCGTACCGCCGCGGGGTTATTCGACAAGATTACGCGAGCGCCTTTTAGAGCTAACTCTTTTGCAAGTGTTTCAAAGCGGTCGTTTAAGCCATTAGTAAAATGCGGTTCTAAAATGAAATCACGGCCGGGGACTAGGCCATTGTCAAGGAAACCCTGAATGATCGCATTGCCTTGGGCGTCGCTTGGCTTTGGAGGAGCCTGACTTCCGAGAAATCCAATCAGAATCGGCGCCTTTTGCGCGGATGATACCAGTGGCCAAATTGTAGCCCCAACGGCTGCAAGCACAATGAACTCGCGTCGTCGCATTCGCCACCCACCGTACGCGCTCTACCTGCGCGGATCACAAGTCCGCATTACACTCACTTATCACAGGATTCAAAGTGAAGGGAAGAAAACCCAACATAACCGCCCTCCCCGGCGCATTAGAGGCGCGACGAACAGGTGTGGCGCGACACGAATCCCGGGCTTGCTCACGGCTATCCCGACATAGACGGCCTGCGCAAGTTCGTTCGCGAGTCCGAGCAAAGGCCAGCCCAACGCGAAGTGTTCAAACGTTCGCACCTTGGCATGTGGCTTGATAGTGCGGCGGAACCGGCATTCGATCTAACCGTATGGGATGAAGGCAGAGAGACATTTCGATATCGTCAAGCTTGAGGGCTGCAAGGCGTGGATTGGCGTCGATCTGTCGAAGGTCACCGACCTGTGCGCCGTGTCCGCATCAATTCAGATGCCGACACCGGCAAACGAGCCACCGAACCGATATGCCCTTCACGTTCGTTCGTTTGCACCGGAGGAAGGCATTCGAAAACGGTCCGACGTTGACCACGTCCCGTACGTTCTATGGCGCGATCAGGGATACCTGACCGCTACGCCCGGGGACACCGTCGATTTGAGCGTTGTGGAGTCCGCTATCCGAGAAATGTGCGAACTATTCGACGTTCAGGAAATCGCCTTTGACCGGTGGTCGGCGCGGCAGATGATGGATTCGCTTGCCGAAGACGGCTTAGTTCACCTCCGATCGCCTGAGGTCGTTGCTGGCTTGACGAAATCGTTTCGGGTTCGGTCACTGACATCAAGCAGATCGCCGCACGCCAAAAATGCAGCGTGCGTCAGGTCAAGATGACTATCTCGCTAGCTTTCTTCGCACCAGATCTCGTGCGGGCCGCGGTCGAAGGGCGTTTGCCACGCGGCATTGGAGTCGAGCGACTTCGTGATGCTCCGGCAGAATGGAGCCAGCAGTTCGAAGCCCTCGGACTGAATCCGCGATAATTACGGACCGGGCTCAAAACGGCGGTTTTGGCCTCCCAAGACTCCCATATTCCCGGCTGCCGAAAGGTATTGGCCGTGGAAACCCTGGCGCGGGGAACGGAATTTTTGGATGCAGAGACGGGAGGCTAAAAATCGGCCTGAGAGACCGCAAGTATCACCAGAGACCGAAAGAGCGGAATGATACCGGCGAAAATCCCCACAGAAACGGCCTCTTTGGAGCCGACCCGGAGATCTGCGGTTTGGAAGGACTGGATGGTGGGCGCACCAGGGCTCGAACCTGGGACCCGATGATTAAGAGGCATCCTCCTCGCCTTGATATCTCAAGCAAATTTTCCCAACTGAGACAGAATCCGAACATTAGAGATCAATGGCTTACAGCGAAAAATCCAACTATGTGGGCGCGTCAGTGTTGGCGGATTGATGCATCCGAGACGTCGGGCGGAGTCCTGTTTTCTTATCGGAGGGCGTAACTCGCGAGGCCACGTTGTGATAGTGCGGCCCGCGCGATCCATCGCAGACGCGGGCCTTCACCGCCACCCGCCGCGCCCGGGTGCGCACGCCGCTCCCGTCCCGGCTCCACGCGCTCCGATCCCTAAGCATCAGCGCCGTCGCAGCACCCCTGCCCCGCGCATTGAACCGGCCGCTTCCCTTCCCGGTGCGCGGGTCCCGGTTCGGATTGCCGCCAGCGCGCCGGATCGCCCGATGGACCTCACCGACGAAGCTGGTCGGGCGTCCACGCGCCGCGCCGATCCGGCGCGCGGTGGCCTGCCCACCACCACGATCGCGGACCTTGCCAAGACGGATGCGGAAGTCGTCTTCGTCACGCGTCATGAGACGACGATTGGAAGTCGAAGCGCGTCCGGCAAGAGAGAAATGCGCTCGTCATAGAGGAGCGCAGAAATACTTGCATCGGCGTAAGCGCTGCGGTCTCTCCTTTACCGCACATCGCGGCCGACGGCGCTAGGACCGTTGAAAACAAAGAAGGGAGTATCCGAAGGGCCGTCGCCGCACCTCACTGCGTCAAAACCGACCCGCGCAAAAACAATGTGCAGACAAAAACTTAGGAACGAAGTTCCGGTAGCGAGGCAACTCGCTTTATCTTGCCGTCAATCGCAGGCCTCTGGGCCTCTGTAACCGTCCGATTTCCGCACGTACATTGCGTAGTGCAATTGAGCGACATGTGGGGTTCCTTCGTTGCATGGAGGATCTCCGATGACGCCTCGCCGTTCCTGGGCAAAGGCTAACAACCCGTACTGGTCGAACCACGTTGCGACCTGGTATGGCGGCCATCAAGACGTTGAGGAATATTGCCGCAGACACGATCTTTCGACGGCGTCGTTCATGATGTGGGCGCGTCATCTGCTGAGCCCGGAACATCTGCGCAAGCGTAAGGAACGTCTGCGGAATTTGCGCCGGGAAACTCTGGAACGACAGGGCAAAAAGGTGCAGTCGAAGCGGCCCAAGAGGCCTCCGCGCTATCGCTACAGCGTGCGCACGGACAGCAAACCGATTGCTCTTCGGGCGTTCTGGAGCATGCATGTCGAGGCGATGAACTCCAGCGGCATGGGGCACGCCGAGTATGCCGCAGCGCTCTGACTTTCGCCGCATGCGCTGCGCATTTGGTGCGATCGCCTCGAAGAATCCGGCGAGGAAATGGACTGGCGATCCCTGCTTCATCCGAGCGCCCGGGCTCAATTAAGCAGCGCTGCTAATTGCGCGCGGCGCAAATACCGCTTGACAGCGCAAGCGGTGGACGGCGGTCGAACCGGCGCCGCTTCAGCGACGAGCAAAGCGGGGAATCGTGCAGGAGACCGAGAGGCCCGGCGTCAGCGTGGCGCAGGTCTGCCGCCGCCATGGCATCGCCACCAGCCTGCTCTTCCGCTGGCGAGTCCAGTTCGGCCTGACCGCTCGAAAGGCGCCGCTACTGGCAACGGTGGCGCTCGCCGACGGCGCGGCGAATGAGGTGCCGGCGCTCGCGGCGCTTCGCGATCTCGTGCGGCCGCCGAACGGGATGTCGGCGGAGCGGCACGATCGAGTGCTGCCAACAATCCTGGTCAGACTTGCTTCACCAAGAGGAAATTCGGTGTCGATTGTGAAATCTGTACTTCTTCTTTGGTCATGTCGACGGGGACATCCGCAAACAGCGGTGTGCTCAGGTATCGCTCACCGGTGTCTGGCAGCATGCAAAGGATGGTTGAGCCTTTCGGAGCGGTCTTACAGATTTGGAGAGCGGCCGCAAACGTTGCTCCCGCCGTAATCCCGACGAAAATGCCCTCTTTTCGGGCTAGCTCCTTACTTCCTTGCATTGCTTCCACGCCAGAGACTGTCACAACGTGGTCGATGACGCCCATCTCGACTGCATCGCCCGTCAATTTTGGGACAAAATCAGGGCTCCAACCCTGCATCGGGTGAGGCTTCCAGGAAGGATTACTGCTTGCCGGCGAACCGTCGGGATTTCGTTGTTGAACGGCGCCGCTGGTCAGCATTGGCGCATCCACGGGCTCACAAACAACGATTTTGGTATTCGGCATTTCCTGGGCGAGCACCCGCGCCACGCCCTTCAAAGTACCGCCAGTTCCAAAACCGGTAACCCAATAGTCGAGCGGCTCGCCTGCAAAAGCATCGACGATTTCTCTCGCCGTAGTCCGCGAGTGTATGTCCGGGTTCGCCTCGTTCTCGAACTGCCGCGTCAAAAACCAGCCATGCGTTTTCGCCAGTTCGATCGCCTTGTTGACCATGCCGATTCCTTTCTCGGCAGCAGGCGTTAGAACCACCTTCGCGCCAAGAAACCGCATCAGCTTCCTGCGCTCGATGCTGAACGACTCGGCCATCGTGACCACGAGAGGATACCCCTTCTGGGCACACACCATCGCGAGCCCTATGCCGGTGTTACCGCTTGTCGCCTCGATGACAGTCTGCCCCGACTTGAGTTTGCCGGTCCGCTCGGCGTCCTCAATCACGCCCAATGCCAACCGGTCCTTGACGGACCCCAGAGGATTGAAAGCCTCGATCTTCACAAAGAGATTGATGCCCTCGGGGGCGAGCTTTCCAATCTTCACGACGGGCGTATTGCCTATCGTCTCGAGGATGTTTTGAAATTTGCGTTGCAACGATCCCTCCCACGATTTGGTCCCGCGCAAAGACCTGAAAACGACACCGATGATCCCACATGCAGCGAGTTGGGGTGGGATCGTAACGCGGACCGAACACGCCGTGTTCTGCGGTCGGAGGAGGCGCGGAAACGAAATATTGAACCGGGTGCAAGCGACGCAACACCCTCGCTGGATAGAGATGTACTCCATCGGGTTGCCACATCGCGCGCAAGCACCCATTGGTCTGCTACCGCGGGGTCGGTTGTCACTTGCGCTTGCTTGCGGACTGCTAACAAGCGGCATCTACGCAAGCTATGCTGAGACGCTGCTGCCGATGAAGGCGTCCAAATTCAACCGGGCCTCACTGGCACAAGCTCCGCCTCCGATCTGCTCTTATGTTCCGTGCGAGCCACGTGTTGCGCGATCATGCCGGCTACCTCCTTGGCATGGGTCGAAATCATGAAATGGGCCGCTCCCGCAATGCGGGCGACGACGGCGTTCGGTATGCACAGGCCCAGAAGTTCGTTCGCCCGTTTCGCGGCAGGGTGACTGGCTTCGCCCCACATTACAAGAGTGGGAATTTTTACGGTCGCAAGCAACGCCGGCGTAAGCCTGAAACCATAGGCGCTTGCCCAGTCCAGAAGGTTGACCGGTGTGGTCTGAGCGGCGTAGTCGCGAACGCGCTGCGGCCAGCTGGAGAAAGTGCCCGCGCCACCATAGAAGTCGATCATCTGTTCGATCGCAGCCGCATCGCCGGCTTCGAACGCGCTGAAATAGGCGTCGGTCATGTTCCGGAACGCGAGATAGTGCCCGTATTCGCCCATCGGACGTAATATTTCCGGCGACGGCGCCTCGGCGATCGTAAGGCTTAGTAGCGGTACACGCTTCCGAAGCGCAACGGCGAGCGCAGACAAACCGCCAAACGAGTGGCCGACAAGATGCACCGGGCAAGCCGCGCGCCGGACGACCGACTCTAGGATCTCGGCCTCGTAAGAAATGTCTGCATCCAGCGTGGTGCGGCGCTCAGCTGTCCCGCCGTATCCGAGCAGACTCGTCGTTACACATCGAAATCCGTTCTCCCATTGCGCAACAATGGGCCGCCATGCAGCGCCGGTGCTGCATGAACCCGGTACAAGGACAACGGTCGGTCCGTCTCCGCTTTCGTCGTAGTCGATGGGTCCGAACTCGTCTTCGACCATGAGGTCAGAATTCCCTTCAAATCAGACAGGATGGGCGAACGGTGCGTGCTAGATGACCACGGCGGGACGGACGATCGGTCGCCCGAGCCGGCCGGTGAACCTTTGCGCTCAGCTAGTTAGCGCGTCGCGACCGTCAACGCTCCGCAGATCGAGGCCGCGCGTCGATCCGATCGTCAACCTTGCGACCCGGCAGCGGAAGCAGCATGGATACGCGCCGTCGATAGCTGCGATACTGGTCGCCGAACAGTCCGATGAGATCGCGCTCTTCGAGCTGGATGCCGATCAAGATGTAGCCGGTCGTCGCCACTGCAAACAGCAAGTGACCCGCGGTCATCAATGGGGTCGCCCAGAAGGCGAGCAGGAAGCTGAGATAGATCGGATGCCGCACCAGCCGATAAAGCAGTGGCGCATGAAATTCCGCTGCCGGCAGATCTCTGCCGAACAGGCGCGCGAATACCTGGCTGAGGCCGAAGAGCTCGAAATGGCTGAGCATGAAGGTGCTGACGAACAGCAAGCCCCATCCGAAGAACGAGGTCGCTGTAAGGGCGGCAGCAGCAACCGGATTCTGTACGGCCCAGATCGGCTCGGGGATCGGTCGCCACTGCCAGTACAGCAGCAGAAGCGCGAGACTGGAAAAAAGCACAAACGTGCTGCGCTCGACCGAGGCCGGCACAAACCGCGTCCACCAGCGCTTGAAGCCCTGGCGCGCCATGACGCTGTGTTGGACGGCAAACAGGCCGAGCAGCAAGGTGTTGATGAGCACGCTCTCGATCAGCGGCCCCGCCACGCCCGAATCGATCGATTTCGGAACGACTAGATTGCCGACGAAGCCGATCGCATACAGTAGGCTTACGAGAAACACGGCGTAGGCGCCGATTCCGTAGACGACTCCAACCAAACCTGCCATTAAAATTGCTCCTATACCGATTCAAAAAAATCACCGTCCGGAGACTTAGATCGGGCGATGCCTGTCTCCTATCCAATTTGCGACAGAACTATCCCGATAGCGAAATTTTTGCGTCGCAATCGGTGGCGCGCGTCGCGTTGCTCTCAGCAACGCGCTCACACGACAAGCTCTAGTCCGCCATGAGATCGAGGGTCGCCGGCGGCCTTTCGCTCTGCATTGCGTTCAATTTCTGCAATGCGAGTACGTGTGCAACTGCACAAACAATCGTCAAGACGGCCAAAAGAAAATTGAATCGCCATGACTCGAATTATTGCTCCGTAAGTTTGGTTTTCCGCGCCACAGCTTCCGCATCGTTGGTGCAATCAGAGCCGCAAATGCATCGGCAGTCTTGAAGAAGATGCTGGTGCTGATCGATGAGACGAGCCGCCAAGCGGCTTCGTGAGTCAGGAAGCGCCTTGAGTAAGCCGCTCCAGGTCGTGATCATGCCCGACGCGACGGCGCGCCCGCAAATGCTCAGGCGTAAGTGAATTCGTCGCCTTTTCCGATTCCGTCGTGCTGCGCTAACGATCGGCTCGGACAGTCGCGGCTCTGCGTTGGCAAATGCCTGCATCGATCTGCCTTGCTATGTCTCGTGCGCGCGAACATAGAATTCGGCTTGCTCCCCGTCGTCATCCGGTCAGACGACGGGCGATGAAGATTCTTGAACTAGCTGGGCATCCTCCGATCGGAGGATGGTCGTAGGCTATGTGAAATCATCTGGCGTCGGGAAAGAACGCTAGGCATCAAGTTCGTGCCCTGAAACTCCGGTCTGATTGCGGAGGAGCCGGACCTTTTAGCGAGCTTGTGCTCTCTCTCGGCCACCGGTTCGACCCGCTCGACTTCCGATATTGGCAGCACTTGTCGGACGTAAGCGGTCGTGCTGACGATGTCGGCTCATCGCCATTGCGTCCAAGTCCGGGACTGACTAAAGCCGACCTGGACGTTTCACTCCGATATCCCGGCTCGGCGCAGACCTGCGATGTAAAGCTCCAGTTGGTTGGGATTCTTGATATAGAAAAGCCGCTTGAGCGCTAAGCTGCAGGAAAAATCCGGCTTGCGCTGGAGCAGTTCGTTGGTTGCCGCATCCAATTCTTCCGGACGGTCCAAGTGCCCGAGAGCCGAGACGCGGTGCGCGAACGCCCAATAGTGTGCATTCGGCACCCGCGTGGCCTTCTGCGCCCAGTCTGACGCCAGCTCAAACTGCTGCGCAAAAATGTGCGCGAGCGCGCGATAAGAGTAAAAGGCCCAACGCAGCGGATCGTACGGGCTTAACTCGATCGCTCTTTGAAAATAAGGGATCGCTTCGGTGATGCGTCCCTCGTAGGCAAGCGAATCACCGAGACCGCAATAGCTGACCGCAAGACAAGGGTTCAACTCGACCGCCGTTTGAAGTTCGGCGAGCGCGTCTCCATATGCCTTCGTCGCCAGCAGCGCACGTCCGTACATGAACCGGATCAATCCATCCCGGTCGTCGAGCTCGACGCCTTTGCTACCGATAACGACCGCTTCGGCCAACCGCTCTTCGTTCGGCTCAGCCTCGAAGTAGACCATACTAAGCACGATGGCATAGGAGAGATATCCATAAGCCTCAGCCAGATTGGGATCCAGTTCGATGGCTCGGCGAAACAGCCGTTGCGCTTCTCGGTTATCGGCGGGAGTCGATTTGTAAAAGTGCTTTGTGCCCAGCCGGAAAAAGTCCCATGCATGCAGCGCAGGCACAACTTTCCGGTCGACCCGCAACCGTTCGGCAAGGCCGACTTCGGGTTCAATCCGACCTGCGATGGTGGTCGCGATTTCGTCCTGCAACGCAAAAAGGTTCTGCAGATCGCGGTCGTATCTCTCGGCCCACAGTTGTGTTCCGCCTTCAGTCTCGACGAGCTGCGTCGTGATCCGTACGCGCTCCCCGGCTTTGCGCACGCTGCCCTCTATGAGGTACTCGGCGCCAAACGTCAGACCGGCTTGACGCAAGGTCGCCCCCGACCGCCTTGGACGCGAAGTTCCCATTGCGCGTGATCACCACGAGGGAGCGGTGCCTAGATAGGGCGGTAATGATGTCTTCGGTGATTCCCTCCGAGAAGTATTCTTGCTCCGGATCGCCGCTCAGATTGCTGAGCGGCAGTACCGCGACCGAGGGCTTCCCGCCCCACTTAAGCGCAGCGCCCGGGCGGCGACCGTCGTCTGCGGCGGAGGCATCGACCCGGGGGAGCATCCCGGGCGCGATTTCGCCCTGTTCTGCCGGACCACTACTTCCATCGTCATCGCTGCCGATTCGAACGTTGCCCACAAAGCGAAACCCTCTCCGGGCATAGGTCTTTATGACTGCCTGCCTGTCACCGCTATCTCCCACAGCCTTGCGAGCCGCATTGACGCGGCTGGTCAGGGTCGAATCGGAAACAATACGGCCATCCCAAACGCACGCGATCAAATCGTCCTTGGTCACCACCCGATCGCGATTCTGCACCAGGTGGATCAGCACGTCGAAAACCTGTGGTTCGAGCGCGATCTGTTCCGAGCCTCGCCTGAGCTCTCGCCTTTCTCTGTCCAGGACATAGTCGCCAAAAACAAGCTGCACGAGAAGCCTCAGTGAGAGTGTCGTCTCGCGCGATAATCAGGCAGTTCTTGCCCATAAATCAAGCGTGTCTCCAAGCTTTCCGGCCAAAGCTGCGGCATCTTGTTCAGACGGAGCAAACGCCTCCTCCAAACGGAGGAGACCTGTGGCAAGCCGGCGCTACCGTCCCCTCCGCTCCTCGGAACTTAACCCAGGCCAGCAATGCGCTCACACCTTTCGTTATCACCTAAACAGGAGGAATCA